>ERZ1684502.1-NODE-1-length-361145-cov-64.392567_pt1 | contig 361145 bp, 366 predicted proteins | sample MGYA00580192_ERZ1684502 | MGnify/ENA primary metagenome ERZ1684502 (study PRJEB41476, sample SAMN13258264) | hydrothermal vent metagenome | biome: caldera [ENVO_00000096]; feature: acid hot spring [ENVO_00002120]; material: acidic water [ENVO_01000358] | place...
GCGTTTATAGCATTCATCTCAGAAACCACGGCCGACGGCTCACCCCCCCCCCCCCATTCACTCACTTCCAATGCTCTTCTTACATGCATATCAAGTTCTGCTATCAAAAATGAGTAAGAGAATAAACCGGTAACAGGGTCTTGGTTTAAAAGAAAATATAGTTGCTCCTCCAAGTTTTTCTCTTTTGATACATCTTTGCCTATAAATATAAAATTGTCGTTAGCCACAGGGACAACTACTAAATCCACATAAACATTCTTGTTTTGTTTTGTTTTGAAAAGCACTATACCGTTATACTCTTTTTCTTGGGATATAACACCCAGGTTTTTATAGTCTAAAATATCTTTATAATTGTATAAAACATCGACTTTTTTACCTAAAAGCTCACTCTTGTCGTATCCAAAAATTTTCAACGTTTTATCGCCCACATACAAAATATTACCGCCGTTGTCTGTTACAATAAATAATTCCATATAAGAAGAAAGCCCAGATTCCACCGCCTGAAAAAGCCAACGTGTTTTTATAGCGTTAAGAGTCATCTCTATATCAAGAGCTAATTCCTCTAACAAGCTTCTTTCTTCCTCTTGAAAAAAGTTTATCTCGTCCGCATACACCCCAAACACACCTATGATATCACCGTTTTTTCTTATAGGCAAAGTAGCGCTTGAGCGAAATCCTCTTTTTAGGGCCTCTTCTTTCCAAGGTATCATTCTTGGATCTTTTTCTATATCCTCTATTATGACAACGCTATTTGTTTTAAAACATGTAGCGATAGGCCCTTTTGACCTTATATCTGACTCATCAAGAGGAATTTCCAAAAATTTAAGATAATCTAAGTACATATTATCAAGTGATTTTTTGGGATAATAAGCTGGTATTATTTTATTTATACTTTTTATATAAAAACCTATAAAAGCAAATTTTACAAAGTGCTCTACCACTATATTGCAAAGATTTTCAAAAAATGAAGCTTCATCGTAGGGTGTTGAAGCGTTTACACTTCTCACAATCTCTTGATTTATAGCCCTCATCAACCTATACAACTTTACAATTTTATTTTCCATTTCACCTTCCACGTAAAGTTATTTTTATATGTATTATAGCAAATTTATATACGTTGTGATAAAATAAACTGATGATAACAAATAAAAATGTGGACTTAAAGGATTTCACAACGATAAAAATAGGCGGAGTAGGTTCGTACATGTTTTTTCCAGAAAACGAAAAAGAATTTTTAGATATATACAAAAAATACAAAAACGACAAACTCTACATACTCGGAAAAGGCTCAAACACCATATTTGGAGATTTTAACGGTGTCTTAATAAATACAAAACATTTTTACGATATTAAAATCTCAGAAACAAAAGAAGGAATTTTGGTAAAAGCCTCTGCAGGAGTGCCTTTGAAAGACTTAATAAAAATATCGGTAGAAAACAACGTAGAAGATTTTTACAAGCTAATAGGTTTTCCAGCAAGCACCGGCGGTGCAATAGCTATGAATGCGGGAGCTTACGGTGTAGAAATTTTTGACTTTATAAAAGGTGTATGGTATATAGATAACGACGAAATAGTTTACAAACCAAAAGAAGAAATATTTTATACGTATAGAAAAACTGAGTTTGAAAACAAGCCTGTGTTATACGGAGAGTTTTTGTTTAGAAAAAGTCATCAAGATATAAAACCTTTGGCACAAACTATAAATCAAAAAAGAATGGAAGCTCAGCCTCTAAACATGCCCACTTCTGGGTCTACATTTAAAAATCCAAAAGGCGACTTTGCCGGTAAGCTTTTAGAAACGGTTGGCTTAAAAGGATATAGAATAAAAGATATAGGTTTTTCTCAAAAGCACGCAAACTTTTTAATAAACTATCAAAATGCGTCCTTTCAAAATGTAATTGACATATTAAACATAGCAAAAGAGCAAGTTTACAAAGCTTTTAATATAATATTAGAAGAGGAAATAAAACTGATATGCGCATAGCGGTTATAACTGGTGGAGATTCGCTTGAAAAAGAGATTGCCCTAAAAGGTGCTAAAGCGGTAGAAGAATCCCTTAAAAGGCTTGGTTACGATGTAAATGTTTTAGAAATAGACAAAGATTTATGTTTTAAATTAAGGCAAATAAATCCAGAAAAAGCCTTTATAATAGCCCATGGGACTTACGGAGAAGACGGCAGAGTTCAAGGGCTTCTTGATATATTAGGTATACCTTACATAGGCTCAAACGCAAAAACAAGCGCCATATGTATGGATAAAGATTTTTCAAAACAAATATTTGAACAAAATCACATTAAAACACCAAAATGGAAAGCTTACAAACCAAGAGATGCTATAGATTGGAGCATTTTTCCATGTATTGCAAAACCAGCTTCTGCTGGTTCTAGTTTTGGGCTTTTCAAAGTAGAAGATGATAAATCTCTTAAAGAAGCTGCTCAAAATATATTCAAAATAGACGATAAGCTTATCATAGAGGAGTTTATAGAAGGTAAAGATATGACGGTGGGATACTTTAAAGGGGCTATTTTAGAACCTATAGAGATAATACCCAAAAAAGGCATATACGATTTTGAAAGCAAATATACAAAAGGTATGTCAGAATATATATTTGTGGAAGATGAGGATATCGCTAAAAAGCTAAAAGATATTTCTTCAAAGATAGTGGATATATTTGAATTAAAAGATATGGCAAGGATAGATTTTAGAGTAAAAGGTGAAGACATATACACCCTTGAAGTAAATACCATACCCGGTCTTACGGAACTTAGCCTTTTACCTATGGCCCTTAAGAAAGTCGGTATATCTTTTGACAAGATGGTGGAGATGCTTGTAAATGGCTAACTTATATTACAGAGGAAGACAAAGAGAAAAATCGTCAAAATGGAACGCTGTTAAGCAAGCTTTGCCTTTTGTATGGCTTATACTTTTTGGGCTTTTTAGCTTCTTTGCACCTTTTCTTATAGATAGCATAAGCTTTTTCAAAGCAAAAGCCGTAAATGTTTACGGAGACCAAAACATACCGCCAAAGGTAGTGGCAGATGCAATAGGAGCTTACAAAAGAAACTGGCTTTTTATGAATGCATCTGGTATCAAAGATAAATTAGAAAAAGCTACCGGCAACGCTGTCGCTTCAGTAGCTATAAAAAAAGATTTCAAGGGCATATTAGACAACGACGTAGTGGTAGATGTTTATATAAAAGAAAGGAAACCTATCGCTGTTGTGGTAAACCAAAACAAAAGTTATCTCATGGATGACAAAGGTGATTTGTTTGATAAAAAATACTTCAACACCAAAGGCCTAACCATCATATACACCCCAGACATAGAAAAAACCCAAAAAGAAGTTAAACTGTGGCTAAAGCCTATAGCAAATTATTTAAAACAATTTAAAGACAAAAACATCTTTATTACGAACAGTGGGATTTTCGTAGATATAAAAGATATAAACGGGGAGCTTATACTACCACTTTCAAACAAATACGACAAAAAGCAACTTTTAGAGAGGCTAAACATAATATTAAACTACGGCCCTAGTTATCTCGCAAACAAAATATTGGATTTGCGCTACAACAAGTTTATAACAATAAGAGAAAAAGAAAACAATCAAAAACCTTTAGACTCTACACAAACTACTACAACCCCAAACAACCTTTGAATGTTCACACAAATTTTATGTTTCTTTCATAATTCTTATATATAATACTTTAGAGGAGAAGTATATGGAAAGAAGAGAGTTTTTAAAAAACGTAATTGTAGGCGGAATAGGTTTAGGCATTGGGAGTGCTTTTGGAAGTACGTTGAATATTGCCACAGAAAAGCAAACAAATTCTACTAAGATAAAACCGCAAATAGCTTTAACTATAGATGACGGGTGGTTTGATAGGGAGAAAATGGTAAATATAGTAAATCATTATCAAGTACCTGCAAACTTTTTTATCATAGGAAGAGTTATAGAAGAGGACCCAAAACCATGGATAAACGCCATAGAAAACGGGCATGAATTAGGGTGCCACACTTACTTTCACAACTTCTTTTCAAGAGAAACTATATCAAAAATTGACGAAGACTTTAGTCTATATGCCAAGACATTTATAGATAAGCTTGGTACTGAAAACTTCAACAACATAAAGCATTTTAGATATCCTTACGGAGATGTTGGCAATTATATAAACAAAAAATATATTGAATCTCTTATAAAAGCCCATGGTTGGGATATAGCTTGGTGGGATTTGGATTTGTCTTTTTATCATAGACCCAGTTTTGGTGTTTATAAAAACCCAATACAACCCTTAGATAAATTCAAAATTTACATGGAACATATGGAAGAACTATCTATGAAACTTGGGAAGCCAACAAAAACGAAGGTCTTAATGCACTTCAAATATCCAGATGATCTAACGCTAATAGATGTAATAGAGTATTCTTTGAAACAAGGCTATGAAATAAAAAGATTATCAGAGTTAGAAGCTTAAACAAAACTTTTCGTGGTGTGATATTATATTTTTATGCACCATGAAAACAATGCTTTTCTTGGAATAATAGGTGGAAGTGGTTTATATAAAATATTTGACGATGTTGAAGAACTAGAAGTAGATACTCCTTTCGGTAAACCATCTTCCAAAATATTTTTAAAAAATGGCGTTGCCTTTTTATCAAGGCACGGCATAGACCACTCCATACCACCTCATTTAGTAAACTATAGAGCAAACATATATGCATTGTATAAAATAGGTGTTAGAAAACTAATAAGCATAGGGGCCACAGGCGGTATAAACACGCTTTTTAAAAGTGGTGATATAGTTATAACATCCGATGTTTTAGACTTTACCAAATCAAGAGCATCGACTTTTTTCGAAGGGACATTTTCCAAAGATATAAAAGAACAAGAAGACACACCTTTTTATAGGCTTTTAAAATCTAAAAAAGTAGCACACACAGACATGTCAAACATTTTTTGCGAAGAGATGATAGGAATAGCAAACGAAATACTAAGAGAAATAAACTTACATTTTTATGTAAAGGGTGTATACGCTTGTACCGAAGGTCCAAGGTTTGAAACCAAAAAAGAGATAGAGATGCTAAAGCATTTAGGGGCAGATATGGTTGGTATGACAGCGTGTCCAGAGATCTTTTTAGCAAGAGAAACCGGTATGCATATACTTCATATAAGCGTAATAACAAATCCTGCGGCGGGCATAGAAGGTCACAAGCTTACCTCGAAAGAAGTTATAGACATGATGAAGCAAAAAGACGAGGAGATTAAGAAGTTTTTAACGCTTTTCATACCAAAAGCCCAAAAACAATTTGTATGCCAATGTGAAAGTATATTAGAAGGTGCAGATGTATGAAAACAATAGACGTAAGCGATAAGATAGAAACCCTAAGAGAAGCAAAAGCCTATGGCTTCATAGAACTTAACAAGGAAACAATAGAAAAAATTAAATTAAACCAACTACCAAAAGGAAACCTTGTAGAAGCTACAAAATTATGCGCTTTATACGGTGCAAAAGCTACTCAACAAATACTTCCATTTTGTCATCCCATAAGCATTGATTTTGTAGAAGGTGAGGTAAACGTAAAAGATAACGGCATAGAGGTGTTTGCTACAGTGAGAGGAATAGCTAGAACCGGCTACGAAATGGAAGCTTTAAACGCCGTGAGTACAATGCTTTTAAACATATACGACATGTGTAAAGGTATAGATAAAAATATGGCGATAAAAGAAATAAAGCTTTTATCTAAAAAAGGTGGGAAGTCTGATTACTTTGAAGATTTATCTGGAGAAAAAGCGGCGGTAATAGTCCTAAGCGATAGAGCCTCCAAAGGAGAATACGAAGATAAAAGTGGCAAAATAGCTATAGAAATGTTAAAAAATCTAAATGCAGAGGTAGTTCATTACGAAGTCATACCAGATGATAAAGATATGTTGATAGATCGTCTTAAAAGCCTACAAAACAATGTAAACATCATTATAACAAGCGGTTCGACAGGTTTTTCAAAAAGAGATATGGCACCGGAGGCCACGAAAGAAGTTATAATAAAAGAAATGGTGGGTTTTGAAGAGATAATGAGAGTTTACGGCTATAGAAAAGTGCCAAAAAGCATAATGTCTAGGGCTGTTTGTGGTATCATAAACGAAAACTGTATAGTGATAAACCTACCGGGAAGTAGCGGTGGAGTAAAAGACAACCTTAGCATGATAGGTGGACTAATCAAGCATGCTCTTAAAATGGCAAGAGGTGAAGGACATTGACAAAGCATAAAAATATGATATTGACATATGTTAACATGTTAACAATTTTGTTAACAAATGTAACCGGCTTTTTTTCAAGAAATGTTATTTTACAAGGAAAAGTTTATTGGTATTATATTTGACAGGAGGTACCTATGAAAAAGATAGAGGCTATTATAAAGCCTTTTAAATTGGATGAAGTGAAAGATGCTTTAACGGAGATTGGCATAGGTGGTATGACAGTTATAGAGATAAGAGGTTTTGGACAGCAAAAAGGTCATACAGAAGTATATAGAGGTACGGAGTACGTGATAGATTTTTTACCAAAAATAAAAATTGAAATAGTGGTAAAAGATGAAGAAGTTGAAAAAGTGGTAAACACTATTATGAAATCAGCTCAAACTGGAAGAGTAGGCGACGGCAAGATATTCATACTACCGGTAGAGGATGTAATACGTATAAGGACAGGAGAAAGAGGAGAATCTGCTATTTAAATGAAAAGCTAAATTTTTATTAAGGAGGTTTAATATGAATCAAGCAAAAGCTCAAGAGGTCTTGGACCTAGTTAAGAACGAAGGTATCGAGTATGTGGATCTGAGATTCTCGGATCCGTTTGGCCAATGGCAGCACCTTACCATACCAGCCTACGAATTATCTATGGATACGTTCGAAAATGGAAGAGGCTTTGACGGTTCTTCTATAAGAGGCTGGCAATCTATAAATGAGTCAGATATGTTAGCTTTTCCAGATCCAGAAACATGCTTTATAGATCCTTTCATGGAAAATACCATTGTAATGATATGCGATATCTACGACCCTATTACAAGGGAAAGATACGGAAGAGATACAAGATACATAGCTCAAAAAGCAGAACAATATCTCAAGCAAACAGGCATAGGCGATGTAGCTTATTTTGGTCCTGAAGCTGAATTTTTCATATTCGATTCTGTAGAGTTTGGCAACACCGGAAACTCATCTTTCTGGAGAATAGATTCTGAAGAAGGATGGTGGAATAGAGAATTTACATCATCTGGTTATAAAATACCAAACAAGAGAGGATACTTCCCAACACCTCCACTAGACAAAACTCACGACTTAAGAACCGAAATGGTAACCATAATGAGCAAATACATGGGTATCACAGTAGAATTACATCACCACGAAGTGGCTACAGCTGGTCAAGCCGAAATAGATATAAGGTATAACTCCTTGGTAAAACAAGCCGATAATCTTTTTAAATATAAATATACAGTAAGACAAGTAGCAGCTAAGTATGGCAAATTTGCTACATTTATGCCAAAAGTCTTACCAAACGACAACGGTAGCGGTATGCACACACACTTCTCAATATGGAAAGGCGATCAAAACCTATTTGCCGGTTCTGACTATGCAGGTATATCAGAAATATGTAAATACGCAATAGGCGGTATACTAAAACATGGTCCAGCCTTAGCAGCTATTACAAACCCTACAATAAACTCTTACCATAGGTTAGTACCTGGTTTTGAAGCTCCTGTAAGACTTGCTTACTCTGCTAGAAATAGATCTGCCTCAATAAGAATACCTATGTATTCTCAAAGCCCAAAAGCAAAACGTATAGAAATAAGATTCCCAGACCCAACATCAAACCCATATCTTGCTTTTGCAGCGATATTGATGGCTGCTATAGACGGTATAGAAAACAAGCTAAACCCAGGTGAACCTTTTGATAAAGACATATATTCTTTACCACCAGAAGAACTTCAGAACATACCACAGCTTCCAGGCTCATTAGAAGAATCTCTAAAGGCACTAGAAGAAGATTACGAATTTTTACTAAAAGGCGGTGTATTTACAGAAGAGTTTATCCAAATGTGGATTGAATCAAAGAAAGAAGAAATAAACAAAATGAGATTCACTCCGCACCCGCTTGAATTTGAACTATACTTTGATATCTAATATGCTAAAAAAGGGGCTTTCAAGCCCCTTTTCAAATTTAAATTTTAATGAAAGATAACCTCATAAAGCTTTTGCCATATGGTATAAGGCTTTTAAGAAAAACCATAAAAATAACTTGCGACAGAGATGATTCAAAAGACAGAGCTGTTATATACGCATTATGGCATTCTCAAGCTTTAGCTGTAGCTATGTACGGCATAGACAAAAACATTTACAGCATGGCAAGTCAAAACAAAGATGGTGATATAGCCACTATCTTACTGCAAGGCCTTGGTTTTGGAGTAGTAAGAGGTTCTAGCAACAAAGACAATAAAGACAAAGGAGGAGTTAAAGCTCTTATTCAGATAAAAAAAATTTTAGAACAAGGTTACAATATAGCTATAACTGTAGATGGACCCACTGGACCGCCCAAGAAAGTAAAACAAGGCGTTGTTTATCTTGCTCAAAAAACGAAAAGACCAATAGTCGGTATATACGCAAACATATCAAACTACATAAGCCTTAACTCCTGGGACAGATTTCAAATACCAATACCTTTTTCAAGCATAAAGCTAAATACTACAGAGGAAATATACATAGAAGAAAATGTGGATTTAGAAGAATATACAAAATTGTTAGAAGAAAAGATGATAGGGCTTGAATTAAAAGAAAATACCTAAACATACTTTTAAAAATAAAATATAAAAATGAACAACGCAGACGAATTGCTAAACAAAAATAGCTTCTTTGATATCGATTTACCAAGAGACGAAGCTGCTGAAAGATCCGTACTTGGTGCTATGCTATACGATATAGAAAACATACCAATAGTAGCAGAGATACTGAAAGAGGACGACTTCTTTGAACCAATACATCGAACCCTTTTTAAGCTTTTATTAGAATATTATTTTGAAAATGCAAATCTAAACACCATAGATAGAGTTTTGCTAAAAGATTTTATAGAAAAAAAGAAAATAACAGACATAACGGAAGAATTTTTAGAAGCTATCGTATTAGAAGCTGTTACAGACATAGAGATTTTACAAAGCGTCATAAAAATTATAAAAGAAAAAGCTATTCAAAGAGCCATAATAAATTTAGGCATTAAAATAATAAGGGAAACAAAACAAACCCAAGATTCAAACATCCTTATAGAAACCATACAAAGCGAGCTTATAAACATAGCCTCTGACAATACAAACGTCGGATACTTTGAGCTAAAAGATATATTGGAAAATGTTATAAGCATAATAGAAAAATTTGCCCACAAAAAAGAGCTTGTCACCGGTGTACCTACTGGTTTTATCGATCTAGACAAACTTACCACAGGTTTTCACGAATCTGATCTTGTAATAATAGCTGCAAGGCCAGGTATGGGAAAATCGTCTTTTATGCTTTCCATGATGCACAACATAGCTAAAAAAGATATAGCTGTCGGGATATTTTCGCTGGAGATGAGCAAAGAACAGCTTATCATGAGGCTTTTATCTTCAGCAAGTAAAATAGACATGCAAAGGCTTAGGACTGGAATGGTAACAGACGAAGAGATAGAACTTTTAAACTCTACAAAAGATGAGCTATCAAAATTAAAAATCTACATAGACGACTCTCCAGCCATTACGATATCAGACCTTCGCATAAAAGCCAGAAAGCTAGTAAGAGAAAAAAATGTTAAGATAATAGCGATAGATTATCTTCAACTTGTAAGATCCATAAGGGCAAAAGGCAATAGACAAGAAGAAGTAGCCGAGGTGTCTAGAAATTTAAAAGCTTTAGCAAAAGAGTTAAAAATACCTGTAATAGCGTTAGCCCAGCTTTCTCGTCAAACAGAACATAGATCAGACAAAAGACCACAGTTATCAGATTTAAGAGAATCTGGTCAAATAGAGCAAGACGCAGATCTTATTATTTTCTTACATAGACCAGAGTATTACAAAAAAAATCCGTTGCCAGAGGAAAAGGGTCTTGTAGAAGTCATAATAGCAAAACAAAGACAAGGGCCCACTGGCATAGTTAGACTTGCTTTTATAAGCGATTTTGCATCTTTTTACCAGCTATCAGAGAAAGCTGCCTCGCTTTACTCAAAATATGAGGAAGAGGACAACGGCTTAACAGAAGATAGCGATATACTAAATACAGATATAGATTTGGACGTGGATTTTTAATGGAAAATACAACTATACAAAAACCCTACATCATAGTTTTTGAAGGAATAGACGGTAGCGGAAAATCTACACAAATAAATATAGTTTATGAGCTTTTAAAAGATAAAAACGTAAAGCTACTAAGAGAACCAGGCTCTACACAAATAGGAGAGAAAATTAGAGATATATTAAAATCACAAAAACTAGACCCAAAAACCCAAACATTTTTAATAGAAGCCTCAAGGGCACATATGATAGAAAATCATTTAAAAGGGTTTAAAGGTATTGTTCTTTTAGATAGATTTATATATTCTACAATTGCCTATCAGGGATACGGTTTTGGCGTTGATGTAAACTTTTTAAAAATCATAAACGATTTCGTATGCGATATATATATACCAGATATTGTATTCCTACTTGATATAGACCCCAAAATAGCTCTAGAAAGGCTTAAAAGAGAAAAAGATGTATTTGAAAATTTAGACTTTTTAAAAAAAGTAAGAAATGGATATTTGGAGCTTGCAAAAGAGTATAAGTTTTATACAATAGATGCATCAAAAAATGTAGAGGTTATCACCGACGAAATAAAAGCTGTTTTAAAACAACATAGTATATTATCTTGATTTTATTAAAAGCAAAAATACTACATCTATCAGAGAATAAAAAGTTTTTAAATAGTAAAATTTTCTTATGTATACGATAGATATGATAAACTTACTAAATCCACATTTTTGGCCATACTTCTTATACGGTGCTTTCGTGGTAGCCTTGGCTTTTTACGTAAGGGCTACAATAGGTTTTGGTTCTGGACTTATTTCAGTATCACTTCTTAGCTTGATGTTTCCCATAAAGGAAGTGGTACCGGTGGTGCTAATTTTAGACTTGGCTGGGTCTATACTTTTAGGAGCTTACGATTTCTCACATATAAGGTTTAAAGAGTTAACGTGGCTTTTTCCAGGTAGCATAATAGGACTTATAATAGGTACCTTTATTTTGGCAAACACAGACGCTCAAAACATAACAAGGTTTTTAGGGGTATTCATTATATCTTATGTGATATACGCTGTTAGCTTTAAGCCAGAAAAGCTACCGATTATAAGAAAATTCTGGGCATTTCCATTGGGTATGCTTGCCGGTATTATAGGAAGTTTGTACGGTGGTGGCGGCCCTCCTTTGGTAGCTTACCTTCAACTAAGAAGAATAGAGAAAAGGAGCTTCAGAGCTACATTTCAAGTAATAGCACTTTTAGATAACATCCTTAGGGTTTTCACCTATCTTAGCGTGGACCTTTTAAACTTAAAACTGTTTGAGATAAGCCTATCTCTTATACCTTTTGCTGTTTTAGGGCTTTTTGGAGGAAACAAACTACATATGAAAATATCAAACGAAACATTTATGAAACTAACACTTTTATTTTTATTTTTAATAGGAATAAAATATTTAATATAATAAAAAGCGGGCTTACAACCCGCTTCTTACATTATTGTTTCTTAATGTTTGGTTCGTCGTTAAAACCTTGGAAAATCTCACCTTCTTCATCTGTACGAGAAGCATTTACTATACCATACAAAAGGGTAGCAAAGATCCAACCATAAAATATAATTGCCAAAAACATAGAAAGCTTAAATCCTAAATACATAACTTCACCTCCTTAATAATATAATAACATATAAAAAATTTTTTTCAAGTATTATTGTTTACCTGGCACACCGCTACAATCAGCGCATGGTTCTACTAAATGGAGGTTAAACATGGTCTCAAGACCCATCTTTTCAAACCATGGCTCTACGTCGCCAGTTTTTACCTTCCACAAGAAGTATTTTTCAAAACCGGTCTTTACCCAGTGCATCCATTTGCTCTTTTTCTGCATAGTCCAAGCTCTTGGTGGTATTACCGGATAAGCTATAAAACCAGCAGCATCGTTACCCATATCAGCTATACATATAGCAGCCAAAGTAGGCATATACCTTTCTGAGCTATTTCTTATATCAGATACTATGTTTAAAGCAGTAGCCAAAGCCATACCCTCTATCATCTGCCCAGTTTTTGGAGTACCGGTAGGCACTGGAGTTTGTTCTACCGGTGGTATAGCAGCTACTACACCGACACCGTATATGTTTCTATAATTTGGATTGTTAAAACACTTATCCACTATAACCATTTTATTAGCTGGATTTGCTACCTTATCACCAGCGCTTGCTACTACATCTGTACCCATAAAGCTTGGCATAAGCATAGTAAAGCTAGACTCTACCTCATACTCTTTTCCGTTTAAATCTTCATAAACTACAGAGTTAGGGTTTATCTTTTTTGCTTTTACATTTACGATAGGCCTTACATCTCTTTCGGCCATTAGATCTTCCATAACCCTCTTAGAGCTTCCCACACCACCTAAGCCAAGATGACCCACAAACGGTTCAGAAGTTATATAATATATTGGAAACTTATGCCTTAGGCCTCTTTTCTTTGCTTCATAATGTAGCATAAAAGCAAACTCATACCCTGGACCAAAACAGCTAGTGCCTGGTTTAGCGCCAACCACCACTGGACCAGGTTTTTCAAAAAACTTTTCCAAAGCTTTGTTAAGATGTAAAGCATGATCTACCGTGCAAACCGAATATCCATTTTCCTCTTGACCCTCTGTAAATACAAGCTTTGGACCGGTAGCTATTACAAGATAATCGTATTCTAACACTTTACCGCTTTTTAACGTAACTTTGTTAGCATCTGGGTCTATCTTCTCAGCGTCTTCATTTATAAAATCTATATTCTTTTTCTTCAACACAGGTTGAAGAGGCGTTGATATATCCCCAAATTTACGCCATCCTATAGCCAAATGAGGAAACGCCGGTGTAAAACCAAAATAAGGTCTTCCAGAGACCACTTTGATGTCAAGGTTAGCGTCTAATTTCCTTAAATTGTAAGCGGTAGATACACCACCTACACCACCGCCTATAATAACTACTCTTTTTGCCATAATACCTCCTAAGGTTAGATAATACTTAATTATAATATTCTACATGCATATAAGTAAATAAATATATCTTATAAGAAAATAAATCTTTCTTATATATAAAGAAAATATAAAATTGTTAAAAACTATTTAACCGTGTTTAGATACATAGTTAAATATTATTAGGAAAATAACAAATACAATAATGATTACAGTGGGAGTTAAAATGAAAATAAACTTATCATGAGCGTTCAATCTTTTACTCATAACAACCACTCCTTTGTTTTAAGATTTTAATAAAATATAAATTTAAAGGGATTTGGCAATGACTATATTGATTGTGGTTTTTGTTTTTTGATCTTTCTAAGTAAAATTTTTATATCAAGCACAAGGGCTGAAGCCACAAATATAGAGGAAAGAGTACCTACCACAACACCTATCAAAAACGCAAAGGAAATATCAGATAAAACGCTTCCACCAAAAAGATATAAACCCAAAGAAGATAAGAATACAGTAGAAGATGTCATAATGGTCCTTACTATATTTTGGTTAACAGACAAGTTTATAATCTCTGATAAGTCCATACCTTTTCTTAATTTGAGATTTTCTCTTATTCTATCAAAAACCACTACGGTATCCGTTATAGAATAACCGGCTACAACTAGAATCGAAGCCAAAACATCCAAGCTTACCTCCTTATAAGTCCAAGAGTAAGCACCTACAACTATAAAAACATCGTGAGCAAGCGCCAATATTCCGCCAAGTGCAAATAAAAACTCATATCTAAATGATAGATATATCAGTATACCCACCAAAGCCGTAATTATCGCCCATACAGCCTTTTTCCTTAGCTCTCCACTTATCACAGAACCGATATCTTCTCTTTGTAAAAGCTGAAAACTACCAATGCTATTTAACGCTTTTTCTACGAGGCTTGGCTTCTCACCTACCCTTATCTTCACGATAATATCGCCAGTGTTTGTACGCTGAACAACTGCATCTTTGATATCTACCTTATAAAGAGCATCATCTACTTGCTTTACGCTTACAGGTGTTTGGAACCTTACTTCTAGCATTGTCCCACCGGTAAAATCAAGGCCAAGATTTAAGCCTCTCGTATACAAGCTGAAAGCTGAAAGCAATATCAATATTATAGATATCACATAAGAATAATATCTATACTTTATGAAATGTATATATTTAATCCGCATAACTTGTATTAGTATATCATAAATTGATATTGCCAAGTAAAAACACAAAGTTTATAATATTTAGTATGGAAAAGGAAAAACTTGAAGTGGAAAGCTTTGAAGATGAGGCTCAAATGGCAAGGGAGCAAGCCCTTAAAATGCTTTTTAGCGCATTTTTACCACCAAAGGAGATAAGGGAAGAGGTAATAAGGCAGATGAGAATATCAGAGATGGCTTTCTGGAAAGCTTTAAAGGCTGTTGTGGATTATAAGGTTCAAAAGCTTGAGAAAAAAACAGAGCCTAAGCAAGAGACCAAGAAAAAAGCAAAGAAGATTGATATAGAATGACAAAAGAGTTAGAGGATTTAAGAAGCGAGATAGATAAAATAGACGCAAAAATAGTAGAGCTTCTAAACAAAAGAGCTAATGTTGCAAAAAAGATAGGAAACATAAAAAAACAGCAAAATATACAAGTTAGAAACCTGCAAAGGGAAAAAGAAGTTATATCAAACGTACTAAAAGAAAATGAAAAATACGGTGTGTTTCCAAAAGAAGCACTGGAAATAATATATAAAGAGATTATATCTGCCATATCATCTTTAGAAGGAGCTGTAAAGATAGCCTACTTTGGGCCAAAAGCAACGTTTACCCATCAAGCAGCCATATCCCATTTTGGGTTATCTTCTGATTACATTGCCTGCGATTCTATATCTACAGTTTTCGAGCTTGTAGAATCAGGAAACGCCCATTACGGAGTGGTACCCATAGAGAATACCATAGAAGGTATAGTAAATCATACCATTGACCTTTTAATGGATACAGAGCTTTTCATAGTGGGAGAAATAATAATACCCATAAATTTGTTTTTGCTATCGTTAGAAACGGATATTGCTAAGATAAGCAAGGTATATTCCCACAAACATGCGTTAGCACAAAGCAGAAAATTTTTAGAAAAGCATCTTCCTTTTGCAGAAATACTAGAAGCCAAAAGCACTGCAAACGCCTGTGAAATAGCTCAAAAAGAACCAGGAACAGCAGCTATAGCATCTGAAGTAGCAGCTTACGTTTACGGATTAAACATATTGGCAAAAAACATCCAAGACCAAAAAAATAACTTCACAAGATTTTTAATAATAGGTAAAACGCTTACAAAGCCAACAGGAAAAGACAAAACCAGCATAATTATGGGTGTTAAAAACCAAACGGGAGCCCTTTACAAAGCTCTTGAGATATTTTATAGGTACAATATAAACCTCACCAAGATAGAGTCAAGACCTTCCAAGAAAAAAGCTTGGGATGATATATTTTATGTAGATATGGAAGGGCATATCGAAGATAAAAACATAAAAGAAGCATTAGAAGAACTTGACAAAAACAGTCATATGATAAAATTTTTGGGCTCTTACCCAAGATGAACCTAAAAGAGTTTAATGCTTTAAACGTTGCTTTTAACATCCTTGGTGGTATAATAGCAGGCTTATTCGTTGGATATATGCTTGATAAGTTAGCTCTTGAATTTTTCCATAAAAACACATCTCCTTTGTTTTTGTTTGTATTTTTAGCTTTTGGTATAATAGCTGGGTTCAAAAACGCTTACCAAGATTTTAAAAAAACGTTAAAAGATGATTAATTTTTTCGTAGTTAGCATATTTCCAGAAATAATAGAGTGTTATACTAAATTTGGTATCTTATCAAAAGCCATAAAACAAGGGTCTGTAAGCGTTCATGCTGTAAACCCAAGAAATTTTTATGAAAAAATAGACGATACCGCCTACGGTGGATTTCCAGGAATGGTGTTAAAACCAGAGCCTATAGTAGCTGCTTATGAGCATATTTTGTCTGTTGCCTCTGAAAAACCCTTCGTAATAAAACCAGAACCATGGGGCAAAACAATAAATCAACACATGCTAAACAATTTAAAAGATAAAAAAAATATTATAATATTATGCGGTAGATACGAAGGAATGGATAAAAGAGTAGACAACATAGTAGATTTGGATGTATCAATAGGGGATTTTATACTAAGTAGCGGAGAATTGGTAGCGCTTTCAATCATAGATGGTATAGCAAGACTTTTAGAAGGGGTTTTATCAGACAAAGAAAGTTTAGAACAAGACTCTTTTTCAAACAAATGGCTTGGTTATCAAGTTTATACAAGACCAGAAGAATTTAGAGGACATAAGATACCATGGGTATTAAAAACTGGAAATCACAAACTAATAGAGCTCTGGAGCCTATGGGAACGAATAGAGCTTACGACAAAATTAAGACCAGATTTGATACCAAAAAAATTAACCAATATAGAAGAGTTATTCTTAAAAGCCATAAAAACAAATCTAAGTTTTGAGGAGACGTTAGGTTGGAACAAGAAACTGTTATAAACGGCAAAATCCTTGAAGAATTAAGGAAGATAATTTACGAGTTAACCGGCAACTACTATCCAAATGAGCGTCTTATGCTTTTAGCAAAAAAATTAAACATGTTTTTAGAAGAAGGGAAACCTACAGAATCACTCAAAGTAAAACTAGATGAGTTATTCAAAGAGAAAAAACTAACAAAAGAGATATTGAATATAATCACTGTTCCAGAAACAAAATTCTTTAGAGAAAAAATACAGCTTGATACGTTTATGAAAGAAATAATTTTGAAAATCATCTTTCCATCTATTCCCAAAGGTCAACCAATAAAAGTAGCATCTTTTGCATGCGCCACAGGAGAAGAAGTTTATACCTTAGCGATGATGTTTGAAGCCAACGCTATACCATATCAAATAATAGGCTTTGATATAAATGAGACTTACTTAGAGAAAGCAAGAACTGGTATATATCCAAAAAGAGAAATGTTAGATATACCGCACGAATATCATAAATTTTTAGACATAAAAGAAGATAGTTTCAAAATAAAAGATTCTATAATGAAAAAAACACAGTTTAAGCAGTTAAACCTCATAAGAAAAGAAGATTTTACAACTTATAAAGAGGTATTTGATGTAGCGTTTTGTAGAAATGCCCTAATATATTTTAACGACGATTCAAAGCTAAGTGCCATAAAAAATATAGCTTACACTATAAAAATTGGTGGTTTTTTTATAGTATCTATGACAGAAGTGCTAAGCCGCATACACACTCAGTTTTTCGAAACCATAAAAATAAACAATATTTTCCTTTATAAGAAAACTAAATAAGAATAAAGGAAAATATGGAAACTTTAAAACTGAAGTTAAGTTGCGAGGGAAGGATTTGAACCTTCGACCTTCGGGTTATGAGCCCGACGAGCTACCAAGCTGCTCCACCTCGCACTAAGATTCTATCATATTAAAAGCTTAACTTCAATGATAGTACTCATGTTTAACGCCGTACATATCTGATATAATCAACATTTATGCAAAACAAATACATAATAGACATTGTTACGCCATATAATTTAGACGAGTTTGCAAAGCTTGTAAAAGATTATATAAAAGTATCAGATATAGTATGCTTAAAAGGTGAGCTTGGAGTCGGAAAAACTACGTTTGTAAAAGCTTTTCTAAAAAACTACAACTTTTACAACGTATCAAGCCCTACGTTTTCAATAATAAACGAATACAAGTTGAAAGACTTTGACGTGTTGCATGTAGACTTCTATAGAGTAGAAAATGTAAAAAGTTTTATAGATTATATAAAAGAAAAGCAAAGCGAATCTATAACCTTTGTGGAATGGCCAAAAGAAATAGAATGCACAAAAACGCTAAGCATAAAAGACGTAGGTAAAGATAGAAGGCTGTTTAAATTATGTCTATAGATGCTATAATAATAGGTGGGCCTACGGCATCCGGTAAAACAGAAATTGCCCACGAGTTGGCAAAACTTTTAAACACAGAGATAATAAGCGCAGATTCCATGTGTGTATACAAGTTTATGAACATAGGCACTGCAAAGCCAAGTTTAGAAAAAAGAAAAGAGATAAAATACCATATGATAGATTTGGTATTGCCAAACGAATATTTTGATACTTACATGTACGTAGAAAAAACCAAAGAAGTTATAAATAAATTAAAACTATCTGGTAAAATCCCAATAATAGTTGGTGGCACATACCTTTATATCCAAGCGCTCTTATACGGCTTACCAGAAACCTCAGAACCAGACTTTAAACTTCGAAAGAAACTAGAAAGCATAGCAAACAAAAGGGGACTTGATTTTTTATATGAAAAGCTTAAAACAGTAGATAAAGTATATGCAGAAAAGATAGGAAAAAAAGACAAAAAACGTATAATAAGGGCGTTAGAAGTGTTTATAAACACGGGAAAACCCTTTTCTACATTCCACAAATGGCAAGAACCAAAGATGAAAGTTTTAGGCTTTTATACAAACCTTACCCAAGAAAAGTTAAACGAAAACATAGAAAAAAGAACATACCATATGATAGAACAAGGGCTTGAAGTAGAATGTATAAATTTGCTTTGTTTAGGATACAAAGAAGCCATGACCTCCTCTCAAGCTATAGGCTATAAGGAAATGATACCCTATATAGAAGGAAAGGCAAGCCTCAAAGAGGCTATAGAAAATATAATAAAAAATACAAAAGAGTATGCTTCAAGGCAAAGAAGATGGTTTCAAAAAACCTCCTTCATACCTATAAAAACCCTTGAAGATATCAAACACCACCTGCAATCGCTGGAACTATAGAAAGCGTATCTCCATCTTTTAGCTCAGTGTCTATACCCTTTAAGAATCTTATATCCTCGTCGTTTAAATACAAGTTTACAAACCTTCTTAATTCTCCATTTTCGTCCACAAGCCTTTCTTTAAAACCTGGGTAAGATGCTTCTAAGGCATCTATAAGCTCCCTTATGTTTTTAGCCTCTACACTTACTTCTCCTTGGCCATTGGCCAACCTTCTCAAAGGTGTTGGTATCCTAACGGTTATAGCCATATCGTCTCCTTAAAGCCAAAAGGCACCGCCACTTATATAGCGCTATACGGCAAGCGCTGCCTAAAGTTATAATTATAGCACAAAACTTACCAAAGTAAATCTCTACACGTGTTCGTGTTGCAAAATATTGCATACTTATTTTGCTCATCACATTTTAAAGAGTAGACACTATATTAAAAGTATGGAAAACTTAAATTACTCAAAGTTTAACAGAATATTTTTAGCCGGCAAAGATAAGGGCGATTTATCAAAAGAGTTAGAGCATCTACTTATATCCGTAAAAGTCCTTTACAAGTCTTACATGATAGATATAGAAGACATGGATAAAGAGGACATAAAATACGATTACTTAGAGCATAAAAATAACTATGAAAATACGATAAGACCGTTTTTGATGAAAAAGGATATACTTATGGACAAAAATCTATGTGAAAAAGCAGAACAAATATCAAAAACTTACGAGGAATTTTTAGATACGCTGGCAAAAAAGATGTAAAGTTAAATGCCCCCTTTAAACATATCAAATATCTGATTTACATCCTTGTCGCCTCTACCGGATAAATTTATTATCATTAAAGCGTTGGGATTTTCTCTTGCAATATCTATAGCTTTTATAATAGCGTGAGAAGATTCTAAAGCTGGTATTATACCTTCTGTTTTTGCTAAAATCTTAAAACCATTTAAAGCCTCTTCATCTGTAGCGTATATATATGTAGCTCTTTTTGTAGCTTTTAAGAAAGCATGCTCTGGACCTACGCCGGGATAATCAAGACCAGCTGATACAGAATGAGTACCCAATATTTGCCCCTCTTCATCCTGCATAAAGTAAGACTTCATACCGTGCAAGATACCAACTTCACCATCCGATAAAGGTGCCGCATGTTTTCTACTGGCAAGACCGAGCCCACCTGCTTCAACACCTACAAGCTTAACATCTTTATCGTCAATAAAAGGGTAAAAAATACCAATGGAGTTTGAACCTCCACCCACGCAAGCTATGACAAAATCAGGAAGTCTTCCCTCTTTTTCTATTATTTGAGCCCTTGCCTCTTCTCCTATTACCTTTTGAAAATCTCTAACTATCATAGGAAAAGGATGAGGGCCTACCACAGAACCAACCACGTAATGGGTGGTCTCAACGTTTGTAACCCAATCTCTCAACGCCTCATTGATGGCATCTTTCAAAGTTTTTGTACCAGAGGTTACCACTTCTACCTTTGCTCCTAAAAGCTCCATCCTAAAAACGTTTAATTTCTGGCGTCTAACGTCTTCTTCACCCATATAAACCACACACTCAAGACCAAGCAACGCACAAGCGGTAGCTGTAGCCACACCATGTTGTCCTGCTCCTGTCTCAGCTATGATGCGGTGTTTACCCATTTTTTTAGCCAAAAGACATTGCCCTATAGCGTTGTTTATTTTATGTGCTCCTGTGTGAAGCAAATCTTCCCTTTTAAGGTATATCTTAGCACCGGCAAGCTCAGAAAGCTTTTCAGCGAAATAAAGAGGGGTTGGCCTTCCGGCGTAATCTTTTAAATAATAATTAAGTTGATTTTTAAAAGATTCATCGTCTTTGAGTTTTTTATAAAAATATTCAAGCTCTTCAAGAGCATACATCAACGTTTCAGGTAAAAACCTTCCACCAAAAGCTATATCTCCTTCTTTAAAATAACCTTTTTCGTCCGGCTGACTATACATAAAAATATTTTACATCAATAGGCTATGTGAAGTGCATCTAAAATAGATTTATTTTTTATAAGATCTTTCTTAGCCCATACCTCATTTTGAGTTTCCCATATACCTATCATAAGACTGTAATCTTTTTCATCCTTGTTGTAAAGCTTCACAAAGCTAAGTATTTTTAAAAATTCATCTTCGTTGTTTGGTAACTCTTTTGCTTTTCTGTATAGATATTTACTAGCCTCCTTTGTAATATAAAAAGATTTTAGATTTACGCCAAAATTTACAAGCTCGCTATAAAAAGAAACGATATTTTCTATATTATAGTTTTGTTTTAACATATAAAGCAACACATTTTTTGCTATTTGCTCTATAAAAGCTTTTTGTTGTTCTAAAAATGGAGAAATGGCCTCTAGGTGAGATATTTTTGAGATAATTTGTTTTATAAGCTCTTCGTAATATTGAATATTTTCTTTAATCATATTGTATATCAAAAACTCCGTTATATCTTTCTTAAAAGCTCCAAACATGTTAGACACGTCTAAATCTTTTATGTTAAACTCAAAAGAGTTTTTTTCAAGGCTCTCTATATCTTTTAAAAATACGTATATATAATTTCCAGAGGTTGAGATTTTATAATAAAATTTAACAAAATACCCATCGTCTTTTATATAACCGTAGTGATTCATGATAGCCAAATAAGATGCCATATCTTCAAGGGTATACACTTTCGCATCTTTTATATAAACGTCCTTTGCGGTAGGTCTTTGAGCAGTATTGCCTTTGGCGTTTTGTAAAATGTTTATAAAAGGTATCTCGATATCTTCATAGTCTTTTAACAAGTATATAGCATACTTTGCCATATCAAGACAATGTTTTACTTCAACTCCAGACACATCGTCAAAAAACCAAGCATCTGAAGAAAATGAAAACTGTACACATTTATAGGCATTTAGAAGTTTGGCAAAAGCAAGCTTATACTCTTCATCATCGATACCTTTTTCTTTCAAAAACTCTTCTACATCTTTTACACCAAGGATAACATCTACGTATTCAAATAAAAGCTGTTTTAAATCTATTTTAAACTTTTTAGCTACATTTTCTAAATTTTCTTTAACTTTCCGTCTTAAAAATTCTAAAGCTTCCCTCAAAGGTCCACGCCAATATTGATTCCAATCTGGATGAGCACCAGAATTGCATCCACAATGGGTACGCCATCTCTCTATTCCATGAGGGCAACTCCAAGAGGTGTTTTCCACTAGCTTAAACTCATAATCAAAATCTTTTAATTCTTCTACAAGATCGTTTAAAGCTTTTAAAGGTATCAACTTAGAAAGATAGGCAAGTCCCATTTCTCCAAACTTTTTATGGTGGCCAAACGTTTCCCCGTCAGTAGCAACTATTGGAACAACATCACCAGATTGCCTAAAAGTATCTGCCAACCTCTTAACATCTGTGAGTAGGTCTTCGAAAGAAAGTTTAGCAGAGATAATACCGTCGTATATAAAAACTTTGATATTACCACTTTTTAATTTTATATAACCGTAGTTTTTAGAAGTTTTGTTGTGGACTTGATGAGGAGCCAATATCACATACTCTATTCCAAACGATCTAAAAACTTCCAACGTTTCATAATCTACAGCACACTCTGGCAACCACATGCCTTTTGGCTTGATACCAAAATAATGCTCGTGGGTTTTTATGCCCCAATAAACCTGTATTTCTTTGTCAAATCTTGGATCTAAAGGAAGTATGGTATGATTGAAACTAATAGCAAGAGCGTTTTTTGAGTTGTTTTTAAGAACATCCAAAAGATAAGGAGCATGTTTTTCAAACCAGCTTAAAAGGGTATAACCTAAGTTAAAGCTAATATTTTCATAGTTATTTACTATATCTACCACCAAATCGTCTTCTTTTATATGAGCGTAAACATTGGGAAGATAACATTCTCTTAGAATCCTTTTATTCCAGTTTTCATAAGGATAGGCAGACGGTTCTAAATCAATTTCACCTAGAGAAGGGCTTAGTCTAATAGGTTGGTAAAAGTGCCCATGGACTACAAAATACTTATGGGCCTGCACCAAACAACCCCTCCTCAAACAGCATCTTTAATGTTTTTTTATCTTTTACTATGCTACCTTGTTTCCCTCTCAAAAACCATATAAACACCCTTGATTGTAAAAGCCCTAAAAATGTGAAGGCAGCCTCTTCTATATCTAAATCTTTTTTTATAATCCCTTCCTCAATACCTCTATGAAAAAGAATGCTTATAAGATCAAAGTAGTTTTCTAAAAAACTTACAACAGCCCTATTATCGTATATGTTTGATCTTGATACTTCAAAGCACAAAACCGGAATAGCGCCTTTACTTTTTTCAAGCATATCTATATGCGTATCCATAATCTTGTCTATCTTTTGCTGTATTGATAAATCCCTATCAAAGATTATGGTTCTTATAGCGGTTAAACACTCTCCTGTATACTTTTTTACCACCGCTTGCACTATATCGTTCATATCTTTAAAGTGCTTAAATATGGCAGCATCAGTTATATTAAGCCTAGCAGCTATGTTTTTTGCTGTAAACCCTCTTAAACCTTCCTGGGCTATTACCTCAGCCGCTATTTCTATTATTTTGTCTTTTGTGCTTTCTCTTTGAGGTGTTTTTTCTTCTACCGCCTTATGCACTTGCTTCCACCGGTTCTATATGCACAAGCTTCTTTTTACCTTTTTCTTCAAACTTCACTACACCGTCTTTGAGAGCAAAGATAGTATAATCTGAGCCAAGACCCACATTCTTGCCTGGGTGCACCTTGGTACCTCTTTGGCGTATTATAATAGAACCAGCTTTTACAAACTGGCCACCAAAAGCCTTAACACCAAGACGCTTTGAATTGCTATCTCTACCGTTTCTTGTTGAACCACCACTTGCCTTTGATGCCATAGCTCACTCTCCTATAGATAGTATAGAGATTTTTGTATAAAACTGCCTGTGCCCTCTTAGCTTCTTAGAATGTTTTTTTGGAAGATGCTTAAAAATAAGCACCTTCTTATCTTTAGCAGTAGATAAAACTTTTGCTTTCACCTTACCACCAAGCTTAACAGCACCGTCTTTTACTACGCTTAAAGCTGGAAGCTCTATCTCCTCGTTTTCTCCAAAAGGAAGTTTTTCCACCTTTAAAACATCGCCCTCTTTAACTACGTACTGTTTTGAACCAGTTTCTATAACAGCATACATAAGCACTAACCTCTAACCTTTAATTGTGATCAACAATTATATCAAATAAAATTACTAAAATCTATGATACAAAACATTTATTTAACAGCTGGTAGGACAAGAACCAGTACCAGACGTATCTCTTATGCCAACATATGACACACATATCATATAGTATTGATTTATGTAAGAATCGTATACACACACATGTCCATCTTGACTTGTTATACCTCTTGCATCAAAAGATATTGGATTTAAAGTTTCTGTATAGCTAAGATAAGAACTCTCATAAGACGGTAAAGCGTAAGACTCTACAGCGGTACCGCTGCAAGGAGCGTTTAGATAAGGTCCCAAATTGTAAATAGTCAAAGAAGAACTTGTAGCACATAAAGAAGTATAAACTGAATTTGATATAGCGTAGGTTTTTGCTTCCATAGCAAGGTAATGAAGCCTTTGACCTTCAGAGTAAAGCTTATACTGATGATACCACGTCATACCAGGCCCAATAAATATATATGTTAAGATGGCAAATATGGCTATCACCACAAGCATCTCTACCAAAGAAAAAGCTTTCGATGTATTCATAAAACACCTCTATTATTATTATATCGCTAAAAGCAAAAGAAGTTAAAATCGGAATGCCGGGACTCGAACCCGGGACCCCTGGCCCCCCATGCCAGTGCGCTACCACCTGCGCCACATTCCGTTAGACTTTTTTCTTGTGGTTTACCTGCAATACAAAATTTTGGCTCGGCTTGAAGGTAAGACTATGCCTTGTAGGTATCTTATACAAATCGCCAGTTTTTGGATTTCTTCCTATACGCGGTTTCCTTTCTTTTATATAAAAAGTCCCAAAACCAGAAAGCTGAATTTTATTTTCCTTTTTTGATATAACGGTATCTTCTAATATATCTAAAAACATATTTATGATACGAGACACATCTCTTTTCTTTAGTTTAGTATCTTGTTTTTGTAACTTTATCATAACTTGATTTAACAAATCTTTCTTTCTCATAGTATATATAAAAAGTATAACACAATTATAAAAATTATAAATATGATACCAATTCTAAGGTTTATGGCTTTTGATATGCTAAGAGAAAATATCAAAGTACTCAAAATACTAAGAAATCCCCCCACCATAAGCATATTTGGTATATGCCAATCGGTAAACCATAAGCCTAAGCTAACCGGCATACAAGATTGAAAAACCAAAGACCCTACTATATTGCCTATAGAAGACTTTAGCTTTCCTTTTCTGGCCCAAATAAAAGCGTTTGAAAGCTCTGGCAACTCCGTAGCAAGCGGAGAAAAGACTATAGCGCTTTTGTAAGAGTCCCATCCAAGAAGATGAGATACACCATCTATACTTAGTACAAGCCCATCTATTACAAAAGGAAGTGTCAAAATCACTAAAAACCCCTGAACTACGGCAAGTGTTTTGGTATAGCCTTTTATTCCAAGCTTAGAGAAAAAAAGCTTTTCATTTTCTTCTTCACCTGTAGTTTTACGGTTTTTAAACTGAGTATATACAAAGTACAAATAGATTGTCAAAAACAACAACACAAGAGGTTTTTTAAAGGATAGAAAATTAGCCAAGAGAGCAATGTTAAAAGCAAACAAGAAAAATAGTATGTTTGTCAAGTCATACAAGTCTTTAAACCTTTTATATTTGGCTTCTATCACCAAAAGCATGAAACCAAAACCAAACATACTAAGAAACATAGGGTCACCAAATATAGAACCTAAACCAATGTGTGTAGTATCAACAGAGCCCTTTAAAAAAGATATCAAAGGCACCAAAAATTCAGGCAACGTGGTAACCAAAGAAGCTATTACCGAAGAAGTAATACTTTCTGGAATTTTTAACTCGTAAGCCAAAACATCTATAGCGTTTACAATTAACTCTGCCAATATGTATATTAAAATCATGTAAACTACTATAAGAAGAAAATCCATGGGAATATTATACCATGCTATAATATAGGTATGCCCATAGACGAAAGCTACAAAAGTAAGGACTTGCAAAAACTTTTAGACTTCAAGACTTATGTAGAACCTATTATAAAAAAAGAAATTGAAAAAGCAGATGAAGACGATTTAGAATTTGGCTATTCCTTTGAAAAAGAGCTTGACGAAGAACTATACTTAAACGCCGTAGAACAAAACAACTACTACGATGTAAAAACAGAAGTGCTGGAGCATCACGACGGAGTTTATCTAAAAAGCACATTTGTAAACTCAATAGAAAATATAACAGCAGAAAGATACGTAAATATAAGATCAAACGCAAAAATAGAAATTTCTTACAGATGCTTTATAGATGTAGACAACATCAAAGCTATAATAGAAAAAGCCAAAGATAAGTTTAAAATCACTTTAAAAAGTGGATGATTTATTTTTATCGGTAGGAGATTTATCAGCCGCTAACTACGTAGTAAATATATTAAGACATCTTAAAGAAAACGACAAAAGCCTAAAAATAACTGGCATAACAGATAAAAGAATGGAAGAGCTAGGCGTAAAATCCATAGCCAACATAAAAGATTTAAATCTGGTGGGTATAATAGAAGTCTTACCAAGGATTTTCAAAATAAAAAAAATAATAAAACGCTCTTTGGAAGCAGCCAACAACTCAAGATGGATTATGCTTTGCGATGCTCCTGGGTTTAACTTTCGTCTTATGAAAAACCTAAAACACGAAAACATAATATACTTTATATCTCCTCAAATATGGGCTTGGAAACCCCAAAGGATAAAAGATATTGTAAATTATGTAAAACATCTTATAGTGATACTTCCTTTTGAGTTAGATATATACAAACCCTATGAAAACGGACATTTTAAAGTCTACTATTTTGGTCATCCGCTTCTTGACATTATAAAACCTTCAGACATAAAAAAAGAAAATATAATAGCTATGTTGCCTGGTTCTAGAAACTCTGAGTTCAAAAGACATATTGGGCTTTTAGAAGAAGTAGCTTATTATATTTATAAAACTTTTAATATGAAAAGCCTAATACCTGTAGCAAGCACGGTAGATTATCCAATATACTCAAAAGAATATATAGAAACCACAAAAGAAAGTTCTTTGGATGTGATGAGAAAAGCAAAGTTTGGTATCATAGCCTCTGGGACAGCTTCTTTAGAAGCATCGCTATTAGGGCTTCCTCATATAATATTTTATAGATTAAACCCAATAACGTTACAAATAGCAAAGCATCTTGTAAAATCAAAATACATAGGTCTTCCAAACATCATAATGGATAAAGAGATAATACCAGAGCTAATACAACCATCAAAAGAAGATATTATAAAAAAAACATCATACTATTTAAATAATCCCAAAAGCTTAGAAAATATGAAAGAAAATTTAAAGCTTCTCAGAGAAAAACTATCTCCAGAAAACGCCACTGAAAGAATAGCAGATTTTATATACAATATAATAGTTAAATCGGGGTAGCAGGACTCGAACCTGCGACATTCGGCTCCCAAAGCCGACGCTCTACCACCTGAGCCACACCCCGTAGTATATACATTATAGCACAATTTTTAATTTTGTAAAGAGGTTTTTATCGCAAAAGCCATCCACATGTTTTATCTGCTATCCCCAAAGCTTTAGTTTACTTGCTATAATATTTGGATTAGAGCTTTTCAAATATAGGAAGTAGAATTGATGCGGTTTGTAGATTACAACAACATGGGTTTGTTTACAGACCTTTATGAGCTTACAATGGCTCAAGTTTACTTTGAGAAAAGGGTGGACAAAACTGCAGTATTTAACTTCTTCATTAGACCTACCAATAGAAGAAACTACTTCCTATTTTCTGGACTTGAGTTCCTAATAGATTATTTATTAAATTTGAAATATACAAAAGAAGATATAGAATTTTTAAAGTCTACAGGCAAGTTTAAAGAAGATTTTCTAAGATATCTAGAAAATTTTAGGTTCACTGGGAATCTTTATTCAGTGGACGAAGGTGAGATAGTGTTCCCAAACGAACCAATAGTACAAGTAGAAGCCCCTATACTTCAAGCTCAAATAATAGAGACCTTTTTAATAAACACGCTTCAGATATCTATTCTCGTGGGAACAAAAGCGTTGAGATGCTATAGCGTAGCTCAAGACAAAACGCTGATAGACTTTGGTACGAGAAGAGCTCACGGAGTAGACGCTAGCATAATAGCCGCAAGGAGTAGCTATATAGGATGTTTTGCTGGAACTTCTAACGTTTTTGCTGGTAAGATGTTTGGTATTCCAATTTACGGAACTATGGCACACTCTTTTATTATGGCCCATGAAACAGAAGAAGAAGCCTTCCGGAATTTTGCATCTGTTTATCCTGATAATACAATTTTTTTAATAGATACTTACGATACAATAGAAGGTCTTAAAAACGCTATAAAGGTTGCAAAGAAAAAAGGAGTAAAAATAAAAGGTGTAAGGATAGACAGCGGAAACCTTTTGACACTTTCAAGAGAGGTGAGAAAAATATTAAACAACAACGGCTTTAGAGACTCTATTATACTTGCAAGTGGTGGAATAAACGAGTATAAAATAAAAGAGCTAGTAGAGGAAAAGGCCCCAATAGATGCGTTTGGGGTAGGGACAGAGCTTGTCACCAGTGCCGACTTACCTTATTTAGACTGCGCTTACAAGCTAGTAGAGTATAACAAAGAACCAAAAATGAAACTAGGCTATAAAAAAATTACGATGCCTTACAAAAAACAACTTTATAGAGTTTTTAGGGATGGGAAGATACTGAAAGACGTAATATCTCATTTTGATGAAAGTGTAGAAAACGGCATGCAAATGCTGAAGCTTTATATAAAAGATGGGGAACTCATAGAAAACATCCCATCTTTGCAAGAGATAAAACAAAAAACACTGACAAATTTCAATACAATACCAGATATATTAAAATCTTTAACACAACATATAACCTTATTACCAGAAATATCGAAGCAGCTTGCAAAATCTACGGAAGAGCTTGAGAGCTCATTAAAAGCTTTATAGGGCGATGCCGCTTATCTATTACTACAACTTTTAAACGGCTATTCGGTGATAACAATTTTTGTCTTATCAAAAGCTATAAACTCGTAAGAGCCGTTTTCAAGCTTTTTAAAATAAGATGGAAGAAGAGGTACTTTACCTTTACCACCGGGTAAATCTATAGCGTAAGTTGGTATACCAAACCCGCTTAACTTTCCCCTCATATAATCCATAATTTCTAAGCCCTTTTCTATGGAGGTCCTAAAATGCACTGTTCCCGTGATGGGATCGCAGTGAAAAAGGTATTGGGGTTTTACCTTTATGCTTAAGAGTTTTCTCATTAGTTCAAGCATGGTTTCTTTATCATCGTTTACATCTTTCAAAAGCACAGCTTGATTGTTAACTGGCACACCAGCCTTTAACAAATTTCTTATAGCCAATTTTGCATCTTCTGTTATTTCATTTGGATGGTTAAAATGAGTATTTATCCAAAGCTTTTCATATCTCGATAGTATATCAAGAAGCTCCTCATCGTAAAGGCGTTGAGGAAGTGTTACAGGTACCCTTGAGCCTATTCTTATCACTTCAAGATGTTCTATAGAAGATAGATTGTCCAATATGTATTTTAATCTTTCGTTATCAAGAGTAAGTGGGTCTCCTCCTGATATTAGTACATCTTTTACATTTTTATTGCTTTTAATATAATCAAAATAAACATCCAAAAGCTCTTTTGAAGTGGCATGAGTTCCCTCTTTGAAAATACGTTTTCTCATGCAGTGTCTACAATATACACCGCAGTAAGAAGTTACGCTTATCAGTACTCTGTCTTCGTATCTATGGGTAAGACCTTTTATAAAAGTTTCTTCGTTTAGGGCGTTTGGATGGGAGTTCTGTTGGGCTTTTTTATCTATTTCAAGAGGACTTGGGACTATTTGTAGCCTTATCGGGTCCTTCTTGTCTTTTTTATCTTTTACAAGCGATAGATAGTAAGGGGTTACGGCAAAGGGATATTCATCAGATACTTTATCAAAAAACTCAATCTCCTCATCAGTTAGTTCTATATATTCTAATAATTCTTCTAAAGTGGTTATACGGTTTTGAAGTTGCCAGCGCCAGTCTCTCCATTTTGATATATCTGTTGTTTTTATCATTGAGCTTTTAAAACGCTTAAAAAAGCCTCTTGAGGTAAGGACACTTTGCCAAATTGCTTCATGCGCTTTTTACCTTCTTTTTGCTTTTCTAAGAGCTTTCTTTTCCTTGATATATCACCACCGTAACACTTTGCAGTTACGTTTGCCCTCATAGGCGGTATTCTCTCTGAGGCTATAATCTTGCTGCCTATAGCCGCTTGGACGTTTATTTCAAAAAGCTGTCTTGGTATAGTCTCTTTTAGTTGCTCCACCAACGCCCTTGCTTTACGATAAGCTTTATCCCTATGCACCAAAAACGAAAGAGCATCTACTGGTTCTTTGTTAATCATGATAGTTAGCTTTACTAAGTCAGATTCTTTGTATCCTAAAAACTCGTAGTCAAAAGAGGCATAACCTTTAGAGGCAGATTTTATCTTGTCGTGAAAATCCACTATTATCTCTTGAAGAGGCATCTCATACTCAAGCAACGCTGTATTCTGGTCAAGATAAGAAAACTTCACCTGGATACCTCTTTTGTCTTGGCATATATTTATTATGTTTCCTACGTAGTCTTTGGGAGTAATGATAGTGGCAAGCACATACGGCTCTTCTATGTATTCTATAAGACCAAAGTTATCTGGTACATCGTTTGAACTTTTAACCTCAAAAACCTCTGGTTTATTTTTAAGCTTTAACCTATAAACAACGCTTGGCGCCGTCGTTATAACATCTATGTTGTATTCTCTTGAAAGTCTTTCTTGAACTATTTCCATATGTAAAAGCCCTAAAAACCCACACCTAAAACCCATACCTATAGCTGGTGATGTCTCTGGTTCGTAAGTGATGGCTGCATCGTTTATAGAGTATTTTTCTAAAGCGTCCCTTAACTCTTCAAAGTTTGAATCTTCAGTGGGATAAAGCCCTGCAAACACCATAGGTTTAGCAGTTTTAAAACCAGGTATCGCTTCTTTGGTAGGATTCGACTTTAACGTAATAGTATCGCCAACTCTTATATCTCTAACATCTTTTATAGAAGCTGCTATATACCCAACGTCTCCTGCTTTTAATATAGGAAGCTTTGTCATTTTTGGTGTCTGGGCACCCACCTCAGTAACTTCAAACTCTTTGCCGGTAGAAAATAGCTTTATCCTATCACCTACTTTCAAAGATCCATCAAATATTCTAACAAAAGCTACAGCACCTCTATAAGGGTCATAGTAAGAGTCAAATATGAGAGCTTTCAAAGGTGCATTTTCATCTCCTTTTGGCGGTGGTATCCTCTTTGTAATAGCCTCTAAAATCTCTTCTATGCCTATACCTTCTTTTGCAGAAGCAAGTATAGCCTCATCTGGATCTAACCCCAGTATATCTCTTATTTGAAACTTTATACGGTCTGGGTCTGCAGCTGGTAGGTCTATTTTATTTATTACAGGTATTATAACTAGGTTTTGCTCCACGGCTTTCCAAAAGTTTGCCACAGTTTGAGCTTCTATACCTTGTGATGCGTCTATTAATAGCAAAGCCCCTTCGCAAGCTGCTAAGGATCTCGATACCTCGTAAGAAAAATCTACGTGCCCAGGCGTATCTATAAGGTGCAGTGTAAAGTCTTTGTTTTGAATTTTGCTGTGATAATTTATCTTTACCGCTTGGAGCTTTATAGTTATACCCCTTTCTCTTTCTATATCAAGAGTATCAAGCATTTGATCTTTTTTCTCCCTATCTGTAATAGCTCCGCAAAACTCTATAAGCCTATCTGCTAACGTAGATTTACCATGGTCTACGTGGGCTATTATCGAGAAGTTTCTTATGTTTTCCATTATATGTTCTCTTCTATAATTTTTACAGAGCTTGCAACTTTTTTAGCGTTTTTGCGAGCTTTTTCTATGTCCTCTGCCAATGCCAAAGCTACTCCCATACGTCTTTTTGATCGTGTGATGGGCTTTCCAAAAATTCTTAACTTTGTGTTTGGTATAGAAAGGGCTTCCTCAAGGTTATCGTAAGCTGGGATTACACCGTCTGTTTTTGCATGAAAGCAATAAGACGCTCCAGCTCCTAAAAGCTCAATATGTATAGGAAGACCAAGTATTGCTCTTAAATGTATTTCAAATTCAGACATATTTTGAGAAATCATCGTTACCATACCAGTATCGTGAGGCCTTGGAGATATCTCGTTAAATATAACTTCGCCTTTTCTTACAAAAAGCTCACACCCAAATATACCATATCCACCCAGTCCTTCTACAACAGTTCTTGCAATGTCTTGGGCTTTTTGTAAAAGCTTTTCATCCATAGGGTGAGGTTGCCAACTTTCATAATAGTCTCCTTCTACCTGTATATGGCCTATGGGAGGACAAAACAAAATACCTTGATTTCTTGTTCTTACCGTAAGCATCGTAATTTCGTAATCAAAATCTATAAACTCTTCTACTATAAGCTCTTTTGAATCCCCTCTTGCTTTTTCTTTTGCTACATAAAAAGCTTTTTCTAAATCCTCTTCTTTGTAAACTATAGACTGACCTTTGCCGGATGAACTCATTACCGGTTTTATCACCACAGGGTAACCAAGTTCGTTGGCAGCTTTTTTTAACTCTTCAAACGTATTTACAAATTTATACTTAGAAGTAGGTAAACCAAGTTCTTCAGCGGCAAAACGCCTTATAGCTATGCGGTTCATCGTGTATTTTACAGCTTTAGCACAGGGGACTATATTAAAACCTTCTTGCTCTAACTCTATAAGGGCATCTGTATTTATAGCTTCTATCTCAGGGACTATAAAATCTGGTGCTTCCCTGTAAGCTATACTCTTTAAAAGTTCTTTATTCTTCATATCTATAGCGTAGTATCTTTGAGCTACTTGTTGGGCTGGAGCATACTGATAAGAGTCTACAGCCACAACCTCAATGCCTAGCCTTGTAGCTTCTATAACAAACTCCTTACCAAGTTCACCTGAACCAAGAAGCAATATCTTTGTAGCGTTGTAAGATAACGGGGTGCCTATCATAGATTATATTTTATCACATCCTATGATTTGATAATTCTAGCAATTTTCTTTTGCCAAACTCCACAGCTTTTAAAATATCCTCAAGCTCCTCTTCTATGTGAAAGTTAACCGCTGAAAGCACTTTCTCTATCAAAGTTGGTATATCAAGAAATCCAATTTTCCCCTCTAAAAAAAGTTCTACAGCTTTATCATCTGCTCCTAAAAGCACAGATATATAAGGATTTCCCATAGAGGCTACCCACTCGCAAACATCAATAGCCTTAAACAAATCCCTTTTAGGCTTTTCAAAACTAAGACAAGAAATAGAGGCTAAATCCAACCTATTGAAAGTATAGCTTACTACCTCTGGATAGAAAATAGCGTTTTGAACGGGAAGCCTCATATCTGGTAAAGACATATTTGCTACAAAAGAGCCATTTTCAAGCTCTATCATAGCATGCACTATGCTTTGAGGGTGTATCAATATTTTTATACGTTCAAGGGGTATATCAAAAAGCACACTGGCTTCCACCAATTCAAGGCCCTTGTTCATCAACGTAGCAGAGTCGATGGTTATCTTTGGGCCCATTTTCCAATTTGGATGCCTTAAAGCTTCTTCTTTTGTTACAGTTTTTAACTGCTCTTCTGAATACTCTCTAAAAGGACCACCAGAAGCCGTTATATAGAGGTTTTTTACATGTTTATGGCTTTTAAGAAGCTCAAAAGCTGCGTTGTGCTCACTGTCTACCGGTATCACCAAGTTAAGATTTTGTTTTATTAGATTAGGCATACAAAGTATAGACTCTTTATTGGAAGCAAGAAGTATTTTTTTTGCTTTTAGTATGTTGTAAGTGGCTTTTATACCGGAGGTCCCAGATATGGCGTTTAAAATTCTATCGGAGTTTTCTATTATGGCTCTAAGACCTTCTTCTTCGTTAAGGTATTTAGAATACTTTGAAACTTCCTGAAGCCAATCTTTAGTAGGGGTTTCTACGCTGAAAACAAACTCAGGTTTAAACTCCTTTGCCTCTTGCAAAAGCTCTTCAGATGCCCGATATGCACCTATGCCTACAAGCTGGATTTTGTCCTTATTTGCTCTTACAACATCTAATGCATTTTTTCCAATGGTACCAGTAGAACCTAGTATACCAAGTCTTATCATAGCAAACTTAGTATTATAAAAAAGCTATTTACCATTTGTATAAGATTCAATATCATACTAAAAGCGTGTAAACGAAGAAACGCATGATAATCTACATGTTTTAAAAATGAAGCCTCCGGCAGTATGAAAGTAAGAAAAGCTATAAAAATAATTATATTTAGTACCAAAAAAGCAAAGTTTTTTCTAAAAGTTGGTTTTTCGCTAAAAAATAAAATAAAAAAACTCATAAGAAATATAAAAAGTCCAATACCAAAATACATTGGAAATATTTTTGCCACCACATCACCAGCCAATAAAGTAGAAAGCGTATCAAAAAGAGTAGGAGCCACATCAAAGCTAAAAAACAAACTTACACCAAACCATGTGCTTATCATAAAAAGGACTATGTTGTTCATAACAAAGAAAGTATATCCTTATATATGTTGTTTATATTTTCAAAGTTTACAGGCTTTTCTAATAAAAAAATGCTGTTTTGTATATCAAGGACATTTATCCTATCTATATCAGAGTCTTTTATAAAAACCTTGGCTCCATCAAAAGAGGCAATTTTCTCATAGGAGGGTTCGTTTTTTATATAAGATATAAAGCATTTTACGCGATTTAAGTTTAGAAGTGTCCAAAGGTAGATAAGCTCTCTTAGCTTTTGTTGTCCTACCATCACAAGATAAATCATTCAAACACTATACCCTTTTGATAGACTTTCCATCTTGGAGGAGTGAGCGTTGTAGAGCATCCCAACGAGCTTGTATCGTATATCTTAAAAGCTTTTGGTTCTTCTTTATCAGCCACAAACACAAAAATAGTATTGCTTGGCATAAGAGTAAGGGTCTTTTTCCAAGAATCTATCTCATTGGCTATCTCCAAAAGACGATTTTTTACTTGATCTTTTGAAAGTTCTTCCTTTGTTTTTGACTTTGTATCTTCTATAACCCAAGTATCACCAGAGACTTTTTGTACAATATTTAAAAAATCTTCATCTTTTAAAAGCCCATAAAACCTCAACTTAAACCACCTCTGTAAAAGTCTCTTTTTTATCTACAGTATCTAAAGTGGGGTCTGGTATCTTACCAGTGAGCATGTCTATAAGCTCACAGACTGATATAATACCTTGTTTTTTCAACTTGTACCCATTGGCACCGCTTATAAAAATACCTTCTTCCACGTTGCCAAGGCAAGCAGCTCCAAGCCTATCAGCTATGCAAAAACCTACTTTTTTAGCCTCCTCTCCATGCTTACAAGGAGCCACACAATCAGACACACAACCTTTCCACCCGTTATGCCCGTTTAAAAGTTTTTCCACAAAAGGAGTTTTTATAACCCTCAAAGGATATCCCACTGGGGATTTTAACAATATTATATCTTTTTCTTCAGCGTTTAAAAGAAGCTCCTTGTATACAAAAGGAGCATCGCTTTCTTTTGTTACCGCAAACCTAGTGGCCATCTGTACACCAGCTGCCCCTCTTTGAATATAGGTTTTTATATCGTTGTAATCCCAAACGCCTCCTGCCACTATAAGAGGTATATTACCCCATTCTTGAGCCTCTTTGTAAACCTCATCAAACAAATTTTCAAGTTGAAACTCAGGTTTAAAACAATCTTCATACTTAAAACCTTGATGACCACCAGACATAGGCCCTTCTAAAACAACAGCATCTGGCAACCTGTTGTAACGTTTTTTCCATGTTTTAGCTATAAGGTTTAAAGCCCTAGCAGAAGATACTATAGGTACCAAAGCGGTATCGTACCCTTCTGTATACTCTGGCAACTTCAAAGGAAGCCCTGCTCCAGATATGATTAAATCGGCTCCAAATTTGGCAGCTTCGTTTGCCACTCTACCGTAGTCATTTATAGCAGATAATATATTCACACCTATGGCACCCTTCCCATCAGCTATTTCTTTAGCTTTTTGAATAATAAGTCTTAAAGCTTCGCTGTTGTGAGCATTTTCAGTACCTATTGGCCTTCCAAACTTATCTTTTTTAACAAGTTCTAAAAATCTATAGCCTGTACCTACAGACGATACAACGCCGACTGCACCGCAGGACGCAACAGCTCCTGCTAGCTTTTCCCAAGAAATACCTACGCCCATACCCCCTTGTATAATAGGTATCTCCACCTCTATATGCCTTATTCTAAGCGGTGGTAATTTCATAAAAAACCTCTCACGTTATTGGATATACATAAAATATAAAAAAAATTTTTAAATTTGCAAAGCTTCAATGTCTGAAATGCCTCATATGAGTAAATATCATAAACATATTATGCTCGTTTATAGCCTCTATCACTTCTTTGTCTCTTATAGAACCGCCAGGTTGTATTGTACCAGATATTCCTTCTTGAGCAGCTATATCTATACTATCTCTAAACGGGAAGAAAGCATCTGAGGCCACTACTGCACCTTTTAAATCGTGCCCAAAGTTTTTTGCTTTTCTTATGGCACTTCTAAGGGAATCCACCCTTGACACTTGACCAGCACCTATACCTATAGTTTGATTGTTTTTAATTATCACTATAGCATTTGATTTTGTCCATTTTGCCACTTTCCAAGCAAATATAGCATCTTCTAGCTCTTGCTCTGTAGGTCTTCTCAACGAAACTACCTCTATAGATTCGTAAAGCTTATCATCTATGTCCTGTAACAAAAACCCACCAGATATACTCCTTACATCAAGCTTTTGATTGTAGTTTTTATAACTTACCAACCTTAAATTTTTCTTTTTAGAAAATTCCTCAACAGCTTCTTCAGTGAAATCTGGAGCTATAACTATCTCATAAAAATGCTCTGTAATAGCTTTTGCAACATCCTTATCCACAACTCTGTTAAAAGCTACGATACCACCAAACGCAGCTTCCTCATCACAATGAAAAGCTTTTTTGTAAGCTTCTAGAATGTTGACATCTGTAGCTACACCGCTTGGATTGTTGTGTTTTACGATAGCACAGCAAGGATTGGAAAACTCTGATATAAGCTTTACAACAGAATCAGCATCAAGATAGTTGTTGTAAGACATCTTTTTGCCTTGAAGCACATCTGCTCTTACAATACCGTTATCCTCTAATGGATTTTCGTATAGATAAGCCTTTTGATGTGGATTCTCACCGTATCTCAATTCATCTTTCAAAAACATAGGCATGGTATGATGCTTAAAATCTTTTTCCGAAAAGCCGAATACTTTAGAGAAATAATTAGCTATGACAGCATCGTAGTAGGATGTTAGCCAAAAAGCTTTCAAAGCTAAATACTTTTTGTCTTGCTGAGATATGGCATTCATTTTGAGCTTTTCTATAAACCAAGAATAATCTTCAACATCTGTAAGCACACTAACTCGCTTATGATTTTTAGCAGCGGCTCTTACGAGAGCAGGCCCTCCTATGTCTATAAACTCTACAAGAGCATCTATATCCTTTAGCTCTTTCATCTTCTTTTCGAAAGGATATAAGTTTACCACTACGATATCAATAGGTTCTATAGAGTTTTCTTTTATTTCTTCTAAATCTTTCTCTACATCTTCTCTAAATAAAATACCCCCATGTATAGCAGGATGAAGCGTCTTTACCCTACCGCCTAATATCTCTTTAAAGCCCGTTACCTCAGACACTTCTACGGCATCAATCCCAGCATTTTTTAGATATGTATATGTCCCACCGCTGGATAGAATCTCATACCCTTGATTCAAAAGCTCTTTAGCTAGTTCTAAAATGCCAGTTTTATCGTATACTGATATAAGCGCTCTCATTCAATCCTCTAAGGTAGATATATCACCTACGTCAAGGCCAAGTTCCTTAGCCTTTAATACCCTTCTCATAATCTTACCGCTCCTAGTTTTTGGTAGTTTATCTACAAACTCTATCTCCTCTGGATAGGCTATAGCCCCAAGCACATGCTTTACATGCTCTTGAATACTCTTTTTTAGCTCCTCAGAAGGATTATAACCTTGCTTTAGTATAACAAAAGCCTTTATACGTTCACCCTTTATTGGATCTGGTTTACCTATAACGGCAGCCTCAGCCACAGCTTCGTGATCCACTATAGCGCTTTCTACTTCCATAGTACCTATACGATGACCAGCCACAGAAAGTACATCGTCGGCTCTACCCACTATCATAATATAACCTTCTTCATCTATAGAACCTAAATCATCGGCGTTATAAACATTGCCTGGTATTTCAGTCCAATATTTTTTATAGCGCTCTGGCTGTCCCCAGCAATCTCTCATCATAGATGGCCAAGGTCTTTTTATAACAACATATCCTACTGTGTTAGGAGGTACAGGGTTGCCATTTTTATCTACTATAGCAACTTCAACACCTGGAAGCGGTTTACCGGCTTTACCTGGTTTCATAGGGTTGCCAGGTAACGTAGTTATCATATGAGCTCCGGTTTCCGTTTGCCACCAAGTATCTACTATGGCACAATTTCTATGACCTATGTGCTCGTAATACCAATGCCAAGCTTCTGGATTTATAGGTTCACCCACAGAACCAAGTATTTTTAGCGAAGATAAGTCGTGAGATTCTGGCCACTTTTCACCGTATTTCATAAAAAGTCTAACAGCTGTTGGAGCCGTATAAAACTTGTTTACTCTATATTTTTCTACTATCTTCCACCAAGTGGATGGATCTTTGTAATCTGGAGCACCTTCAAATATAACGCTTGTAACACCTACAGACAACGGTCCATAAACTATGTAAGAATGCCCTGTTATCCAACCTATATCAGCAGTACACCAGTATATATCGTTTGGCTTTAAGGCAAATACGTTTTTTGTGGTAAAATGCACATTTACCATGTATCCACCGGTGGTATGTATCACACCTTTAGGCTTACCAGTTGTGCCAGAAGTATACAGTATAAAAAGTGGGTCTTCAGAATCCATATGTTCTGGTTCACATTCTGGTTTTTGGCTTTTAACAATATCATAAAAGCTCAATACATCCGTAGGAAGCCCAGCGTTGTCTCTATCCCAGCATATTACATGTTTGACTGAATCAAGACCTTTTATAGCTTCTAAAGCGGTGGGCAAAAGCTCTACTTTTTTGCCACGTCTTTTTGTGTATGTGGCAGTTATTATAGCGCTTGCCCCTGCATCCTCTACCCTTGTTCTTAAAGCACCTTCGCTAAACCCAGCAAATACTACTTGATGTATAAGCCCAATACGAGCGCAAGCCAACATGCTTGCCACGGCTTCTACCGTGTTTGGCATATATATAGAAACCCTATCCCCTTTTTTAAGGCCTAAGCTTTTTAAAGCGTTTGCAAGCCTATTTACAAGCTCAAGAAGTTCTCCATAGGTAATTTTACGCTCTTCTAAATCTTCGTTTACTCCTATGTAAGCTATTTTATTTCTAAGTCCATTCTTTATATGTCTATCAAGACAGTTGTATGAAGCGTTTAACTTTCCTTCTAAAAACCATTTGGCGTATGGAAAGTTCCATTCTAAAACCTTTGAGAAGGGTTTAAACCATGTGATATCTTGTGCTGCCTCTATCCAAAAAGCATCCGGATTATCTATTGATTTTTTGTAAATAGATTCGTAATCTTTTATATTGGCCTCCTCCAATATGTGAGGGGGTGGGTTTATTTTTTCCTCCACTTTTAAAAGTACTTCATCGTTCATAGTTATACCTCCAACCTTTGATAAAATTATTATACCATATCAATATTTCTTTTATGAGATGCTATAAAATAAAAATAAACTTCTTTTACAGCGTGCATCTTAAGAGTTTTTGCTATTTGAGTAGCAGTAGCTCCTGTAGTTAATATATCATCAAAGACTAAAACCTTTTTACCTTCCAAATTAAATACAAACTCCTTTTTTATCTTAAAAGCCCCAGAAACAATGTGTTCTCTTTGATTTTTATCTATACTAAGAGATAGAGGTTTAGCATGTTTTATACGTTTAAAAATAGATATATATTCAGCGTTTAAAGCTTTTAACAAAATGGCGTTCTGGTCATAGCCTCTTTGCCAAAACCTCAAAAAAGAGACTGGTACATACGTAACAATATCAGGGTTTATGGACCTTAAAAAAGCAAAAAAATCATCTTTTACAATATCAGCTATTATATTTGCAAACAAAGAGGCTTTCTTAAATTTTAATGCGATTATCATTTCTTTTAAAGCTTTATCGTAGCTACTAAAAATCCTATAGGAATCTATATAAGAAAGATTTTCCTTTTCAAAAAGCATAGGCTTTATAGATGCTATACAATCATCACAGACATAGCCTTGAAGCGTCGGCTTAAAATAGTTGTTACAACTAAGACAAACGTTGTCCGGTATGTAAAGTTTGTCAAAAATCTTAGCTATTTGACTCTTTATCCGTAGGTATTTTGATGAGTACATGTTCTATCTTTTTACCATCCATTTTATCTACTATAAACTTAAAACCTTTGTATTCAAACTCATCTCCTTCTTTTGGAATCTTCCCCATGTTTGCCATTATAAAACCGCTAAGCGTATCGTAATCGTAGTTCTCAGAGAGTTCAAAACCAACGGTAGCGGCAACTTCTTCTATGGAAGCAGAGCCTTCCACTATATAAACATCTGAAGACATCTTAGTAAATTCATCCTCATCTTCCCACTCCTGAGGCAAATCTCCTGCCAACCATTCAAGCAAATCATGTTTTGTGATGAGTCCAGATATGGCACCGTGCTCATCTACCACCATCATTATTTGACTTGAAGATTTTTTCATCTCTTGAAGTAGATTTTTTATATTCATAACTTCAGGTATAAACTCGATAGGTCTTAAAAAAGTCTCTAACGTATCGTCTTTGTGTTGATAAACTGGCATAAGGTCTTTTATGTGTATATAACCAATCACATTATCTTTTGTGTCTTTGTATATAGGTATCCTGCTATGTTCATGTTCCAATATATCGTTTATAACTTCCTTTATGGTCTGTGTTGCTTCTAACATGAATATATCAAGCCTTGGAGTCATTATTTCTCTTACTATAGTTTCTCTCATCTCGGATACTTTTTGTATCATCTGAGTTTCTTCTTCTGAAAACTCCTCAGCGTTTGCTGGACTTTGCATTATATAGACTATATGCTCTAAAGAAAACTTCTTTTCTAAGCTTATATTTTCAACACCAAAAAGTTTCAATATCTTTTTAACAGGAACCACAAAAATGTAAGTAAAAGGCTTTGTAGCTACAAGATATGGATAAAATATGATGGCGTAAAACTTTAAAAGCTTATCTTTCAAGAAAAGAGCAACGTTTTTAGGTATAGTTTCACCAAGTAAAAATATCAATATACTGACAAATATGCTAGATAAAAATACCCATCTTTTGCCTATTGTGTTTATTACAAAGCTAGAGCTCACTGAAGATATTAAAACATTTACAAACTCGTTTCCAATTAACATTGACACCAAAAGAGCTTGTGGGTCTTTAAATATTTTATCTATCAGTTTTTTATAAAACTTTTTATCCTTTTCTTCTAATATGTTAGAAGCACCAAAAAACACAACCTCGGAAGAGGCAAAAAAACCAGATAAAAATATAAGAAAGATTATCAAAAGGCTATCAAGCAAAATACTATCCATAGGAGTACTGCTTGCAGTCCAAAGAGTAACTATTTAAAAGTTTTTTTGTAAACGCATGTTTTGGGTTTTTAAAAATATCTTCGTTATCACCTATCTCAACTATCTTCCCATCGTACATAACCCCAATTTTATCACAAATCTTTTGTGCAAATTTTATATCGTGTGTAATTAGAAAAAGCGTTTTGTTGCTTTTAACTTTCAAGAATAAAGAAGCTATGTTGTTTTTATGAATAGCATCCAAAGAAGAGGTGGGTTCATCGGCTATTACAAGCTCTGGGTTTGTTATGAAGGCTCTTGCTATTGCTACCCTTTGACGCTCTCCCCCTGATAAATCTCTTATTTTCTTATTAAAAAGTTCTTCTTTTAAACCAAACCCCAAAACGTTGTCTAAGATATTTTTTATATTAAAAGCCAAAGACATTATACGAAGCGGTTCTAATATGGCGTCTAAAACCTTAAAACGAGGGTTTATAGAAGACATTGGATCTTGAGGTACAAAAGATACATACCTTGGATAATCTTTTATAGCGTATATATCTTTCCCATTAAAATAAATTTTTCCAGAATCTGGCTTAACAAATCTCAGTATACATTTTCCTAAGGTTGATTTACCAGATCCAGACGGTCCTACCAAACAAAAAGATTGATTTTGCAGTATTTCAAGGTTTATATTGTTTAAAATATAACGGTTTTTGTCAAAAGATTTATTTAAAGCTTCTATCTTCAATAAACTCATAAATTAGAAAGGCACCGCGAGGACGCGGTGCAAAAAATCTTGGGAGGGGGAGGGAGGGAGTATTTAAACTCACCTTCGCTTTTTAACTTCATCTTAAAACTTTATGTAAATAATATATATCAAATTTAAAAATATGTCAATATGAAAAGAAGCATATAATAATATCATCAAAATTATGAAAAATAGATGAAGTTTTTACAGATAGCGTTATATAGATAAACAAGTATTAATAAAAATAGCCCGCTTAAGCGGGCTATTTTGGAAAATTATCTTTTACCTTCGTAAGGTTTAAAACCGTAGAATTCAAATACTTTTAAAGCTGCTGGCGTCTTTAAGAAGTGCAACCAATCTTTAGCTGCTTGTGGATGTGGAGCTCCTTTAACTTCGGCAGCAGCGTATATAGCTTCATAGTTGCATTTTGCTGGTATTGGCACAGCTTGAAGAGGATTGTGGTATTGTTTCATTTGAGCTTCTACTTCAGAGTGCCATACCACACCAGCATCAGCTATATGTTCCATGATAACGAGCGGAGTTTGTCTATGGTGTATTTCTGTCAATATAGCCTTACCATGTGGACCAAATATGGCATCTTTTAACTTCTTGCCACCACATTTTTCAAGGGCATCTTCTATTCTTCTTGCTATACCTTCAAAAGCTGGATTTGGCATAACTACTCTAACGTCTTTTCTTGCCAAATCTTGGAGACTATGTATATGCTTTGGATTGCCTTTGTATACTTCTATAGCCAACGTGTTGGTAACGTATGGAGTAAACGTAGAAGCTTCACAAAAACCATCTTTTATACATTTTTTCACACCAAAAGCACCACCAGCGTATATATCTGGTTTGGCGGTAAATGTCATGTCACCTATTGTAAACGTATCGTGGTAATGTTCTATTGCTTGTAAAAGTTTACCTGGAGGTATTGTTATTATAAATACCTTGCCTTTGTATTGAGGATATTCTTTTTCAAAAGCCTTTATAAGTCTTGTAACGGCAAAATAGTAATTACCGCCTACGTACACTACCAAACCATCTTTGTTAGCAGCGTTTAAATCACCGTGAAAGTCCACAACGTTATCTACCGGCGGTATTGTAAAATCAAAACCCTTGTAAACAGCTGGGTTGTTGGTGCTGTGAACATCAGGGCTGATAATGGGTTTTCTGCTCCAAGGTGGTGTGTGTGGTGGCATTTGATAAGGGTTTAAATCCGTGGTTGCAAAAGCTGCGGCGCCTAACGCCATTACACTTAAAGCTAGTAAAACTTTTTTCATGCTGCTAACCTCCTAAAATTTATTTTGGAAAATCTGCCGTGGTTATATAATGGAAACCTCTAGCTTGAAGCTCTGGTATTGTAGCTACCACGCCTGGGGTTACTATAGCTTGTGGTATTATGTGGTTAGTAAGGTCTGCAGAAAGTTCGTCGTGGGTAAGTTTATGAGGATTTATTCCAGCTTTTAAAAGTGCACCTGCCATTTCCCAGGTTTGATTGTGGCAAGCCAAAAACACAGCGCCTCTTTCTATAAGAGCTTCTACGCTGTTATCAGCTGGTGAGAAAGCACCAGATTCGTTGGTGGGGCTATCTTTTTCAAGCATACCAGGTTTCATTTTAAGCCATACATTTTTCTTTAACTTCCCTTTTGTCAAAGGTGTTATATAAGTTTCCCATACATAATCATCGTATATAGCAAAGTGGGCATTGCCATGAGTTGCGCTTACACAAAGGAAATCTGGATTTTTATAAGACCATATTTGAGCGTTCATAGCATTTCTCATAACGTTTAGCCAAGCACTGTGTATATCGTAGTTGTCCCATACTTGTTTTGGACCACCTCTGTAATTAAACACTTCGTCCAAAGCTTCCCAGTCCCATTGATTTTTATCTGTTAAAATCATTGGTAGAGACTTGAAATTTCTTCTTCTTGGGGCTTTTGCAAGCCTTTCGGCTAACTCTTTTAATGTCCTTGCACCTTTTGGTATCAAAGCGCCCACTTCCTCAGCCTTCGCAGCCGTTGGGTTCAAGGCTGAAGCTACCATTCCTGCTCCTAAGCCTAATATGGCTCCTTTCAACACATTTCTCCTGCTTTGATCCATAACGTTTCCTCCTTTTTAGAAAGTTATCTTATAGTTTAACCCTCACAGTAAATATTATATTATAGTTTTTTCTTAAAAGTCAATAAGAAATAATTATATATTTATAAAGTTTTCAAGATTTTAAAAGCCAAAAAACAAAATATAAATAAAAAACGATATTATAAGAAGAACCAATATGCTAAGAAAAGCCACCACTGGACTTATAAAAGACATAACAAAAAACAAAATAGGACCAAACCCAGAAGAAAACCCATATATAGAACTTATCCTAATACCTACGTTATCGTCGTTAAATTTAAGCACAGTTATAGCTTTAAAAAATGTCCAAAAAACACCGGTAGCCATACCTCCAGCAACGGCAAGAAGCACTCCGTAAAAAAACGGGTAATCTATATGCATAAAAAACTTCAACATAGCAAGTAGATATACTATAAACCACAAAAATACCGTTATATAAAAGCCAGTATTTTCTTTTTTCCAAACAACACCAAGCACAAAAGAAGAAGCTATGGCAAATAAAAGCCCTATAAACATAAGCGTATAAACTTCCTTGTTTGGCAACAAAAGATAGGTTTTAAGATACATGGTCATAGAGTTGTTGAAAAATTGAGGGGCTATACTTAAAAAAAGTAAAGAAATTGTATATTTTAAAAAAACATTATCTTTAAAAATGCTTAGTTGTTGAGCTTTTAGAAAAACTTTTTTATTAGAATGTTTATAAAACAAAAAAGCACAGGTTATATAAGCAAAGATACCAAACCCTATAAGTATTTTCTTATCCTCTACAAAAAACATTGACACAACAGCCAAAAAATAACCCAAATATCCTAAAATGCTACTAAAAGAAGATGATATTTTTGGATCTTTTGTTTCCAATATAGATATCTGATAAAACAAAAGAGCTTGCATATGAACGATTGTAAATAGCATAAAAGATAGAGCAAACAGATATTTATTTTCTGTTAAAAGCCCAAAACCAACCAAAAACGTAAAACTAGAAAAAAGAAAAAGGGTATTGATCACGTATATAGGCTTTCTTAATATAGAAACATTTATTAAAACACCTATTAAATTTGAAACACCTATTATAAAAGAATAGTCATATATGTTTATACCAAACTGATAAAACAAAATAGGAAAAAGTACAAGCCCTAAACCGTTGGCAAGAAAAGACTCTCCAAACTCGTAAAGGGCAAATAGCTTTGTATTGCTCACCTAAACTTAATTTATATAGCTTTTAACAAGCTCTAAAACTTCGTCCTCAAAAAAAGGTCTACCATCGTACTTGTTTATGTTTGCATCAGCTCTTATGCCGTACATATTAAGAAGTCTTTCAAACTGTTTTGTAGCAGAGCATTCTACCGCTATAAGCTTTTTACCAGATACCTCTTTTTTAACACCGTCTTCTGGAAAAGGTTCAAGATATATCACGTGAACAAATTTTATATTTAGAGCGTTTGCCACTTCTTTAAGTACATGCTTATTTGAGCCCCAAGATATAAGACATATATCGGCATCTTTGTTGCCAAAAACCTCGTAAGTCTTTTTAGTGTTTAAAATATCGTTTTTTAGCTTTTGATATTTTCTAAGCCTTTTATCTTGCATGAGCTTTGTAGTATGTGCATCTTCTATGGTAATACCAGCTTCATTGTGCTCATAGGAGTTTGCCTTAACCACAGCATCCTTTGTGCCTGGAAACAAAAAAGGCGATATACCATCTTCTACATTTTGATAACGTTTGTAAAGCTTTGGATCTCCTTCGTACATTTTTGGTGGTCTTACATCTTTTATTCTGCTACATATTTCGTTGCAAGAAGATATATAATAGTTTTCAGCCGCGTTTTTATCGCTTAGGACTATGACAGGTACTTGATATTCCCAAGCCAAGTTTAAGGCCTCTTTAGTAAGAAGATAAGAATCCTCAGCATCAGAAACACCCACAACAACCTTGCCAAAGTCCCCATGCCCTGCAAAAATAGCAAAAAGCAAATCAGACTGCGCACTATAAGTAGGAAGTCCAGTGCTTGGTCCAGGTCTTTGAGCTTCGTATATTACCACAGGAGTTTCTGTCATACCGGCAAGGCTGATAGCTTCTACCATAAGAGCAAAACCACCGCCAGATGTACCTACCATAGACCTTTTCCCTGCGTAAGCGGCACCTATAGCCATATTTATAACCGCCAACTCGTTTTCAGGATGTATCACCTTTATACCAAACTCATCTTTTTTAGCAGCTAGTGTATGTAAAACCGACGAAGAAGGAGTCATAGGATAGGCAAAATATATATCAAGCCCACCATCTACTGCACCGTTAGCTATAGCGTCGTTTCCAGATACTAACTCACCCTTCTTCTCATCAATTGGTTTTATATCAAACTTTACCACACCAGCTTCGTAAGCCTCTTTGTATATAGCTTCGTTTTTGTCTGGTTCTTTTAGTTTCTTTACAAAAGGAATACCAACGCTATAATCTACGTTTAAAAGCTTTAAAACACCACCAAATACCGATGTGCTTTTAAAGAAGCTAGGTGCTACCTCTTTAAAAGGCATTACAATGATCTCTTTTGCCTTGCTTATCATATCTTTATCGGTGGTTTCATTTATTATCCAAAGAGTGTCTTCCTTTGCATCTTCAAGATGTTCTTTAACAGAGCGCTTATCTGTGGCTATTATAATATCTGCTTTTTTACGAACACTATTTATTGGAAAATCAGCTATTCTTATGCTGACGAAATTGTGTCCTCCCCTTATAAGAGATGGATAATCCACATACATAAATACATAATATCCAAGTTCTGTTAGTGCAGAGCATATAAGCCTACCAGCTTCTTTTATACCAGCCCCAGCCTTTCCTCCAACTATCATTGTTAAATCCATAACCAACCTCCTTTTAATATTCTATCATATAAAACTATTAACACACTTTAGCATAAAAATACCGGCAAAAACGGCTAGTTCCTCTCTTAATATGTTGTCTCCAAGGGAGTGCTTGCTAAAACCAACTTTTACCAAAAAATCCACTTCATCTTTTGACAAGCCGCCCTCTGGTCCAAAAACAAGCGTATATTGGCTATCCATTGGTAAATCGTTTTTTTGTCTTTCAAAACTATCAAAAACAATACCATATCCTTTTATCTTTATATCTTGCAAAGGAATAGGGTAGTTTAGTTTCGGCAAAAAAGATGGTCTACTTTGCTTTATCGCTTCTTTTAAAATTTTTTGGAGCCTTTGATACTTTTCCAAAAGCTTAGACATATGTTGAAAACTTCTTTTGCAAAAAACAGGGGTTATCTCAAAAACACCGCCTTGTACCGCATAATCTATTATGGTTTCTAAAGTTTGAAGCTTTACAGGCACACATACGTTTGCATAAATTTTTAAGTCTGGTAATTTTGTTTTTTCTTCTAAAAGCTCAAAATTTTGACCTGTAAACCTGGCTTCGTATATCTTATCTTCTATAACAAGCTCTAAAAGTTCGTTTTTTTCGATGCGCAAAACTCTAAAATGTTTTTTATCTTCATCAAAAAGTTCTATTGTGCCATTTTTGTTAAAAGCAAAAAATCTATGCATTTTTCACAAAATAAGCACCGTCTTTTGATATATAGCCCTCTATTTCAAGCATAGTAAGCTCCATCGTAAGTTTTTCCTCGTCATAGTTTGTTTTTGCTAAAAGTTCATCAAAAGTGCATGGTTTATCAAGACAAGAAAGTATAGGATTTTTTTGGTTTTCTGGCTTTTCAAAAGATAAATCCAAATCTTTAAAAAGATGAGATTTGTTTGTAAAGAGCTTAGCTACATTTTCTCTTACGAGATTTACACAACCCTCAAACTCTTCTACCGGGTTTCCTACGTAAGCAAAAACTTTTTTGTTTAATTTAAAAGCCCAGTAAGCACTTATAAGAGCGCCGCTTTTAGAAGATGCCTGCATAACCAAAAGATATTCCCCCAAAGAGGCTATTATTCTGTTTCTCATTGGAAACGTATATTTTGAAGGTTTTTCAAAAGGTAAAAACTCCGTTAACAAAAGACCGTTTTTATTTAAAATATTTGTAAAAAGATTGTTTTTTGCATATAAAAACCCAAAACCAAGAACAGCTACGGTGGGAATAGAGTTTTCCAAAGCGCTTTGATGGGCTTTTGAGTCTATACCATCAGCTCCTCCTGATACTACGGTTTGTCTTAATTCACATACAACAGATTTTGTCATATTTAAAGCGCTTGCAACGGCTTTTCTTGAACCTACTACGCTAACAGATTTTTGACAAAGCAAAGATTTGTTGCCTTTTAAAAATACTACAGGGGGAGGGTCTGGGAGTTTTAACATATTTATAGGATATATTTCATTTTCATAGGTGATAGCTTCAGCGTTTAGTTGTTTTAATTTAACAAAAGCGTTCTTTATATAGTCTTTATCAAAATCTTTAGAAACTATATTTGTAGCCTTGGAGCCAAAGATTGGCTCCAAAGACGTTTTATCAGCTTTTAATATAGCTTCGGCACTACCAAAATGTCTAAAAGCCTTATACAATAACTTGTTGCCTATTCCTTTTACGGATTTTAGCAACAACCAGCTTTCGACATTATCCAAAGCACATCTTTTTCTTTTGAATCTTCTATGATACCTCTATCAAAGACTTTTTTGTCTACGTGAGTAGGAGACAAAGAGCTTATTATATAGTCCATAGCTCTATAAGCCTTTGATGGGTCTCCGCAAGTAAACACATCCACAGTAGCCGTCTTATGCTCTGGCCACGTATGAATGGATATATGAGATTCGGCTAACAGGATAACTCCCGTAGCTCCGTGAGGGTTAAACTGGTAAAAATGAGAGGAGATTTTTGTAAGTTCTCCTGCTTTTACTGAATTTTCAAGAAGGTGTCTGATATCTTCTTCCCTGTCAATGAGATCAGGGTTAACTCCATAAAGGTCAGCTATAATATGGAGTCCGAGGGTTTTTGCCATTTCAATACCTCCCTTGGTATCAACGCAACAAAAGATATGGAGCAACTAACTTGCTCAAAATTACCAGCGCCACCCACACGCTTTCGGAATTTGCTATCCTGCTCACTCATAAAAATACCTCCAGAAAAAAAGATAGATTAATCATTATAGCATATTTTTACCTTTGTCAAGGACTTTATATTTTAAAATAAAAACTTGTATATAATGGTTATAATGAAGATTTTCAGAAAGATAAATTGTTTGAATATATTTTTTGTTTTATGGATTTTTATAGCGTTTGGAATATCAAATGGAAAGGAAAATAACAAATACTTCAACAGCATGGTAGTGCTAAACTTCCAAAACCAAAGCATAGACGATATAGCTCAGTTTATGTCAAAACTCACCGGTAAAACTATAGTGGTAGGGATAAAGGGAAATCTTCCTAAGATAACAGTTAGCTCTAAAAAACCCGTAAGCGTAGAGGATGCTTGGCGTCTTTTTTTAACAAGCTTAGCTTTAGATGGATACACTGTTGTAAAATATAAAAACTTTTACAAGATACTACCCATAAAAGAGGCATCTTCTTTTAGCACAAATGTAACAAGAACAGCATTTCCAAGCCCATCGATAGAAACCTACATATACTTTGCCCACACAAACGCCCAAATACTTTTAAACGCCGTAAGACCTTTTCTAAGTCAATATGGAAACGCCACCGTGTATATGCCTTCAAACGCCCTCATAATATCCGATATAGGGGTTTCTGTTGATAAAATCCAAAAACTTTTAAAGAGTATAGATATACCAAATTTAGCTTTTAGCCTAAAAATGTATAAAACAAAGGATACAAACGCTGTGGTAAAGGCTCTTAGCCCTCTGGCAAACCCTGTAAGTCAAAAGTTTGGTATACCCATGGTTGTATCTTCTGTAGAGAAAAAACACTCCAAAAGCGGTTTTGTACTTGTATATGCACCAAAGCTTATGCAAGCCTCTATAGAAGAGATTATACATAAAATAAACGAAAGCGCTTCTCACTTTAGAAGACATTATTATGTTATCCCACTTCAAAACGCCTCTGTAGGAGAAATGGCAAAAACATTAGCAAGCCTTTTTGGAAGTGCAAGCGCCATTTCCTCTACCACAAAAAGACCTATGCCTAACCTAACCAATATTCAATATCCATCGCAAACAACCCAAAACAACACACCTACGAATCAAAATATAAACGTAATATCATCCAACAAACCAATAGGTTCTATATACCTTTCCGATGGTACAAGAATAGGTTTTGACAGGGCTACAAACAGCGTCATACTTTATGCTACAAAATCCCAATATGAAAATCTAAAAAACCTTATAAAAAAACTGGACGAAAAACGCATTCAAGTGTTGATAGCAGCTTCTGTGGTAGAGGCAAACCTTACAAAACAGCTAACCACTGGGGTAAACTGGCAAGCTTTGGGTAAAAACGGTGGCATAGGATTTAACCCAGCATCACTACAAACCATATACCAAGGGCTTTTGTCCGGAAACTTTGTAGTAGGCGTTACGAGCTCAAACAACATAAGCGCAAACGTAAATGGTAACACAATTATATTTCCAGATTTAGCGGTATTTTTAAGCTTGTTAGAGCAAGGAAACGGTTTTAAAATCATATCAAACCCAAAGGTGTTGACCCTTGATAACGAAGAGGCGATAATAAAAGAGGCTCAAGTATACCCATATGTAACTGGCACACAATACAACATCAACGGATATCCAATATTGACATACGACTACAAAGATATAGGTTTGGAGCTAGATGTTATACCTACTGTATCAAAAGATAACATAAGGCTTGGTATAAACCTAAATCTCCAAGATATTACAGGTTTTACAAACACAAACGTAGCCGGCCAAACAGTCCCAATACCTATTACCACGGATAGGGTTTTAAACTCTGAAGTGGTGGTCAAAAGTGGGCAAACAGTGATATTAGGAGGATTGGTAAGCAACAACACTATAAAAAATATAAGCGGTATACCAATTCTTCAAGATATACCAGTACTTGGAAACTTGTTCAAATACCAAAACAAAGAAAACAAAAAAAGCACCCTTTTCATATTTATAACACCTTATATCATAAAAAGCCCAGAACAACTCGCCAAAATTACAAAAGCAAATGAAGTAATAGCGCACAGGATATACGAAAGCGTAAAAAAAGCAAAATAATAGTATATATCATATAATATTTAATATTTTAATGGTATCTTAAAATACCGATATGTATGTTATGAGCATGAAAAAGCTTCTTAGTTTAGGGCTTTTATCAATAATACTTAGCTCTTGTAGTGCAGAGATTACAAATGCATCTTTGTATGGAAACAACTATGCTTACGAAAAACCAACATACAACAAACCAAACATCAATTATCATCCTATCTACGGAAACAACCCTCAAATGTTAAACCTTATATACACTAGTGATGTTAAAAAATATATAAACTATTTTTTATATCAAGACAGAGGTTTTATAGAAAGAGGTATAGAAAAAGCCATTTACTACTCTCCTATAATATTACCAATACTTAAAAAGTATAACCTTCCATCAGATTTTATATACCTTCCCATCATAGAAAGCGGATACAATCAATATTCTGTATCAAGCGCTGGAGCAGCCGGAATATGGCAGTTAATGCCTCAAACTGCAAGAAATTACGGTCTTACGGTAAACAATCAAATAGACGAGAGGTTTGACATAATAAAGTCCACAGAAGCGGCAGCTCATTATCTTAGCGATCTATACAATCAATTTGGAGATTGGAACAAGGTCTTGGCCGCTTACAACTGCGGTCCTTATTGTGTATCGTCAGTGTTTAAACAAGACCCCCAAGGAAGTTTCTGGGCTTTTCAAAATTCATTTCCCCCAGAAACTCAGCAATACGTACCAAAGTTTTTAGCGCTTTTAGATATCATAAAAAATGCAAAGTACTTCGGCATAAAAATAAAGAAACAATACTTTAACTATACGCTTCATATATATAAACCTGATTCCCCGCAAGAGCTTAAAAATATAGCTTTAACTTACAACGTAAACTACTACCTCTTAAAAAGATTGAACCCTCAAATAAGACAAGATGTAGTACCAATCGGTGGATACGTTTATATACCATCGTTTGGGAAACCTGATTACGAAGAAGCTTATACAAAAGACTCTATAAGAAAATTGATAGCTGGTGAATAATCACAGTATAGAGATCTTCATACTAGCTGGAGGCCAAAGCAAAAGGTTTAAAGAAGACAAAACGCTTTTTTTACTAAACGATAAACCTATGGTAGAGCATGTATTTGAAACATTGTACAGCCTTTCAAAAAATATATATATAGTTTCTAAAAACCCAGAAAAATACTCGTTTATAAAAAATGCAATATCCATTAAAGATATAATAGATATCCAAAATCCACTAGGTGGTCTTTATACGGCGTGTACTTATACAGAAAAACCATTTTTAATAGTTGGCGCAGATATGCCTTTTATACAAAAAGAATTGATAGAGTATATGCTAAAATCTCACAAAAAAGAAGCAACGGTATTCAAAATAAAAGGTTTTTTTGAACCGCTTTTAGCCATCTACAGTCCTTCAACAAAAGATAAAATAAAATACTGCATAGAAAACGACAAAGCGTCTTTTCAACAACTTTTAAATATGCTTGATTTAAACGTATTAACTGAAGAACAAGCAAAAAAAATAGATAAAGAGCTTAAATCTTTTATAAATATAAACACAAAGGAAGATCTTCCAATGTTTATATAATATTAGTCATTGACTAGTGCTCATAAAAAATTATCTTTTGTTAAAAGCTTAAAACGGAGGTAAAAAACATGAAGTTAGAACCAAAAAATCATCTTAAACCGTCAAATCTAAACGGTATATCAAACGAACAGATAGAACCGCACTTTGAAGCTCACTACAAAGGTTATGTAGCCAAGTTTAACGAAATTCAAGAGAAGTTGGCAGATTTAAACTTTTCAGATAGGTCAAAAGCCAATCAAAACTACTCAGAATATAGAGAGTTAAAAGTAGAAGAAACTTTCAACTATATGGGTACAGTCTTGCACGAGCTTTACTTTGGACATCTTACCCCAAAGGGCTCACCGTCAGAAGCTTTAAAGAAAAAGGTAGAAGAAGATTTTGGCTCTTGGGATAATTGCGTAGCAGAGTTAAAAGCAGCAGGTATCGCTTTTAGAGGATGGGCCATGCTAGGTCTTGATATATTTTCTGGTAAGCTTATGATAAATGGCCTCGACGCTCATAACGTTTACAACCTTACAGGTTTGATACCGCTTATAGTGCTTGATACTTACGAACACGCTTACTATGTAGACCAAAAGAACAAGCGCCCACCTTACATAGATGCATTTTTAAACTCATTAAACTGGGATATAATAAATGAAAGGTTTGAAAAAGCTATGAAAGCCTATGAGGCCTTAAAGGGCTTTTGTTGATGAGGAGGTTTGTCGTATGGCTTTACCAACTGTAGAAGAAGTAGAAGAAGCTTTAGATGAAATAAGACCGGCTTTGAGATTTGACGGCGGTGACATAGAGCTAGTAAGCATAGAGGAAGATGGTACAATATTGGTAAGGCTTATGGGTGCGTGCTCTGGCTGCGGTATGTCTACTCTTACGTTAAAAGCTGGAGTAGAAAGAGCCCTTAAGCAAAAGTTTCCAGACATAAAAGAAGTAAAAGATGTAAACGCCGATATGGGGTTTAGCTTTGGCTTTTAAAAGCTTAAAAAAATCAGTACTTTTGCTAGCTTTAGTTACTAGCTCTTCTTTTGCATTTGAAATAAAACAAGGCCAGCAAGATGTTATGGCTGGCCTAAAGCTTCAAATATTTGCGCAAAAAGATGGAGCCGTAACAAACACTGACCATTCTTCTACAAACTTCTCAATACAAAATGCCCGTATATACTTTATGGGTAAACTAAATAAAATAGTCGAGTTTGGAGCAAACTTTGATTTCTCAGATAACACTGCATTATCACCAGATGGTACAGCCAGAGCTCATACTGGTATGCATCAAACTGTTGTAAAAGATGCTTATATAAATTTTAGATTTTCAAAAGCTTTTAATATAATGACAGGCCTTTTCATGGACCCGTACTCTAGAATATCTTTAACGGATAGCTATTACACCATAATTCCTACCATGGAAGGTGTAGGCACAATAAATAGTTTCATAATGAATAAATCTTTGAAAGGACCTATGTTTGTAAACCCATTTACGCCTCTTGACATAGGTTCTGATATACAAAATGGATATAGAGATATGGGCATAGCAATTTGGGGCTCTAAATTCCACAGTGCTATTAAATACTATATAGATGTAGCAAACGGAAGATACGACTACGAATTATCTCAAAACAACATTACATCCCCCAGTTTAAAATACGGTTTTAGACTTGAGCTATCGCCTACGTTTTTGGGCTTTTCAAACAACGAAGGATATATGGATGATGATACATATTTTGGTCGTAAGAATATTTTAGCGCTAGGTATTGCCTATGAGCAAGATAAATTTACAAACCAAAGCGGCTCTACAAATTCAAAATCCCTTGGCACGGACCTCTTGATTGAGAAAAAATTTAAAAGCCTAGTAACAAACCTTCAAATAGGGTATTCAAATACAACAGGCTTGCCCTATGGAATGTCGCTTAGTCAATATACTGTAAAAGCACCTATAAAAGCTACTGGATACTATATACAAACAGCTATCCTATACAACAAATACATAGGCATAGGGAAACCCTCTTTGGCTTTTAGATACGAAACCGATGAAAACACTAACAACTACTCTAATAAAGCCAAGATACATAGACTTAGCATATTTGCTATTTATTATATAAACGGTGAATCCGATAAGATATCCTTAGGAGCAGATTTTATAAACCCAAATTCAAATTTGATATATGATACCACAAATGGGCAAACTACATTGAAAAACTATTGGGATTATACGCTAGCTCTTCAGACTATGTTTTAGAAACTTTTGATTTGTAATTTTCTATAGCCCATTTCAAAGATTCTTCATAGGGTATAGGCTCTTTTCCTATTAGAGGCCAAGGATCTTGTCCTTGACAAACGTTGTTTTTGTACATCATAAGAATTTGGTCTTTGCTAAAAGGGGGCGGTTCTAATATTTTTTCCACCAAAGCTCCACTTATATACATCAACGGTTTTGGCAATCTTATTATCAAAGCATGCCTTCCCAAAAGCTTAAAACTATCTTTTAAAAGCTTATCAAAAGACACAGCTTTTTTACCGCAGAGTTCTAATATCTTATTTTTTAGATTTGGATCGTCTATAGCTTTTACAAATACAAAAGCAACATCTTTAACGTCTATTGGTGCAAAATAATAAGGCAAAATGCCGGGGTGAGCCATCATGTGAAAGTATTTACCAAAGAAATCAAGGTCTTTGAAAAGTCTTTGTTCAGGCCCTATTATCAAAGAAGGCCTTACGATAGTATAATCTACACCTAAAGACATAAGGAATTTTTCCGCCAAAAGCTTAGTATGATGGTAAATAGAAGGTGCCTCTTCGGAAACGCCTAAAGCGCTCATATGAATTATATGTTTTATACCATGGTCTTTGGCTACTTCATACAAAATCTTTGGTAAAAGATAGTGTATATTTTCAAAGGTTATGCCTTTAGAAGGCTCTTCTACCAAAATACCTATAAGGTTTATTAAAACATCTGGTTTTTCTTCTTCAAAAGCTTTTTTAAGGCTGCCTTTATCAAAAAAATCTACAACTATATGAGGTTTATCTACTTTTTTACGTGTAAGCAACTTATAAGAATGGTTGGTTTTTTGTAAAGCCTCTACTACATATTTTCCTACAAACCCGGTGCCCCCTGCCACAAATACCTTCATATCTTACAATATAAAATTATTTTTATTTTTAAAAATGTTTTATATCACAGCTATTTAAAAATCTTAAATTAAACTGCCTTCACCACCTTTCCAGCTTTTAAGCACTTAGTGCATACCATAACGCGTTTTACTGACCCGTCTGGCATTCTTATCTTAACTCTTTGTAGGTTTGGCTTAAATACACGAGAATTTCTTTCTGCCGAGAATGTTACACTCTTACCATAAACAGGTTTTTTATTACAAACAAAACATGCCGCCATATCATAACTCCTTTACAAATATTTTAAGCTAATATTATAGCATAAAACTAACGCTCAAGAAATCTCTTTTAAATATTGATAGCAATAGGGCTTTATAATATTTAGCGTAGTTTCATCAATTTTCTTAAGATGTTCTTTTAAAAGAAGCGTAAAATATTGAGGCTTATGGGGCTTAATGTAAACTGGCATTATGATATTGTCAGATTTCTTTGCGTTGCAAGATTCACAAGCTGTGACAAGGTTATCCCAAGTCCATTTACCACCTTTTGACACTGGGACTATATGGTCTACCGTAATCTCACTATCATCGCACACCTTACCGCAATAACCACAAGTAAAGTTATCTCTAACGTACACGTTGTAACGAGTAGGTATATTCTTGTAAAAAGTTTTTGATAAAGCGTTGGTTTTTAGTACAATAGGCACTTTGTAGGTTTTATAAGTGGACCTTATTATAGCTTCTGGATGATATTCTAGCACCGTAGCCCTTTGTGTATATTCTAACAAGAAAGATTTTCTATAATCAAGGAGCGTCAAGGGCTTATAAGTCCTATCCAGCAGAAGGCTATATAACTTCATAAGCCAAGCACATCAAACATTGAATAAAAACCAGCAGGTTTTCCAAAAACCCATTTGGCAGCTTCTAAAGAGCCCTTTGCAAATATCCTTCTATCCGTAGCCCTATGAGTAAGCTCCAACCTTTCCCCAATACCAAACATATAAACAGTATGCTCACCCACTACATCTCCTCCTCTTATAGCAAAAACACCCACTTCGTTATCCTCTCTTGGCGCTAGCCCTACTCTTCCAAATGTTTCTTTTACATTCTCAATCTCTTTTTTTACTATTTCCAAAAGCCTTAAAGCAGTACCAGAAGGCGCATCTTTTTTAAAACGATGGTGGACTTCAGATATCTCTATGTCATACCCCTTATCTTTTAAAGCTTTTGTAGCTATTTCTAAAAGTTTGAAGAGTACGTTTACCCCAAGGCTCATGTTCGGAGAAAATACTATGGGTACTGACTTGGAAAATTCTCTTATTTGGTCTAACTGATGCCTGTCAAACCCGGTAGTGCCTATTACAATAGGTTTTTTATATTCTTTACATATATAAGCGTTTTTTATGGCTGTGTCTACACTGCCTGTAAACTCTATAACAACATCCATATAATCAATAACATCTTCTAAACTAGATGATACATGCTCTAAAGTAAAGACTTTATCTTTTATAAGTTCTTCTTTGTCTATTCCCGCTTTTATGGTTAAGTCTTGATAGCTTTTAGAAACTTCTAGAATACTACTACCCATGCGACCCAAAAAGCCGCATAAGGCAATAGAAACATTATTTGTCATTCTTCTCCTTCGCCCATAATGAGATCTTCAAGCTCGTTTACAGCTTCCACAGCTTGATCTGGCGGTACTACTCCAGGGTATAGGGCTACGTTAACTCCAGAAGTAAAAAGCATTTTAGCTACAATCTCTTGAAGTTTTTCAAGCTCTTCAGGGCTTATCTCCTCCCTAATGCTTTGTTCCACGTCTTTGTTTGTAAGAAACAACCCCACTATGCTGAAGGGTACTGCGTAATAACCTTCTTGATTTTCTTCCATTTTAAATACCTCCAAAAATTTATACCTTTATTATACCACTTCCCATTCGGTGATGAGATGGTATCCTCTCTTAAAATGCGCCCTAAGCCTCAGATGAAGTATATTGTTTAATGTCTTAAAACCTTCTCCACCTACCAACGTAGGAACATTTTCACCGCCAACAATTACAGGAAGATGTATAACACGAACCTCGTTTACAGCTTTTAACTTACAAAGCTCCCAATTTATTGAAGAACCACCTTCCACCATCAAACTTTTAATATCTTTTTCTCTTAATTTTTTTAACAAAAGCTCAAAATCTACGAGATAATCCCCAACTACAAGCACTTCTACACCTATTTCCGTAAGTTTTTTGATTTTTTCTTCTGGAGCTCTTTTAGTAGTAGCTATGATTGTATGAGCATCCTTTGATAAAACATTTGCATCAAGAGGTATGTTTGCCGTAGAGCAAGGTATAACCCTTATTGGGTTTTTACCTTTAACGTATCTTACCGTAAGGCTTGGATTGTCTGTCCTTATAGTCTCGCAGCCTACCATTATAGCATCAACCTTTGCTCTGACCTCGTGAAGATATCTATAAGCCTCATCATCCATAAGAGTCATCAGCTCTTTAGAAGAAGCCCCTCTATAAAGCGTTAACTTACCGTCTAGGGTTAACTCTGATACTATTATTACATAAGGTTTATCTTGGTTATTCATAATCCTTCCCATACTTCTTTAAAAGGTATAAAATTCTTATTAAAAGCGAACCAAACGTAAATAGCACTATAAGTTTTATACCAAGATGCAGTCCAAAAATAGGGTTTATACGCTCTAATATGCTAAAAAATACTATACTTATATGAGTTTCAGGTCTACCGAAAAAGCCTATCCCTTCTAAAGGATCATCTATTTTCCCCTTTTGTCTTTCAGAAAAACCAATCTCAGCATATACTACTGGCTTTATAAAAGTATGAAGCATAGAAAACGTAATAGCGCTTATAGCTATAAAAGGGGAGCCGTAAGCAAAACCTATACTTCCAAGTATAAAGCCGTCCACAGTTTTGTCTGCTATCCAATCAAAAGCTGCTCCAAACTTTGAAGCTTTATCCTCAAGCCTTGCAACTACACCGTCCATCAAATCTAAAAACCCTGATATTATCAAAAAAGATGCCCCAGTAAGTGGTTTGTGTATATAAAAAAAGTAAGCGCTTGTAAGTCCAAAAGCCAAAGACAAAAGGGTTATAACGTTTGGGGACATGTGCATCTTTACAAACACATGCCCCATTGGAGCATAAAGCTTTTTAAGCTTATAACGTTTTTTGGTAAGATTCATTTTAACTCTTTACCAGATAGCCACGGCATCATCTGCCTTAACTCTTTACCAACTTTTTCCACCAAATGCTCCTTGTCTTTATTTAAAAGAGCGTTGTAGACTGGTCTGTTGACTTGATTTTCCAATATCCATTCTCTGGCAAACTCTCCGTCTTGAATTTCCTTTAGCATCTGTTTCATTAGAGGTTTAACAGCTTCGTATATTCTAGCGCCTCTTGTTACATCACCATACTTTGCTGTATCAGATATAGAATATCTCATGCCAGCTATGCCGTGTTGGTATATAAGATCAACTATTAGTTTCAACTCATGAAGACATTCAAAATAAGCCATCTCAGGCTGATAGCCGGCTTCTACAAGAGTTTCGAATCCAGCTTTAATAAGAGCCGTAGCACCACCGCAAAGCACCGCTTGCTCACCAAATAAGTCTGTTTCAGTCTCCTCTCTAAAAGTGGTTTCTATAACCCCTGCCCTAGTAGCGCCTATGCCTTTTGCATAAGCTAGGGCTATATCTCTACAAGAACCTGTAGCATCTTGATGTATAGATACAAGAGCTGGCACTCCCTTACCCTCTTCATACATCCATCTCACTAAATGCCCTGGACCTTTTGGAGCCACCATAAAAACATCCACATCTTTTGGCGGTACTATCTGGCCAAAATGTATATTAAAACCATGGGCAAAAGCTATCGCTTTACCTGGTGTTAAATTGGGCTCTATGCATTCTTTGTATACGGCTGGCTGAACCGTATCTGGGGTTAATATCATGATTACATCAGCTTCTTGAGTTGCCCTAGAGGTGGTATATACACTAAAACCATCTTCCATAGCGGTTTTTCTATGGGGGCTTTTATCATCCAAAGCCACTATAACCCTTATACCGCTATCTCTAAGATTTAAAGCATGAGCGTGTCCTTGAGAACCATAACCCACTATAGCCACAGTTTTCATAGCTAAGATACCCAAGGATGCATCTTCATCGTAGTAAATTTTTGCCATTTATTTTACCTCCAATTACTAATATTAAATCTATTTTAACCTATATAAAGAGTTTATGCTATGAGAATTTAGTAAAATAAATTAAAAAAAGCATAATACTACTTTAAGACACTAATTTTAGCAAACTATAATAATTTTTATTTATCACTATTGCGTGGCATACTTGTGAATCGTGGCATACTTGTGAATCGTGGCATACTTGTCAGCTATTATTTCATGGTGGAGGCGGCGGGAATCGAACCCGCGTCCGTCAGAACCGGGATAGATGACTTCTACAGGCTTACATAGGTTTTATGATACTGGGTTTGGGGTAAAACCTATGAAAAACCACAAACCTCAGGCTGTCTTAAGTACTGGTTTGGTGCAAGACAGCAAATCACCAGCCAGAGCACCTTTATCTGACGCCCACAGCTGGCCAAGGTGCCAAAACCAGCAAGGACGCGCTACTTTTAATTAAGCAGCGAGAGAGAGTTCAGCTTCGGGAGCTGTTTGTTTTGGCTATCGCAGTAGCCACCTGACCTGCTATCATCTACCCGGCGCTCCAACGTCGAAACCGTTCGCCCCCTTAAAATTAGTATTAAAACTATTAAAATTTATGTAAAATTGTATGATATATATTATTATTTTATAAAAATTGCCTAAGTATTTGTAAAAGCATAGAAAATAAACATTGATTTTTAATATGTAAAGCTTTAAAATAAGTTTTTTAACATGAGTTGTATATTGGAAGAACTTATCAAAACCTTTGAAAAAGTAAGACAAAATTGTCCGTGGGATAAGAAACAAACCCATGAAAGCCTCACAAAATACGTCTTAGAAGAAGCTTACGAGTTGGTGGACGCCATAGATTCCAAAGATAAAGATGCTATAAAAGAAGAATTGGCAGATTTGCTTCTTCAAGTAGTATTTCATGCACAAATAGCAAAAGAAAATAATGAATTTGATATAAATGATGTTTTTGAGCTTTTAATAAAAAAACTTGTAGAAAGACACCCACATGTCTTTGGAAACGAAGATCCAAAAGCTGTTTTAGAAAATTGGGAACATAAGAAAGCGGAAAAAAGAGAATACTTTTTAGATGGTATACCAAAATCGATGTGTGCCCTTATGAGATGCCAAAAAATCCAAGACCGCATGGCAAAGGTAGGTTTTGATTTTGAAAATGTAAATCAAGTGAAAGAAAAGCTAAAAGAAGAGTTTGAGGAACTAGAAGAAGCTTTAGAAAATGGCAATTTCCAAGATATAGAACACGAGTTTGGTGATATACTTATAGCTATAGTAGAATACGGAAGGTTTTTAGGCATAAACGCTGAAAAAGCGTTACAAAAAGCAAACGATAGGATGGTAAAAAGGTTTAATTTTGTTGAAAAAAGCCTAAAAAACGAAGGAAAATCTTTGAAAGACGCTTCCTTAGAAGAAATGGATGCTTATTGGAAGGAAGCAAAAAAGTTTGACTATGAATAGTTTTAAGCTTTTATGATAAAATATTTCAACTGGAGGCAGATTTGGCATGGTAACAGAGTTTGAAGAGTTGTTAAAAGCTCAAGAGGAGCAACTTTCCACAGGAAGCGTAGTAAAGGGTTCTGTGGTAAAGATTACAGATTCAAACGTTTATGTTGATATAGGTTATAAAATAGAGGGCGTCATAAGACGGTACGAAGTAGGCGATGTTGAGATAGGCCAAGAAATAGAGGCGGTTATTGTAAAATTAAGAGGACTTGAAAATCCAATACTTTCCACAAAACCCTTAAAATCTTCAAAAGGGTTTTCTATAGCCAAAAAAGCGTTAGAAGAAAAAACACCTATAGAAGTGACGGTAGAATCAAAAGGAAGGCCGGGATTTTTTGTACAGCTTGAAGATATTAAGGCTTTGATGCCATTTAGTGAAGCTCCAAGGCATGTAAATATAGGAGACAAAATAAAGGTATTGGTAACAAAAGCCACCTATGAAAACGGAAAACCCATGGTCAACGTATCGTACAAAGAGTATGAAAACATCGAAAGGCATCAAAAACAACTTGAATTTATAAACTCTTTAGAGGTAGGCTCCACAATAGAAGGAAAAGTAATAAAAATAGACCCTGAAAAGGGTGTCACAGTGCTTTTAAAAGAAGGAGTTAGAGGTTTCGTACCGCACTATGAAATACCGAAAGGCACAAATGTAAAAGAAAACGATACTTTAGAAGTTAGAGTTATAAAAAAAGCCAAAAAAGGTGATTTTCTTATATTAAGCCTCAAAAAACCAAAGAAGAATATATGGGAAACGTTAGAGTTAAAAGAGGGAGACAAAACAGAGGGCAAAGTATCTTTCTACAGAAAAGGAAAAGGGCTTTTCGTAGAATTACAAGAAGGCGTTACTGCGTTAGTACCAGAAGAAAGCATGAAAAACATTGGCAACAAGCTTTTAAAGAGTGGCACAAAACTAAAACTTGTTGTAACAAGAATAGACAAAGATAAAAAACAAATAGATGTAAACATAGTACCTTCTGAAGAAAACCCAGCAGCGGATTTTATAAAATCAAACCCACCAAACACGATAGTAAAAGGAAAGGTAAAGACCGTACATCCAAACATTGCATTTATAGAGCTAGGACCAAACGTAGAGGGTATAGTGAAAAAACAAGATATGTCTTGGCTTAAAAACGCACGTTCAGAGGAGCTACTTACCCCTGGTGAAGAAAAAGAGTTTATGGTATTGGGTCTAGATGGTAAAAAAGTAAAGCTTGGGTTAAAACAGCTTACTCAAAATCCTTGGAGTATAATACCAGAAAGGTACAAACCAGGACAACAAGTAGAGCTTACGGTAAAAGAAGTAAGACCTTTTGGTACCTTCTTAGGTTTACCAGAGGGCATAGATGGTCTATTGCCGATATCTGAGATACCTAAAAATACAAATTTAGAACCTGGCCAAAAAATAACGGTGAAGGTCTTAGAGGTAAATCCAAAAGAGGAGAAGATTACTTTTAGCATGATACAAGAAACCAAAAAGCAGCAAAAAGAGCAAGGAGAACAAAAAGAGTTTATAAAAGTAAACGACTCTTCGTCTGGCTTCAAGCTTGGTGATATACTTAAGAACAAGTTAAAGTGATGGAAGTTTGTTTTTTTCATAAAAGCTGTATAGACGGCACTATGGCTGCCGCTATATTGCAAGAACACATAAAAAACAAAGATAACATGATCTTTATACCGTTAAACCATGGCACCAGTGTAAAAGAAGCTATAAACAAGTATTTACCCCCAGAAGGGCAAAATTTCAAAGAAATTTCAAAAATATGGTTTTTGGATATAGCTCCCAAATGGGATGACCTGATATACCTTCAAAGCCTAAGGCAAGAAAAGCAAGGATACACAGAAGTGGTCATAATAGATCATCACAAAACCGCTGCTAATACGATATCAAAATTTGTAGGAAAGCCCATCGAAGAAGATAAGCCCATTGCTTTGGAGTACGATTTTATCACTTTTATATACGATCCATCGGAAAGTGGTGCTTCCCTTACTTACAAAACACTAATAGACAAAGAACTTCCAACTATAGTGGACATTGTAAAAGACAAAGATATATGGCTTTGGAGATACCAAAACACCGATGAGATAAACGATTTCTTATACATGTACACAGATAAACCGGATTTAATGAGGGAGTTTTTGCATAAAGATGTTGACGAAATAGCTACTAAAAGCAAAATACTATCAGAATACAAAAATTTTATGGTATCTAAGCTAAAAGACAATTGGTCAAGTTCACCTCTTTACATAAACATAAACGATAAAAAGATACCAGCCATAAACACACCTATATATCAAAGTGAGATAGGAAGTTTAATAGCCAAAGAGCACAACATAGCTTGTATGTTTTATATAACGGGTGATTTTGTAAAACTTTCCTTTAGAAGTGTGGATGGTTCTGCAAGAAAGATAGCAGAATCTTTAGGTGGTGGCGGTCATGACAACGCATCCGGGGCTATAATAGATAAAGAAACTTTTTTTAAAAGCCTGATTAACTGATTACAAACATTTTAAAATTAAATGGATTTTTTATATTTTGTTGAATGAAACAACCAAATAGACTAATAAACGAAAAAAGCCCTTACCTTAAAATGCACGCTTACAACCCCGTTGATTGGTACCCTTGGTCAGAAGAAGCTTTTGAGAAAGCCATCAAAGAAAACAAACCCGTTTTCCTATCCATAGGTTATTCTTCTTGTCATTGGTGCCATGTAATGGAAAAAGAAAGCTTTAAGGATAAAGAGGTCGCATCTTTTCTCAACAAACACTTTGTAAGCATAAAAGTAGATAAAGAAGAAAGACCTGATATAGATAGCCTTTACATGGAATACTGTATATTGTTAAATAACTCTGGTGGTTGGCCGCTTTCAGTATTTTTGACACCAACAAAAGAACCATTTTTTGCAGGCACTTACTTTCCAAAATCCTCATTTTTAAAGCTTTTAAACCAAATAAAAGACCTATGGGACAAAGATAGCAAAAACATAATAGAAAAATCAAAAAGATTGGTAGAACAACTAAAGCAATTTATGAATTCTTTTGAAAAAAGAGAGTTAAATGAAAGCTTTACAGATAAAGCGTTGTTTGGTCTTGCGAATAGATACGATGAAGAGTTTGGTGGATTTTCCGAAGCTCCGAAGTTTCCAAGCCTTCACAATATTTTACTTCTTCTTAAAAGCCAAAAACAGCCTTTTCAAAACATGGCTTTATCGACACTTTTAAACATGAGAAGAGGCGGTATATGGGATCATGTAGGTGGTGGATTTCACAGGTATTCAACGGACAGATATTGGTTGTTGCCACACTTTGAAAAGATGCTATACGATCAGGCGATGGCTATATTGGCTTACTCTGAAGCTTACAGACTTACAAAAAACGAAATTTTCAAAGATACAGTTTATAAAACAATAAACTTTGTAAAAGAAAACCTATACGAAAACGGATTTTTTTATACATCAATGGATGCCGATACGGAAGGAGAAGAAGGCGGATTTTATCTATGGACTTATGAAGAAATAAAAAATATACTAAAAGAAAAAGCGGATAAGTTTATAGAATTTTTCAATGTAAGAAAAGAAGGGAATTTCCTCGATGAAGCAAAAAGAGTTTACACAGGGAAAAACGTGCTCTATGCAAAAGAACCAACGCTTTTGTTTGAAGATGAACTAAAAACTTTAAAGGCTTTTAGAGAAAAAAGAAAAAAGCCTCTTATAGATGACAAAATACTTCTTGATCAAAACACTATGATGGATTGGGCTCTTGTAGAAGCCTACTTGGTTTTTGAAGAGCAAGAGTTTATTGATATGGCAACTAAAAACCTGCTTTTAATATCACAATATCCACTACAACATGCCTTAAACCACAACAAGGTTATAGAACCTATGCTTGATGATTACGCCTATCTTATAAAAGCTTATATTTCTCTTTACAAAGCAGCATTTTCAAAAGAGTATCTAGAAAAAGCTATTTCGCTGACAAAAGAAACGATGGAAAAACTATGGGACAAAAACTCTGGAGGGTTTTACCTTAGTGTAGGAAAAGATGTATTAATACCTCAAAAACCTCTTTACGACGGAGCTATACCTTCTGGAAACTCTGTGATGGGCTTAAACCTTGTGGAGCTATTTTTTATAACAAAAGAAGATGTATACGAAAACCGCTACGAAATTTTATCTTCTATATACTCTGATATGCTATCTAGAAATCCTACCGCTTGCAGCTTCTTTATGACAAGCTTTTTGCTGTTTAAAAAGGGTTATCAGCTTTTACTTTCTATGCCTATATCAAAAGCCCAAGAAAGAGTAAAAGAACTCTACAAACATTACTTACCAAACATAGTTTTTTACCACGAGGAATCATCTGAGGAAAAGTTTATAGCTTGCAAAGATTACGCATGTTTAAGCCCAGTAAAAAGTATAGATGAGCTGATAAAAACCATATCATTTTAAAAGTTTTATATGATATAATACTACATTGCTTAGGCGACGTGGCCGAGAGGCGAGGCGCGGGACTGCAAATCCCTTTTACAGCGGTTCAAATCCGCTCGTCGCCTTTTTCCGTAAAAATTAAAAAACCTGTGAAAATTCTAAAATCAGCAGAGGTTTTGATAAGGATATAAATGATATTGTGGGGTCTGACGTAATAAATCACATTGACATTTCAAAGTTAAAAGACTTATATTTTGAAGCAACGAGCTACAAGTCTACCACAATTTATTGGATTGGTTATGCAGAAAAATTTAAATGTGCAAACCGCAGCTTTGAAAGAAAAAAGATTTGAGCCATTTATAATTTAGTAAAAAAAGAACTTGGGCAAGCCTGCCATGCCTCCAAAGAAGTAAACCAAGATAAACATGAATTAGCTCTAGCTATCGCTACCTACATATTGGATAATGCTTTTCACTTCACTGAATACGATAAAGAAGTTTTTAAACTCTTTAGAATATATAGTGAACAAGTATGGCAGAATAAACTACTTTAACTACGTTGATAAAGGAGAATTACCTTTTAGTGATTATCTAAAAGCTAACTACGACTTAAAGTAAAGATATAAACACTACCATTACAGCTTAAAGACCAAAAGATGCTGGGATGCTAAACAAAAGCCCTGCTAATATTGCGTGGCATACTTGTAGTGCGTGGCAGACTTTTCAATCCAAAAGATAAATTAGACATCAAGAAAAAGAACAATGTGCTGGCTACCGCTGTTTTAATGTGTTTAGTCTTTTCATTTGCACATCTTTTTTTATTGTATTAAACACCTAAAGCTTGTTTGATTATATCAGTTATTAATGGCCTAATTTTTTAGATATAAAATAATCTAACAACAATCCTAACAGTGCAACAACCATACCAAATACCCAAGCCTTTGCTTCGTCTTCTGGCTCTTTTTTTAGTTGATTAGAGTAAACTTGCCAACCTAACAAAAGTGAAAGCGGAATACCCAATAAAATGATTAAATCAAAAAATAATTTGTCTAATTGTGAGGGTGAGTTTCCTGTAGTATCTTTGCTTGCTTGTCCCAACTGGCCAGCACTTGAAGAGTTATAATCACCCCAACCACTAGCAAAAGATATAGCCGCAGTAAGCCAAATACTTACAATGCTTAGAAGACTTTTGCTATAAGTCTCCCATGACTTTAAAAACTTGCTTTTCATAAATACAACCTCCAAAATAAAAATTTACATACATATATATTTATTATATCATATTTTTTATTTGTATCATATGTATTATATCATATTTCCAAATAATTTCTAAAAAACAGTATTAATCGTTGTATCTTAATAAGTTTGGTAATCCAAATCTTCCAGATATTGTACCGCCAATGTTGGATGTTCAGAGCCGTTTCCAAATAAAGTAGGACCTAAATAGCTTTTCGTAAAAATGTAGATGTAATGTTGTTTGGATTGGGATTAAACCACATTTTAGTGGGTGGGTTGAAAGACATATTGCTACAAAAACTATCTGGATCCAAAAGAGTCACGCCGGGAGTTTGTAGCATACTTGCAAACCGTGGTAGATTAGCTTAGCCCTTACAGTCCAAACCTTACAGCTTTACCTACCTGAGTGTCTTGAGGTGGGGTTTCATGCCAAAGCATGTTCATAGCGAAGTTTAAGTTATCTTCAAGCCTTATAGCATAATTGTCCCAAAACACACAAGTACCAGCAAGCGTAAAATATCCACCGCTTACAGGTGCAATGTGATCTGCTATCAAAAGAGGATAATTTTCCATATTTGATTTTGCGGTTTCTTCTCCAGCAACCACTATCTTTATATCTGGCATAATGGTTTTTATAGAGCATGTACATGGCAATACCACTGAGTTCACGTTTACCTTGTTGTCTAAGCCTTTGTTGTATCTTCTTATCTTTGTGCTTTTAACAAAATACTTATCCCCGTCGTAGTTTGATACTTCATCCGTTATTTCATCTGGATTTAATTCCATGCCAAAAGCCCTAGCCAAGGTATTGCAAGTGTCTGCTATATGGTCTTCGTTTTTGTAATAACCTAACAATATAACTTTCTTGCCAAGTTCTTCTACTGCTCTTACAACGTCTTGGACTTCTTTTTCAGTAAATGGAATCTCTGGATAGTTAAACACTATCGTATCGTATTCAAACAGCTTATCCCACGAATCCACTTCGTCAATTTGAAGGCCAAACTCAGGAGCCTTTTTCTCAATAATAGAGAAATAATAATAATCTGTCACCGTAAACTCTTGATGAGTAATACTCCATGCTACTTTACATACGTTTTTCATGCTTTTATTATAACACATTGTTATATTTAAATAGATGAAGTTTTTTATATTTATACTTTTGTTTTTTAGCTTTTCATATGGAGATACCATCGTAAAGTATGAGACAAACTTTGTAGGACTATCTGCAGGAGTGGTAACAGTTGATATTAAAAGCCCACAAAACATAGACTGCGAAGGCAAAACAAAAGGACTTTTTTCAATATTTTACAGCTATGAGTTTAAGTTTAAAAAAAATGGCGATAGCTACTTTTTAGAAGAAATAACAAACGGTAAAAAACGCATATACAACGAAGAAGAAATAATGAAAGAAAAAGCCTGGATACCGCTTTTCATATCTATGCTAACAAATTCTCATTACGATATAGGCTCTAAGCTAAAAGTTGGAAACATCAGCGTAATACCAGAAGAAAACGTGCAAAACGAAATATATTTTTTTAATGTAAAAAATAGCAAAAACGTAAAAAAAGTAATTATCTGGTACGATAACTCAACCCATCAAAATGATTTTCCAAAATTGATAAGAATAGTCACAAGAAAAGCCATGATAGACTTAAAAAGGTTGTAACGTTAAAAAGCTGCGTTTATAAGATTTGCATCAGGGTTTATAAACTGACATGTTTTTATTTTCAAAACCTTTATGATTAAAAAGATTTTTTAAATTCAAAATTAATAAAGGCATTTTTTACGATATGCTGCATTTTACAGTGAGAGCAAATATAACCATCTGGTATTAAAACGTTGTTATCAGAAAAATAAGTATTTGCAACAAATTGCACCACTGGGTTAATCTGCCTCGCAAAATTAGTAGCTGCTACAAAACTAGTACCTGTATTGCTGGATTTATTATGTTTAGATTTGTTTATAGCTTGTCAGATGTGATATTGTAATTTTTAGGAGTTACAGGTATAACTTCATCAACGCTTACAAGCCCATATAAGTGACGCTTGTTTATGATTTGTATAACAAATTTATAATTTATTTTGTTAATTTCGTGGTATAAATAGAATATAGAAGGTTGTTATGAAAAATTTTTTTAAAAGGTAAAGCTATAGAAGTTATAGCAGTATATTCGTTGCTAGCTTATAAGGTTGTATATGGCGGTTCCTTTGGCTCTGCTAATCAATCGCCTACTGGTTGGTCTTGGGGGAAGGAAACCACGTCTTCTCATAGCAACATATCATCCATCAATTTATTCCTTTTATTTATTATCATAATAGTCTCCGCATTAGTTGGTCTAAAGTTTTACTTTGAGGAAAAAACGAGCTAAAACAAGAGCAAGATAATACCATCATGCCATCGGTATGGAGTTTTAGCATTGGTATTTTAACATTTATTTTACTAACGGTTATTTTAGCAATTTTAAAGAAGGTTTCTGTATAATAATATCTTCGTTATAAACCTATAAATATGTCTTATGGCTTTTATAAAAAGAAATCATTGACAAGAAATATTAAAAGTGTTAGCATAATTAATGAACGTTTATTCATAAGGAGGCTTTTATGATAGATGGGAAAGAAACCTTTTGGGAAGCGCTTAAAAGACATGGAGTCAGCAGGAGGGAGTTTCTCAAGTTCTCCGCAGTTATCACTGGTCTTATGGGCTTGCCACCTGCTATGATACCGAAAATAGTAGAAGCCATGGAAACTAAGCCAAGAGTACCAGTAATATGGGTACATGGACTTGAATGCACTTGCTGCTCTGAATCCTTCATAAGATCAGCCACACCTTTAGCATCGGATGTGCTTCTTACTATGATATCTTTAGAGTATGATGATACGTTATCGGCAGCGGCAGGAGAAGCCTTAGAAAAGCATAAAGACAACATAATGAAAAAATATCATGGAGAATACATATTGGCAGTAGAAGGAAATCCACCTCTTGGAGACGACGGAATGTACTGTGTTGTGGGAGGTAAACCTTTCTTAGATGGCTTGAAAAAAGCAGCAGAAGGTGCAAAAGCTGTGATAGCTTGGGGATCTTGTGCATCTTGGGGCTGTGTACAGGCTGCTAAGCCAAACCCCACCACCGCTGTACCTATTCATAAGGTAATAACAGATAAACCTATAGTTAAAATACCCGGATGCCCACCAATACCAGAAGTAATGACTGGGACAATTATGTACACCGTACTTTTTGGAAAATTACCACCACTGGACTCTCAAGGAAGACCTAAGATGTTTTATGGAAATCGCATACACGATACGTGCTACAGAAGAGCGTTTTTCAACGAGGGTATGTATGTAGAACAATTTGACGACGAGGGAGCTAAAAAAGGATGGTGTCTTTACAAGATGGGATGCAGAGGGCCAACCACTTACAACTCTTGTGGAAACTTGAGATGGTATAACGGGCTTTCTTATCCTATACAATCTGGACATGGATGTATTGGATGCTCAGCGGATGGATTTTGGGATAATGGAAACTTCTACAGTAGAGAACAAAATATACCCTTTATCGGTACAGAGTCAAACGCGGATAAGGTAGGTGCAGTAGCAGTAGGTGCTGCGGCAGCAGGAGCAGTAGCTCACGGTGTAATAAGCAAAATACGTTCTGGTAAAAAGGAGGATTAATATATGAGCTCTAGAGTTGTTATAGATCCAGTATCTAGAATAGAAGGACATTTAAGGTTAGAAATAGAAGTTGATGAGCAATCTCACAAGGTTACAAACGCCGTATCAGCAGGTACAATGTGGCGAGGTATTGAGCTTATAGTAAAAAATAGAGACCCAAGGGAAGTATGGGCTTTCACACAACGTATATGTGGGGTTTGTACCACTATCCACGCTTTAGCCTCTGTAAGAAATATAGAAGATGCTCTCGATATAGAAATACCCAAAAACGCAAACTACATAAGAAATATAATGCTTGGGACTTTATATGCACATGATCATTTGGTACATTTTTATCACCTTCATTCCCTTGACTGGGTATCTCCTTTAGAAGCGATAAAAGCAGATCCTGTAGCTACGGCTGCCCTACAAAATCAAATACTTCAAACTTACGGTGGTATCATATCGTTGTACACAGATTTTCTCGGCGGCAACGCTTATCCAAGAAAATTCCCAAAAGCAACACCAGGTTATTTTAAAACCTTTCAAGACAAAATAAAAAATCTTGTGCAAAGCGGACAACTTGGTATATTTGCCGCTAATTGGTGGGACCACCCAGATTATAAAATGTTACCACCAGAAGTGCATCTTATAGCTATATCACACTACCTAAATATGCTGGATGTCCAAAGAGAGCTTGTTATACCGCACGTAATATTTGGCGGCAAAAATCCACACCCTCACTACATAGTAGGTGGTATGAACTGCTCTATATCCATGAACGATATGAACGCTCCTGTAAATATGGAACGCCTTGCAGTAGTAGAAGATGCCGTATATACTCAAGCAGAAGCCACAAACCTTTTCTATTTGATAGACCTTCTTGCTATAGGACAAATATATTTGCAAAAAGGCTGGACTTATGGCGGTGGTTTATCAAAAGAAAGAGTGTTAGGATATGGTGATTATCCAGACGAACCTTACAAAAGCATAAAAAACGGAGATTATCACCAAAAGATACTTTACCATTCAAACGGTGTTGTAGAAAACTTTGCCCAAGGCGTTGATAAAGCCAAATACTATCCTATAACAAATGAAGATTTAACAAATCCAGATATAATTCAGGAATGGATTACGCATTCTTGGTACCAATACCCAAACAACAACGAGGGTTTACACCCTTGGAACGGCATAACAGACCCATATTATACGGGGCCGAAAGAAGGCACAAAAACCCATTGGAAATATCTAAACGAAGAAGGAAAATATTCTTGGATAAAATCACCAAGATGGAGAAACTTACCCGCAGAAGTAGGCCCTTTAGCAAGGTATATAATAGTTTATACAGCAGTAAACCAAGGGCATATAAAACCATCTTGGATGGATGAAATGGTGGTAAATCAAATAGACCTCGTTTCAAAGCTTTTAAACTTACCCCCTCATGTATGGATGCCTACTACCGTAGGAAGAACCGCAGCAAGAGCTTTTGAATGCCAGTTAGGAGCAAATGCATCAAACTACTTCCTTAAAAAACTATACGACAATATAAAAGCTGGTGATACTTCTGTTGCTAATATGGAAAAATGGGAACCATCTACATGGCCAAGTCAAACAAAAGGTGTAGGCATATCTGAAGCACCAAGAGGAGCTTTAGGACATTGGTGTATCATAAAAGATGCAAAGATAGAAAACTATCAAGCAGTAGTACCAACCACATGGAACGGCTCACCAAGGGATGAGAAAGGACAACAAGGTGCTTTTGAAAGGTCCATGCAAGATACAATAGTACTTATAGCAAAAGAACCTCTTGAAATATTAAGAAGCGTTCACTCTTTTGATCCTTGTTTAGCATGCTCTACCCACGTTTACAACACAGAAAAAGAAGAAGTAACCAGTTTTAACATAGGGGGTGCTTGTTATGAATGAAAGTAAAATTAAAAAATATTACCTTTTTAGCCCATCCTTAAGAATAGCCCACTGGGTATGGGTTTTAGCCATCAGCATGCTATTTATAACCGGCTTATACATAGGAGATCCATTTTTTATAGGAAACGTAGGGTACAGCGCCACTTTTGGAGACCTACATGCTATAACAATGAATTATATAAGGCTTTTACACTTTAGTTTTGGTTATATTCTTCTTGCAGCTCTTATTCTTAGATTTAGCATAATACCTTTTAGAAAAGCCGATAGACTTATAATACCAAAAATTTGGACAAAAGCTTATTGGGAAAACGCGGCTGATACTTTAAAAAACTATCTTTTTATCACTAAAAGCCATAAACCCTATATAAGAAATCCTCTGGCAAGAACAGCTTATTTTGGACTTTTTCTGCTTTTGATTTTTGAAGTAATAACTGGGTTTGCAATGTATGGAAGGTCAAATCCAGATGGGTTTTGGGATAAACTATTTGGATGGATAATACCGATGCTGGGCGGAGAATATCAAGTACACAGATGGCATCATATAGTAGCCTGGATTATCGTTCTTTTCGTAGTAGTACACGTATATATGGTTGTAAGAGAAGATATATTGGAGAAAGATGGCGAAGTGTCTTCTATGATAAATGGCAACAAATTCTACGAGCATACACCGGTAGATATGACAGACATATGAGAACAGTGCTCATGGGTATAGGCAACATTCTTATGCAAGATGAAGGTATTGGTGTCCATACAATAAGAGCCATAGAAAAAAGATATTCTTTCAATCCTGCTATAGAAATAATAGACGCTGGTACTTTGGGTCTTGAAATACTATATATGCTACAAGATGGTGTCGATAATCTAATAGTGGTTGATGCCGTTATGGGCGGGAAACCTCCCGGCACCACATACATATTTAGAAACAACGATGTTAAAAAGTATTACTTTAAAAACAAACTATCTGCCCATGAAGTAGGGTTTTCTGAGGTTTTAGCGCTTTTAGAAATAATAGGAAAGCCTATAAAAGAAAACCTTATATTAGTCGGGGTAGAACCTTTTAGCTTTGAAGTGTCTTTAGAACCTCACGAGATGATGACTCCTAAGATAGAGGATTTGATAAAAATAGTTTTAGAAGAGTTAAGAAGCATCGGTGTAAAAGCATTTGAGAAGACTTTGTCTTAAGGAGGCTTGTTATGTGTCTTGCCATACCTTCTAAGATAGTAGAAATACTAGACAACAACATAGCTATAGTAGATACTATGGGAGTTAGAAGAAAAGCTTCTTTAGAACTTTTAAATCCAAAACCAAACGTTGGAGATTACGTGCTTTTACACGTTGGTTTTGCAATAGAAGTACTTTCAGAAGAAGATGCCATAGAAAGCATTAAGCTTTTTGAAGAGGTACTAAGATATGAAAATGAACTTGAACAATAAAGAGATTGTATTAAAAGCCAAAGATAAATTGATAAAAAAAGTAGAAAAGTTAGGAAAACCCATCAAAGTAATGGAGTTTTGCGGTGGACATACGCACGCTATAATGAGATATGGTATCGATAAACTTTTGAAAGGGTACATAGAATTTATACATGGTCCAGGCTGTCCTGTATGTGTAGCTTCTATGGATAGGATAGATTTGGCTATAGAGCTTGCAAAAATGCCAAACACAATATTTACTACCTACGGAGATCTTTTGAGAGTACCTGGATCTTATAGAAAATCTCTTTTAGACATAAGATCTGAAGGACATGACGTAAGAAGTTTGTACTCTTGTCTTGATGCTATTGATATAGCTATAAAAAACAAAGATAAGAATGTAATATTTTTTGCTATAGGTTTTGAAACCACTACACCACCAACTGCTATACTTCTTAAAAAAGCAAAAGAGTTAAAACTAAAAAATCTCTTCGTAGTATCAAACCATGTTATGACACCACCTGCTATCAGATATATACTAAATTCAGATATATCTCACTTAGATGGCATAATAGGGCCTGGGCATGTCAGCGTTATAACCGGTATGAAAATATACGAAGAATTTGATGTACCAATTGTTGTATCTGGTTTTGAGGCTTTTGATATATTAAAAGCTATAAACATGTTAGTGAATCAACATATAAATCACGAGACAAAAGTCGAAAACGCCTATACTAGGGCTGTTACTAAAGAAGGCAACATAGAAGCCCAAAAATTAATAGAAGAAACCTTGGATATAAGAGAGGAGTTTAATTGGAGAGGCATAGGTAACTTACCTAAAAGCGCTCTAAAAATAAACAAAGAGTATGAGATGTTTGATGCAGAAAAGATTTTTGATGTAAAGTTACCGCCTTCAAAAGAGCATCCTCTTTGTATATGCCCAAAAGTAATTGTAGGAAAAGCAAAACCCAACGATTGCAAGCTATTTGGTAATCTATGTAATCCTGAAAACCCCATAGGCTCTTGCATGGTATCATCCGAAGGAGCATGTGCTGCTTATTACAAGTACCAAGAGGTAGCTTTATGTATGTAAAGCTATCTCACGGCGGAGGTGCAAAAGAAACTAGAGAGTTGATAAGTAAAATATTTTTAAAACATCTACAAAATGAGCTTCTATCAAACGAAGATGCTACAGTTGTCGAGCTTCCCGAAAAAGTTGCCGTCACTACCGATAGTTTTACAGTAAACCCTATATTTTTCAAGGGTGGTGATATTGGAAAACTAAGCGTGGCTGGTATAGTAAACGATTTATCCGTAATGGGTGCAAAGCCTCTTTACATGAGTATGGGCTTTATTATAGAAGAGGGCTTATCTTTTGAAGAGCTTGAAAGAATAGTTCTTTCCATAAAAGAAGAAGCCCAGAAAACAAACATAAAACTAATAGCGGCGGATACAAAAGTAGTACCAAAAGGGTTTTGCGACAAAATATACATAAATGCCACAGGCATAGGAAAAGTCATAAAAGAGGGTATATCATCTTCAAATTTAAAAGAAGGCGATATTTTGATCGTGTCTGGTTCCATAGGAAATCACGGTGCTGTAATAATGGCTCATAGAAATGACTTTGACCTAGACATAAATTCTGACTGCGCATCGTTGTGGGAGGCTATAAAACCTCTTCTGGAAGCAAACATAGATATACATACCATGAGAGATTTGACAAGGGGTGGAATTGCTAGTGTTATAAATGAGTTTTCACAAAGCTCAAATGTTGAAATACTAATAAGAGAAGACGAAATACCAATAGAGGATTCGGTAAAAGGTTTTTGCGAAATACTTGGTATAGAACCTTTTTCTTTAGCCTGTGAAGGCACCTTTATAATGGCTGTAGCGAAAAACGATACTCAAAAAGCCCTTGATATTCTTAAAAACCACAAGCTCACAGAAAAAGCAAAGGTTGTTGGAGAAGTTATCAAAAAAGGTAAACAAGGAGCATACATACAAACTATATATGGAAGCATTAGATATTTAGAAGAAGCCCCTGGCGAGCTTTTGCCAAGGATATGCTAATATGCATGAGTTTTCAGTAGTCCAAGCGCTGTTAGGACAAGTAGAAGATATTGCAAAAGAGCACAACGCAAACTATATATCAAAAATATATATTATTGTAGGTGAGGTGTCTGGAGTAGAGCCTCATCTTTTGAAAACAGCTTTTGATACTTTCAAAGAAAATACCATAGCATCGGAAGCAGAGCTTATTATAGAATTTCAAAAGCCGCACATATACTGTATAGAATGTCAAAAAGAATTTTCTTTGGAAAGATACTCTATGAGATGTCCAGAGTGCGGAAGTTTCAAGGTAAAGCTTGTAAAAGGCGATGAACTTGTTTTGATGACATTAGAGCTTGAAACATGAGCGTTTATAAAAAACGTTTTAGGCTTTTAGTAAAAGGTACAGTCCAAGGAGTAGGTTTTAGGCCCTTTGTTTATAACTTAGCAAAATCTCTTGGTGCAAAAGGATTTGTATCAAATAATGCAAGCGGAGTAATAATAGAAGTAGAAAATGTAGATGTAGACAAATTTATCAATATACTAAAAGCCAAAAAACCACCTCTTTCTGAAATTGAGGAAATAAGCATAAACACACTTGATTACGTTGGTTTTGAGGATTTTAAAATAGAAGAATCAGAAGCCTTTGGCGACAAAAACCCAAGCGTACCACCAGACATGGGCCTTTGTGAGGATTGTTTAAAGGAGTTTAACAACCCCATCGACAGAAGGTACAAATATCCTTTTATAAATTGCACAAACTGTGGCCCGAGGTTTAGCATAGTTTTAGATATCCCATACGATAGAAAAAACACCACCATGAACGTGTTTGCTATGTGTGAAAAATGTCAAGAAGAGTATGAGAACAAAGAAGATAGGCGCTTTCACGCAGAAGCTATATCTTGTCCTAGCTGCGGGCCAGTGTATTGGTATGAAAAAGAAGATAACGTTATAAAAGAAAACGTATTTGAAACAATGGCAAAAGATTTAAAAGATTCAAAGATAATCGCCTTAAAAGGTCTTGGAGGATTTCATCTTATATGCAACGCTTTGGATGATAAAGTCGTTAAAAAACTAAGAGATAGAAAAAAGAGATCTTCAAAACCATTTGCGGTTATGTTTAAATCTTTAGAAGAGGTTTTAAAATATTTAGAACCTACAGAGCATGAGATAAAAGCACTAACATCGATTCAAAAACCTATAGTGCTTATAAAAAGAAAACACCTATCCTTTGAAGAAGCCTGTAAAGGACTCTCAAGCGTAGGAGCATTTTTGGCATATACAGGTATTCATCTAAGGCTTTTTGATTTTATAGATTTTCCTATAATAGCCACCTCCGGCAACATATCTGATACTCCTATTTGCAAAGACAACGAAGAAGCAAAAACCAAACTAAAAGATATAGCTGATGCCTTTTTTATGCACAACAGAAATATAAAAAGACCAGTGGACGACTCTGTAGTAAAGCTAATAGATAATGACTTAACGATAATAAGATACGCTAGATCTTACGCTCCAAAACCAATATACGTAAACACATGCGCAAAAGCTGTATCTCTTGGTATGGGAGCTTTTCTCAAAAGCACAATAAGCATTTTCAAAAACAATACCATTGTATTAAGCCCTCACATAGGGGATCTAGAGAGTGTAGAAACCATAGAGCATTACAAAAATACGTTAGAAGATTTTCTGAGATTTTACGATGTAAAGCCCGATATTGTAGTATGTGATATGCACCCAAACTTTTTTAGTAGCATTTACGCCAAAAGCAGATTTTCAAACGTTATCACCCTTCAACATCACAAGGCTCACATACTCTCAGTAATAGCAGAAAACAATATTTCTCCAGACCAAGAGATATTAGGTATAGCATGGGATGGCACAGGGTATGGGGAAGATGGTAGTATATGGGGAGGTGAATTTTTTATAGGCAACGCTTATAATTTAAAAAGGGTATTTTTTATAAAACCCTACAAACTCATTGGAAATGAGGCAGCAATAAAAGACCCAAGAAGAATAGTGCTAAGCTTACTTTTTGAGCTTTTAGAAGATAAATCGTTTAACCATCCTTTGATAGAAAAACTTGATTTTGAAGAAAGAGAATTGAAAACTCTCTATAAAATGTGGAAAAACGACATAAACACTATAAAAACATCATCTATGGGAAGGCTTTTTGATATGGTAGCATATCTTATGGGACTAATAGAAAAAGTAGATTACGAAGCGAAAGGGGCTATGATGGTAGAAGATAAGTATGTAGAGTCAGCAGAATATTACGATTTTAAATTATCAAACAACGAAATAATCATATCTTTTGAAGATATATTAAAAGAAAAAGATATAGATAAAATGGCTTCTAAATTTATAAACACGTTGTTTGAAATCATTATGTCTGTTATCAAGCTTTTAAAAACCAAAAACGTTGCGGTATCTGGAGGTGTGTTTTACAATAGGCCTCTGATGAAAAAGCTAAAAGCCGTTGATGGTATAAATTTGTTTTACAACAAGAAAATTCCTACCGGTGATGGTGGCATATCTTTTGGACAAGCATTTTATGGAGGTATCTTATGTTGATGAACGCTGTACCTATATTATATGAAATAACAAAAGCTCTTGAAGATTTTATAAAAACGGGAGAAAACCATATAATTTATACAAACAAAATACCTCTTTCCGAAGAGGATAAAGAGTTTTTACTAGATGTGCTTGGAGAAGGTAGCATAAAGATAGAATACAAAACTAAAAGAGAATACATAACTTTCAAAGAAACGTCATTAATAGGCGTTTGGCTCGGTGTAGTCCACGATGTTGATAAAAAGCCAATTCTTGAGATTTTAGAGATAAATTCTTTTCCATTTATGTTGCAAGCCCCAAAAGAAGACATGGAAGATTCCATTAGAAGGTTAAAAGATATCTTAAAAGATGTAAACAATCTAGGAGGTGAAAGCCATGTGTAAAGATTGCGGATGTTCAATAACAGAGCACCATCACGAAGATCATAACCATCATCACAACCACGAAATAAAAGATAAAAAAGTGGTGGATGTTATCCAAAACATATTGGATAAAAACGATAAACAAGCTATATCAAATAGAAAACATTTTGAAGAACATGGGGTGCTTTGCATAAACGTAATGAGTTCACCTGGGTCTGGCAAAACATCTTTATTAGAGTCTACTATAGAAGCCTTAAAAGATAGGATAAAAATAGGTGTCATAGAAGGAGATTTAGAAACCAACAACGATGCCATGAGAATAAAAGCAAAAGGGGCAAAAAGCTATCAGATAACCACAGGGCAAGCTTGTCATCTTGATGCTTTTATGGTGCACGAAGGTATACACAACCTCGGTATAGAAGATTTAGATATAGTTTTTATAGAAAACGTAGGTAATTTGGTATGTCCGGCCGCTTACGATGTAGGGGCTCATATGAATGTTGTGCTTTTTTCCACCACTGAAGGAGAAGACAAACCTGTAAAATATCCGGTTATGTTTAAAAGCGCAAACTTAGTTGTAATAACCAAGACAGATCTACTTCAATATCTTGATTTTGATATACAAAAAGCCAAAAACTATGTTAAGGAAGTAAATCCTCAAGCCGATATACTAACTCTTTCTGCCAAAACTAAAGAACATTTAGAAAAATGGCTTAAATACTTAGAGTTTAAATTGGAAATGTTTAAAAACTCTCTTGCCTAACGATGTAATTGAAATATATCATATAAATAAGTATTTATTAAGATTTTTATAATGTAATTTTTACATTTAAAAGTTAGTAAATACAATTTCATAATACCAATGTGTAATTTATCATTGCTATTTATCATGTGTAATAATCTTGACAATTTAATTTATTTGCATATCTTTTTAACATCATCTCAAGGAGGTAGCCATATTATGGCAAAGATTATCACACCAGGTCCATCTGGTTACGTACCTACACCTGCAGTGTTTGAAGGTGTTCAAATAACTCCTCCAGGTAAAGCTCTATTGTACGGTGAATGGGTAGACGAAGAAACGGCTATGAGAGAAGCAGCTTTGGCAATGCTAACAAGAAAAAATCCCACTATATTCCCTGGGCCATTAGTGTTATGGGGGTATAACGCTTCTGCCATAGAAAAAGCTCAAGCAGTGTTGGAACTCGCAAAAGAAATACCAAATTGCCGCATAATACCAATGCCAGATTATAGACCAAAATATCCTAAGATAGACCCAGAAGCTGAGATAAATCCAAACCACCCAAACCTTACCATACTTCACAACAGAATAGAGGCTTGCATATTTGTAGGAGTTCACTGTCATTATGCCAACCTATCTCTAAGAATGATAAGAGCTGGTACAAACTGTTTTACAATAGCCCTTTGTGCAGAGATGGGTCACGAAGATGCAATGGTATCTATAAGAGATGTACATGCTGAAAAAATATTAGAATTTAGAGATATGGTTATAAAAGTAAGAGAGGAGCTTGGTATAAAGTGGGAGCCAAAGCTACCACCAGAAAACCCATCTCTACCAAAAGAACATTTTGAAACGTTAAGCATAGCAGATTACGGAGATTATGCTTACTTATTACACCCAAGGAAGGGTGAAACCGTAGAAGAAACTGAGTAATTTTTGGAGGTTCTTATGCCAGAACAAAAAGTCGTTGAAACAGATTATCTTCTCTTGGAAGCTCCAAGAGAGAAAAAATTTATAACTGGCTCACAAGCCATGGCTGAAGCTGTCAAAAGAGCAAACGTAGATATAGCAATAGCCTATCCAATAACCCCACAATCAGAAACAATGCACCTGGTGGGTGATTTATGGGCTCAAGGTTATCTAAAAGATTACTATAGAGCCGAGGAAGAATACGGAGCCATGTCAGCTATAGCAGGTGCAGTAAGGGGCGGAGCTAGAGCTTTCACAGCAACATCTGGACCAGGCCTTTTGAGAGGTATAGAGGCAATAGCCTCATGGCCAGGGCACAGAATACCAGCAGTGTTAGGTGTTCTAACAAGGGTTGTTAACGCTCCTCTTTCTATACAGCCAGACAACGTAGAGATATCATACCTTCTTAACTGTGGAATGGTTGTATTACACGCTGAAAACCAACAAGATGTTTTTGACTTCACGCTCGCATCCTTTGCTATATCAGAGATGGTAGACGTATATCTACCAATAGCCGTATGCACAGAAGGTTTCTTTGTAACCCACGCTAAAGGCTATGTAAATATGACTCCTGAAGATATGAAGCTTCCACCGAGAGATCCATACAAAGCTCCAGTTCCCCCAACAGATTGCGAAATACCACCAGCCAGAATACAAAGAGACGCTCCAGTTCAAAAGTCCAACTTCATGAGTTATCTAATACACCAAGTATGGCAACAAGAAGTATGGTCTTCAAACATGAGAGCCATGAAATACATATATAAATACCTAAATGGCCCTATAGAAGTTATAAACCCAGACGCTGAAATATTTGTAGCAGCTTCTGGTTGTGCAGCAGCTCAAGCTAGAGAAGCTGTAAGATACGCTCAAATGGAAGGCTTAAATGTTGGGCTTTTAAAAATAAAATCTATAGTCCCGTTCCCATCCAAAGAGGTAAGGGAAACTTTGAAAAATGCAAAAGCTGTTATAGTACCAGAGCACAACATAGTAGGTTGGTTATCTAAAGAGATAAAGGCAAATATCCAAGATAGCGACAAAGTTATAGGAAGACCTAGGGTTTATGGAGGTATGACGCTTCCAGTAGAACTTATAATGGATGAAATATACGCCGCTCTTGGTATCAAAAAAGACAAGACGGTGCTTGTTTAATATTATGTTAAAAACCTAAGGAGGTAAGTTATGGGTTTAGAATACGTTAAAATATCACCTGGATTTGAGAAATATATGCCAAAGGACTATGTGGACCTTGTTAAATATGGTCAATTTGGCAAGCAGATTGATGTGCAGCAGATAGATCAAATAAAAGAGTTGGTTGAAGAGCATCCAATGTGTGCAGGATGCTATATGGCCTATTTTGTGAGAATATTCTATGCAGCTTTACCAAAACCAGAAGACACTATAGTGCTTGGCACTGCTGGGTGTGCTAGATTGGCACTTTCCCAAGCCGCTGTACCCTTTATCTATGGAAACTACGGAGATACAAACGCTGTTGCATCCGGACTGAAACGCGCTCTTAATATAAGATTTCCAGACAAAGTAAAAGATGTTGTAGTTATAGCCGGTGATGGTGGTCTGATGGATATAGGTTTCGGCATGACTATGCACTCTTGGTTTAGAAGAGAAAACTTTACCACTATAATGGTTGATAACGAAGTTTACGGTAACACCGGTGGTCAAGAGAGCGGTATGTCACCTAAAGGAGTACAGCTCAAGATGGCTCCAAAAGGTAAAAAGTTTGATAAAATAAACGCAGTTGAATTAGCAAAAACTGCAGGCTGTGTTTATGTAGCAAAGTTGGCACCTACAAATCCTAAGAGAATAGCCAAAACCATTAAAAGGGCAATATTGGCAGCTAGAGAAATAGGACCTACTTTTATACATGTTTATACCTCATGCAACATAGAATACTCGATACCCACCGAAAGAGTGCTAGCAGATGCAAAAGAAAGAGAAAAGAACGATTTTGGCTTTTACGAATGGATGACAGATGAAGCCAAACAATATATAGAAGAACAAGAAAAGAAAATGGCAGAGGTTAAAGCTTAAGGAGGATACATATGAAAAGGTACAACATGCGTATAGCTGGTGTTGGCGGTCAAGGGGTTGTGACCTCTGCTCACATTCTAGGCAACGCTATGTCAGCTGCCGGCAAATATGCTTCTTTAGTGCCATTTTTTGGTTCTGAAAAACGTATGGCACCGGTGGAAGCTTACGTTAGAGCTTCTGATCAACCTATATACGAAGTAGGTGAAGTAGTTTATCCAAACGTAATTATGATTTACCATCCACAAGTTATAACACACGGTAAGTCTTATACAATGCCGTTTTATTCTGGCCTAAAACCAGATGGACTTGTTATTATAAACACAGATGTCGACATTATACCAGAAGAAGACCACGCTATATTAGAAAAGCTCAATACAAAAGTTATAAACTTTCCAGCTACAAAAATAGCTCTTGACATAGCAGGGACAGAACTTGCCACAAATATGGCTATGATTGGTTTATTCTTTGGGATAACGAGGCTTGTAGATTTCGAATATATAGAGCAAGCTGTAAAAGAAAGATTTTTGGGTAATACGTTTGTAGCTTCTGGTGGTACAGCTTCTTTGGACAGCGCCATAGAAAAGAAGTTTAAGAAGAAGGTAGAGCTTTTGGAAAAGAACATGCAAGTTATAAAAGAAGCTTTTAGAATGGCCGAAGAAAATGGATGGGTATCGGAAGAAATCACTGTTTAAGGAGGCATAAATGTACTACGTAGCTGATGTTAAGGAGTCTGAGTGCGCTAAATACAACTGTAAACAATGCGTACTATTTTGCCCAGAACCAAATACGCTTATGTATAACTCCGAAAAACACGTAGCGTGGGTTGACTATAGCAGGTGTAAGGGATGCGCTATATGCGTTTATGTGTGCTCAGATCTTCTCAAGAGAAATTGTATAGAAATGGTAATGATGACAACGGGGGATTGATGTATGGATAAAAAAAGGATAGAAAACATAATATTTAAAGTATCAGAGATGCTTTCTGACCCATCTCTTGATATGGAAGTTTGCGAGGAGGGAGCAAACCCACCTTGTGTAAAAGTAACGTATACCACCGAAAATGGATCAAAACACCAAAAGACTATAGATGTAATGGAAGAACTTTCAGATAAGTCAGACGATGAAATAGCAAATTTTATAGTATTTCAAGCAGAACAGTTTATGGAAGAAATCGATTCAGTAGAGTATAGCGGAGAATAAAAATAACGTATAAAGGCTGTCCTGTTGGACAGCCACCCTATTAAAATCTTTTATCTTTAATTCCCACTTGATTTTTATCAAAAAATAACTATTATTTTCAATAAGGAGGTTTTTTAAAATGGTAGAGGTTTATGTTAGCGGCATGGGAATAGACCCTATATCTCAAATGCCTATAGTGGTTTTGAAATCTAAAGAGGACGATAATCTAGCTTTACCCATATGGATAGGAGTCTTTGAAGCCAACAACATTGTAATGAATATGCAAGGTATGGATTCTCCAAGACCTATGACTTACGACCTTATAAAAAATATTCTAACAAGCACAGGATATACGGTAAAGATGGTAACGATAGATTCAATGGAAAACAACACATACATAGCAACAATTCACTTGCAAAACTCAAAACTTCCTACAGAAGAACTAGCCATAGACTCGAGGCCAAGCGATGCTATAAACATAGCTCTTAGATTTGATGCACCAATCTATGTAAACAAAGAACTATTTAGCAACAGCGCTGATGTAGAAATTCAAGATGACTTAAACATAACAGAGGAGGATTTAAGAAGCTGGATTGAAAATATAAAACCAGAGGATTTTGAAAAAAATATATAAATGGATACAATTTACGTTTTAGACGGTTCTGCATTTTTATATAGAAGTTATTATGCTTTACCTTCTTTGAAAACAGAAGATGGCGTAGAAACTGGTGCTTTTTATGGATTTGTAAGAGCCATATTTTCTATATTAAAAGCTAAAAAACCAGAGTATTTTGCTATAGCTTTTGATTTACCTGCCCCAACAGTTAGAGATAAGATATACAAAGAGTATAAGGCCACTAGAAAAGAAACGCCAAACGAGCTTGTTTCACAAATACCACTTATAAAACAAGCGATAAATTTGCTTGGTATAAGGCTTTTAGAAAAGGAAGGTTTAGAAGCAGACGATATAATAGCCTACATTGCTCATAAATCAAAAGAATGGAATAAAAATCTTACAATTTACACACCAGATAAAGATTTAATGCAGCTTGTAGAAGATAAAAGAATAATTGTAATAAACCCTATCACCAACAAAGTGTTTGACGAAGAAGCTGTAATAGAAAAATTTGGCGTACCACCTTCAAGACTGGCAGATTATCTTGCTCTTATCGGAGATAGCGTAGACAACATAAAAGGCATAAAAGGTGTTGGTCCTAAAAAAGCTGTTGAGCTTTTAGAAAAATACGGTTCTATAGAAAACATACTAAATAACTGGGACGAAATACAAAAAACTTTTAAAGAAGCTTCAAAAGAGGATTTGGAGTTAGCCTACAAGCTTATTAAATTAAACACAGAAGAGATATTAAATATGATAAATATACATTTAGAAGATTTAAAGATATCTTATAATATAAACATGAAAAAAGTAGAAGAGTTTTTTATGGCTTTTAATATGAAAAGCTTAATAAAGGATTTAAATACAATATTTAAAGAAAAATCTTCAGGTAAAAGAATTCAAAAAACGCTTTTTTAAATTAAAACTGCTTCTAATCATTGTAATAAAAGCCAAAAAACTTATTGTTTATAGGCAAAACCTTAGGAGGTAAAACATGCTCAAAACCAAATTAAAAGGAAACGACGTATCACTTTCAGGTGATATAAAAGTAGGAGATAAAGCTCCTGAAGTAGAAGTTGTGCTAACAGACTTATCCACCAAAAAGATAGGTGGAGCTAAAGACAAAGTTCAGCTAATAATAGCTGTTCCATCTTTGGACACGCCAGTATGCGCTACGGAAACCCGTAAGTTTAACGAAGCTGTTGGCTCAATGCAAGATGTAGATACCACGGTTGTATCTATGGATTTACCTTTTGCATCAAAAAGATACTGCTCCACCGAAGGAGTGGAAAACATAGCCGTAGCTTCAGATTTTAGAAACAAAGATTTTGGCAAAGCTTACGGCATACTCATATCGGAAGGTCCATTGCAAGGGCTTTTGGCTAGAGCTATTTTTATAGTAGGTAAAGATGGCACTATAAAATATTTTCAACTAGTGCCAGAGATCACGTCAGAACCAGACTACAACGATGTACTAAAAGCTCTGGAGAGTCTAAAATAACAACATTTTTTTGTGATTTTGACGGCACTATAACGCTCCAAGATACTGTAGATGCGCTCTTGGAGCGCTTCGCATCTAAAGAATGGTTAGAAGCTGAGAAGCTATGGAAAGAAGGTAAGATAAGTTCGAAAGAGTGCCTTGATATACAAATGTCTTTGGTAAATATAACAAAAGATCAACTGGAAGATTTTCTGTTCAACGTACATATAGATAAAAGCTTTATAAAATTTTTGGATTATGTAAAATCAAATTTTAACGCTAAAGTATACATCTTAAGCGATGGTTTTAGGCTTTTCATAAAAAAAATATTAAAAGACCATTTAGAAAAAATAGATGGAATATATGCAAATCACCTTTACTTTATGAACAAAAAATTTAAAACCATTTACAGATATTCGCAAAAAGATTGTCAGCTTGGTGTTTGCAAATGCCATCTTGTGCAAAAGCTAAAAGACGATAAAGCTATATATATAGGCGATGGTATGTCTGATTTTTGTGCCTCCAAAAACGCTGATTTTATATTTGCCAAAAGCAAACTGTTAAACTTTCTAAAAGATCAAAACGTTAGTCATTTCACTAGCTTTTCATATTTTGAAGATATAATAAATCAATTACCTTTTGTATTGGAGAATTTACATGAAGAAAAAGGAAATACTTTCGATAGAAAGCGAAGTTTGCTCTTGGGGTGATACGGTACATTATCTAAACCCTCCAAAAATTTTCAAAGCTTCAGAAGGGTCTTACCTTTACGACGAAGAGAACAAACCATACTTAGATTTACAAATGTGGTACAGCGCTTGTAATTTCGGATACAAAAACGAGCGCATAAACAACGCTATAAAAGATCAGATGGACAAAATGGGACAGCTTGCCTCTCAATTTCTTTTTGAGGAAAAAGTAGTCTTATCAAATAAGATAGTAGATGCTAATTTAAAAAGATTTAATCTAAAAGGAAGAGTGCATTTCAACGTAGGTGGTTCTCAAGCCATAGAAGACAGTTTAAAGCTTGTAAGAAATTACAAAAAGAAAAATTTAAATTTCGCTTTTATGGGAGGATACCACGGTAGAACGTTGGGCGCAACAGCTATTACATCTAGCTATAGGTATAGAGAAAGGTTTGGGCATTTTGGCGACAGAGCACTTTTTATCCCATTTCCTTATTGTTTCAGATGCCCCTACGGAAAAAACTTAGATAGTTGTGATTATTATTGTGTAAAAGAGTTTGAAAAGCTTTTCGAGTCAGAATATTACTCTATTTACAATCCAAAAACCAACGAATGTGAATATGCAGCCTTTTATATAGAGCCCATTCAAGGTACCGGCGGTTATGTAAAAGCCCCACCAGAATATTTTAAAAGGTTGAAAAAAATCCTAGACCAAGCCAATATACTTTTGGTAGACGATGAAATCCAGATGGGATTTTACAGAACTGGTAAATTGTGGAGCATAGAACATTACGACGTTAAGCCGGACATTGTTGTATTTGGAAAATCGTTAACAAACGGCATGAACCCGCTGTCTGGGCTATGGGCAAAAGAAGAGCTTATAAACCCTAAAATATGGCCAGCTGGCTCTACTCATTCCACATTTTCTTCAAACCCTATAGGAGTAAGAGCTGGAGTAGAAGTCATGAATATATTAGAAGAAAAAGATTATGAAAGTATTGTAAAACAAAAAGGCGACAAGTTTTTAGAAGGTCTTAAAAGCCTAAAGAAAAAATATAAAAATATAGGGGATGTAGACGGTATAGGGCTTGCTCTTAGAGTTGAAATATGCGAAAGCGATGGTTTTACACCATCAAAAGCCCTAACAGATAGGATATTGGAAGAGGGGCTAAAAGGAGACCTTGATTATAAAGGCAAAAAATATGGTTTAGTGTTGGACGTAGGTGGTTATTATAAAAACGTCTTTACACTTGCACCGTCTTTAGAAATTACCAACGAAGAAATAGATATGGCTATAGAGCTTTTAGATCAACTTTTTAAAAGGGTTATGTGATATGGAGCTTTCTATAAAAAACAACAACGAAAGAGCAGTTTTGCTTCTTCACGGACTAACTGGTACACCTTTAGAGTTAAGATGGGTGGCAAGAGATTTTGCTAAAGCAAATTACGATGTGTATTTTCCAATACTACCTGGCCATTGTTCTAGTCTTGAAGAGCTTAAAAAAATCAAATGGGAAGAGCTTTACGAGTTTGCCAAAAATTTTTATCTTGATTTAAAAGCCAAATACAGCCAAGTATTTGTAGCTGGGCTATGCGTAGGCGGTATGCTCTCTCTTATGCTTGGCATGGAGTTTCCTAATATAGACGGTGTTGGCTCTTGGGCACCAGCAATGGATATAGATGGATGGGCAATACCTTGGTATAGATTTTTACTACCACTTGGGCTTTATACACCATTAAAACATATTTATTACTGGAAAGAAAAAGAACCCTTTGGCATAAAAAACGAAGCCATGAGAAGAAAAATAATGCAGATGATGAAATCTGAAAAAAATGAAGCCATGGCGTACGATAAAATACCAGCACCCACTATAGTAGAACTAAAACGAATGGCTAAATATATTAAAAAGCATGTAAATCTCTTAAAAGCGCCGTTTATTTTGATTCATTCAAAAGAGGATGACCTATCCTCCATAAAGGGTGCAAGATTTATATACGAAAAAGCTCCAAGCAAGGTTAAAAAGTTTGTAGAACTTTCAAACAGCTATCACATCGTGACTATGGACAACGAAAAAGACATAGTTTCAAGTGAAACAATAGCCTTTTTTAATTTTTTATCGGAAATAAAACATCAAAAAGTAGAAGCGTATCAAGCATAAAAAGATATATTAGAACCTTCTTTTTGCAACTCGATTTGAGCTTGTTCCAACATTGTTTGAGCTTGAGCAGCTACAGCCCTATCTTGAGCAGAAGGGTCTACGGGTGCCAAAGCTGCCTTTATAACTCTTTGCATCTTTTTTATCGTAGCTTGGGGAGTAGGACCCGGTGATACATCTATACTCACATCACCACCCACAGCGTACTTTTTACCGTTTGGCCCTACTACGTACTTGTAGTTTATTGGACCTGTCAAATCTCCGCCAGCTATCTTGTGAGCCATCTCATGAGCTTTAACGTCTCGATCTATAGCCTTTAATTGATTTATCTCTTGCTGTGTTTGGATGCTTCTTTGGTTTGAAGGTTTGTCGTTTTTAGATAAAATAGGAAAACTAACAACCCCTATCATAAAATTTATTATAAACACATCTTATATTTAATCTACAATTAAAATCATAATATAACAAAGCCTTTGCTGTTAAAATATTTTTATGAAGTTATATAGATTCCTAATTGTATGGGCTATTTTTGTCAGTATATCTTACGCCGACGCTGAGCAATGCATAAATTTGCTTCAGTCAAAAGAATATCAAAAAGCCATAGACCTGGCAAACAAATCTCTTAGATGGAACAAATACGATTTTAACTACAACATGTGCGCAGCAATGTCTTACCTTTCCTTAGGAGAGCCAAAGTATGCTATACCTTATTTGAAAAATGCCAAAAAAAACGCAAACACTCGCTATCAAAAAGAGGCGCTTTACAATTACATAGGCGTTAGTTATGATATGATTGGCGACAAATCAAAAGCACTAGACAACTATACAAAAGCTTATAAATTAGCAAAGTCTCTTGGAGATAAGAACGGCATGGTAGACAATCTATCTAATATAGCTCATATATTTTATTCAGAAGGCTATTACGATTCCGCAATAAGGTTTTACAAAAAAGCGTTAAAACAAGGTTCCCAAAGCCCTACTATACTAAACAACATAGCTCTTTGTTATGCGGATTTAAATCATCCCCACAAGGCTCTTGAATATTATGCAAAATCCTCTAAAGCTTTTAGTGAAAAAGGAGATAAAGTTCACGAAGGTGCCACTTACCTAAACATGGGCGTTTTGTATCTTAAGCTTTTAGATTTCAAAGATGCAAAAACGTATATGCAAAAGGGTTTAAGCTTAGTAAACGGCAACAAATACTGGGAGGCAGTAGGCTATCAATATATGGGTTGGTATTACGATAACAAAAACGAAAAAGATAAGGCAATCTTTTACTATCAAAAAGCTTTAACACTTGCAAATCAAGTAGGGGCCAAAGGTTTGGCAAACTCTATACAACAAAATATATCATCGGAGGAGATAGCCAGTGAGTATTAAAGCTAAGTTATGGATTATACAGGTTTTTATGATTTTAGGGGCTTTTATAGCTCAAGGTATACTGTATATATTAGACAACAATATAAAGCAAAACATAGATACCTACATAGAGGTGTCGCATTCCGAAGTGGAGCTTTACAAACTTTTAACAGACGTGCTTACGCTAAAAAATGCCTATACTACGATAATGCTAAATCCTTCAGACCAAAAAGCGCACAACATGTACAACAACGCTTTAAAAAATATAAACACCAAGGTTAAATTAATTAAAGATGAAACTTTGAAGAATTATCTAAACAATTTTATAGCTTTTACAAATGAAGTTATCAACAACATAAACACCAACAACCAAAACTACTATATAGGACAAAGCATAGAGGTTCAAAGTAAGATATGGGTTCCGTTGAGAAAACGCTTTGATATGCTTATAAAAGCTAATGCTTCTTCTATATTAGAAAAAGAGTTATACATTAAAAATCATATAGATTCTATTACAAAATACATATTTATCGCTATAATGAGCGTGGTAGCATTTTTAGTTATTTTTAATTTTTTTATGGAAAAAAGCATCCAAAACGACGTAGAGAATCTAGAAAATCTTATAAAGGAAACTACGGATAAAATGGAACTAAGCGTATCTTTTGATATAAACAAGTTTAAAGGTGAAATACAGATTATTGCAAAGTCTTTGGCTATTTTTATAGATGAGATAAACAAAGCTATATCGAGCATCAAAGAAGTCTTTTACAATATATCTGAGGGAGATTTGACAAAAAAGATAGATTTGGAATCCAAAGGCGACGTGAAAGACCTTATAGAGTTTGTAAACATATCTATGGACAAGTTAAAAGAGGCATTTAAGAATATAGAAAATAGCGTAGAACACATGGCAGAGGTACAAGCCCAAATATTTGGTATAAGCATGGATTTAGATGATTCAAAGGCGCTTCTAACAGATCAAGTAGAGCATATCAAAAACGCCACCGACCAAACATCTATAGCCATAAATTCTATAGCTGAAAATACACAAGAGGCTAAAAATATTACAAAAGAAGTAATAAATAGCTTAGAAATAGGAAAAAAAGAGCTTTTAAAAACCCAAGAAGCCGTAAAAACTATAGAACAGATGGGAAAACAAATAGATGTAATCACGGAAAACATCCTTTTTATAGCAGAACAAACAAACCTGCTAGCTTTAAATGCAGCAATAGAAGCGGCAAGAGTAGGAGAACAAGGAAGGGGCTTTGCAGTAGTGGCGGATGAGGTGAAAAAATTAGCAGAAAGGACCGGCGGTTTTGCTAAAAATATATCAAATCTTACCACATCAATAGCAGAAGCTATAAAAACAGGCGCTGAACAAATGGAAAACCTAGTAAAACAATATGAGAACATATTAAACATATCAGGTTTGTCTGCGGAGATATCTGACAAAATAGCAAATGCTACAGAGGAACAAGCTCAAACTATAAAAGAAATTCAAAATTCTGTAAACTCTTTAAATACAATATCTTCTAACATTAACAAGATTATAAACGATTTATCAGAAAGTATAGAAGAAATGGCAAACGCAAGCGCCAATCTGGGAAACACGCTTAAAAAGTTTAAGGTGTAGGGCATGTATAATATTTTAGTGCTTTTGTCTGGTGGAATGGATTCTGCTACGCTTTTATGGGAAGCAAAAACAAAGTTTAAGAATGTTTACGCTATATCCTTTGATTATGGCCAAAAACATATAGTAGAGTTAAAGTACGCAAAAGAACTTGCAAATATGGTGGGTGTAAAGGAACATTTTATTGTAAAAATACCACATTACAAAGAGATTAGCTTCAACTCACCACTCTTAAGCATTTCCAAAAAAGAAATACCAAAAGAAAGCTATCAAGAAGATGTACCTATAACCTATGTACCAATGAGAAATCTTACTTTTTTGGCTATAGCCTCAGGCATAGCAGACGAACTAGGTATAGAGAATATAGGTATAGCCGTGCACGCCGTAGATGCTCCTTACCCGGATTGTAGGCCAGAGTTTATAACTTCAGCTGAAGCTGCCATCAACGCGGGCTCCTCTTTTGTAGTAAAAACTAAAAAAAGAATACACGTTTATGCTCCGTTTTTAGGCTTTTCTAAAAAGGATATAGCTAAACTTGGCAAAACTCTCGGTGTACCATTTGATAAAACCTACAGTTGTTATGAAGGCACAGAGCCTCCCTGTGGAGAATGCGCTACTTGCATACAAAGAAAAGAAGCGTTAGAAGGTATTTTATGATTGATATTTTTTCTTTACCGTTAAAAGCCCCAAAACTTTATGAAGAGTTTATAAACAAGATAAGAAATTTTTACAAAAGAATAGGCTATACAGAAGTTTTCACACCATATATCCAAGATGAGCCAAATTTAGAGAAATACATAAAACCAGTAGAGATAGAGATAACCTACTGCGGTAAAAAAGAAAAAGCGTATCTTCATACATCCCCAGAAAGATCTATGAAAGCCCTTTTAAAAACCTACAAATCAAATATATTCCAAATAGCAAAAGTCTTTAGAGATGAAGAATGCGGTAGTTTAAACAGCATAGAATTTACAATGTTAGAGTGCTACAACATTGAGAATACAAATGCAATAAACGAGATATCGGAGCTTATTTTTGAGCTTTTCGGAGAAAATATAAAAGATATCTTGACCAAACCAAAGCTAACGCCTTTTGAAAAGGCATTTGAAGAATACCTTGGAATCATTTTTTCCGAAGATGAAGATATACTTAAAAACAACCTTATATCTTTTGGATATGAGTTTGATGATAGTGATACATGGGAAGAGCTAATAGATAAAATGATGGTGCATATGCAACCTTACCTTGGCAAAAGCCAAATAGAGTTTTTAACAGATTTTCCGTGCAAACTGGGTGTATTATCCACATGTAAAGACGGTGTATCAAAGCGCTTTGAACTTTTTATAGACGGCGTTGAAATAGCAAACGGTTGGGTAGAAGAAACAAGCGATGAAAAAATAAAATATATCGTAGAAAACGCATCTTCCTACAAACTTATAAAAGACAAGGAAAAACTTGTTAAAGATTATCACAACAACTTTACTTACGCAGGATATTCGATAGGTATAGAAAGGTTATTTTATTTTTACGCTACGAAGATGGGAGTTGTGGGTTAAAATATAGGTATGAAGGCAATAATATTAGCAGCTGGCTTAGGCACTAGGTTTAAAAGCGAAAAACACAAAGTACTACATGAAATGCTTGGTAAACCTATCATTTGGTATGTGCTAAACTATATAAGACAATCTAACATAGTAGATATAGCTTTAGTTGTATCCCACAAAAAAGAAACTGTATTAGAAGCTCTAAAACATGAAAACGTATCGTTTTTTGAACAGGCAAATCCAAAAGGTGGCACTGCAGATGCCCTTTTATCGGCAAAAGTTTTTTTTGAAGGCATGGACGATTACATATTGGTTACAAACGGCGATGCTCCTTTAGTAAAGCCAGATACCATAAAAGGTATGCAAAGATTTTTACACATGGTAGAAGAATATGAAAAGATAAAAGTGGGAGCTTTGGTATTGTCTTCTTTCTTGCCAGACCCAACAGGTTATGGGAGAATAGTGAAAAATGGTAAAGGAGACGTAATAAAAATAGTAGAAGAAAAAGAAGCCACCTATGAACAAAAACAAATAAACGAAGTAAACGGTGGTGTTTATATGTTTTACGTACCATATCTAAAAGAAGCTGTTAAACACTTAAAACCAAGCGAAAAAACCAATGAACTCTACATTACAGATATAATAGAAATCATGACAAATCTTGGTTATACGTGTAGAAGTTTTATGGCTTCTGAAATTACAGAAATTTTTGGTATAAACGATAGATGGGAGCTTAGCTTTGCAGAAAGCGTAATAAAAATGAGAATATTGGAAAACCTTGCAAGGTCAGGTGTTACCATACACTCACCAGAATCTGTTTATATAGAACCTGACGTACAAGTAGAGTTAGATGCTGAAATATTTCCAAACGTTGTTTTAAAAGGTAACACCGTGATACACAAAAAAGCAAAAGTTATGAACGGAAGCTATCTTGAAAATGCTACGATAAAAGAAAAAGCCACCGTACTTCCTATGAGCTATATAAAAAACTCAACCGTAGAAGAAGAAGCTATTGTAGGTCCGATGTGTCATATAAGAGACAACTCTGTAGTAGGTAAAGGCTCTCACGTGGGTAGCTTTGTAGAGCTAAAAAATGCAAAACTTCAAGAAGATGTAATGGCAAAGCATCTTTCTTACTTGGGAGATGTAAATATAGGCAAAAAAGCCAACATAGGTGCTGGAACAGTGGTGGCAAACTTTGACGGCAAACAAAAGTATCAATCTTACATAGGGCAAAAAGCTTTCATAGGTAGTAATTCCCTTATAATAGCTCCAAGAAACATAGGGGACTTTGCCTTTATAGCTGGTGGTTCTGTAATAACAAAAGATATACCACCAAAAGCTTTGGCAGTAGAAAGGGCAGAGCTAAAAATACTAGAAGATAAGTCCAAAGTAAAAGATGAGTGAAGTTATCTTGGAAAAAACTGGTATAAAAGACGAAGAAACAATAAAACATATATTAAAACAAGAAGGCTACGATGTTTATACATGGCAAGACTCTGAGGGCACACACTATCCTTGGCATACTCATGAACATGAAGAGGTAAGGTGGGTGGTTTCTGGAGAAGTAGAAATAGGTGTTGAAGATAAGGTTTTTAAGCTTTTACCTGGAGACAAGGTCATACTTGCTCCCAATACACCTCATTGGGCTAAAACAGATAAAGGTGTAAAATACGTTTGTGGTAGCAAGGATTAAGATTTTTTAGTAATTTTTATAATACCTTTGTTTAAATTGTTCATAAGCACTATCGCTTTATCAACGTCTTCAGAATTTACATTCTCAGTTCTTATCTTTTTTATTATATCTATTAAAAGCTCAATACCTTTTTGCATCTCTTCCATTTGCTTTTTCATGTTTAATATAACGTCTATACCAGCTATATTTACTCCTAAATCTCTTGCTAACATAAGGATAAACTCCAACTGCTCAAGGTCTTCCTCTGTATAAAGCCTTGTGTTTCCTTCGGTCCTAGAAGGTTTTAGAAGACCTTCTCTTTCGTAGAGCCTAAGAGTTTGAGGATGAATTTTGTACATTTTAGCTACGGTACCTATGGTAAATACCGCTTTGGCTCTTCTTTCAGCGCTCATAACCCTTCACCACCCTTTCAGGTTTTGGTAAAACCTTATCCAACTCTTTCAGGAGTTTTTCAACTTTTTTACCATCGCCCATAATCTTTGAAAGTACGTTAAACTTAGGTACATCTATATGAGGTATTACAACAAGATTACCGTAACCGCTACCTTTTAATTTTGGCATACCTTTGCCAGAAATAACTATTTTCTCTCCTTCTTTTGTACCAGGTGGTATTTCTACGCTTATATTGTCCCCTTTTAAATCTTTTATCTCTATCGTAGTACCCATAACGGCCTCTGGATAAGTTATATTTACATCTATATACAAATCATCGCCTTTTCTTTTAAATACTTCGTGGGGTAATATTTTTGTTATCACGTAGAGGTTGCCAGGTCTTCCACCAAATAGACCCGCGTGTCCTTTGCCATCTACCACAAGTTTTGTACCGTTGTCAACACCTGGTGGAATATTTACAGGTATAACTTCTTTTTTGAAGATATAAGATTGACCTTTGCACTTTTTACAAGCTTCCCTTATATACCCACTACCACCACATTGAGGACAAGTGGTAGATATGGAGAAAAACATAGCCCTTTGGTTAACACTCCCAGCACCTTTACAAGTAGGGCACACCTTTTCGGAGTTTTTGTCGTATCCATAGCCTCCGCATACATCACAAGGTACACCTTTTTCTACTTCTAAATTTACCTTTTTCCCAGTATAAGCTTCCTCTAAAGTCATCTCTACGGTTTTTACTATGTCTTCTCCGTTTATAGGTCTTTGCCTTGAAGAGCCTCTTGATTTTTTACCACCAGTGAATATATCTTCAGAAAACAAATCTCCAAAACCAAACACATCTCTTAGCAAATCTTCTAAGTTTCCAAAATCAGCGTTCACTCTAGTCCATGCATCTTGTCCACCCTGTTGTCCCATGCTAGCGGATAAACCTTCCTCTCCAAATTGATCGTAGATTTTTCTTTTATTTTCATCAGAAAGTACTTGATAAGCTTGGTTTATCTCCTTAAATTTTTCTTCTGCTCCTGGCTCTTTGTTAAAATCTGGATGGTACTTTCTAGCCAGTCTACGATAAGCTTTTTTAATCTCCTCTTGAGTGGCGTTTCTGCTTACCCCTAAAATTTCATAGTAATCTTTCTTCATACTTAATATTATAAAATATTAGCCTATTATTGTCAAGTACTTTATATCAATATTTATAAAAGTTTTCAACATGTTTTGCTAAAAAAAATATCTTATGATAATCTTTATATACTTGTTTTGCTTTTAAGATTATAATATATATTATGAGAAAGTTATTTTACATAGAAGGCATGACATGTATGCACTGCGTTAGCACTGTAAACAAAGCGCTTGGGGCTTTAGAAGGGGTTAAAAGCTTCGATACAAAGCTAGATAAAAAATACTCAGAGGTAGAGTACGACGAGACAAAACTCTCAGAATCAGACATAAAATCTGCCATTGAAGAATGGGGATACAAAGTAATAGATATAAAATAATATGGTAGAAATAGTAAGCAATTTTTCTGATATTAAAAAGCGCTTTGAAGAATTATCTTCTTCTATAGATGAAGAAAAGATAAGAAAAGAAATAGAAAAGTACGACCAGATGATGTCAGAAGCTGATTTTTGGTCTGACCAAGAAAAAGCTAAAACCATAAGCCAAAAAAGGAAAGCTCTTCAAGACAAATTAAACACCTACACATCTCTTAAAAGCCGTATAAAAGATTTAGATGAGATGGTAAGCGAACTAAAAGAAGAAGATTTAGATACAACGCTACTAATAAGCGAAGAGCTAGAAGCCGTAGAAAAAGAGTTAAAGAAATTTGAGCTTGAGACTTATCTTTCTGATGAGATGGACATGAACAACGCCTACCTTACAATACAGGCTGGCGCAGGTGGGACAGAGGCTTGTGATTGGGCAAGCATGCTTCTTAGAATGTACACAAGATGGGCAGAAAAACATGGCTATGAAGTGCAGCTTACAGATATAAATCCAGACGATGTAGCCGGTATAAAAAGCGCCACACTTTATATAAAAGGACCATACGCTTACGGTTATTTAAAGTCTGAAAACGGTGTTCATAGGCTTGTGAGAATCTCACCTTTTGATGCCAACGCTAGAAGGCATACATCTTTTGCTTCTGTGCTTGTGGTTCCAGAAGTGAATGAAGATGTAAATATAGAAATAAAAGAAGAGGATTTAAGGATAGATACCTACAGAGCATCTGGGGCTGGCGGACAGTATGTAAATAAAACAGACACGGCGGTTAGAATAACTCATATACCAACTGGTATAGTAGTAGCCTGTCAGCAAGAGCGATCTCAAATACAAAACAGAAGAAAAGCTATGGAAATGCTTAAAGCAAGGCTGTATCAGTTAGAACTTCAGAAGATAGAAGAAAAGAAAAAAAGTTTAGAAGGACCAAAAACAGATATAGGATGGGGTTATAAAATAAGGTCTTACATCTTCCAACCATCTCAGCTAGTAAAAGATTTAAGAACTGGGGAAGAATCTGGTAATATAGAAGCTGTAATGGATGGTGAAATAGACAACTTTATAGAAGCTTATCTAAGAAAGAAAGCTCTGAACCAACTCTCTTTTGATAACCAAGAAGATGACCAATAAACTAAATATAGAGCTTCTATTTAAAAAGAAAAAAAACAAACAAAAAATAACAATGGTTTCTCTAAGCAACTATATATCTGCTAAAATTTGTGAAGAAGCTGGCATTGATACCATTCTCGTGGGAGACTCCCTTGGCATGGTATTTCAAGGGGAGGCAAATACCCTAGGAGTATCTTTAGAAGAGATGATATACCATGCTAAGGCTGTAAAAAAAGGAGCTCCAAATACGTTTGTCATAGTGGATATGCCTTTTATGAGTTATCAAGGTTCTATAGACGAGGCTGTTAAAAACTGTGGCAACGTTATAAAACAAACAAAAGCAGACGCTGTAAAAATTGAAGGTGGAAGCTATTTTGCACCTCTTATCGAAAGACTCACAAAGGTAGGCATCCCGGTATGCGCTCACATAGGCTTTACACCCCAATGGATAAACACTATAGGAAAGTTTAGATTTGTAGGTAAAACCGAAAAGGAAAAAAATATTATAAAAGAAGATTTTAACAGTGTAGTTGAAGCTGGCGCTTTTATGGTAGTGTTTGAAAGCATACCAGATTCTTTGGCAAAAGAGCTGTACTCTGAAAGCATTATAACAATAGGCATAGGGGCTGGGTCAAGTACCGATGGGCAAGTGCTTGTGTTTGAAGATATTGTTGGTCTTGTGGATTTTATGAAACCAAAGTTTGTAAAAAGATATGCAAACGGCTACCAAATATTTTTAGAAGCTATAAAAAGCTATAAAAAAGAAGTTGAAGAGAACATGTTTCCATCAGAAGAACATATTTACTAAATCTTTCATGAGATAACCCATTGATAGTGATATTAAGATTTAATATATTTAGCAGAAATTTTAGTGAGAGGTTTTAAAAATGATTGACAAAGAGAAGATTATAGAAGGTATAAAGCTTTTCTTAGAAGGCATAGGAGAAGATATCACAAGAGAGGGCATAAAAGAGACTCCAGACAGAGTCGCTAGGATGTGGGAGGAGTTTGAGAAAGAAAGAAGTTTTGATTTTAAGCTTTTTGAAGATTACAGCAACTATTCCGAGATGATTATAGTAAAAGATATACCATTTTACAGCATGTGTGAGCATCATCTTTTACCATTTTTTGGAAAAGCTCATATAGCCTATATACCAAACAAGAAGATATGTGGATTGTCTAAACTCGTAAGAACGGTAAGGGCTATGGCTTTAAAACCGCAAGTCCAAGAAAGACTTACAGAGGAAATAGCCGATATAGTCCAAAAAGAATTAGAACCAATGGGGGTAGGTGTCGTTATAGAGGCTGAACACCTTTGCATGTCTATGAGGGGGGTAAGATCGCCAGGGCATTGCACCGTAACATCTTCTTTAAGGGGGAACTTTTTAAGCGATATTAGGACAAAGGAGGAGTTTTTTAAACTTATAAGACAATGAGGTTAAATAGATTTTTATCTTTGGCTGGGGTATGCTCTAGAAGAAAAGCAGATGAGTATATAGAAAAAGGCTACGTTAAGGTAAACAACAAGATAGTAAAAGAGCTTGGTACTACTATAAATCCAGATGAAGATATAGTAGAGTTTAAAGGGCGTATAGTAAAAGCTCAAAAACCTGTATATATAATGTTAAATAAACCATGCTGCTATCTCACGTCTTTGGGAGAAAAAGAAGAAAAGCCCACCATAAGAGAACTAATAAAAGATGTGGGCGTTAGAGTATATCCAGCTGGAAGATTAGATTACAACGTAGAAGGGCTTTTAATACTCACCAACGACGGAGAGTTGGCAAACAGAATAATACATCCAAGATACAAACTACCAAAAGTATATATAGCCACCGTAAAAGGTGAGATAGACAATGAAACGTTGGAAAAGATGAAAAGGGGTATAAAACTAGAAGATGGGTTTGTAAAACCAGATAGTTTAAAGCTTTTAAAAAGGTTTAAAAACGGTGCAAACATAGAGATAACTTTCCATGAAGGTAAAAATCATCTTGTAAAAAGGTTTTTCTTAGCTTTTAAAAAACCAGTAAAACATCTTATAAGAACAGCGATAGGGCCTATTTCTCTTGATAATCTGCCAAAAGGTAAATGGAGACATTTAAAACCAAATGAAGTAAAACTTCTATTTGAAGCTTTGCGCTATAAAGCCTGAAAGTTTAAGTGGCGGATGGGGCGGGATTCGAACCCGCGGAAGAGCTCATCACCCTTCACACCGTTTCCAGCGGTGCGCCTTCGACCACTCGGCCACCCATCCTAAGAGTTTTATATTATATCATACGAATAAAGAACTTACAGAAGAGTTTTCGTATATACGTTTTATAGCTTCACCCACTATTGGAGCTATGCTTACTATGTTTATTTTACTAGACTCTTTACCCTGCTGGCATATGGTGTTTGTTACCACCACTTCATCCAAAATTGAATTGTTTATACGGTCCAAAGCCGGTCCAGAAAAAATGCCATGGGTAGTTAAGGCTCTAACAGATTTTGCCCCTTTGTTTATAAGCATGTTGGTAGCAGCCACCAATGTACCTGCCGTATCTATAATGTCATCTATTATGATGGCATCTTTACCTTCTACGTTTCCTATAACGTCAAAAACTTCCGCTTTGTTTGGTTCTGGCCTTCTCTTATATATGATAGCTATGTTGCACCCAAGTTTATTGGCAAGCTGCCTTGCCCTTTCGGCACCGCCAGCGTCTGGAGACACTACCACAGAACTGGAGGGATCTACTTTATACTTTACATAATCATACAACACCGGCAATGCCAACAAATTGTCCACTGGTATATTAAAAAAACCCTGAATTTGAGGGGAGTGTAAATCTACTATCACAGCCCTTTGAGCTCCTGCTGTGGTAATCATATCAGCCAACACTCTAGCGCTTATAGGGACACGGGGTTTGTCTTTCCTATCTTGTCTTGCATAGGCAAAGTAAGGTATTACTGCAGTTATACGATAGGCAGAAGCTCTTTTAATAGCATCTAGAAGTAGCACAAGCTCCATGACGTGGTCGTTTATAGGAGCCGATAACGATTGTATGACAAATATATCCCCACCTCTCATAGATTCTTCTATCTGCACCCTTATCTCGCCATCGCTAAATTTACTAAGAAGTGTTTTTGATAATGGTATGTCAAGATATTCGGATATTTCTTGAGCTAACTTCATATTTGACGAACCAGCAATAAGCTTAATTGGTATACCCATTTTAAACTCCTATAAAAGTTTCAGGATTTTAGTATTATAAACCAAATAAATTTCTATGATTATGAGATAGGTTATTGTAAATAAACTTTTATATGAGTAGGTTATTATTATGGATACGTTAACTATTGAAAAACCAATTTCAGTAGAGCTACCCAACGAGTATTATATAGAAAAAATTAAAGAGCTAAAAGCCAAAAAAAGTGTTGTTATACTTGCTCATTATTATCAAAGACCGGAAGTTCAAGATTTAGCGGATTTTGTAGGAGATTCTTTGGAGCTTTCCAGAAAAGCCCAACAAACCGATAAAGATATTATAGTTTTTTGCGGTGTGAGGTTCATGTGTGAAACTGCAAAAATCCTAAATCCCAACAAAAAGGTTTTGCATCCAAATCCAGAATCCGGCTGTCCTATGGCTGACATGGCTACAGTCCAAGGGGTTTTAGAACTAAAAGCGAAATATCCTGATGCTGCCGTAGTAAGCTATGTAAATACATCCGCTGATGTAAAAGCGATATCTGATATATGTGTAACCTCTGCAAACGCAGTAAAGATAGTATCAAAACTAGAAGAAAAACGCATAATATTTGTGCCAGACATGGGGCTTGGTAACTGGGTAAAGAAAAATGTACCAGATAAAGAAATTATCATATGGAAAGGTTTTTGTCCACCTCATTACGAATTTGGCCTTTCAGATTTAAAAGCCCTAAAAGAGCGCTATCCAAACGCTGTGGTAGCAGCCCATCCAGAATGTAACCCAAAAGTTTTAGAGCATGCCGATTTCATAGGAAGTACAAGTCAAATAATAAATTTTGCTACTACAACCCCTCATAAGGAAATCATAGTTATAACAGAAGTAGGCTTAAAATATGTGCTCCAGAAAAAAGACCCTACAAAAACTTATATTTTCCCGGAGGCTATGCATTACTGCGGTTCGCCAGTTTATTGTTGCACTATGAAAGGGGTAACGCTTGCAAACCTTTATACAACACTGAAAGATGAGATAAACGAAGTAACACTTCCAGAGGATATCATTATAAAAGCTAGAAAACCCATAGAACGTATGCTAGAATTATCTAAATGAACAAAAACATATGGCTTTTTAGCCTAACTAGTTTTCTCACAGACGCATCCTCTGAGATAATATTTCCTATTTTACCGCTTCTTCTTACAATATTAGGAGCATCTACTTTTGATATAGGGCTCGTAGAAGGGCTTTCTGAATTTTTATCAAACTTTTTAAGAATTTTTAGTGGAGACTTAGCAGACAAACTAAAGGCAAAACCCCTCATAATAGGAGGATACCTTACTTCCGCCATATCAAAGAGTTTATACATATCAAGCGTAATTTTAAATACCTGGATTTTTGTGCTTTTAGGAAGATCTTTAGACAGAGTAGGAAAAGCTATAAGAAGCCCTGGAAGAGATGCCATACTTTCTTTGTCTGTAAAAAAAGAAAAAACAGGGCTTGCCTTTGGTATACATAGAACTGCTGACACACTTGGGGCTCTTGTAGGAAGTCTTTTTGTGCTTTGGTTTTTCTACAAGTTTGGTTCCACCGAAAGCTCTATCAAATATCTTATTGTAATAGCCCTTATACCAGCTTTTTTGGCTATTGTGCCTCTATTCTTTGTATTTGAACCTCCAAGGGATTTAAAACTTACAAAGAAAGAAGAAACCATACCAAAAGATTTTTACATATTTTCTTTTGTCATATTTTTGTGTCTTAGTACAAACTTTAGCTACGCTTTTTATATACTAATAGGAAAAGCCTCAAACCTGTCTTTTTTTGACATATCACTTGGCTATGTCCTTTTCAACCTTATATATACACTCTTTGGTATACCAGTTGGAAAACTCTACGACAGCATCAAAAACAAACATGCTTTGTTTAGCATTACACTTTTGATACTTTCAATAGCACAATTTAGTGCAAGTTTAAGCTTTTATATAGGGTTCTTGGTGTTTGGTCTTTTTAACGCCTTTTACGATGTGATAGGTAGAAGTTTAGTAAGTTTCTATAGTGTAAAAAAACGCTCAAAATCTTATGGGATATATGGCTTTTCCGTAGCAAACGCTACACTGTTTGCAAATCTTACAATAGGAATATTATCTCATTTCATAAACCTGTCTTTGGCTTTTAAGATAGAAAGTGTTTTGAGTGTATTACTTGCAATAGCATGGTATATTTATAGTAAACGCTTGTTTACTAAAATAAGTTAAATGTATTACAAATGTAATACAATATAAATCATAATTCATAAAAAATAATTTTTTTTGTAGTAAATTATTTTATTATGAGCAAGTATGATAAATATAGGGTTTGCGATATAAGCTCACAAGTATGCCACGATTCACAAGATAAAAATGGATTTACTATTATAGAGGCCATTGCCGTAACTGCGATAATACTTATAATATCTGCTGTTGCTATAATGAATTTCCAATATTACTTTCAAATATATAAGTTTCAAGAATACGCCTATAGAATGGAGTATACCGTAAAACAAGCCAAAGCCCAAGCTATGGAAAATAGTTTTTATGTGGGTATATGCCCAAAAGGTAATACATTAATTGTATACAACATAGGAAGTACTTACCCGTCAAGTTTAAGTGGTGCTTGTAGCGGCACACCGTTAGAAACTATAAACATCCAAAGTGCAAACTATGTATTAGAAGGAACAAACACTATATTGGACCCAAGGGGCTTTGCTCTTTATGCTCCGGGATATTATTGTCTTCACAACACGCAAAGCAATAGCTATTATGAAATATGCATAGGTCAATTTGGAGCATTGTCTGTACAAAAAGGAGGAGGAACATGTGCAGCATGTCCTGCAATGTAGATTACAAAAGTAAGGGCTTCACCATTATGGAGGCACTAGTAAGTGTAGCTATAACTGCTCTAGCAGTTTATATAATAGCTGGCATGATCACATCTTACGCTGCTATGACAAAAAATAATTACGTATATACTTGTCTAGTGCAAAGTGCTACTTCTGGCCTTGAAGCTAAGCTGATGAATCCAAGCGTCACTAGCTTATCTCTTACTTGTGGCGGCTTATTGGTAAACGTAAACATAATAGGAAACCCTCCTAGTCATTCACCACCATTCATAGGATCTGGTCAAAGCGCTTGTTCTACTGTAACATCAATAGCTACTTATCAAAGTAGTAGCTTCTCTATACAAGATGCCGCTTGCAATTTTAATGGGCAGAAATCAGGAGGTGTTAGTTGAAAAATAAAGGTTTAACGGTGACTGAGCTTTTGGTGGCTATAGTTATAAGTACTATAATCCTGATAGCTATGGGATTTTTGTATTCTACAAGCAACAAAGTTTTTGGGCAGACAGAAGGTATTCAAAACGCAAAAGATTATATAGACAATGGCATGATGCAATTAGAATGGTTTTTTGATAGATGGGGTGCCGGTGTGCCCTGTAACGATCCTACGGGAAACAACAACTGTACAGTAGTAAGAGATTGTGAAACTAACGGAAGTTTTCAATTTCCACCACCAAGCTCCATATGTATTACTTATCAGCAAAATTCAACATATCCAAGCTGCGATGATATTTATTTTTATGGGACTATGGGAGGCGATGGCTTTGTATCTAGAGTATCTTCTCCTTCTACAGTAGACATAATGAGCTGCAGGCTAAGCGATGCCCAAAACAACAATTGTTATCTTATAAAAAGAGGTGGTATTTGGTTTAGAGATTATCAAAATCAAAACAACGTATTGTTTTTTCAGATAAGTGGTTTATCTGAAAATAACCTTGATTGCATAAATTCTAGTGGTTTATCAAATGCAAATATGTCAAGAACAGTTACGGCATTAAATGGCCAGGTTTATATAAACAATGGACCCACTTCTACACCGCAGCTTCAAAACGGAGATTTTCTTATAAGAGCTCCGTCTTTAATACATCTTTATTGTCAAACAAACCCTCAAGATGGGAAATTATGGCTTTATGCTCAAACTACGGATCAATCTCCATGTGAAAACAACAAAGGACCCTATGCTCTCATGCCGATAAATTCTTTTAAGGTTATAAATAACCCATATACAGACGGTTACGTAAAAGTACAAATCACCTTCCGCGGTAAAGACGGAAAACTTATAACCATGGATAGGATTTTTGGGAGGTAAATTATGTTAGTGAATTTAAAACTTAAAGCTAGCTCTAAAGGTTTCTCTTTAATTACGGTGCTTGGACTTACCCTTATAATATCTCTTATCGGAGCTACAGCAATGTACATAAGCTTAATAGACAACAAACTTACTGGTGCCGATGCAAAGTATGAGTTAGCTGATAAAGCGGCCGAATATGGACTCCTTCAGGCGGTGGACAGTATACAAGCTTCTGGTTTTTGTTATAACACCACAAACAATGGTAATAATGGGCTTGCCACTTATACTACTCAGATACAAAGAAGTTCAAATATATGTTTTGTAAAATCTATAGGACAAGTAGGAAATGCAAAAGTAGTAAAGACTGCTATTATTCAATCTTATTATGGAGTAGGTTTATATACTGTAAGAGGTGGAGTTAATGCAAGTTACAATGGAGGTAGGCTATCTGGATGTGATAATGCAAACTCTTGTCCAGTACCAGCTTTTATAGCCTCTGGGACAATAAATTTAAACGGCGCTAAGGTGTACCATTGTAACTTAGACAATGGTACACAACATATATTTGGAAACCCACCAATCATAAATGGAGTTAAATTTACAGATCTAACACCTTTATTTTTCAACGTAGATTGCGAGAATTCCAAAAGAGATCAAAATTGTAGCTATGGACTCAATAATGCTTTAGAAGATACATTTGCCACGGACCCAAATACAAACATAAAAGATTTTACCATAGACCAATACAATCAAGTTGTGCTTTCAAATACCGTCGAAAACAATTTTTATACACCGCCCACACCAACTCCTTGTCCTTTAGACCAAAATAACAATTTAAATCTTGGCAATTTAACGAATAGCGGTTCTTGTTATATAAACCAACAAGGAGTTGATATATACGGAACATTGCCGTTTGGAGTTCAATATACAATATATATAATTGGAAATGCCAGCAATACGATATTAGAAAATGTAAATGGCAACAACCCAACTAGCCAAAACAACTACAATATACCAAACTACAATTTAACTATCTATACAAATCAACCTATTATAATAAGTGACGGACTTTTTAATACCAGACTAATCACTGATAACAACATAACATATACATACAATGGAAATGCGCCATTAAATACAGGTGTAACAACTCAGACATACACAAACCAGAACGATAACAATCCATATACCTTTTTGCAAAACGATATAATAATACAAGGCTATGACAATTCAAACGAAGGTAACAATATACCTCAAATAGGTCTTGTTGGAGATAACGAAGCTCAAAATGGCTATGCTACTGTAGATTTATATACATCAAATACAGATCTATTTGTAAGAGAGATCATATTTAATGACAGCTCTAAAAACTATTTTGCAAACAGCCTTGTATACCTATATGCCGACTCTTTTCCAGCAAATTTACCACCTACAAATAACGTGCAATCTATACAAGATTGCCAAAACAATCTTTATCAGTGTGGATGGACTGACTATCAAGAGCAGTTTTCTGAAGATGTATATTTTGGTATAAACAATAACTTGGCTCCTTCGTTGCTTATAAACAACAATTCCGTAGTAGTTGGTAATAATGAAAGTTTTTCTGGTATATACTTTGGTGAAGATGTGAATTATATTGATAGTTATGGCGCTACTGTCAATGGTTTTCTTGTTAGAAACTTTCCTCCCAACCTTTCTTTAAATATAGGCTTTTCCAATAGCACAAACTTTCAATTTAACAAAAGCGCTATAAATCAGCTTAGCAGCGAGTTTTGGTTTGTGCAACCAGTACAATGTGTCCTAGATAATCCACAACCTTATACCCAGATGATACAAACAGAGCTTACAGCGTACTAATCACAAATAAAGCCCCTTGGTTTGAAGGAAAAGCTTCTATTTTCCAGCCGTGTTTTTGGATTATAGCTTTTACGATGCTAAGACCAAGCCCAGTACCAGTGGGTTTACTAGAATAATAAGGCAAAAAGATTTTGGAAATATCTTTTATACCCTCACCGTTATCTTGATATACTATACTTGAGGGTTTTATCTCTATTTTTATCTTTGTGCTTTTGGATTCTATGCTGTTTTGAATGAGGTTCATAAAAACTATCTTTATCTTTTCTTTGTCAAACTCTAGTATGTTGTCCCCAGTTATTTCAAATTCTACGCTGTAGGGTTTGTAAAGTTCTACTGCTTCCAAAATAGCATTTCTTATAGATTGAGTAGATTTATTTAATACATCTATGTTTGAAAAGTCTTTAAAGTCCTGAAGAAGTTTTAATATCTTGTCTATTTCTTTTAAGACTATATCTCCAACGGCGTTTATAGTATCTTGAAGCTTTTCTGGATGACTTCTTGATATTCTTAAAAGCCTTTCTACGTTTAACTTTATGGGGGTGAGAGGATTTTTTAGTTCATGGGCTACTCTTTGGGCAGTTTCTTTCCATATGGAAAGCCTTTGGGCGTTTACCATAGGGCTTACATCTTCAAAGATAAAGATTTTTTCGTTTTCTGAAAGTTCTATTATGTCTTGTTTTATGTTTTTATCTTTAAAATCTAAATTTTTTATATCAACATTTCCAAACATATCCAAAAACGCTTTGTTTACTCTTATTACATTGTAGTCTTTGTCTACGTAAGCTACGCCTATCGGTATATTGTCTAATAGTTTATTTAGCTGGTCTTTTTCTTTTATGAGGTCTTGGTAAAGCTTTTTAAGATTTTCTTTCATATATTGAAAAGCCTGAATTAGTTCTGAGAGTTCGTCGTTGGTTTTTGGTGTAGGAAGGTTTGTATCAAGGTCTCCTTTTGCCAAAGTTTTGGCAGCTTCCGATAGTTCTTCTATAGGCTCTGATATATGACGGGCTAAAAATATCCCAAACCATACGGTAAAAAGTACCACCATAAGGGATAATATTACGATAAAGGCAACGTAGTTTCCGTTTAAGATATCTCTTGTTTTTACAAGCACAATAAACTCTTTGGCAAAGCGGTTTAAGGCTCTTGAAGACTTTTCAAGCTTAGCATCCTTGCCTACCACAAATACATACGCTTTATCTCCTTTCATTATGCATATGCTGTAAGATTCTTGATTTTCTACAATAGGGTTGTTGCAATCTGATACTTCATGTACAGCCCTTATATCAAAATGATTTACAAGAGAATAAGGGTCTTCATAGAAAATCAACCTACTCAAAAAATTTCTATAAAGAATAGCTTTTTCATATTGGCTTTGCTCAATCTCTTTGGAAAGTTTTATAGAAGTTCTTAAAACTAGCTTTGTTTTATCGCTTATAAACGTTTTAACGCTTTCTACTATCACAAAACTTGATGCAAACATCATAAGAGATATAGGCAAAAACATATAAAGGAGTATTATCGTAGTTATTTTTGTGCGTAAGGTTTTTTTCTTGGTCTCGTAGTATAGTTTTATAAATTTTCTAAATATTATAACACTAGCAAGCAAAAGAGCAAAAAGGTTTATATTTATGATGGCAAGAAAAGCATATATGTTTATGGAAGGATTATGTTTTAAATTTAGTACAAAACCTACGTTTGAGGCTAAAACTATTGATAATACTAAAAGCCCTAAAACTAAATTAATTTTTTTCTTGAATGTGTTTATGTTTAACCATCTCACCTTGCACTAGATATATAGCCATCTCCGCTACGTTTTCAGCATGGTCTGCTATCCTTTCAAAATGCCTAGCCACCATCTCCAATGATATGGCTCTTTTTATATTCCTTTGGTCTTCCATAACATATGTGATAAGCTCTCTTTCAAGCTGATGGTAAAGCTCGTCTACCATATCGTCCCTTTGAATGACTTTTTTGGCTAACTCTATATCTTTCTGTAAAAAGCTTATAACGCTATCGCTCACCATTTCTTTTGCTATATCAGACATCATCGTTAAATTTATGTAAGGTTTTAAAGGTGGCTCTTGAGAAAGCAATATAGAGCGCTGGGCTACGTTTTCTGCTTCATCTGCCATGCGCTCAAGATCCGATACAATCTTATACACTCCCATGACAAACCTAAGGTCGCTAGCTTCTGGTTGATAAAGGGCCACCATTCTTATACAATCTTGCTCTATTTTAACTTCCATCAAGTCTATATCGTCATCTCCCTTGATGACCTCTTCAGCTAAATCTACATTTTGATCTAGCAAAGATTTCATAGATTTTTCTATGGCAGTTTGCACCATAGAAGCCATCTTTATAAGTTCTTTTTTTGTCTCTTCCAATTCTTCAAAAAACTTCATACATTAAATATTATAATCTTTTTGTTAAGATTTCGTTAATTTTTTTGTATTTAGCTTTTAACAAAACAAACATTCAAACATTTACCAAACGCCTTATAGTTGAATATATGTTTAGGTATGGTGTAAAATATGTATAATAATTATATAAAAAACTCTGTATTTACATAAACTTAAATGAAAAAACTATAACTTGCTCTTGACAAACAAAACCAAAAAATGTTAACCTTATACCCATGAGTTAGCAATGAAAAATTTTAGTTAGGAGGTAGTTATCATGAGAAACCGTTTGGGTATTCTCATGAGCTTACTTCCAGGAATGAGGAAACACATAGCGCTAATACTTAGCGCTTTCCTGATTCTTGGCGTAGGCTCAGAAGCAAAAGCAAATACGGTCCAAAGGGATTGCTATTCTAAGTCTGTTTACGTGTCATGGTATGGGCATGCAAGACGTGTTTATACCGCTAGCGGCAAGATTTACAATCACGATCTTTACTTTGCCGCCTCCAAAACGCTACCTTTTGGCACAATGCTTTTTATAGAAAATCCAAGAAACCACAAATTTGTTGTAGTGAAAATAGTAGACAGAGGACCATACGTTAGAGGTAGAGCTTTGGATCTTTCATACGGAGCAGCTAAAGCCATAGGTATATTGGCTCAAGGGGTAGCAAGAGTAAGGGTAATGCCTCTAAGCTGTTCTTACGCTTATAGGAAAAAGGTTGATATAATAAAATATATCATAAGAACATCTAGGATTCGTAAGCTAAATATTTAAGTGGTATTATTCATTTATGAAGCTAGTTATAATTGCTAACAGGATTCCTCTGGCTATCAAAGAAATGGAGCCACTTACATTTGTTAGAAGCCCTGGTGGGTTGGTATCTGGTGTAGACGCTTTTATAAAAAAAGCAAATATATCAAACTGGATCTGGATAGGATGGGTTGGCTCCCATGTAAAGAAAAAAGACGTAGAAAAAAATAAAAAAATCCTTATAGAAGAACAAAGTTGTATTCCAATATATATACCAGAAAAACTTGTAGACAAGTTTTACAACGGATTTTCCAATAGAACGTTATGGCCTCTTTTTCACAACATGCCGACCTTTGCAAGTTATAAACAAGATGAATGGCAAGCCTATCAGGATACCAACAAATTATTTTTCAAGAATTTTGTGGACAATGTTGAAGTTGACAAAGATACGTATATCTGGATTCATGACTACCATCTTATGCTACTACCTAATATAATAAGAGAATTTTACCCAGATGCAAGAATAGGCTTTTTCCTTCATATACCATTTCCTCCACCGGAAACCTTCGTACAACTTCCTTGGAGAAAGGAAATTTTAGATGGTTTGCTTGGAGCAGATGTTATAGGATTTCATACCTATGAATATACCATGAACTTCCTTCGTAGCACTGCAAGAGTTTTAGGTGTTGAGCATAGTATGGGTGAGGTTGTTTATTCTGGGAGAATGATAAAAGTAGATACTTTTCCTATGGGGGTAGACATTGATATATTTAACCTAAAAGATGAAAAAATAGATAGCCAAGTTGTCTCCATAAAAGAAATATTACATTACAAAAAAATAATTTTTTCCGTAGATAGATTAGACTACACTAAAGGTGTTTATAATAGGCTTTTGGCATATGAAGATTTACTAAAACGAAGAGAGGACTACAGGGGTAAGGTAGTATTAATTTTAAACGTAGTACCTTCTAGAGAGAGCGTAGAGCATTATCAAAGAATGAAACGACAAATAGAAGAAAAAGTAGCTGAAATCAACGGTTTTTTCGGTTGTGTGGAATGGGTTCCAATACTCTACCACTATAAATCCTTATCAGTAGACGAACTAATAGCACACTACAGAGCTTGTGATGTTATGTTGGTAACTCCTATAAAAGATGGCATGAACTTGGTAGCAAAAGAATTTATAGCATCTAGGCAGGATCTAAAAGGCGTGCTTATACTATCCGAATTTGCGGGTGCAGCTAAAGAATTAGGAGAAGCCTTGATTGTAAATCCAAATTCTATAGATGAGCTTTCAAAAGCTATAGAAACAGCACTCGAGATGTCAGAAGACAATCAAATGTTTAGATTAAAATCAATGCAGGAGAGATTAAGAAGATACGATATATTAAAATGGGGTAGCGATTTCATTGATGCAATGACGAAAATTGCCTCAAAAAGAGAAATCTTGAAAACCAAAGAGCTTACACATAGGCTTATAAGAAAATTAAAAGAAATATTCAACCATTCTAAGAGAAGATTAATCCTCTTAGATTACGATGGCACATTGGTGCCAATAAGCAGGAACCCAAACACGGCAATTCCTACACAAGAATTGATATACACTTTGCATAAATTAGGGGCTATAGAAAATACAAACGTAGTAATTATATCTGGTAGAAAAAAAGACTGGTTAGAGAAATGGTTTAAGCATCTTCCTATTACACTTGTAGCAGAACATGGATGCTTGATAAAATATCCAAAAGAAAACTGGGAAATTAAATGCTGTTTAAACCAAGAAATAAGAGAAAAAGTGAAGAACATAATGGAACCTTATATGGATAAATTACCACAAGCTTTTGTAGAGGAAAAAGATTTTACATTAGCTTTTCACTATAGGAATGCTGACCAGGAGATGGCCTATTTAAGAGTGGCTGAACTGGTAGAGGAGCTCAGCTCTCTTATAGCTAACACAGAATTAAATATTCTTATGGGTAATAAAGTAATAGAGCTTCGACCAGCAAATGTTAACAAAGGGACTATAGCATCTTCTCTTTGTCGAAATTATGATTTTATAATGGCTATGGGTGATGATGTTACTGATGAAGATATGTTCAAGTCTCTTCCACAAAAATCCATAACTATAAAGATAGGTACTGGGCCATCGTTTGCTAGATATTACATGCCATCTCAAGAAAACGCATTAGAGATTTTAAATGCGTTAGTTGAAAACTATTAACACAAAATAATAGCTTATAATTATTATAGTACGGGGTGTAGCTCAGGTGGTAGAGCACAGGCTTCGGGAGCCTGGGGCCGCAGGTTCAAGTCCTGTCACCCCGATATTATAGGCCTAATATCATAGGGGATGTAGCTCAGTTGGGAGAGCGATGCCATCGCAAGGCATAGGTCGGGGGTTCAACTCCCCTCATCTCCATAATACTTTGAATTGAATACAATAAACTGAATCGTCAGTCATATATCATAGAAAAACATCAGCTACTTGATATAATAATATTAGTATGAACCTAAAAGGTCTTGGAACTATAGCTATAAAACTCCTTACTGGGGACTCTGGTAAATTTTTTACACTTATTATGGGTGTAGGGTTTGCGGTTTTCTTGATGCTTCAAATGACGTCTGTATTTTTTGGTGTTATAGCAAAATCAGGTTCTACTATATACGATACGGGCGCTGATATGTGGATAATGGATAGAAGTGTAGATAATTCAAAAGACAACATACCTCTCCCAGATTACGTGCTTGATTACGCAAGAAGTCTACCGGGCGTTCTCTACGCTGCTCCTATATACGTAGGAGGCGGAACCGTTAAACTTCCAAACGGAAGATATCAAGCTGTGGATATAGTAGGCCTTGACGATGTTTCTTTAATGGGTAGACCTATCATGATAAATGGAAATATAAACGATATATACTCAAGCTACGCTTTTATAGCTATAAAAGATGCAGATTTGAAGAAACTTGGAAACGTTCATATAGGCTCTACCTTTGAAATAAACGATCACAAGGGAGTAATAGTTGGCTTTGGTAAAAATCCAATGTCTGGGCTTTTCGGAAACCCCACTTTATATACTACCTACACAAGAGCTACAGAAGATTTACCTACTACAAGATTTACGATATCTTACGTACTTTTAAAGCTTAAAAGCCCCAAATACATACCAGAGATTAAAAAAGCTATAGCTAAGCTTGGTTATAGAGCCTTAACCTCTAAAGAATTTACCAAGGTAAACGCCCATTTTTACATGTTTAAAACTGGATTTGGTATGAACGTATTAATTATGACACTGGTAAGTTTTATAGTAGGTCTTTCTATAGCAGGTCAAACGTTTTATACTTTTGTTTTGGAAAATCTTGAAAAATTTGGAGCTCTAAAAGCAATAGGTGCCACAAGGAAAGAGCTTGTTTTTATAATAGTAATTCAAGCGATTTTAGTGGGGTTTGTAGGCTACGGAGTTGGAGTGCTTTTATCCTCATCTATGATAGCTTTAGGACATCTCAAAATTCCAAACTACGCAGCTATGCTAGGGTACGGCAACATGCTAGCAGCTTTGGTGATGGTTGTATTTATAACAGCTTTTGCTAGTTTCTTAGGTGTAAGAAAGGTGCTAAAAGTAGAGGCTTTTGAAGTGTTTAGAGGATAAGATGGAGGATAAAAAAATATCCATACGAGTACAAAATCTCACAAAATGCTTTGGGTCTGGTGAAACTAAAACATGTGCTGTGAAAAACGTAAGCCTAGATATATATTACGGAGAGATGCTGTATATAGTAGGGCCATCTGGTTCTGGTAAAACCACATTTTTAAGTCTAATATCTGGGGTTTTAAGACCAGACAACGGTAAGGTAATAGTAAAAGATACAGACATATGGTCTTTAGACACGGATTCGTTGGCAAGGTTTAGGCTAAACAACATAGGTTTCGTTTTCCAAGATTACCATCTTTTTCCTAGGTTGAGTGTTTTGGAAAATGTAGCTATACCTCTTATTTTAAAAGGTGAAGACTGGAACAAAGCTATAAATTTAGCAAAAGAGAAACTTCAAATGGCCCAGCTTCCAGAATCTAAATACGAGCTTCCAGCTTACAAGCTATCCGGTGGAGAGCAACAAAGGGTAGCAATAGCAAGAGCCCTTGCTACAAACCCTACCATACTGGCTTTGGACGAACCTACCGCCGCTCTGGATGGAGATACCGGTAAAAAAGTTATGCAGCTTATAAAAGAAAGAATGCTTACGCCAGAAAGGACAATATTGGTCATAACCCACGATAGCAGAATATTTGAAGATGCCACTAGAATAGTGCATATGGAAGACGGCGTTATAAAAGAGGCTTCTTTGGATGAAATACACTAGATTTTGGCTTTTAGGAGGTAAGAAATGAACACAAAAACAAAAATTTTGATAGCTTTAGCTATTCTTGGTATAATAGCAGGTATTATAAGTGCTCACATATATGGCTCTGCTCCAAAACCACCACCACCTGTATATATGACAAAAAATCCTTTTAAAAACGGTGTTTATGCAAACGGCATCATAGAACCAGTACAAGCTAGCGGAGAAAGCATAAACATATACCCTGAGGTATCTGGAAATGTGACAAAGGTTTTTGTAAAATACGGTGAGTTTGTAAAAAAAGGACAACCACTTTTCCAAGTGGATGACAGCGTGCAAGCCCAAACGGTAAAACAGCTTTATCATCAGATGCAAGCAGACTATACAAAATATCAAGAACTCTTGCATGAACCAAGACCCCAGGTTTTAGCCGTTTCAAAGGCTCAAGTAGATTATGCTAAAGCGCAACTTGCTTATGCAAAATCAAACTATGAAAAGCTTCTAAACTCTCATAAACTAAACCCAAAATCTGTATCAAAACAAGATTTAGATAACGCAAAAAACGCTTTAAAAGAAGCAAAAGAAAATCTGAAAGTAGCCATTAAAAATTATGAACTAACAAAGGCAGGAGCTTGGAGTTACGATATAAAAACCCAGTATCAACTTTACAAAGCCGATGAGCATGCTTATCAAAGCGCTTTGGAGCTTTTAAAAAGATATACGGTAAAAGCACCGGTATCTGGAACTGTTTTAGAGCTAAACGTGGAAAAAGGGGACTATGTATCACCTTCTGGTGTCTATTATACTTATACACATTCTTACGCTACACCTATAAGACTTGGTCAAAGCCCAAACGGAGAGCTTCAAGTTAGAGCGTTTATAGATGAAATACTTCTTGCAAAACTACCACCCATTAAAGACTTAAAGGCTGTTATGTTTATAAGAGGTACCAATGTATCTGTACCGCTTAAGTTTGTAGCTGTAGAACCTTATGTTACACCAAAAATAGAGCTTTCGGACCAAGCTACTGAAAGAGTGGATGTGAGAGTGCTGCCAGTAATATTTAGATTTAAAAAGCCTAAAAACGTAAACCTTTATCCAGGTCAGCTTGTGGACATATATTTAGAGGGCAAATAATATGAGAAAGAGCATCTTAGCGCTTACGTTGGCATCTTTTTTATTTAGTTCTTGTGCTTTTTATGCAAAACCAACAAACGTATCTATAAAATATCCAAGCGCTTTTAAAGAAAAGCTTTCAAAATACGAACAAGCTTACTACACTCCAAAAGATCAAAACCTTTACAATCACTGGTGGAAAACCTTCAACGATAAAACCCTAGATTACTATGTAGACTTAGCCCTAAAAAACAATACAAACTACCTTATAGCTCTTAAAAATATAGAACTCTCCAAAGCTTACGCACTGGAAAACTCCTCTGTATTATTTCCAAGTTTTAACCTAAACGCCTCTGCCACAAAAGAGAAATTGTCTAAGCGTACGCCCACCGGGAGATTTTTTAACATCCCCCCTTATACCACCTACAACCTTTCTGTGAACGCCTCTTATGAGATTGACCTTTTTGCAAAAGCTCTAAACGCCTATAGATATTATAAGGAAAATGTAAAAATATCAAAAGAAGAAGCCAAAGCTATCAAAAACGCTCTTATAATGAACGCTGTAAACAACTATTATCAAATAGTAGAAAATGCACATTATATTGGGCTTTTAGAAAAGGAAATAAATATAGCAAAGAAAAACTTAGAGTTAGCAAAAACAAATTACAAAGCTGGACTTACATCTTATCAAAGCGTAGACCAAGCTAAAAGCTCATTGCTAAATTTAGAACAAACGTTAGAAACCTACAAAGCCCAAAGAAAAGTGTTGGTAAACACCTTTGCTTACCTTTTGGGAAAATATCCAGAAGATTTTAAATTTTCTATATACGGTACGTTGCCAAGACACTTTGCTATACCAAAAGCAATACCCTCCACAGTGCTCATCACAAGACCAGACATCAAAGAAGCTATGTATAACGTAATATCAAACGCTTATCAAAAGAAAATAGCTTTGGCAAACTTCTTTCCATCTTTCAATCTTACTGGAAGCTACGGGTATCAATCTCAAAAACTAAACGAGCTCGTTACGCAACCAAGCATATCCTGGAATTTTGGATTGGACATATTGACTCCTATACTAAACTGGAATCAAAACTTAGGTTTGTACAAAGCTTCAAAAGTAGAGCTAGCTCAAAGCATACTGAACTATAGGCAAACCGTTTTAAACGCTTTTAAGGAAGTAGACGACGCCATAGCTCAATACAAAACAGATGATATCAATTATAAAAGCCTAAAAAAGTCATATCAAGCTGCGCTGGATCAATACCGTATAGCACTTGCAAACTATAGAGCAGGGCTTACTCCTTACAGCAGCCTACTCACTTATAAAACAAACCTAATTGAATCTAAAAAAGCCCTTTTAAATCAGAAATTAAAACTTATACAAGATATATCGTCTCTTTACAATGTATTGGGGTATTAGGGAATCAGCTTAACTCTTTTTCTAAGTACTCTTTTAACATGTCAGAGCTTTCCATTTTCGTTATTGCACCAGCTTTTATAAAGGATATATCACCTGTTTCTTCTGATACCACCACCGCTATAGCATCTGATTCTTCGGTGATACCAACCGCAGCCCTATGTCTTGTACCATATTTTTTTGGAATATCTTTATTTTTTGACAAAGGTAAAACACAAGAAGCATACAATATTTTATCTTCTTTTATTACAACAGCACCATCGTGCAAAGGTGTCATAGGATAAAATATCGTTATAAGAAGTTCTACAGATACAGCAGCATCTATATAAGAGCAACCATCTACGATATCTTCTAAGCTCTGGCTTCTTTCTATTACAATGAGCGCCCCTATTTGTCTTTGGGATAAAAAAGAGCAAGCCATCGCTATACGTTCTATTACCTTTTGGGTGGCTTGAGAATTTTTTTGTATGCTGGTTCTCTCACCAAGCCTTGATAGTGCCCTTCTTATCTCTGGTTGGAATATTATAACAAGTACCACTATACCTAATGTCCAAAGTTTTTCAAAGATAAAAGACATGGTCTTAAGGCCTAGGGCTTCAGACAGCATCCAAATAATAGCTATTACAATTACACCCTTTAATATTTGGCCCCCTCTTGATTTTGCCATGTAATATATGACTTCGTATACGAGAAAATAGACTAAAGCGATGTCTACAATATCTTTGAATGTGATAAAATGCAATATCTCACGCATAATTATAATTCCTTATTGCATCTAAAAGCGCTATAAACTCCTTAGTAGCGGCTACATCGTGGGTTCTTACAATATGGCAAGCGTTTTTTATAATGCTTTGGGCTATAGACCCAAGACTTCCAATAAGCCTTTGTTCTGGGGCTGGTATAGATTCTTTTTGTAAAAACTCTTTTATCACTATGCCTATAAAAGATTTTCTTGAAGTACCTATAAGAATTGGCCTATCAAGACTTCTAAAAGCCTCTATCTGATTTAAAATCTCTAAGTTGTGCATAGGTTTTTTGGCAAAGCCTATACATGGGTCTAAGATGATTCCGTTAAAAAGATTATATCCAAGTTCTAAAAGCTTCGTTTCTTGGCTTTTAAAATGATTTATAATTTCAAGAGTTATATCCTCATACTCAAAATCCGTACGAGGCCACTGATGTGGTTTGTACGAAGAAGAATGTCCTATTATGTAAGGGCAGTTATAAACAGCTACAGTTTTTAGCATATCATCATCAAAAACCCCGCCACTTATATCGTTTATAATATCTGCCCCTTCTTCAAGACATACTCTAGCAGTATTGGAAAAATATGTATCTATGGATATCCACACATTTTTAAACTCTTTTCTTATCTTTCTTAATGGTTCTAAAAGCTTACGAACTTCTTCCTCAGAACTTATTTCCTCTGCTCCAGGTCTAGTAGATTGAGCTCCTATATCTATTATATCTGCACCCTCTTTTATAAACTCTTCTACCCTAAAAAGTATATCTTTCTCATCCACTCTTGAAGGTGCGTAAAAGGAATCTTTGGTTATATTTATAACCCCCATTACAAGTGGCCTTATGTCTGAAAGATGCAAAACTTTTGTGTTGTAAGATACGTTGTAACGATGCTCTTTGTCAAAATTAATAATATGTTTTATAAGTTCTTTAGCTATTTTTGGTTTTGTGGCTTTTAAAAGCTCAAAAATACCAAACTTATTTCCTATAACAAATGCATATTTCCCCTGATTATGACAAAATACACCAAAACGAGCAGCATTTTCCAACACATTTTTCTCTAAAAAGCCCTCAAACTTTATAGCATAAGAGGGCACTATTTTAGATACGTCTTCGGTTTTAATACTGTAATGGATATTTCTTTTTATATATACATGGACGTCTTTTGATGTATTTAAAAATGTTATTTTCATCAGTGCATTTTTATAAGCTTTGCAGTTTTATAAATTTTTATATACTCTTGGACGCTTCTTCTCCAAGAAAAATCCTGAGACATGGCGTTTGAAACAATGTTATACCATTCGTTGTCCTCTGGAATATTTTTTTTCTGATAAACTACCATAGCCCTTGCCATAGTGTAAAGAAAATCTTTGTAAGTGTAATCTTCAAAAGAAAAACCAGTGCCGTGCTCGTTATCTTCGTGATAATCTACAACAGTATCAGCCAACCCTCCAGTTTTATGAACTATTGGTATAGCTCCGTATCTCATAGCAATCATTTGGCCTATGCCACAAGGCTCGTATTCAGAGGGCATCAAAAACATATCGGCTCCAGCGTAAAGTTTTCTAGACAATATATCGTTATACTCTATCCTAGCTGCAACGTAACCCATGTTTCTTTTAACCATATCAAGCACTTTACCCTGATAATAATAATCTCCAGAGCCTAAAAATATAAAATCGTAACCTATTTTTACAGCATCGTCTATTGCTTTTTCTATCAAATCAAGCCCTTTTTGTTTTGCAAGCCTTGCTATAAATGCTGCCAAGGGTCTTGTGTGAGGAGTTTCAAGCCCAAAAAGTTCTTTTACATACATTTTATTTCTTTCTTTGCCCGCTTTAAATGTATTGATATCGTAGTTTTGATACAAACTTTTATCTGTGGCGGGGTTCCAAGATTCGGCATCTATTCCGTTTAAAATCCCAAAAACGTATCTTTTCTCCCTCAGCACACCCTCAAGGCCAAACCCCATATTTGTTTGAATTTCTTTAGCGTGTGTTTTACTTACAGTGGTTATAACATCGGAATGCACTATACCGCCTTTTAAAAAATTAACCTGATTGTAAAATTCTAAATCTTCTGGATTAAAGAGCTCCCACGGTATACCTATTTGAGGCAAAATATAACCTGGAAATATACCTTGAAAAGCTATGTTATGTATAGTAAGCACCGTAGCAATCTCGTCAAGATGCTTAAAATATAAATCTTTATAAACAGCCACCAACGCTGTATGCCAATCGTGTATGTGTATTACATCTGGAGTATGACAAACATGGGACAGTGTTTCTAAAGAGGCTAACGAGAAAAAGGCAAACCTAAGATAGTTATCTTCGTAAGGACCTTTTGGGGTACCATAAACATATTCTCTTCCAAAAAACGTCTTTTGGTCTATTAGAAATATATCTATATTGTCTAAATGAGTTTTATATATATGAAAATCGTAATACACACCGCCTAAATTTAACGTATGCTGTGTGATGAATTGAACATTTTTGGCTTTTATTGACTTGTAAAATGGAAGTATTACAGAAACTTGATGCCCTAGGTTTACAAGCTCTTTTGCCAAGGACTGGACAACGTCACCCAACCCACCCACCTTCACCAGAGGCTCGCATTCAGAAGCCACGAAACATATGTTCATATTTTAATTTTACCATACAAACAACACCTTTAAGAAACAAAAAATTATATAATATTTACATGGAGGACAAAAACACTGCAAGCGAAGAGCTAATAGGTATAGAAGATTTTTCAAAGGTAAAACTGGCTTTAGCCAAAATTTTAGATGTGGAAGAAGTGCCAAAATCCGATAAGCTTTTAAAATTGGAAGTAAAGATAGGAGATGAAAAAAGGACAATATTAGCAGGTATAAAGCAGTATTACAGCAAAGAGGAGTTGGTTGGTAAAAAAATCCTCGTAGTATACAATTTAAAACCTAGAAAAATGATGGGCTTTGAATCTCAGGGTATGGTATTAGCACTGTCCGATGGGGAGAACTTCTCCTTGATAGTACCAGACAAAGATGTAAAAGACGGCACTTTTGCAAGATGATACATATAACCTTTCTTCAATACGAGCTATCAGTTATATCCGGCTTATTAGTAGGGCTTATACTTTCTCTTATAGGAGGCGGTGGTTCTATATTGGCGGTTCCTCTCTTGCTTTATTTCGTAGGTCTTGACAATCAAAATCTAAACCCTGAAGAAGATAACGTGGTAAAACATCTTGCTATAGGCAGTACGGCATTGGCAGTAGGTATAAACGCATTTATTAACTCTATATTTCATTTTAAACATGGAAACGTCAGCGTAAAAGAAGGCTTTATATTTGCAATTCCTGGTATACTTGGTTCTTTTTTGGGAGCATCTTTAGGAGCATCTCTAAAAGGTAAAGACCTACTAATAGCCTTTGGTTTTATGATGATAGCCATAGCTTTCTACGTAATGTCTACCAAAGAAAAGAAAGAGTTTCACAGAGAAGGTATTGCAGGAAATCCTATTTTAATAGCTTTTTCTGGGTTTTTTGTCGGCATTCTATCCGGGTTTTTTGGTATAGGCGGTGGTTTTTTGATAGTACCAGCTTTGCTCTTTAGCACCAACTTAAGCACTATAAAAGCTATTGGCACTTCTTTAATATCGGTAGGTATGTTTGGAATAACAACTGCCATAGTATATGCTACAAAACACGAGGTAGATTTTCTCATAGCTATTTGTTATCTAGTGGGTGGTTTTTTAGGCGGATTCTTAGGTGTGAAACTGGCAACTAGATTAAACGCAAAAAAACTAAAAACCTTTTACGCTATAGCGGTTATACTTGTAGGCTTATATATTATATACAGAAACATAAGATAATTAATCTAGCTTTCTTACAATCTCTTTTAAAGAGGATACAGAGTACTGAATCGTCTTGTCCTCTTTTACTTGTTTTTCTATCTTTTTTATAGAATGGTTAACGCTTGAATGGGACTTTATGTTAAAAGCTTTTGCTATCTCAGCAAGAGAAAAGCCAGTAAACTCCCTTGATAAAAAGATAGCTATATGTTTTGCTGTAGCGTATTTTTTGTTTTTATAGCTTTTATTAAAAATATCCATACCAACGTTGAAATAGTTTGCTACAGCTTTTTTAATCTTGTCTATGCTTATTTCTTTTGGTTCGTTGGTATTTTGCATCTTTTGGTCTAAGCTTGTGGCAGAATTGTAGGCTTCTAATATAGAAACGCCTTTTGCCTTTATCTGAAGCACAAGACCTTCAATCTCTCTAGCGTTGTTGGTGGTATTGTCTTTTATATAAGATATAAGCCTTTCATCTACGTTTAGCCCATAAATCTGAACTTTTTGCTTTATAATGGAGAGCTTTATTTGATCGTCTATGCTGGTTTCCACCAAAAGACCGCCCTCAAATCTACTTACGAGCCTTTCGGAGATATCTTTTATGTCCCTTGGATGCTTATCGCTTGCAAATACTATATGCTTGTTGTATTGAAAAAGATAGTTAAATATGTTAAAAAGCTCCATCTGCGTACGTTCTTTACCAGACAAAAACTGTATGTCATCTATAAGTAAAATATCTACACCTTTATATTTTTCTCTGAAGCTTATTATGTTGCCAGCTTTTAAATAATAAACCATCTCCTCTGTGAAATCATTCATGGATATATATATAACGTTTCTCCCAAGAGAGTAAGCTCTGTTGCCTATCGCCTGCAAAAGATGTGTTTTACCGCTTCCTACTTTCCCATATATAAAAAGAGGATTATATATAGAATTCTCATCTGTAGCGACTTCTAAAGACGCCCTATAGGCTACTTCGTTTTGTTTACCCACTATAAAGTTATCAAACGTATACCTAGAAGATATACCTTCTTTAAAAGCACTTTTATTTTTTGCATCTTTATCTATGACACTATGCTTATCAACCCCATCGCTGCAAGCAGAATAACTTGTGTCTATATAAGAATTATCTTGTTCTTTTACTACAAGCTTTATAGAGAAGCCTTTCTTATAAGCTTCATCTCTTAGTATGTTGCCAAGGGTTTGACGTATCCAGTTTTTTGATTGTTCTGTAGGGCATTCCAATACTATGCTTTTTCCTTCAATAGCTATTGGTTTTAAGCTTTTAACAAGGGCCATCGTAGGTTTGTCGATTTTCTTGCTTATACCAATAAGTATGTTATCCCATATATCTTGATAATATTTATCAGTATTTTTTTGATTTAAAAATCCTAAAACGCTAAAAACTTCACCTTTTTTATTTACCTTTATTTTCTTAAATTGATTTAGGTTCTTATTCATATGTTTTAAGTATATAAACCTATGCAGTGCTAAAAATACAAAAAAAACAGAAGTTTATCAATACCTTTTATATTTTTATCTAAATGCTTAAAGAACCTTAATAAAAAATTAATAAAACAAAATCAAGCTATAAAAATGAAGCATCAAACAGAAATTATGTTAAAAAAGTATGCTATACTTAATTGAATGATAGCGCTATTAACTGATTTTGGAACAGATGACCCCTTTGTAGGTATTGTAAAGGGTGTAATTTATTCTGTTGAAAAAAATGTTGAAATAATAGATATTACACATAATATAGACGCTTTTAACGTATTAAAAGGTGCTTTTTACCTATCTGCCTCTTATAAATACTTTCCCAAGGAAACCGTATTTATGTGCGTGGTGGACCCAGGAGTTGGTTCCTCAAGAGTACCAATAGCTTGCAAGTACAAAGATTTTTTCTTTGTAGGACCTATGAACGGTATCTTTGATATGGTGTTTGAAGAGACCCCTTACTGCGTTGATATATCAAACCATCCTTATATATTAAAACCACTATCAAGCACATTCCACGGCAGAGACATCTTTGCCCCAGCGTCAGCATGGATTTATAAGCTAAGAAGTATAGATTTTTTAGGACCTTCAATTAATTACCAATATAATTTAGACATTCCTAAACCATCTTTTAAAGATGGCATAATAGAAGGTACTATACTCTTTTACGATAGATTTGGAAACGCCATTACAAACGTAAAATGCACAAAGTTAAAATACGCTTTTATAGAAGATAAGAAGATAGATTACTTTGAGTATTTTTCAAAGGCTCCAAAAAACTGCCCTGGTATTACCTGCGGAAGTTTTGGCTATATGGAATTTTTTATAAATCAAGGTTCTTTCAAAGATTTTACAAGAGCTAAAAATTTTAAGATAATAACATGAAGGGTAAAGAGTTTGAAGATATGGCTTTTTCATGGCTTTTAGAAAAAGGATACAAGGTTTTAAAAAGAAATTACAGGTGCAAAAGAGGAGAGATAGATATAATAGCCACAAAATCAAACAAGCTAATAGCCTTTGAGGTAAAAGGCAACAACACAAATCTATACGGACTACCTCAAGATAGGATAGACAAAAAGAAACTAGAAAGAATAAAACTTTGCCTTACAGAGTACGCGCTTTCAAACAACATAAACCCAGATGATATCCAAATAGACGCTATTTTTATCTACAAAAATCAAATCTCACACTTAGAAAACATATGTCTTTGGTAGAACACCTTTACATACATATACCCTATTGCTCATCAAAATGTCATTACTGTGATTTTTATTCTGTGGTAGAAAAAGAAGATAATTCTTACTTTGACGTTATATTGGAAGAGCTTAAGCTTTACAACTTTGATTTTAATATAAAAACCATATATTTTGGAGGCGGAACCCCTTCTATCTTTAAACCAAAATCCTACGATATTTTCTTCAAAAAGCTAAATCGCTTGCTAGATTTGTCAAAAGTAGAAGAAATCACGATGGAACTAAATCCAAAAGATTATGAAAAAGAAGATTTTAAAGCACTTAAAGATATTGGTATAAATAGGCTTAGCTTCGGTGTGCAAAGCTTTATCGAAAAACATCTTTTGTGGCTTGGAAGAGCGCATAAAAAAGAAGATGCCATAAAAAGCGTTGTCTATGCAAAAGAAGCAGGTTTTGAAAATATAAGCTTAGACATCATTTTTGGCATGCCAGAGCAAACAAAAGAAGAATTTTTAGAAGACATAGAAGCTGCGATGTCTTTTGAACCTACGCATCTTTCTTTTTACATGCTCACATACTATCCTGGTACACCGTTGTATTCAAAAAAAGATGAGAAAAAGCATGAAGATGATATAGCTTTGTTTTATGAGCTTTTAAGAAAAAAATTAAAGAGCTACGTCCATTACGAAATATCAAATTTTGCAAAAGAAGGCTATCAATCAAAACATAACATGGCTTACTGGGAATACAAAAACTATCTTGGTTTAGGAGCTGGAGCCTATTCAAAGGTAGAAGCATTTATGTTTTCAAACCCAAAAGATATAAACTTATACAAGGAAAAAGTATTAAAAAAGCACTTGCTTTTAAAAGCCATAAACGAAGAGGAACACAAGAAAAACAAGATAATCATGGGTCTTAGAACGTTAAAAGGCATAGAAGAATCAATGTTAAGCATACCAAAGCATCTTGAAGATTTCTTTTCCAAAGAAGATGGTAGAGTTTTTATAAAACCAGAGTTTTGGCTTGTATCAAACGCAATAATATCTGAGGTTATCTAAATTTTAAAGTTTTTATCTATAAGTTTGGCTAAATTTATAGCGCCTAAGCTCACCCCTGGCCAGCCTTGTCCTGGGAATACAGTATCGCCAATTACGTATACACCTTTTTTAGGGGTTATAGGTCTTGGATATTTAAAAAAGTATTTGTTTATAACGGGGATCCCGCCAACAGTCCCCATATATCTCGATGTATAGCGCCTAAAAGTAAGCGGAGTACCAGATTCTACATTGTAGAGCTTTGCATCTTTAAAAATGGGTATATATTCGTAAAGCTTTTTCAAAATAAATTCTTCTACAACCTTCTTTCTTCTTTTATATTCGTCTTTATCCACGTCAAACCATGAATCTATATCAGAATGAGTAGATATTGTTATACTCCTTTTACTTTCTATGGAAAGTAACGTATCCTCTTTTGCTGATATGGAAAGAAAAATAGATTTACTTCTTGTAAAAGGTATCTCTTCGTCCAAAAGTATAAAGTGATGATATTCAAAACTCTTGTCAAATATATCATCTACCATAAAATACATGGTAAAAGCGCCCCATTTCTTAGTAAAAGTCTTTTGGCTTTTAAAGGAAAATTCCTTTATATATGGATCGTCAAAAAGCTCAAACATATCAAAAATAGTTTTGTTTAATATTACGTTTTTAGCTTCAAACTCTCCGGCTGTGGTTTCCAAAATAAATTTATCCTCGTAATGTTTTATTTTCTTAACAACGGTCTTCCTAAACACATGTTTTAAGTTTTTGACAAAAACCTCACAAGCCTTATCCATACCACCCAATACATAATAATTGTCCAGGTTTGGATAAGTAAGTCCAAGAGAAGCCACTCCAACATTTACTTCATCAAGAAAACCCTGAGCGGTGATAAGAGTGTGGTATGATAAAAATCTTTCATAGTCTTTATCCAGATTATTCAGCGTTTGCAAAGCATAAGTTTTTGCATTTTTAAAAAAATTAGGAGCAATTTTAACGATCTTGTCAATATTTTTAAAAGCTTTTAAAATAAACTTAGTAGATGGTAAATGAGAGTCCTGCGGCAAAAAATCGTAAAGGGTTTGCCATATTACGTCTGATGTTGTATAAATGGTATTCCAAAATTTTTTGTTGTTTTTATCGTAAAACGCTTTTTGAATTTCCTCAAAAGCCATATCTTTATCTTGATATCTATTGATGATTTTATCTTTGATATAGATTTTGAGACTTGGGTCTATCTTTACAACTGGAAAATCAAGATTTAAAAGATGTTTTAATTTTGCAAGCGGTAAATTGCCATCTAACCCAACAAAAGTAGCTGCTCCTACGTTAAAGTAATAACCTTTTCTTTTAAAAGTACCAGCGCATCCACAAAGATAATCAAGCTTTTCAAAAAGAGCTACGTTGTAACCTAAATGATTTAAAATAGAAGATACAACAGAACCACCTATACCAGCACCTACTACGGCAAAATCAAACATTTAATATAGATTGGCCCCGCCATGAAAGGCGGAGTGAAAATCGTTTAACTTAAGCTTGAACAGGTTCCTGCTTTTTCATTGGAGCAGGCGGAAGCATAGGAGTAATACCGTTTTCTTTAGCCCATTCCAAAGCCATGCTGAAAGCTTCTCTTGCGGTATTTAGATTCTTTTCTATAAGCTCCAATTTTTTCTTAAACTTTCTTTCTAGGGCTGAGTCCAAAGAAGCTGTACCACCAGAAGCCACAAACTTTTTCATAAACCTTGATTTTATACCCTCTTCTATGGCAGACAAGCCAACTATTTGAGTAGCACCAAAAAGAGCACCTATCATAGCCATATTTGTAGATAACTCAGTACCTGCTATATCTATAGCTATTTTGGTAGCTGGGAAGTTTAAAACTTTTACGTTTATAGAATCAAGCTTCTTATAATCCTCTGGCTTCAAAAGTTCCTCGTCTGTGTTTATTATGATGATACCGCCCCTTTTTATACCAGAGTAAAAAGGCATAGTATAAGATTTACCCATGGTAATAACGTGGTTATGAAAAACCATTATAATATCTGGATAAACCACTTCTCCTCTGTCGTATATAGGTTCTATACCTATACGCGCATACGATTCAGCAGGAGCCATACGTTTTTCAGCACCAAAGAACGGATTTGAAACTGCATAGTATCCTTCGTAATCTGCTGCGGTAGCTATAATGTGAGCTGCGGTAACGGCTCCTTGACCACCCAACGCTGGCATTCTTATGTTAAGACGTTTCCTGATGGGTTGTTGAATTGTCATATTAAGCCTTCCTCCTTTTTCCTTTTAATCACTTCCTCTGCTTGAGGAGTCATATATTCAAAGAAAGCAAACCTTTCTTTATCACCAAGCTTCATTTCCTCTAAGCCTTCATCTGAGTTTCTTCCTATTTCAAGTATGCAAGGTGTGTAAAGATGAATATATGTTGGACCTACTTCTCTAGCTACGTATATAGCTTTTTTAACAGCTTGTTCAACCCTACGAGGCGATGAGACTGTCATCCTTACCACGTAATGACAACCTGAATCTATAGCAAGTTGCCACATAGGGACTTTATCCCATTGTTTACCTTTTGGAGCCATCTTAAATACGTGACCTTTCACCGTCAAACCGCTTTCTTGGCCACCGGTATTTGCATAGACTTCGTTATCGTAGCATATAGTGGTGATCTTCTCTTGCCTGAAGAAAGATTGTAACGTACAATCTAAGCCTATATCAACAGTAGCACCATCACCAGCCAACACTACGACATCTTTTACTTTATCCGGAAATCTATACTCCAAAACTCTCTTTATACCGCTGGCTACAGCATTTTGGTTTCCAAACAAAGAGTGAACTGTATGTAAGGCTATGTGAGGAAACACCAACGATGTGCACCCAGTAGAATTTACAATTATGGTATCTTCTGGGTTTGGTAAAGACGCCAATATATACCTAAAAGCGTCCGACTCTGGACACCCTGCGCAAAGAGAATGCTCTTCCAATAGTTCTTTTGCATAAGGTAAATCCATTACGCCCCTTTTAGGATTACCCCAAGTGGCTTTTTCCTCTAGCTCCAGTATTTCTGGAGGCATAAAATCTCTAAGCTCTTCGTTTACTTTATATATATTAAAGGACATAACTTACCTCCTTACCTAAAATCTTTAAGGCATCTCTATATATAATTTCTGGTGGCATTGTCATACCGCCAGCTACCCTTGGTGTACCAATTATGGTAGCATTTGACTTTCCGTAGAAAGCCGCTCTTACTTCTCTTTCTAACCATCCCACCACATTAAACTCTGGTACTATTATATACTTTGCATTTTTCGTAGCTTCTAAAAGCTCTTGATGTGGGAATGGTCTAATACTTTTTACTTTTACAACTTTTGCTTTGATACCTTCGTCCAATAGCAATCTCGTAGCTTCCTTAGCTTGTGAAGCCGCAGTTCCACTAGCCACAAATACAAGCTCTGCTTCTTTGTCACCGTATTCTTCCACTAAACCCCTTAAATAATGCTTAGCGTAAGGTCTAGAACGTTCTACAGCTGCTCTTACTTCCCATTGCCAGCTTGCGTGAGTAGCATAAGATATGTAGTTTGATTTCATAACAAACGGATCTTTTATATATCTTCCAGGAGCTATTTCAGCATCTATTATTGGTGTTGGTGACGTATAAGGATTGTAAGGAGGAAGAGCTATATCTTCTGGTGGAATCATTATAGATTCCCTTGTATGTGATATAAAGAAACCGTCTATAGCGGTGATGATGGGTACGTGTACATCGGTTTTTTCCGCCACTACAAAACCAGCTAAAATCATATCAAAAAGCTCTTGAGCATTTTCAGCGTGCCATATCATAGCGCCTGTATCAAGCAAAAAGCTTATTTCTAAGTTGTCTGGTTGTATTGAAAGCGGTGAATTCACACCTCTTGCCATCAACACAAGCTGTATAGGTAATCTAGAACCTGCCCACATAGGAAAGTTTTCCATGGCTCTTAGGGTCCCTGGTCCAGAGGTGGTTGTTATTACTCTAGCACCAGCCATTGAGCATCCTGCTACTTCTGACATAACGCCAAATTCTGACTCGCCTCTAAAGTATACGCCTACATAACCCTCTACCCAGAGCTCACCAATCAAGTGAGCAGCCTCTGATTGCGGTGTAATAGGATACGACACAGAAGCATCAACAGAAGCTCTTTTAACGGCTTCTTTTACCGCTTCAGACCCAGTCATAAACACCTTTTCTCTAGGTGCTTCAAAAAGCAAATAATCTGGTGAGACAATCTTTTGTCCCGATTTATTAACACCTGAGTAAACGCCGTTGTTACCCATACCAAAAACCTCCTTTACTTACCTAACTCTTTCTTTACTTGCTTAGCTATCTCTATAAACTTTCTCACGTCTTCTGGATGTTGATCTCTAACGGTTATCATAGCATCTTCGTGACCCATTTTTGCACACATAGCTATTGTTAAACAATCCGTTTCAGCTCTTATAATCTTCAAAGCTATATTTGCAAAATGACAGTGAACGCCTATAAATATACATACTTTTATATTGTTGTGCCATATTGTAAGATTTGGATGGTTTGGGTTTATCTCTACTTCGGGATTTATTTTTGGATACTTTGGCCTATAATCAACCATAGGTATAATCTTAGCATTTAAGACTTCCGCCATTTCTCTTACAAGCTTTGCCATTTCCTTAGCTTCTTCGTTCCAAGCGTATATGATAAGGGGTCCTACAAATATAGTCGGGTTTTCCCTTGTAAGCATCTCTTTAGCAGCTTCACGCATAGCCACTTCTTCGTCTACAATCTCGTTGTACAAAAGCCCTTTACCAGGTGGTGGTGTTAATACACCTTCTACTACTGCCGTAGGGTACGGTGAGAAATGATAAGGCCCCAGTGTAGCCATTATAACCTCCGTTTAAAGTTTGAGATAATAATTTAATATAATATTAAAATTTTTGCAATGTTTTTAATTATAAGAAAGATTCTATGCCAACGTGAATTTTATAATTTTTATAGCTTTTCAACAAATGACCCAATCTTTTTATGTTTGCTGTATTTTTAACTTTTATTAAAAGCTTAAAACGTTTTTCTCCCCTTTCGTAAAAATAACGTGGTTTTGAAACATAAAAAAAATCCTCTTCAGAAAGCTTTTTGTAAAGGCTGTATATTTCTTTTCCCATCTCTATTGATATGGCTTTTGTAAAAGGTGGATCGTTGTTCAGGCTTCTTCTGTTGAGTTCATCTTCTAAAAAGATAAATTGATCGTTCTTTAAAATGGACTCCAAAGCGTATTTGTCCACTTGGGTAGTTTCTAACACAAACAATTCTTTCGCTTTTAAAGCTAAACTCCAAAGCTTATGATGATAAACTTCCCTAGCGCTTAATTCTGGGGCAAACAACAAGTTTTCTAAGGAAAAAACAAACACTACATCATAAGTATCATCTTTTTCTTTGATATCAAAAGAAAAGTTTTCTCTATCCCCAAACATAGAAATTATGTATTCTTTATACTGTTCTAAACCAGCTCCAAATGTCTTTAAAGAACCGCCGCACCTAGAGCAAACGCCTTGTTGATTTACCTTCTTACATTTTGTACATTTTATGGTATTTAAGCTTTTAAAATAAGTGGTATAAGACTCACAGTAAACGCATGTGTCAAGAGCGTTACATCTTTCACAATAAGCATAGCTATAGCCAGATTTGTTCACATAAAATAGTATGTTTTTATCTATATGCTGTTTAATAATCTCTACGGTATTGTTGTCTATTAGAAAGCTTCTATCCTTTTTCTCTACTATTTTTATATTGGGTAGTTTAACGTTTATATGAATATGCTTTGCCTTTTTCTCCTTATAAAGAAAATAATCGTTTATACTTAGCGTTAAAGAAACAAGATACAAATTTGCACCGTAATGTTTTGCCACATAATAAGCGAGCCTTCTAAAATCTAAATAAGGTTCTTTTTTCAATTTATACCCCTCTGAGTACATATCATCTATTAGCACAACGTTTTTCAGATTATAAAAAGGAAGCCCAAGACCAAAAGGTGTGCTTACAAAAACTCTATTCTCTTTCATAACGCTCTCATAGCAAAGCCTCGCCTCTAATACCGTATTTGGGCTTTTCAAAAAAATAGCATCTTCAAAAATATTCTTAAGGCTATCAAACATATGTTTAGATGGAACCACCAAAAGAGATTGGAAGGGACCAATCAGTATATCCTTAATTTTTTGCCTGTAATCTCCGGTGATTATCTCTATGTTAAGCCTTTTTAAAAAGTGCTCTGTGTCAGGGATTTTCGTATAGATATCTTCAACTTTCACCACTGGCTCTACGTTGTTTTCTACCTCCAAAAAACCCTTTTTTATATAAAAATCTACTACGTTTTTGGTATATTTCTTGTAAGCTTCTTCTAAGGAAAGTTTTCTTTTTTTTAAAAGCCTAAAAATACGTTTAAACGTTTTATCTGTAAAATCTTTATTTTCTACCTTTAACTTCAGGCTTCTATCGTTAACTTTAAACATTATATCCGGAACAATCTTTGCCAAGAGTGTATAAGCTGGGTAAAGATAATAATCTCCAGCATCTTTTACAGCTTCCACAAAACTTTGATTAACTATTGGGATTTTATCTTTATAAACAACGGTTTTTGTTTTATCAGATTCTACATCCTTAGCATCGTAACCCCAGAGTATACCGCCTTTTACAGAACCGTCTTTTGAGTTAAAAAAAATACGCGTCCCAAGAGAAGGGACGTCTTCATCTTCTGAGTAAACTTTTTGCAAAACTCTTGATTCGGTAGCTAGTTTTAGTATCAAACGTTTTTAAGATGCTCTATCACTATCTTATCAAGATTAACAGCTTTTTCTATGTTTCCAGTATGAGCAAAAGCTATAGGTCCAAGAATGGTAGCTCCTGGGAATAAATTGCTTTCCACAGATTCTATCTCTATGCTAAAAGCAGAAACATCAAAAGGTACTTCCTCTATTCTGTTTTTCAAATAACCTTTGCCGTGAGCCACAACAGCTACATCTTGAGCAAATATACTTATACACACATTTGGATTTGTAACAATGTTTTGAGCGGTTCTTGATTTTGTACTAAGAGCTATATTTATCTTGCTCTCAGAAACAGGATATACCCAACTCACCAAAGCGCTGTAGGGTTTTAAATCGTTAGTGACGGTACTCACCACCACGGGAAACACATAAAGGTCTCTCATCAAATCTATAAGTTCTCTATTTAGCATAAATCATCTCCTTAGTTAAATTTTAACACGCCTCTTAATACTATTTTACCAGCCCTCAAATCATTAAGAGCTTTATTTACCTCTTCAAACGCATACTCCTGAATTATAGGTTTTATGTCGTTAAAAGCCGAAAACTCAAGCATCTCTCTTAAAAGCTTTCTTCCACCTATAGCAGAGCCGGTTATCACAATACGTTTTGTTATCAAATCAAAAGGATTTACATATATTGGCTCTTGGGCAGCGCCTACCACAGATAACCTACCTTTTGGTGCCAAAGCGTTTACAAGGTTTTGTATGCTTTTAGAATCATAAACCGTTGTAAGTATAGCATCCGCTCCGCCTAAAGCCTTTATCTCTTTTATTGGATCTTGCTTAGATGAGTTTATAAAATAATCTGCCCCCAACTCTTTAGCTACTTTTTCTTTGTCAGAATGACTCAAAGCCACCACCTTAGCGCCCATAGCCTTTGCATACTGAATAGCCAAATGACCAAGGCCACCTATACCTTGTATTACCACTAATTCATTTGGTTTTATGTTTAACCTTACAAGGGCTGCATAAACTGTTATACCAGCGCAAAACAACGGAGCTGCATAAGAAAGATCAAGCTTATCTGGAATTTTGGTGACAAAATGAGCCGGAGCTTTCATGTATTCTGCATATCCGCCTTGTCTTGTAATACCTGTGATCTCATGGTTTGGACAAAGAGGCTCTTCTCCTTCTACGCAATAATCGCATATCTCGCAAGAAGAGTATAGCCAAGGCATCCCAACCTTATCGCCTTCTTTAACATTCTTTACCTCTTTACCCACTTTTTCCACAACACCAGCAACTTCATGCCCTGGGACCACCGGCAACTTAACCCACGATTCCCAATCCCCGTCAACTATATGAAGATCACTATGACATATACCGCAATACCTAACTTTTATAAGCACCTCGTCTGGTCCTATCTCTGGTATTGGTATATCTTCTATATCAAGTGGTTTTTTAAACTCTTTACATATAGCAGCTTTCATAAGCTAAAAAATATAAAATATTTTATTTTTTGCAAGTGTATAACATCAATTACACAAAAATAAAATTTTCAAAAAACTGATATAATAGTAAAAACTAAAAAGGAGGCTTTTTATGAAAAAGTTCATGCTTTTAGCAGGAGTATTAGGCGCCTGTACACTATCTCAAGCCTTACCATTGTTTAACGTTAGTGTATACGCTGGCGGTGTAGAACAAGATCCCTCTGGTGTTGTATCGTACAAAGCCCAAAACTCTACGGATTATATAGACCTTAAAAACGATGCTCACTTTTCAAAAAAGACACAACCCTATATAGGTGTAAGAATAACAAACAGCTTGCCCATACTTCCAAACCTAAAGCTTGATTATATGCCTATGAAATTTAGCGGTAGTGGTACACTCAATAGACCAATCACCTTTGGTGGTATAACTTACGAAGAACATGCAAATTTTACTTTAAACACAAAAATAAACAGATTTGATGTAGAAGCTTACTATCATCTTCCATTTATCAGTGCAGCCACAAAAGATATGATAAAAGTAAGGCTTGGTCTAAACGTAAGGATAGTGGATTTTAGCGAATCTTTTACCGGGACAGACCAGACAACTGGATATACTGTAACACAAAGCAAATCCCTTACGGTACCAATACCTATGGGACATATAGGTGTAACGTTTTCACCAATTAAACAAGTATCGTTAGTGGGAGATTTAAATTACGTATCTTACGGAAGCAACAACTACTACAACTACAACTTAGGATTAAGGCTTTCACCAGTAGGGCTTTTCAAAAGTGCAATAGTACCTTTTGTACAAGCAGGTTATAGATATGAAAAACTAAAAATAAATCAAAGCAGCGTATACGCAAACGTAGATGTTAAAGGTCCTTACCTTTTAGCAGGCGTAGAGTTTTAAATCTAACCTTATAATAGCCCCTTTTTGGGGCTTTTAAAAATTAAGAATTGATTCTTTTTATCTTTGCCCCTATTTTTTCAAGTTTTTGCTCTATATGGTCGTAACCTCTATCAAGATGGTATATGTTTCTTATAATAGATTTACCTTCTGCCATAAGACCAGCCACAACAAGCCCAGCAGATGCCCTAAGGTCCGTAGAAAACACCTCTGCACCTTTTAGATGTTTTACGCCTTTTACGTAAGCTGTTTTTGAATGTATCGTAATACAAGCTCCCATACGTGCCAACTCTTGGGCATGCTGAAATCTATTCTCAAATATATTTTCCACTATAGTAGACTCTCCATCTGCCATAGAAAGTAGGCTCATAAACTGAGCTTGCATATCTGTAGGAAAACCAGGATATTCAAGAGTTTCTATGTATAAAGGGTTTATTTTCTCGCTTTTAGGGTAAACCAATACACTGTTAGGCGATAAAATATCTATCTTGGCACCGGCTATCTCAAGTTTTTCTAAAACACTTTCTATATGGTTTACATCCAAATTTACTATTTTTATTTTTGAGCCGGTGGCGAGAGCTAAAACCATAAACGTACCCGCTTCAATTCTATCTGGAATTACCTCTATATCAAAACCTTTTAAATGTGTTGTGCCTTTTATAGAGGCGGTTCTGTTTGGTTTGTCTATTTCTATGAAAACCCCCATCTGCTTTAAAGCTTCTACTAAATTTATCACCTCAGGTTCTAAGGCGATATTTCTAAGGAAAGACTCTTCTTCTATTGTACTTAGCATGCAAAACACGTTTTCGGTGCCTGTTACCGTTATCATGTCAAATCTAAAATCTATAGGATTTAAATGGGCGGCGTTTAAGTTTATGAAACCTTGGTCAATCTCTATATTTACGCCCATTTTCTTGGCAGCTTTTAAATGTTGATCTATAGGTCTTGCTCCAATAGAGCACCCACCTGGCATAGATACCTTACCGCTTTTATATCTTGCTATAAGAGGGCCCATAACCAAAACAGAAGCTCTCATTTTACGGACTATGTCTTCTCTTGTTTCTTTGTTTAAAATAGGCCCTTCTATGTAAAGAGTGTTGTTTTCTAAAATTATCTTCTTACCCATATCAGAAAGAAGCTCTATCATATTTTTTATATCAAGCAAATTTGGTACATTCCTTATAATACATGGCTCTTCTGTCAAGATAGTGGCTGCCATCAAGGGTAAAGCGGCGTTTTTTGCACCAGAGACTTCCAAAGTCCCTTCCAAATATTTTGATTGTTCTATCAAAAGATAAGCATCATTCATAAAAGCTCTAGCTTAACAGCGGTTTCTATGTGATAGGTTTGCGGAAACATATCTGCCATATATATCTCTTTTATCCTATATTTTTGTTTTAAAAGCTTTAAATCTCTGGCCAAAGAAGAGGGCTCACAGGATATATACCATATGTAATCTGGTTTTCCAAGAAGCACAAGCTCTAACTCTTCCTTTGACAAACCACTTCTTGGGGGGTCTAAAACAAGAAGGTTGGCGTGTCTGGATAGGCTTTTTTTCAAAAAGATATAGCTATTTTGGACGTAAAAAGAAGCGTTGTTGATATTATTTATCTTGGCAGAATATTCAGCATCGTTTATTGAGCTTTTATTGATATCAGCTATATCAACAGAATTAGAACGTCTTGCAAGATGTAGACCAAAAAGCCCTACACCACCATAATTATCAAGCACCTTATCAAAGTTATTTTCTTTATCTAAAAGTGTTTGCAAAAGTTTTCGAGCCACTCTTACATTTACTTGAAAAAAGCTATTTACACTTATTCTATATTTTATTTCTAAAAGCTCAATAAAAGTAAAAGGGACTCCTATTGAAAATATAACCTTATCTTCTCTTTTATCGTCTTTTACTAGCGTTATGCCAACTACGTTTTTAGGAGTAAGGTGTTCTTTAAACTTCTTTACCTTCTCTTTATCTATATAATCGTAAGAAGCAAACTTTATCATATACTCTTTTTGCGTATCCGAATAAAACACGCTTATCCAAGATGGGTTAAAATGCTTAGCAAACTCTTTTAAAAAGGGCATCAAATCGTTTATCGCTTTTGAAGAAATAGGACAAGATTCTACCTTTATAAAATCCTCATCAACGCCAACAAAACCAAGCTCTTTATTACGAACCTTAAACTTAACGCGGTTTCTATAGTAGTAAGGTTCATCGTAGATAATGCCGTTTAAATTCTCTATCTCTACGTTACCTATCTTTTTTAACGTCTCTTTTAAAATGTTTGATTTTTGGGTTAGCTGTTCAGTATAATCAATATGTTGGAAATGACATCCACCGCATTTTCCAAAGTAAGGACAAAGCGGCTCTACTCTATGTGGGCTTGGTTCTACAACAGTCTCTAATTTAGCCATAGAATAATCTTTTTTGTTTACAATATCCTTTATCTTAACTTTTTCATTTGGTAAGGTAAAAGGTACAAAATATACCTTGTTTTGAAATCTCCCTATTCCATAGCCGTTGTGAACAAGTTTCTCAATTTCTACTATCATCAGGAAAGCTTCTTTAGCTTATCAAAATCTTCCTTTGACATAACATCTATATGTTTGCCCAGTATTTTATAAGCTAGCTTTGTGTTTATACCTCTTTTCCCTATGGCTAAAGAAACTTGATCTTTGTCAACGGCAACCTCTATTTGATTATCTGTTTCCCTTATATCAAGAATTTTAGCTGGAAAAAACAAATTTTCCAAAAACTTCTTTTTATCCTCAGAGTATCTTACGACATCTATATGCTCTCCGGCAAGCTCTTTAGATATGGGATTTATTTTTGAACCTTTTATACCTATAACCACACCTACTGGGTCAATTTTTTTATCTTCTGTATCAACCACAACCTTAGCTTTTTCACCTGGTTCCCTTGCAACAGAAATTATTTTTACAAGCCCGCTTGCTACCTCTGGTATCTCGGTTTCTAAAAGCCTTCTTAAAAACTTAGGGTGTGTTCTGGAAAGCAGCAAAACTGGTCGATTTCTTTCTTTTTGCACTGAAAAAAGAAGCGCTTTCACTCTATCGTTTTTTTTGAAACTTTCTTTTGGGATTTGTTCTTTCCTTGGAAGTTCAGCATCTATAGGGCCTAAATCCACAATGGCGGTTTGATCTTTGGTTATTTCTCTTACTATACCATGTACAATATTGCCCTCTTGAGATACGTATTCTAAAAACCCACGCTCTCTTTCAGCATTTTCCAATTCTTTTAAGAACTCCTCCTTAGCGGCATAAGCTGCTATACGGTTTAAATCTTCAGTGGATATATCAAGTTTAGTTTTTTCTTTTCCATAGACTATATAAGCCGTTATCGTATCGTCTTCTCCAAAATCTATATAAATTTTCCCCCTTATATGCTTTTCTTTTCTTATACCGTAGGCTATAGCGTTTTTTAAAGCATTTTCCACTATTTTAGCCGGTATATCTTTTTCTTTTGCAACGTTTTCTATGAGCTTCTTTATATTCTTTACCATTTTTCCACATCCAACCTTGCTTTTGCTATTTTATCAAAAGGTATTTTTAAAGTTTTATCTAAAAGCCTCAAAACCAAAGTATCATCTTCTAAGCTATCTATATAGCCAGCGTACTCTTGTTTGTTGTCTATCTTTTCCTTTAAATAGAGCCTCGCATACTTACCCTTGAAAAATTCGTAATGCCATTTTTCTTTTAATTCCCTAGTGAGACCCGGTGAACTCACTTCAAGAAAATAGCTACTTGGTATCACATCTTCTACATCCAAAAGAGCACTTACTCGCTTTGAAAGTTCTTCACAATCATCTATGGTAACCCCTCCTTCTTTGTCTATTATTATCCTAAGCACCCACCCGTTTTCTGGTTTAAATTCAACATCAAACAGTCTAAATCCAAGGCTATCGGATATAGGTTTAACCAAATCTTTAACGGTGTTAGCTATTTTTTTTGCATCCAGCATAGTGTTATTATACCATAACCAAATATAACAATATGATAAAATATAATAATGAAGCTTTATGTGGTCCCCACCCCCATAGGAAACTTAGAAGATATAACAATAAGGGCGATAAATATCCTAAAATCGGTAAAATTTATAGCTTGCGAAGACACTAGAAGAATTCAGATACTTTTAAAACATTACAACATAGAAGGTAAAACGCTTTTATCGTACTATCATCCTAAAGAAGCTATACAAATAAGAAAAATTATATCCCTCATAAGAAAAGATGAAGACGTAGCGCTCGTATCAGATGCTGGTACACCTGCCATATCAGACCCTGGTTTTAAGCTTATAAACGCATGTATAAAAGAAGACATACCTGTAGAAGTGTTGCCTGGCCCATGCGCACTAATAACAGCGTTGGTAGGCTCAGGACTCCCAACCCATAGTTTTATGTTTTTAGGTTTTGCACCAAGAAAATCCCAAGAATCCTTTTACAAAGAAATTTTTAGCTGCGATGCTGGGTCATATATAATGTACGAATCACCGCAGCGTATATTAGATACATTGGAGTTTATAAGCCACATAGAGCCAAACATTACAGTCGCTATAGCAAGAGAGCTTACCAAAATGCACGAAGAATACATAAGAGGCAATATAAAAGACGTAATAGAAGAGCTTAAAAAAAGAAACAACATAAAAGGTGAAATTGTTTTAGTGTTTTCAAAAGAAAATACGTTAAATAAAGAAACAAACTAGAATTGAAAGTTAGATGATATATTTTCATATCGTGCTCAAATATGATATATAGCATTATGCTTAGTCATCTTTTGCTTATATTTTACTAAGAAGTAAAAAAAGGAGGTATAAATGAAAGTTTTAGATATCGAAATTCCAAATCCAGGGTGCGAGAATTGTACTAAGCCACTTAATTTTGATTTTACATTCGCATTTCAGCCAATAATTGATATAGAACAAAAAAAGATATTTGCTCACGAGGCCTTAGTAAGAGGTAAAGAAGGGCAAGGTGCAGGATGGGTTTTATCCCATATAAACGAGAAAAATCGTTATAGGTTTGATCAAGAGTGTAGGATAAAAGCTATATCTTTGGCAGCAAAGCTTGGCATTAAAACTAAGTTATCTATAAACTTTATGCCAAACGCAGTTTATGTTCCTGAAGCTTGTATTCGCACCACTCTAGAAGCTGCTAACAAATTGAACTTTGATATTAGGAATATTATATTTGAAGTATTAGAAGATGAAGAAATAAAAAATCCAGATAAACTAAAGGGTATATTTTCATACTACGAAAAACAAGGATTTAGCACCGCTATAGATGATTTTGGCTCAGGATACGCTGGGCTTACTTTACTAGCAGAGCTAAAGCCATCGTTTATAAAGTTAGACATGTACTTAATTCGCAATATTCATAAAGAAAAAGTGAAACAATCTATCGTAAATGGTATCATAAGCGCTGCAAAAGATTTGAACATAAGCATTATAGCAGAGGGTATAGAAACAGTAGAAGAAGCTATGTGGCTAAAAGACAAAGGTATAAAACTTATGCAAGGTTATCTATTTGCCAAGCCAGCTTTTGAGCACCTATTCGATGAATCTGAGATAAATTTCCCATTTTAGCAGCTATCTTTAACCTACAACCTCCACCTCTTCCGGAGCTGTAAAAAAAGCTACCGCAAGCATAATCCAAGCTATAAATAGTAAAATACCACCTAAACCAAACAAAATTATCGTAATTGCACCTATATACATAAGAAGGCCAGTAGTGCTAAACAACTTATGGTTTATAGCTAAAGCAAGCATATCGTAAGCTTGTTTATAAAAATAAGTAGCTGCTATAAAAAGTATATAAGATAGCATTATGGCAACAAATATACCTATACCCATACCAAAAAACATTCCACTAGCAAAATTATGCGTAAACCCTGAAGAGATCAAGACACTTATAAAACTCATTAAACCAAAGAACAAAGCTATAACCCATCCACTTAAACCTAAAACAAAACCTGTTATAAATTTGCTAAATATTGCTGGTTTTTTTAACATGTTGCTAATTTGATATATACTAACAATCAAAAGCACGCTACCAACAATCAAAAGAAGTGTTCCGATTCCCGGCAAGACACCTAACAATATCAAAATAGCCCCGATTCCACCTTGCAACTTTTGCGTAGATATCCTTATCTTTTCCCCAGATGAATTGCTTTTTTCTTCCATAGTTTTCCTCCTCAAGCCATTATAAACTACAAATTTTTCTTTTGACAAGAATATTACATATTTTCTATCCTAGAAGAATTGTAGACAACGCTAACGCTACTTATTATCATAAAAACTGCCGACCATATGGGTTGTATAAGCCCAGCCATAGCTAAAGCAATGCCAAACGTGTTGTATACGCTAGCCCATATAAAATTTGTATAAATTATTTTTTTAACGTTGTTTGAAAATTTTATAATCCAAGGTATAGCTTTTAGATTTCTATTAAAAAGCAATATACCAGCAGATATTCTCGCAACACCAGAAGCGTTTGCTACTGCTATACTAACATCGCTAACTGCCATAGCAAGAGCGTCGTTTATACCATCGCCTATATACATTATCTTTGAACCCTTTGCCTTTTTATCCATTACAACTCTTTGTTTGTCCTGGGGTTTTAAAGACCAATAAAGTTCGTCGAAAATATCAGAAAGCTCTTCTACAAAAGCCCTCTCGTCTCCAGAGATAAGCCCTACTTTATAACCCATATGTTTTAACCTTTTTATAGCCTCTAATGCATTTTCATCTATCTTTTGCTTAAAATAAAGTATTCCTTCCAACTTACCATCCACCGCCACATATACACAAGACAAATTTTCTCCACAAGCCTTTGGTGTTATACCCATGCTTTCCATCAATTCCTTGGAGCCTATATGCCATTTTTTATTTTCTATAAAAGCCTCTATACCGTAACCGGGAATTATCCTAACCTTTGATGGTTTTAAAAAATCACCTTGATAATAATTTAGTAAGCTTTTGGCTATAGGATGCTTTGAGTAGTTTTCTATAGAAGCTACCTTTTTAATAAAATCCTTTTCATCACCAAACTGATTGTAACCGCTGTATTCTAAGTTCTCTAAGGTTATTGTGCCTGTTTTATCAAAAAGCACTTCGTTTATATACCTAACGCTGTAAAGGGCTCTTAGATTTTGCAAGATTATACCACGCCTTGCCAAGGAGTTTGCCGCATTCCAAAGAGCCAAAGGAGCTGCCACGTTGAAGGCGCAAGGACAAGCTATTAGAAGCACTGCCAAAGAACTCATTAGAGCCTTGTCAAAACCAGACTTATAGTACCAAAAACCAAACGTTATAAGAGAAAGCGTTATAATAGTGGGGACAAATATAGCTGATATTTTGTCTGCTATGTTCTTTTCGGGTGCAAAAGAAATTTTGGCAATTTCTATATTTTCTATAATTTTGTTTATAGTATTTGAATTAAAATCGTTTATGGCTTTTATCAAGAAACTACCGTCTATGCTAACGCTCCCCGCATAAACACTGTCACCTTCAAACTTAGCCACTGGTTTTTGCTCGCCTGTAAAAAAGCTTTCTTTCACAAACCCTTCTCCTTCAACCACAACACCGTCAACCGGTATTATTTCATCGGGTTTTACCTTTACAACATCTCCTATTTTTACCTCGTCTATCCTGACTATCTTTTCAGAATTATTTTCTACAACAGTAGCGTAGTTTGGTAAAAGATCCTTAGTCTCCCCAATGCTTTTAGCAGCTCTATATCTACCAAAAGCCTCTATAAACTTTCCAAAAGCTGACAAAGCTACTATCATAGTAGCAGTTTCATAGTAAGGTGTACCAACACCCATAAGCGTAGAATAAATAGAAATTCCGTAAGCCGAAAAAGCACCTATTGCTATCAAAAGGTCTGTGGTAATTGACTTTCTTAGCAGCGCTTTTATAGAGTTTACAAGATAATCAAAGCCAATTAATGCCATAACTGGAGTAGAGAGTAAAAGCAAAAAGTAGTTTGTAAGTCTTACTATAGGGTCATGGGATGTTTTTGATACGTCACCGCCATATATGGTAAAAGACAGCATCATCACATAGCCTGCCAAGAAAAAGCTTATGCCAAACTTTATAAAAAACTTCTGTACGCTTTGACTTGTTTCGTTTCCAGATATCTTGTTTACAAGATAACATCCAGTACAGCAAAATTCCCTATCTACACCTTTTACGTTAAAAACTATAGGATTTCCTGATATACTTATACCGCACTGATAACATTTTTTAATAGAAGCTTCGTCCATCCAATCTGATTTTAAATGTTAAAATAAATTTTGTCAATGTTAAAGTTTTGGGCTTTTAGGAAAATCAAACAAGTCTAAGATGGTATAATAATTATAATGCAAGAATACGGCGCAGATGCAATAAAAGTTGTTACTGGATTAGAACACGTAAGACTACGCCCCTCAATGTATATAGGGGATATCTCCGAAAGAGGGCTTCATCACCTTATATGGGAAATAGTAGATAACTCTGTTGACGAAGCGATGGCAGGCTATGCCACCCATATAAGAGTGCATATACACCAAGATGATTCTATAACGGTAGAAGACAACGGCAGAGGTATACCCGTTTACATACATAAAGACGTAGGAAAACCTGCGGTAGAAGTTGTTTTAACAGTGCTTGGGGCCGGTGGAAAGTTTGATAAAAAAGCTTATCAATATTCAGGGGGGCTTCACGGTGTAGGTGCTTCCGTTGTAAATGCACTTTCTGAGTGGCTAATAGTAGAAGTTTACAGAGATGGCAAGATATATAGACAAGAGTATGAAAGAGGAGTGCCAAAAACAGAGCTTAAAGTCATAGGAGACACTACAAAAAGAGGCACAAAGATTACATTTAAACCAGACGCTGAAATATTTGAAACCACAAAAATAAAGTTTGATATAGTAGAAAAAAGGATAAGAGAACTAGCTTACCTTAACAAAAATGTAACCTTTGAAATAATAGACGACAGGTTAGACAAGCATCTTGTTTATAAATTTGAAAGAGGCATCATAGAGCTGGTAGAATACCTTGCGGAAGGCAAAGAACCTCTTTTTAACGATGTAATCTACATAGAATCTGGGAAAGATGGTACTTTAGTAGAAATCGCTTTTAAATATACAAAAGATTACAAAGAATCTTTAGAAAGCTTTGTAAACAACATAAAAACCATAGAAGGCGGCACTCACGTTACAGGTTTTAGGAGTGCTTTGTCAAAGGTTGTATCAAAACTATCCCAAAATATAAAAATATCAAAAGAGCTAAAAGAAATGTTTACCGGTGAAGACCTAAGAGAGGGGCTTGTGGCTGTTGTATCTTGCAAAGTACCAGAACCTCAATTTGAAGGCCAAACCAAAACAAAGCTTGGCAACCAAGAAACGAAAAACATAGTAGAATCTATAGCAGTAGAATTTTTAACAGATTATTTTGAAAAACATCAAGATATTTTAAAACTTATAGTAGAAAAAGCCATAGAGGCTGCTTTAGCAAGAGAAGCTGCCAAAAAGGCAAAAGATTTGGTAAGAAGAAAATCTTTTTTAGAAGATACATCTTTGCCGGGCAAATTGGCGGATTGCTCCGAAAAAGACCCATCAAAATGTGAAATTTTTATAGTAGAGGGAGAATCGGCAGGTGGTTCTGCAAAACAAGGTAGAGACAGAAGATTCCAAGCTATATTACCGTTAAAAGGTAAAATACTAAACGTAGAAAAAGCAAGGATAGACAAAGCCCTTTCCAACGAAGAAATAAGAGCAATTATATCAGCTTTAGGTTGCAACATAGGAGAAGATATAGATTTGAGCGCCCTTAGATATCACAAAACCATAATTATGACAGATGCTGATGTAGATGGTTCTCACATAAGGACTCTTCTTCTTACTTTTTTCTATAGGTTTATGACAAAACTTATTGAAAATGGGCATGTGTATATAGCACAACCACCGCTTTACAAAGTGAAGATAGGGAAAAAAGAAACCTACATAAAAGACGATAAAGAACTAGAAAAATTTTTACTAAACATCATAAGGACCGACGCATCTATAACAGACGCCAAATCAAACACCTATAAAGGTGATGTACTAATAAACATGTTAAATACCATAAAAGAACAACACAACACCATAGCTCAAATACTAAACAAAAGAAACAAAGATGTAATAACATACCTATTGTCAAATAAGATCGACGAAAGCTATCTAAAAGATGGGCAAAAAGCTAAAAAACTCTTGCAAGATATACAATCTATAAAAAGTGTAAGCAGCGCTAAGTTAAAATACGACGACTTTGACAGCTCTTACTCTATAGTTATATACGACATCTATCAAAACTTTAGTATTATAGATGTAGATTTTCTTACTTCTGGTACCTACAAAAAGCTGTTTGAAGAGCACAAGGAATTTTTCTCATATCCTATAAGCCTAAAACTTGGGCATAAGGTTAAAAATATAGAAAAACCAGTAGAAGACCTTTATCAAGAAATAATAAATTTTGTGAAAGACGGCATAGAGATACAGCGATACAAGGGTCTTGGTGAAATGAACCCAGAACAGCTATGGGAAACTACCATGAACCCAAACACCAGAAGGCTACTAAGGGTATCCTTAGAAGATGCGGCAGAAGCAGATAGAATATTCTCCATACTGATGGGCGAAAACGTAGAACCAAGGCGTGAGTTTATAGAGACCTACGCCAAGGAGGTAAGAAACTTAGATGTTTAAAAGAGTGATAGTGGGCTTAGACGGTTCAAAACCATCTTTTGTGGCTTCTCACTACGGCCTTGAGCTGGGTTCTAAACTAAACATACCCGTAGTAGGAATACACGTTTTAGATAGCACGTTGACAGAAGAAAGCCTATTGGCAGATCTAGCTGGGGTGTTGGGCTTTTCTTACTATGAGGGGATAAGCGCAAAAGTAAAAGAATTCTTAGAAAAAGAATCAGAAGCGCTTTTAGATGAGTTTAGCGCCTTTGGAAGGAAGTTAAACGCCAAAGTTTCAACGCTTCAAACCTGGGGAAACCCAGCAAAAGAGATTGCTTCACAAGGTGATTTGGAAGATATTATATTTGTTGGAAAGCCTGATCACGAAAAAAGTATAAAAGGAATACACATAAGCTCTGTTTCAGAGCAGGTGATAAAAAGAGCTAAATGTCCAGTGTTTGTAGCTTTCAAAGATGAATATAAACCTATAGAAAACATAATGATTTGTCATGACGGCAAAGACGAAGATGATAAACTGCTTGATTTTACCAAAAATTTAAACAACATATACAACGCAAAAATATTTTTATATCATGCCGATGAGTTTGGCTCTAAGAAAGAAAAGTTTGAGAAATTCTCAAAAGATTACGGTTTCGAGCTTATAATAGAAAAAGCTATAGCAGAAGAAGGTATAGTATCAAGCTCAGAAAAGCTTAAAATAGATTTGGTGATAATGGGATCTCATAAGAAAAAGCTTGTTCACTTTTTTATGGGAAGCACCACTACATTTGTATTTCACTACATAAAGACAAACATGTTGGTAGTAAAATAAATGTTTTATAACACCCTGATAGTGGGTCTTGGTCTTATAGGTGGGTCTTTGGCTTTTGATATTAAAAGTAAGAAACTATCAAAACACATATACGCTTTAGACAAAGACCAAAATACGCTAAAAACTGCAAAAGAAAACGGTTTGATAGATGGGGAGTTTGAAGAGGGTGTAAAATACGATTTTGTAATATTTTGCAATCCAATATCTACTCTAGAAAATGTAGCCAAAGAGATAAAAGAGCATATAAAAGATGCCGTTATAACAGATGTTGCTTCTGTAAAAGAATATCCAGAGAGCGTTTTAAAACCTATCTTCAAAGAACGTTATATAGGATCTCATCCAATAGCTGGATCTCATAAAAACGGTTTTGAAAATGCATCAAAAGATTTATTTTCAAACAGACTAACAATAGTTTGCCCTACAGATATATCAAAAGAAGAGTATATAGAAAAAGTAAAAACATTTTGGGAGCATATAGGAGCTAGGGTAGAAATTATGGACGCAAAAACCCACGATAAGATATTTGCAGTTACATCACATCTTCCACACCTAATAGCTTACGCTCTTACAAAGACGTTGCCAGAAGAGTACAAAAATTATGTAGGACAGGGCTTTTCAGATACTACCAGAATAGGAGCGAGCCAATCGGAGCTTTGGACGGATATTTTTTTATACAACCAAGAAAATGTATTAAAAAGTATAGAGCTTTTCAAAAAACAATTAGATATGTTAGAACAAGCAATAAAAGATAAAAACAAAGAAAATCTCAAAGATATGTTGGACAAAATATCAAAAAAAAGGAAAAGCCTATAAAAATCTTTCCAAAGCCTTACCAAAAAACGCAAATACAATAAGCTTAAAAGCCCTAGACAAAAGAGCCATCGCTATAAACCTATAATAACCAAACCTTAATATGCCAGCTATCCAATTTATCACATAGAAAGGTTCTCCTATCAATATTGCAAAAGCACCATACTTATGAAAAAGAGCCTCGGTCTTTCTAAATTTATTTTCAGAAATAAACCTAGATACAGCCTTATAGCCATAGTTATAACCTATATAGTAGACTATAGAAGCCCCTATAAAATCACCTAACAGCGCGCAAAAAGCTACAAGATAGATATTCATCTTGTAAACTGTACCAGCAGTCATAAGAGGCAAAGTAGAAAGAGGAAACACGCTAGACTCTATAAGGCCTACCAAAAATATACCTAAGTAACCAAATTTTAAAAGATTCATAAATTACTCCTTATATAGATTTTCAAAGATGCGTTTAAATTCTTCTTTATCGCTACAAACTACAAATACCTCTTGGACAGAAGTACCATTTTTGTATAAAAGCTTAAAACCAGAAGAAGTCTCATATTGTAAAAAAAGACCTTTAGATCCTCTACCTTTGTTGTTCCTAAATATCCTTCCTGGTATTACAGCTTCTACTGTATCTATCTCCAAAACAGGTCTTATATACTTATCAAAACCCTCTAGCGTGTGATGTTCAAGTTTTAGTTTACCTTTTCTATATTTACTCATAAAAGATGACAAGTGTTGTTGAGATATTCTATATAAAACCTATCGCCCGCAAGCCTCAATTTAGAAACACCGGTATTATCCGTGTGTATGTTCCAAAGCGGTGCTCTAAACTTTGTGGCTTCCATGATAAACCCATGTATAAATCCACCGTGAGAAACAACGGCTATATGCTCATGTTTTTGAGCTTTTACAATATCTATAAACTCTCTTACCCTTTTTAAAAAAGATTCTTTAGTCTCTTGGGTAGGAAGAGGATTTTCCAAAGGATCTTTAGACCAAGCCATCATCATATCCCTATGTTCTACAAACATCTGTATAAAGTTTTTACCCTCTAACTCTCCAAAAGATATCTCCCTTATGCGAGGTTCTACAATTATTTCTTTGTTTAGAGCTTTAGATAAAAATATCGCCGTCTTTAAAGCTCTTTTTTGGAAAGATGAGTATATAACATCTATTTTTTTACTTTTAAAAGCCAAAGACAAAAGCTTTGCTTGAACGTATCCAAGAGGTGTAAGACTGCTGTCTAAACTACCTTGAAATATACCTTTTTCATTGTATTCACTCTGAGCATGTCTTATAAGATATATATGTTTCATCTTTGATATATTTTAGCATAAAAGCCCTCTTTATCCAAATCTACCGGTTATATAGTCTTCTGTAAGCTTTTCTTTTGGATTTGTAAAGATCGTCTCTGTTTTATCAAACTCTATAAGCTTACCCAAATACATAAAAGCCGTATAGTCTCCTATACGAGCAGCTTGTTGCATGTTATGGGTTACTATCACAATAGCCATTCTTTTTTTAAGCTCTATAATAAGTTCTTCTATTTTTGCCGTTGATATTGGATCAAGCGCTGATGTCGGCTCATCAAACAAAAGCACCTCCGGGTTTACCGCTATAGCCCTTGCTATAACAAGACGCTGCTGCTGACCGCCAGACAAGGAAAAAGCGTTTTCGTTTAGTCTATTACCCACCTCATCCCAAAGAGCAGCCATTTTTATAGCAGCTTCAACCCTATCTTTTAACTCGGTTTTATTGTTAATACCCATTAATCTAAGGCCAAAAGCTACATTCTCAAATATGGACATTGGAAACGGTGTAGGCTTTTGAAAAACCATACCTATTCTACTTCTTAAGACTATCAAATCCGTAGACTTTGATAGTATGTTGGTGTTATCAAAGATTATTTCTCCTTCGTATTTTATGCCAGGGTAAAGATCGTGCATACGGTTTAAACATCTTAAAAGCGTGGTTTTACCACATCCACTAGGACCTATAAGAGCGGTTACTCTTTTATCAGGTATTGGCATATTTATATTCTCTAAAGCTGGTTTTAAGCTTTTCTTATAGTAGAAGTTTAAATTTTTTATATCAATCTTTGGACTCTCAATAGCTATTACACTACCCATACGCACTCAATCTCCTTTAACCTTTGTTTATCTTTGTAATACGTCTTGCTACATACATAAAAGGTGCGGTAAAAGACCCTCCATGTACCAAGTATTTGGCTATTATAACCGCAGTCAAGACGCCTAACGTAAGGACAAATCCCGCAGCCCACGCTTGTTCGTGCCATTCGTGGTATGGACCTGTAGCGTATATGAATATAGTTATAGTAAGAGTGGCCATAGGTTTTAAAAGGTTGAAGGTTGTATGGTCGTTGTTAAAAGATGTAAACAACAAAGGGGCAGCTTCACCAGCCATTCTAGCAAGACCTAGTATAACACCAGTAAGTATACCAGTTTTAGCCGCTCTCATGGTAACTTTTTTTATCACGTAGTGTTTGTAAGCTCCTAAAGCGTAGGCAGCCTCCCTCATCTCTTTAGGCACAAGCTTTAGCATCTCATCAGTTGCTATCGTAATGTAAGGAAGGGATAAAATTGAAAGAGCCACAGAACCAGACAAACCGTTAAAACTGTGAAGAGGCGCTACAAGCACTACGTAGACAGCAGCACCAATAACTATAGCTGGCATAGATATGACAATATCTGCCAAATTTCTTATAAACATAGCCCACCAAGTGCCTCTACCATATTCAGCTAAAAATATACCAGCCATAATACCTATAGGTGTACCTATGAAGGCAGCTATAGTAGTGATTAGAAATTGACCTATGAAAGCCATTCTAAGCCCACCACCTGGCATACCTGGTGGAGCCGGGTCTTTAGTAAAGAAATCAAGGTTTAGATATTCATATCCATGGTAAATAATAGAAACAAGTATCCATCCCAAAAATACTATACCATATAAAGCTGCCAAAGTAGACAAGATCATTATAACGTTGCTCTTTACTACCCTTGCTTTGATCCTTACATTTTCCATCTTCTTTCCAATCTCCACACAATAAATTTTGCTATAGCAAGAGTGCTAAAAGATATAGTAAGAAGTATCAAAGCTAGATAAAACAAAGCCGATAAATAAAGATGTGTCATAGCTTCCGTAAACTCATCTGCCAACGTAACTGTTATTGTAGTTACAGAATTAAGCAAAGATAACATATCCAAGAAACTACCTGGGTTATGATTGTTACCGTTTACAAAAGACACCGCCATGGTTTCACCTAAAGCCCTACCTATAGCAAATATACCAGCACCAAATATACCAGAAGAAACGTATGGCATAACCACTTTTCTTATTACTTCCCATCTAGTGGCACCAAGCCCATAGGCGGATTCTTTCACTACCTCCGGTACCAAAGAAAAAGCGTCTTTTATAAGTGAAGACATAAAAGGTGTAATCATAATAGAAAGTATTACAGCCGTTGTAAACGTGTCTATACCTATACCAGGACCGTTGAACAAAAATCCTATTATCGGTAACGTAGCAAGATGATCTAGTATCCAAGGTTCTACATGGTTTTGCATAACTGGAGCCAATACAAAAAGACCCCACATACCATATATAACAGTTGGAATTGCTGCTAAAAGCTCAATAGCGGTGGTAACTATAGGTTTTAACCAATGAGGAGCTAACTCAGTTATATATATAGCCACCCCTATACTTATGGGCGCAGCAAATATAAAAGCCCATATGGTAACATATATAGAACCAAAAAGTGGAGTAAAAGCGCCAAAATTGTTATCTACTGCATCCCAACTTTTGTTTGTAATGAAGTGCCAAACTCCAAAAGCTTTTATAGCAGGGTATGCCTCTATGAAAAGAACAACAAATACAGTTATCACCACAAACGGAATCAAAGCCGCTGCTGTAAAAGCCGCAATTTTAAATAAGGTATTTCCTACCTTGCCGTTTCTTTTCATAGAAGCAGCAGGGCTATAAGCCCTGCTATCTTTTAATTCTATCATAATATGAGTCTTTAGTTATTACCAACTTAACTTACCAGCTTAAACCTTGCTTTTTCCAAGAAGCCATTATATCCTTTTTGACAAAATCTGGAAGCGTAATGTAATCAAGAGCTCTCAAATCAGCATCGCCGTGGTTAAATACCCATGTATAGTACTGCAACACGTAAGAGTTTGTGGCTTTGCCTTTTGGAAGCAATATAAACGTTGGGCCTTCTATAGGATAAGAATATTTACCTGGAGGGTTTGGAAGCTCCATGTAAAAGTCGTTTTTCATAGCTTCGTTCCAATTTGCTTGTTTAGCGGCAGCTATCATAGTTTGCATAGTTGGAGCAACCCACCAACCAGCCTTGTTTTCTAATACTGCAACGTTGAAGTGGTTTTGCTTGAAATAAGCGTATTCTACATAACCTATAGCACCTCTAACTCTCATTATATAGTTTGTCACACCCTCAGAACCTTTACCACCTATACCCACTGGCCATGGTACAGAGGTGTTAAACCCTATCTTTTGTGCCCAAGCCGGACATACTTTTGTAAGATAGTTTGTAAATATCCAAGTAGTACCAGAACCATCTGCCCTATGAACTGGTGTTATTGGTATGTGTGGTAAATTTAATCTTGGGTTTGTGGCTTTTATCTCTGGGTCATCCCAATATCTTACCTTACCCATATAGATATCACATATTTGCTTACCGGTGAGGTGAAGTTGATAGTTTCCAACACCTGGTATATTGTAGCCCATTACCACACCACCTATAGCATCTGGCCACTGAATAAGACCTCTTTGTTTTAACTCTGCTGGTTTTAACGGAGCATCAGATGCACCAAAATCTATTGTTCTTTTTGTGGCTTGGAGTATACCGCCGCCAGAACCTATACCTTGATAGTTTACATGGTTTCCTGTAGCTTGCTTAAAGTGAAGAGCCCATCTTTGCATAGCAGGTTCAATAAATGTAGAACCAGCTCCTGTTATAGTCCAAGCCATAGCCCCTTGAAGACTACCAGCAAAAACAACTACTGCCAACATTTGTTTTAACTTCATACAAACCTCCTTAAGTTTTGATGCTTTTATTATAAAAAACAATTGTTAATTTTCTGTTAAGATGCTAAAGAAAAATCTATACCATATTTGTTGAGTTCATCTATGAGGGTTTTTGAAAGCACAACATCTTTGGAGGTTTGCACTATAGCTCTATAAGAACGAGTATCTAGCTCCAACACAACTTTTTGAGATTTCATAACATCTTCGTTAGCCTTAGGCGTATATTTATCTAACATAAGTTTAAGCTTTTCCAAGAAGCCATTTCTTGCCTTTTCTTCATCTATCTTAAGAGTTAAGGTGTTGTATTGATTTAACAAAGAATCTATAGAATAAAGCTCATTTGCCACTATCTTGAGGTTTTCGTTTTCAATATCTATGTCTAAAACACCTTTTATCATCACCACCTCGTCTTCTTTTATAAAACTTTCAGAAGATACGTACCTATCTGGGAAAACCACAACTTCAATAATATCTGTTTTGTCCACAAGATTAAAGATAGCCATGTAAGAACCATTTTTGGTCTTTTTAATTTGTAAATCGCTTATAACACCCACAAGCGTATATTCAGCCAATGCACTTTGCCCAGCCTCGCCGTCTATACTTTGGTTTGGTGCAGTATCAAAATCTATATCTTCTATATTTGTTATACCTTTGTTGTGTGATAAAATCCATTTGTATTTGTCCAATGGATGCCCAGATATATAAAAACCAAGAACCTCTTTTTCCAGCTTTAATATATCTATAGAATATTTTTTTTCTGTTTGCTCCGTAGATTTTAAAGCTTTCATACCAAACAACGACCTTTGAGCTATACTTGAGATATCTTGAGAATTCAAAAGTCTTGAGAGAAAATCCTCTCTATTTTTATAACCGCTTTTCTCTATAAGACTATCAAAAGCTCCTGCTTTTGAAAGAGCTTCCAAAACTTTTTTGTTTACTTTCCTATTGTCTGTATTTTTGGTAAAATCTTGAAAACTTAAAAAGTCTCTTCCAATTTTTTCTTGCATAGATTTTATATGTCTTGCGGTATCCTCACCAACACCCTTTATTCTTCCAAGCCCAAACCTTATATGTCTTGGAGCTTCTATCTTAAAGTCCACATCTGACTTGTTTATATCTGGGGGTAACACTTTTATACCAAAAGACTTAGCATCTTTTAAAAGGTTTATAAACTTTTTATCGGAATTCTCTGTAGAAAACTTAACAGTGTAAAACTCATCTGGATAATAAAGCTTCATGTAAGCAGTCCAAAAAGATATATAACCGTAAGCCACAGAGTGAGATTTGTTAAAAGAATAAGAAGCAAACTCTTCTATTTCAGACCAAAGCTTTTCTATTTTATCGGCAGGGTACCCCCTTTCACAGCTTCTTCTTATAAAGTCATCCTTTATCTTTGCCATAAGGTCGGCTTTCTTTTTACCTATGGCCTTCCTTAAATTATCCGCTTCTCCCATTGTAAACCCAGCAAGAATGTTTGATATAAACATTATCTGCTCTTGATAGACGATGAGGCCATATGTTTCTTTTAACACCTCTTCAAGCTCTTTAAATTCGTATACGACTTCCTCTTTACCAAGTTTTCTATTTATAAACTTATCTACCATCCCGCTTTTTATAGGGCCTGGTCTATAAAGTGCTAAAGCAGCTACAATATCTTCAAATCTGTCAGGTTTTAAACGCTTGATAAGCTCTCTCATACCCTTTGATTCAAGTTGAAATACTCCTATAGTTTCACCGGTAGCTAAAAATTCGTAGATTTCTTTGTTGTTAAAATCCAAAGACAAGAAGTCAATATCTATACCTTTGTTTTGTTTTACAAGCTCTTTCATTTTCCATAGTTCTGTAAGAGTTTTTAATCCAAGAAAATCCATTTTGACAAGTCCAAGCTCTTCTAAATGAGCCATATCGTATTGGGTAGCTATGTTTCCACCGTCTTCGTCTTTTACCGATTTATCAAGATATAAAGGTGCCAACTCTATAAGAGGTTTCGGAGCTATCACAATACCAGCGGCATGCAAAGATGTGTGTCTTGTTAGACCTTCAAGTTTTATAGAGATTTCTACAAGCTCTTTTATCTGAGGATCTTTTTTCGCAAGATCTCTAAATTTCTTTACGTTATCTTCAATATCTCCTCTATGCCCATATCTTTCCATCAACTCTTCTATGGGTGTTATATACATCTCTTCAAGACTTAGCCAAGTGCCTTGGACGTTGCCTTGAGGTATAAGCTTTGCCAGTACATCGGCGTCTTTGTAAGCCATACCCATAGCTCTAGCCACATCTCTGAGAGTTTGTTTAGCTTTCATCGTATTGTAGGTAATTATCTGAGCTACCGAATCTTTGCCGTATTTTTCTTTCACATACTCTATAACCTTATCCCTGTTGTCCATGCAAAAGTCTACGTCTATATCTGGCATAGATATACGCTCTGGGTTTAAAAATCTTTCAAAGATAAGCCCATGCTTCAATGGATCAACATCTGTAATGTTTAGAGCAAAAGCCACCAAAGAACCAGCAGCAGAACCTCTTCCAGGACCCACAGGTATGTTGTTTGCTTTTGACCAATTTATAAAATCAGACACTATCAAGAAGTAACTATCAAAACCCATATTTTGTATTACTTCCAATTCATAATTTAATCTATCCCAGTACTCTTTCTCTGGTATATTTTTGCTGATTTGAGATTTTTGTATACGGCTTTTAAGACCTTCGACAGCTAAATTTCTAAGGTAAGAAGATATGTTAACACTTATGTTGTCATCTTTAAAAAACTCTGGAAACTTGTAAGATTTATCCTCAAAGACACTCAAAGAATCGGCAATTTTTTCTGATATCTCAACGGTGTTTAAAAGCGCTTTTTCCCATTGGTCCCACTTTCCTTCAAATTTTTTGACCATTTCCTCATAAGAGGCGAAATGCATACCATCGTAATGCCCAAAAGCATCTTCTCCAAGCTCCTGAAGCGTTTTTTTCATTTGGATTGCCATTAACACGTTGTGAGCTCTCAAATCCTCTTCCAAGAGATAATGGCAATCGTTGGTAGCTGCAAACTTTACATTGTATTTTTTGGCTATCTCTATAAGGGTTTTGTTGGCGGTTTCTTGAGCTGGTATATGATTTGATTGAAGCTCTAAGTAAAGATCATCTCCAAAAATATCTTTAAACTTTTTAACCCAAGAGTAAGCCATTTCTTCATTACCTTGGGCTGCGTAAAAAGTAGGCACTCCTTTAAGACAAGCTGTCAAAGCAATCAGGCCTTCAGAATGCTGCTCTAAAACTTCATAGTCTATTCTTGGCTTATAGTAAAAGCCTTCAATAAAAGCTATAGATGATAGTTTCATGAGGTTCTTAAGTCCAGTATCGTTTTTTGCTAAAAGTATGATATGATGGTTTATTCTATCGGTTATATTGTCTTCAGAACCTTTTCCCTTATGCTCAGTCCTCTTTCCTGTGGTAAAATAAGCCTCCATGCCTATTATAGGCTTTATACCGTTATTTTTCATCTCTTTATAAAAGCTCATAGTACCAAAGAGATTACCATGATCCGTTATGGCTACAGCTCTATAGCCATATTCTTTTGCCTTTTTAGCTAGATCCTTTATCTTTATAGCTCCGTCTAAAAGTGAATATTGCGTGTGAAGATGAAGATGCACAAAATCTTTCATAAAATTGATTATATGTACAAGTCCAAAGTTTGGAAATGGCTTCTTAGCCTACCCCAAAAAGACGTTTAAGCTATTATATCTTAAGTATCTACCATTCTCAAATTTTATATTTTTATACAATTTAAAATTCTTAAAGCCTAAGACAGCGTGTATAGGTCTATCCAATCTAAGCTTAAAACATGTAAAATATGATCCATAATTATTTTATCGTAAAGCTCTGGCAATTTTTTAAACTTTTCGTATCTTTGAAGAATAATAGATTTTGTATCTTGACTCAAAAGATGCCACTCTTTTTCAAAAATACGCCTTTTTATACTGTTTAAAATGTTAGCAGCCTCTTCTTCTGTTGTAGGATAAGGAATTTTATCTAAATCCAGGTTGTATTTTTTATCTAGGCCGGTGTATTTTAGTCGTTTTATATGTAAGTCAAATCTTCCTATATACCAATATTCATCAGAGCTAGCCCACATTTTTCTTATAAAATCTGTGATAGAGGTATTTATATCGTTATCACACATAAAAAGCATAGCTTTTCTTCTTTTGAACTCTGGAAGTCTGTACATATATTTTTCTATGCCATTTAGTATCACTTCTTTAGGAACTTTCTTCTTTAAAATATGATCAAGATAAAGCTCTTCTGCGTAAGAAAGATAAAAACTGCTTTGTTTTAAATCAAGGAAAAAATCTTTTATAGCTTGGAAATCTTCTATATTTCTATCTTCTTGCTCTAAAAACTTATTATGGTTCTCTTTGATAACTATATCTTTTTCATTACCTTCCATAACTAAACCGTGCTTATACCATCTAAAGCTTGTTTTATAGCTTTTATTTGAAGTAAAATACTCTCTAAATCTTTCAAAGGTATAGAGTTTGGACCATCCGATAAAGCTTTATCTGGATTTGGATGGGTTTCCATAAAAACTCCGTCTACACCTACTGCCACAGCAGCCCTTATAAGATATGGCACAAATTCCCTCTGCCCTGAAGAGCTTCCACCCGCACCACCAGGAAGCTGGACGCTGTGAGTAGCATCAAATATAACGCTTGCATACTGTCTCATAATGGGAAGCGAACGCATATCCACTACAAGGTTGTTATAACCAAAAGAAGAACCTCTTTCTGTAAGGTAAAATCTACCGTCTTGGTTTTTTGATTTTAGCTTATCTATTATATGCTTGGTGTCCCAAGGAGCTAAAAATTGTCCTTTTTTCACATTCACGCTTTTCCCAGTTTCTGCACAAGCCAAAAGCAAATCCGTTTGCCTACACAAAAAAGCTGGAACTTGGATGATATCTACTACTTCAGCTACTCCCTTTACTTGATAAGTTTCATGCACATCGGTAGTAACTGGCATAGAAAACTCTTCTTTTATTTTCCTTAAAATCTCAAGGCCTTTTTCAAGCCCAGGTCCTCTGTAAGAGTTTATAGATGTTCTATTGGCTTTGTCAAAAGAAGCCTTAAATACAAAATCAAACTCCTTATATTTTAAGGAAAGTTCTTTTAGATGAGAAGCCACTTCAAAGCAAAGCTCATAAGACTCTATCACACAAGGACCAGCTATTATAAGAAATTTCTTTTCCATCAAAAAACTCCGTAAGTTTTTCATATCCACCCATATCAAAAGCCCCTACAAAAGCAACAGCTTCATCCTCTTTTAAATTTAAAAATATGCTTTGTACATCGAGATTTGGTTTATCAAAATATCCTGCGTAAGTTTTGTAAACTTTTATGCTAACTATATCTTGAATAGGACTTTTAGAAATTATTAAAATAGTAGAATCTTTATAAGACAGTTTAGAATTGATATGAGCTTTTATTTTTTTAGAATTTAAAATCGCTCCTTTATACTCATCATCTACTATAAAACACGGTGAAACATCTTTGTTATCAGCAACAAACTCTTTTGAGAATATTATCTTTACATTTTGTTTTGTAAGATATAAAACATCTTCTTTTGAAATAGAAAAATCTATATTTGCTTTCACAACACCGTTGGTAGGTTTTGAATAATACCTTATGTAAGATGGGATTGGCTTATCGTCTACAAATATATATCCACTCAATAAATCCCAACCTAAAAAGCTAAAGTTTATCTCTTTTGCATAAAATCCCATAGATTCTGCCAAAAGCCTGATATTTTTAATAAAAAAAAGCTCTTCTTTAGAACCTGGCGCCATCTTTGCCCACATAAAAAGATCTGTATCCGGTTTTTGGTTAAAAAGCCCATGTATGCATCCGCAGTAATCTTGAGAGTATATTTCGTTTAACTTTGTAAGCTCATGCATTATTTGGACTCCACCACCTTTTCTATAATCTACACTTATAAAATCTATACCGTATTCTTTAGAAAATATAGAAGCTACATGAGTTATCTGATTTATGCTTTTCTTTGGGCTCATTAAAAGCGTAGTGGTAATAGCTTCAGCACCCAAATTTTTTGCAACCTCAAAAGACTCTTTTAACCTTATATCAAAACAAATTTCACATCGTTTGCCTTTTTCTGGTTCTTTTTCAAGACCTTCTACTGCCAAAAGCCATGCATCATCGTCGTATTTTCCTTCTATAAGCGGTATACCTAGCTTCTCACAAACTCTTTTTGTTTCTACAAGCCTCAAATCGTACTCTGTTTTAGGATGTATGTTTGGGTCATAGAAAAATCCTATCCATTCGTAATCTTTGTAATCGTTTTTTAGCTTTTCTAAAAAATAAATACTATCTGGTGCACAACAGATATGAACAAGTCCTTTCATTTCTGAACTCCCAACTTCAACACAAGGTTTCCACTTTTAATCTCGTAGTCTTTTATTATAACACGCTCCTTAAACTGGTTAGGCACCTTAGTATAAAGCTCTGATGCCTTTATGTAAGGCCATAAATCCAAATATGGCCTTCCCTCTATCACTTCAAAAACGCTTGGTAAAAGCGCAATATCTTTTTCTAAAAGCATATCAAACCCAATAGCCCTTTTACCAGCTTTTCTATCGTTTATAAAATACTCTCCTTCCTTTAACCTTATTTTATAATCTTTGCTAAAAGCTAGAAACTTCTTTTTCACTAATACATCCATAACATGCGGGGCTAAGAAAACTGGGACATTTAATATATTTTCTAACTCTTTTTGATTTATTGGAAAATCTATTGTAGCTTCCATTAAGTTACCAAAGTTTATTAAATCTTCCGCAAAAATTCCCATGCTATAATATTAACTATGGGCTCTAATTATGCAATAGTTTTAATCACAACACCTAAGGAAAAGGCAAAAGACATTGCAAGGTTTATAGTGGAAGAAAAGCTTGGAGCTTGCGTAAACATAGTGAGCAAAGTAGAGTCTATATATTGGTGGAAAGGACAAATTGAGACATCTGAAGAATCTCTTCTTATTGTAAAAACTTTAAAAGAAAAAATTGTGCTTTTAATAGAAAAGGTAAAGGCTATACATCCGTACACAATACCTGAAATAATATCCGTTGATATAGAAACTGGTATAGAGTCTTACCTAAAGTGGATAGAAGATTCAATTGGATAGATAATTTTGCTTAAACCATCTATTGAATATCTCCACTGCCCAAACATGGTGTTTGTAAGCTTTTGAATTGCCGTTTTCGTATAAAAATCTCAAAAACCCTTCATCAAAAAAGCCATGTTCTTTATTTATCTTAAGCCAATCCTTCAAAAAGTCTTTCTTTTCTTTGTAAAACCATTCTATAAATGGATAGGAAAATCCCTTTTTTCTTCTATATACAATATCTTCTGGTAGATATTTTGTGGCTATCTTTTTAAGAAGGTGCTTATTTTGGTTTGATATTCTAAGAGACGGGTCTACATTTAAAACAAGCTGGTGAAGTTCATGGTCTAACATAGGCGCTCTTAGTTCCACAGAATGAGCCATAGCCATTTTATCTACTTTCATCATAAGCACTTCCCCTATCCACATATACATGTCTACAAAGTAATACCATACAGATGTATGGTGATGTTTAAAAGGTTCAAATCTTTTTGAGAATAACTCAATTTGATTATTTTCATAAGAAAATCTTAAAAACTTTTTGAGCTCAAGTTCCGTAAAGCATTCACCTATTGTCCTAAACACAATCTCATCGTTTAAAGCCCTTCTAAGAAATTCTTGGTATTTTGGCATATTTTCTTGAAAATTTATACTTTCAAACAAAAGTTCCTTTGATTCTTTTTTTAGACTTTTAGAAAGCTCATCGTAAGCTAGATATTTATAATACATATCGTATCCGAAAAAAAGCTCATCAGAACCTTCACCAGAAAGCGCAACTTTTATACCATTTTCTTTGATATAAGAAGATATAACATATGTTGGCAAAGTTGCGGGGTCATTTATGGGCTCATCTAAAAAATAAACCACTTCATCTACTTTCTCTATAAAATCCTTTGAGCTTATTGTGATAGGACGATGGTTTGAACCTATAAACTTAGAAACTTTTAAAGCCCAAGAAAGTTCGCTGTAATGCTCGTATTCATCGTAGCCTATAGAAAATGTGTTTATGCTTCTATTAAACTTATCCTTAGCGATCTTTGAATATAAAGCACTAACAAAAGAAGAATCAAGACCCCCTGAAAGTAGCGAAGCCACCTCCACATCTCCCACAAGTCTAAGCTCCACAGATTCTACAAGCTTATCTTCTATAGCTTTTAATATTTGATCTTCGTTTTTATAGCTTTTAGAAACATAATCCAAAGGATTGTAATAATCTTTTATGCTAAGCCCGTTTTTATCTAAAATCCCAAAACAAGAAGGCGGAAGCTTATATATACTTTCGTACATCGTTTTGCCATAAGAAGAAGCTAAATATCTAAAGTAATCTGCTATAGAATCTTTATCTGGAAGCGGTGTTTTATCAAAAAACGGCAACAGGGCTTTTATCTCCGATGAAAATAAAAAGTTATCTTTTATAAAAGCGTAATAAAAAGGTTTTTTGCCAAACCTATCTCTTGCAAAAAACAAAGATTTTTTATCAGCATCGTATATACAAAAAGAAAACATACCTCTTAGCTTGTTAAGGACTTCTGCACCAAAATATCTATAAGCTTTTAAAAGCACTTCGGTGTCAGAAGAGGAGTTAAAGTTTATTCCTTTTGACAGCAAAAAATCCCTTATGGACTTGTAATTGTAGATTTCACCGTTAAAAACGATAACGTTGTTTGTTTGTTCATCTACCATCGGTTGGTTGCCCAAATAAGAGAGATCTATAATGGAAAGTCTCCTATGGCCAAATATTATATCTTCATTTTGATAAATACCGTAAGCATCTGGTCCTCTATGAGCTATTTTATCTAAAGCTTTTTTAAAAAGGTTTATATCTATAGATTTTGGATTTCCAAAAAGCCCTATTATACCGCACATGTCAATATCTTTTAAAGTCTTTGGCTTTTAAAATGGTATCTACAAGAAAATCTATATCCACCTTCATAGACCCCCAAACATTTTGAGCAAGTTCGTCAAAGCGCTTTCCTATAAGCTTTAAGGCTGTATTTACCAAGGAGTCTTTATCGCTTACCCATTTCATAAGCCCCACATCCACCACGTACTTATCGTAATGACTCACAAAGCTTCTTGTAGATATAACAGGTGTACCGAAGTAAGTGGCTTCAAGGTTTATAGTGCCTCCTCCTCCAATAAACAAAGAAGCGTAAGCAAGAAGGTGCTGTATCTTGTACTTTTTTTCCAATATTATGGCAAACTTAAAAAGCTCTTTTAAAGGCTCTGCTTCGTACCTTGGTATTATTACAAAGGTTGCATCTATTTTATCTTTTAACTCTAAAAGCCCATCGTACAAAAGGCTGTATTTTTTCATCACATAAGAAGCCTTAAACTCCTCTTCCCTTACTACTATTATTGGTTTATCCAAAGGTATAGCCATCTCATCCTTCACGTAGTTGATATCTGGCTTAAAATCGTAAAGCCATATCAAAGGGTCTATAAAATCGTAGGTGTAAACTTGATCTTTTTCCAACGCAAACCTATAAAATATTTCATCTGGGACCACAAAAGGCTTCAACGCCACACTAGAAAGAGGAAGTGTTAGTCTTGCTTGCGGAAGCGCCTTTTTAAAATCATGCCTATAATCAGACAACGGTATATCGTAAAAATTCACTATAGGTATACCAAGCCCGTAAGCTACTCTGTTGGCATCTACAGAGCATATGCTTACCATTACATCTGGTTTGTACTCATCTAAAAGCTTTGTCATTTGATACATTCTTTCTATACTAGCGTGAAGTTTACCGTTTAAAGTACCACCTCCAAAACCACCCACAACTTTGTAAGGTATATTTAGCATATCAAGAAGCTCCACTATTTCCTCATAACCTTCAGATTTTCTAGTGGTAATAAAAACATCCTCACCTCGGCTTTTTAAATGTCTTACGATAGGACTAAAAAACAAGGCGGCTTTAGGAGTTACTATATCAAACCATATCATCCAACATATTATAACAAATTATGTTTTATCTTCTAAAAAGAATATTTAAAAGTATTGTTAGTAAAATACTTAAAATTATAGAACTCACCAAAGGAAAATAAAACACAAAGTTTCCATTTTTATAAACAATATCTCCAGGAAGCCTTCCAATTGGTATATTTAATTTTCCAAGTACAATTATCAAAAGCCCAAAACCAACCAGTATAATACCAAATATTATTAGAAGCTTTGCAAATTCGTTCATAGCTTTAACTCCACAGGGTAATTGTCTGTAAAGCAAGCATCACAAAAAGAATCGGGTTCTTGAACAGACCTCATAAGTCCTTCTAGCGATAGGTATTTTAAAGAATCGGCTCCTATAAACCTTCTTATATCTTCTACAGACATATGGCTTGCCATAAGCTCCTCTTTTGTGGGTGTGTCTATACCGTAATAACAAGGCCCTATAACTGGTGGAGAAGCTATTCTCATGTGTACTTCTTTAGCTCCAGCCTCTTTTAAAAGGTTTACTATACGCTTTGACGTAGTCCCCCTTACTATAGAATCATCTATTACCACTATGGTTTTATCCTTTATAATACCTTTGTTTGGATTTAGTTTCATTAAAACGCTAAGATTTCTAATATCTTGAGTAGGAGCTATAAATGTCCTTCCTATGTAGTGATTTCTAACAAGCCCCATTTCGTACGGAATATTTTTGTATTGGCTATAGCCTATGGCCGCTGGCATACCAGAATCTGGCACTGGGATAACTATGTCTGGAGTTATATCATCCTCTTTGGCAAGTTCCATACCCATCTTCTTTCTAACGTTGTAAGAGTATTCAGAAAATATAAAACTATCAGGCCTTGCAAAATAAACATGCTCAAAGATACATTTCTTTGGTTGCTGGCTTTTAGAAAAAAAGTAAGTTCTTATGCCGTTTTCATCCACTATAGTGATTTCCCCTGGCTTTATCTCGCGCCAATAATCTGCTTCTATTATGTCAAAAGCACAAGTCTCAGAAGCAAACACAATAGCATCCTGACGCCTTCCCATTAGAAGCGGCCTAAAACCAAGAGGATCCCTAGCGGCTATAAGCTTTCCGTTTATTATCATAAGTATGCTGTAAGCTCCCTCCACAAGCTTTAAAACACTAACAAGATATGGTATAAGCTCTTCATCCAATATATGAGATTCTACAGATAAATCTTTTTCTACTATATCTAAAAGCCCTAAAAACACCTCTGTATCAGAAGAACATTTTAGCTCAACATTGTTTGCACCAAGAAGCCTTCTTAAAAGGTTATAGTTTGTAAGGTTTCCGTTATGAACTACAGCCACTTTTCCAAATCTTTTAGTTTCTCTAACTATAGGTTGGATATTTTGGACAGAATCATCACCAGCAGTAGAATATCTAACGTGGGATATAGCTACTTTACCTTTTAGATTCTTTAACTCTTCTTTGGAAATTGCCTCCAAGACAAGACCTTTGTTAGCAACCCTTTTAATATCGTAGTTAGAGTAAGAGCATATACCAGCACTCTCTTGTCCTCTATGCTGCAAAGCATATATACCAAAGTAAGCAAAGGTAGCTGCCTTTGAAAAGGCTGCTTGTTCTTCTTCATCATTCAAATAAACGCCAAAAACACCGCACATCAATTATAATATAAATGATTTTTGTTAAAAAGTTATGGCAAATTTTATAACTACTCTTAGAATATTTTGCGGCATTTTAGCCTTTTGCTTTATAATATCTTCTCATTACTTTATAGCTTTTATAATATTTAGCATAGGAGCAATATCAGATTGGTTTGACGGCTCTATTGCAAGAAACAACAAATCTATTACAGAGTTTGGAAAAGTATACGACCCTTTCGCAGATAAAATTCTTGTTTTAACAGCAGTTATGGGGCTTTTATACAAACATATGCTAAACCCTTATGCAGCCACATTATTAATGATTAGAGAACTAACGGTTTCTTTTTTAAGGAGCATAGCAAAAAACAAAGACAAAGGGGCTATTTTAAGTGGAAAAATAAAGGCGTTCTTTGAGATGCTTAGTATCATTGTAATACTTCTTGGTTTTATCAAAATTGGTAATATGCTTTTTGATATAAGTATTTTCTTCGCTTACGTTTCTTTGTACGGCTACTTAAAAAAGTGGTTTTATGAGTGATATAATAGAGATTTTTGGCAAAAAACATACCGCCCATGGGTTAAATTTTTACCTCACACATTTTGATTTGTTGGCAAAGTGTCTTGATAGAGAACATTACGCTTTTTTAGTGGGTGGCTATGTAAGGGATAGAATAATAGGAAAACCAATAGACAAAAGCGTAGATGTAGACCTTGTAACCACTCAAGAACCTATAACTGTTGCGAACCGTTTCAAAGAGCTTCTTCTTCAAACATACGATATAAAAGCCGATGTGTTTGAGTTTGAAAAAAAAGAACCTTGGATAAAAAGAAACAAGATAGCCACGATAATATTTAACGAAGGAAGTTTTAAGTATAGATTTGATATAGCAATATTAAAAAGCAGCGGTGTAAAAAGTTTTTTTGGTCTAGGACAGTTTGGATTTGGTAGACCATCCGCCGAAGAGTGGGAAAAAATCCTTGAGAAAGATTTAAAAGATAGGGATTTTACCTGTAACGCCATAGCCGTTAATTTAGACGACGTATTGTCGGTAGGTGCTCAACAAACGATTCTTTTTGATCCCACCGGTGGTATAAAAGACTTAGAAAATGGTATCGTAAGACCTATATCCTATGAAAATCTCAAAAAAGACCCCATAAGGCTTTTAAGAGGGGTGAGGATAGCAAACGAACTTGACTTCGAGCTAGATGAAGAGTTTTTAAGCTTTTTGAAAGAAAACCACGAGCTTATAAAAAACAGCGCTAAAGAAAGAATAAGTGTAGAATTTTTTAAGCTTTTAAGATTAAAAAACTCCTATAAAGGGATGGAGATACTTTTTGAAACAAACGCTATTTACAGCATAATACCATACTTAGAGGATATAAAAAAAGTTTCAAACCAAGGGCAGCATCACATATACCCCCTTGATAAACATACGTTGAAAGTTTATGAGTATGCAGAGAAAATATTGGAAAACGACGATATAAACTTTGACAAAGAACTTTTAGATTTTATAAAAAGCCAAATACCAAACTATCAGTTTTTAGGGGACTTTGGCACAAAAGAGGCTATAAAGTTGAGCGCTTTGCTACACGATATAGGAAAACCTCATACCATAAAAATAGATGAAAAGGGAAACGTTACCTTTTACGAGCATGACAAAGTGGGAGAGGAACTCACTGCAAAAATATCCAACGAGCTTAGCTTTGGAGAAGAGCTTTCAAGATTTTTACAAAAAATGGTAAGAATGCATCTTAGGATATTTTATCTAAGGGAATCTTTGGAAAATCTCACACCAAGAGCCTATGGAAAGCTCTTAAGAGAAGCCGAAGAAGATATATACCCTCTTATGATACTAACTATAGCAGACGCTATGGGCTCTAAAGACGATGATCTTAAAATGAAAGCCTTACAAAAAACCATCAAAAACATAATAGAGTTCAAACTAAACAACGTGCCAAAACATATAGAACCGCTTCTTAGTGGAAAAGAGATAATGAATATACTAAACATACCAGAAGGAAAAACCGTTGGGCTTTTAAAAAATAAACTTTTAGACCTTCAATATGAAGGTGCGATAAAGACAAAAGAAGAGGCGATAGAGTGGCTTAAAAAAGAAGGTGAAAATATAAACACATGAAGCTTTGGGACCTATACGAAGGAAAAGATTACAAAATAAACCCTACTTTGGACAGAATACTAAAAGCAAGAGACTACGTAAATAACCCAGAAAAACACTACAAGTCCATAATAGTAGGCGGCACAAACGGAAAGGGCTCTACCTGCGCTTTTTTAAATTATCTTCTAGTAGAGCACGGTATTAACACCGGATGGTTTGTATCACCGCATCTTGTTAGAGAAAATGAAAGGTTAAGGGTAAACAACAGCCTTATAGAAGACCAAGAGCTAGAGTATTATGTCAAAAGCCTAAAACCTGTGTTTGAAAAATTTGAGCTAACTTACTTTGAAGCTATAACCCTGATAGGACTTTTATACTTTAAAGACAAAAACGTAGATATAGTGGTATGGGAAGTAGGAATGGGTGGAAGATGGGACGGGACCAGAGCATCTTCACCTTTTATTGGGGTTTTGACAAACATAGGTAAGGACCACATGAAATGGTTAGGCAATACGGTAGATAAAATAGCAGCAGAAAAACTTGAAATAGCAAACGGCACAAGGGCGTTTTTAATAGGAAACAACAAGTACCCGCTTTATCCAATGGCAATAGAAAAAGCAAAAGAACAAAATACGAAACTTTTTGTGGCTGGGGAAGATTTTGAATACAAAGGCTATATAGATAAGCAAAACACTTACTTGGAATATTTTAACTTTTTGGATTTTAACATAAAAAACTTAAAACTTGGGCTTTGGGGAAAGCATCAAATAGACAACGGGGCTTTGGCCTTGGCATCTTTTCTTACCATACCAACGATAGAACCACTATTCAAACCAAAAGAAGAGCTTATAAAAAAAGCCTTAGAAAAAACCTATTGGGAAGGGCGTATGGAGATTTTAAGGGAAAAACCGCTTATAATGGTAGATGGGGCTCACAACGTAAGCGCTTTGGTAAAGATAATAAAAGATATAAAAGAACACTTTAACATAAAGCTTGTCATGGGAAGTTTAAAAGACAAAGAATGGCAAAAAGAATTAGATATACTAAGGGCTAACTTTGACGAAATTACATTTGTACCTATTCATTACAAAAGAGCGGAGGATATAAACACTATGATAAATTATGCAAAAAAAATAGGTTTTAAAACCAACACTTTAGAAGATGCAAAAGATATTTTAAATCTAAAAGAGGATGTATTTGTTTTTGGTTCTTTATATCTTCTTGGTGAGCTAAAAAGAGCTATGGAAAAATCATAATTATTAAATATTTAACCGCTTTTCTATCTCATTTATTACACTTTTGATAACAGGTAGATATTTCTTAATATTTTGGAAAATCTTATCGGCAACCTCTTCGTGATAAGTGTGAGATGTAAGATTTCTGTCGTCTATTGCCTCTAAAAGCGTAACAACATCTTCAGAACTTAGATAACCTGCCCCAAAAAAATCTCTTATACAAGATTTTGGAGACCTGCATTCTAAGCCTTCTTTTAATTTTAAAAACTCTTTAACAGTTTTCCATAAAATCTCTATGGTAAACTCAAACCGCTGTATAGTAGAATCTCTGAAAAACGAGTAATCGGCGGTGTTTTCAGAGTTTACAGTTTTATCGTAGGATTCTCTTAACCTTGAAAACGCATTTTTTAAATCAAACAACAATCTATCTAAAGCCATCTTTGCCCTTTCTCGTACACTATAGGTTTAAGATGAGGTGCCATCTTTAAATCAACAAAATCCACCTTGTAAGGAAGCACGCTCTCTTCTACTAAGTACCTTAACAAAGCCAAATCTTTAGCTATATCCTCTTCTGTATCAATAGCTATATCAACATCGGAATAAGGGGAATTGTTGCAGTAGGCTCTAGAGCCAAACAGATAAACCTTTACATTCTTTTCCTTGAAATAATCTTTTAAGAACTCCTTTAAATCTTCTATAGTTTTTATCTTAAAACCCATAAACTGGTATAATAGTATAGCATGGCTCAGTGTATAAAAGTATTTTGTAAATGCCTTATGATTTGGAGGTAAAAAGTGTATTTTCAGGATATAATACTAAATCTTCAAGATTTTTGGTCTAAAAACGGATGCGCTATAATGCAAGGCTACGATATAGAAGTAGGGGCTGGGACTATGAACCCAGCTACCTTTTTAAAGGTACTTGGTAAAAAACCCTTTAGCGGGGCTTACGTAGAACCATCAAGAAGACCAAAAGACGGAAGGTATGGAGAAAACCCAAACAGACTTCAGCATTATTTTCAGTTTCAAGTGATACTAAAACCAGCCAAAGAAGACTCTCAAGAGCTTTATCTTAAAAGCTTAGAAACCCTTGGTATAGACCAAAACCTTCACGACATAAGGTTTGTTGAAGATGATTGGGAAAGCCCTACGTTGGGTGCCTGGGGGCTTGGTTGGGAAGTGTGGTTAGACGGCATGGAGATAACCCAATTTACATACTTCCAACAAGCGGGAGATATAGATTTGGACCTTATAGCCTGTGAAATTACCTACGGGCTTGAGCGCATAGCTATGTATCTTCAAAATGTTGACAACGTGTTTGATTTAAAATGGAACAAACACCTTACTTACAGAGATATATACTTTGAGTTTGAGAAAGAATGGTCTACATACAACTTTGAAAAATCAAACCAAGATAGACTTTTTAAGCTTTTTGAAATATACGAACAAGAAGCAAAATCCCTCATAGAGGAAAAGCTTGTATATCCAGCCTATGATTATGTATTAAAATGCTCTCACGCTTTCAACCTTCTTGACGCAAGGGGTGCCATATCTGTACAAGAAAGGACTAACTATATAAAACGTATAAAGCAAATGGCATCTCAAGTGGCTTCTTTATACATAGAAAAGGAGAACAACCTATGAACGATATGCTCTTAGAGCTTCAAACAGAAGAACTGCCTTCTTCATTTTTGTTAAAAGCCAACGAAACGCTAAAAGCTATAACAGAAAACTTCCTAAAAGAAAAAAATATAGACACCAACCATCTTATAAAAATATTTACAACCCCAAGAAGAATAGGTATTTTAATAGAGAATTTACCAGATCACAACAAAAAAGAAGAAATCCTTGTAATAGGTCCACCCTATGAAGCTTGCTACAAAGATGGATTGCCTACAAAAGCTTTAGAGGCTTTTCTAAAGAAAAACAACGCATCCTTAGAAGAGACTTTTAAATACGAAAAGCAAGGTGGAGTATATATAGCCATAAAAAAACAAACCGGTGGTATACCAATAGAAGAGCTTTTCAAAGAGTTTCCAGATTTTGTGATAAAATCTTTGACCTATAAAAAGATGATGAGATGGGACAACTCTTTCATAAGGTTTCCAAGACCCATAAGAGGTATAGCCCTTGTTTTAAACAACAAACCAATACTACCTTACAAAAATACATCTAGAGGGCACAGGTTTTTATCCGGGGAATTTGTAATAGAGAATGCAAGAGCTTACGAAGAGCTTTTAAAAAAGCATTATGTAATACCAACGTTTGAAGAGCGTAAAAATATCATATTAAGCCTTGTTTTATCAAAAGCCAAAGAGTTAAACATAACGCCAGATTACGAAGAAGATCTTATAGATGAAATTACAAACTTGGTGGAATACCCTTACTTAGTGATAGGAGAATTTGAAAAAGAATTCTTGAGTTTGCCAGACATAGTTATTAAAACAGTACTGGCTCATCATCAGAAGTTTATAACCACAAAGAAAGATAGTATTACAAACATATTTTTTGGTATATCAAACATAGAAGATAAAAAAGGCTATATAAAAGATGGTTATCAAAAGGTGGTAAAAGCGAGGTTAAGGGACGCTGTATTTTTCTACAACGAAGATTTAAAAAAGCCTTTTGAATTTTTCGTAGAAGAGCTAAAGGGTATCATGTTTCATCACAAACTTGGAACGATGTTTAATAAAACTAAAAGACATGTAGCTTTGGGAGAATATTTATCTTCGGCTTTTAATACAAAAAAAGATATCTTGATAAAGGCCTGTGAACTTTCTTTGTTTGATATAGCCACAAACATGGTAAAGGAGTTTGACGAACTTCAAGGCTATATGGGTATGATATATGCAAAAGCCAAAAACGAAGATGATGAGCTATCAAGAGCCCTATTAGAACAATACATGCCAGATAAAATAGAAGGTGTTCAGTATACTCAAACGGGAGCTTTGCTTAGTATCATAGTAAAATCAGACAACATAGTATCGCTCATAGGTGCTGGTGAAATTCCAAAAGGTACATCAGACGCTTACGGTATAAAAAGAAACATATACGGCATCATAAAAACCGTTTTAGAGCACAACCTTAATATAAATTTAGAGGTTCTTTTTTACAAAGTTTTTGAGCTTTTAGAAAACAAACAAAAGCTTCTTAGCTACGAAGAGATTTTATCTCATATAAAAAGTCTTTTCAAAACAAGACTAAACACATACTTTGAAGAGTACCCTTACGACATAGTAAGGGCTGTTTTGGAAGTAGAAGACCCTCTTAAGGTAAAAGACATAAAAAATAAAATAGAGCTCTTATCTTCCAACAGGGACATTGTAGAAAACATAGCAAAAGCCTATAAAAGAATAAGAAAAATACTACCAAAGGAATTTACACCAAAAGACATAAAAGAGGAATTTTTTGAAAACGAGCTGGAAAAAGAGCTTTACAAGATTTTAGAAGATATAAAAGATAAAGAGCTTTCCAAAGAGCTGCTAGAATATATAGACCACAAGAAGAAGATAGTGGATGAATTTTTTGATAAAATACTTGTTATGGCTCAAAATATGGATGTTAGAAACAACAGACTAAGCTTGCTTTACAATATCTATAAAAGCTTAAAACGTATAGCAGATTTTGAACACATTGTTATAAAGGAGGCATAAAATGAGTATCGGTAAAAAAATAAGGCTTGAACGCATCATCAACAGAGAAACCCAAAAAACAATAATAGTACCAATGGACCACGGCGTAAGCTCAGGACCTATAGAAGGTCTTGTGAATATGAAAGAAACTATAGACGCAGTGTCAGAGGGTGGTGCAAATGCGGTTCTAATGCACAAAGGCCTTGTAAAAGCAGGACACAGAGGCTCTGGGAAAGATATAGGCCTTATAGTGCATCTTTCAGCTTCCACAGACCACTCACCTACAAAAAACGATAAAGTGTTGGTATGCACAGTAGAAGAAGCTATAAAACTTGGAGCGGATGCGGTTTCTATACACGTAAACATAGGGGCTCCAATGGAAAGAGAGATGTTAAGAGACTTTGGATACGTATCGAGAGTTTGTGATGAATGGGGAATGCCGCTTTTGGCCATGGTATATGCAAGGGGACATGAAATAAAACCTCAAGATCAATACGACAAAACTTTTGTAGCACATTGTGCAAGAATAGGAGAAGAGTTAGGAGCAGATTTGGTAAAAGTTCCTTACACAGGCGATGTAGAGTCCTTTAAAGAAGTGGTGAGAGGTGCTCACATACCCGTGGTGATAGCAGGTGGACCCAAGATGAAAACCGAAAAGGACGTGCTTGAAATGGTAGAGGGTGCTATAAAAGCTGGGGCAGCTGGGCTTTCCATAGGAAGAAACATATTTCAAGCCAAAGACCCCAAAAAGATAACAAGAGCTATGTATATGATAGTACACGAAGGTAAAACCGCAGAAGAAGCATCAAAATTTTTACACTCATAAATAGGAGATAAAAATGATATTAAAAGGTAAAAAAGCTCTTATAATGGGGTTGGCAAACGATAAAAGCATAGCTTACGGTATAGCTAAAAGCTTCAAAAGAGAAGGAGCAGAAATAGCGATAAGCTACGCCGGCGAATCTGTGAAGAAAAGGGTTATGCCTATAGCAGAGGAACTTGGCACTGAGCTTGTTTTTGAGTGCGATGTATCCAAAGACCAAGACATAGAAAACTTAGCAAACAACATAAAAGAAGCTTGGAACAACATAGATATAGTAGTGCATTCTATAGCTTACGCTCCAAAAGATGAGTTTAAAAACGGCGTTATAGATACTACAAGAGCTGGTTTTGGCATAGCCATGGATATATCCGTGTATTCCTTCATAGCGGTGGTAAGAGCCTTTTCAAACATCATGAACGAAGAAGGGGCATTCTTGACCCTTTCTTACTACGGAGCTCAAAAGGTAGTACCTCACTACAACGTTATGGGTATAGCAAAAGCAGCTTTAGAAAGCGCTACAAGATATTTGGCTTTTGACATAGCAAAGAAAAATCAAAGGGCAAACTGTATATCAGCAGGTCCCATCAAAACGTTGTCTGCATATAGCATTACTGGTTTTCATCTTCTAATGGAACACACCGTTAAAGTAAGCCCGTTAGGAAGACATGTAACCATAGAAGAAGTAGGAGATACAGCGGCATTTTTGTGCAGTGAATGGGCAAGGGGTATAACAGGGCAAACCATATACGTAGATAGTGGTTACAGCATAATGGGTGTTTCCGATAAAGAAGAAGAGTGAGAGGTTCTCGTTGATAGAGCATTTTAGTTCAAAAAACTTTGACAAAGAACTAATAAGTCATTGTATAGGTTGTAACTGCGGTTGTAAGTTTATAGCTTTTGTTAAAGATAACAAAATAATTGATGTAACAGGACATCCTTCCGATAGGCTTGGAATGGGCAGTTTTTGCACAAAAGGCATAGCTCTTGTTCAAGAGCTTCCTTTTTCGGATTTTAGATTAAAAGAATCAAACAAACTTGACATAGATTTTAACAAAGACATAGGCATATACGTAGATAGATTTTGCACAGAAGAAGAGCTTCAAAGAGCCTTTTCTTTCACAGAAAACGTATATTCTAACATGCTTTACGTTGAAAAGCCCAAAACTATAGAAATAGAAAACGTACCAAACAAAAAAGTAATCTTAAACATATCAGAACCTTCATACTACGATGTGATGCTATCAAGATGGATTATAGATGCCAAACAAAAAGGTGCAAAACTCTTTAGCGCCGGTTCTATTTATACAAATATGAGCTTTAAAGCAAACTATAAAAAACTAATACCACCTTTTGAATTTTTAAGCTTTTTAGAAAATATAAAAAAAGCCTTTGATATAGGATATCACGAAGATGAATTTATAAACAAATTTGCACTGTTTTCAACAAAGCTAAGCGATGCCCTTATAGTGATAGAAGATAGCCATATTAGAATAGATAAAGATTTTGTCTTTGGATTTTTAAAATATATGAAAGAAAAATACAACATAGACTATGTAATAACCGGTAACATAACTCATTGGCCTGTCAAGAATATAAAAGAACATTTAAAAGATATACAAAATCATGAAACCGTTGTAAACGTAGGAGATATGTTTAGATATATACCAGACGATCAAATAGAGAACTTTTCTAAAATGAATATACTAACCATTTCTCATATGGCAAGCATGAGCACAAACTTATCAAGATACTATCTCCCGAGAAAGTTTTTTATAGAGATGGATTTTACCAAGAAAACGGCTTTTTTAGATGTAAGCGCTCAAAAGCTCTTTGAAAAAGAAAACTCTTACACGCTTCTTGATATAATACCACAAATAGATAAACCAATATCTTACACTAAAAGCCCAAAACAAGAAATTGTAAAACTACAAGGGTATTCACTTTTCATGGGACACAGCTTATTAGATGATATTGGGCATTACTCAAGATGGCTTCACGAAATAGAACCAAACCAATACGTATATATAAACAAAACACTGGGAGACAGCATAAATATAACCGATGGAGAGCTTTTAGAGATCACTACCGAATACGGAAAGGCGGTACTAAAGGTAAAAATATCTGCCAATATAGCAGAAAATACATTTTTCATTTCTGATGGCTTTGATGAATATCAACCTTTCTACGAAGGTGTAAGACCTGGAGTGTTAGCTATTGACAAAAGTTTTAGCCAAGTGATAAAATATAAGAAGTTATAAAGTTAGGAGGTTTTAAATGAATAAAAGTTTAGAAGGTAAACTGGTGGTTTTCCTAGACGAGGTAGGCATTGATGATATACCTTACGTTGGAGGAAAAAACGCATCTTTGGGGGAGATGATAAGGCACCTAAAACCAAAAGGAGTAAACGTACCTTATGGATTTGTAGTAACTGCTGAAGCTTACAGATATTTTTTAAAACACAACAGCCTTGAACAGAAGATAAAAGATACGTTAAAAGATTTAGATCCTTCAGACTTAGAACAGCTTGCCAAAAAAGGACACACTGTAAGAGAGATGATAAGGGCTGGAGAATTTCCCCAAGACTTGGAAGACGAGATAACAAAAGCCTACGAAAAGCTATCGCAAATGTATAAAACACATGCTGTAGATGTTGCCGTAAGATCTTCTGCCACAGCTGAAGATTTGCCAGATGCCTCTTTTGCAGGTCAGCAAGAAACTTATCTAAACGTAGTAGGAGCTCAGAATGTCTTAGTAGCAGTAAAAAATGGTTTTGCATCACTTTTTACAGATAGAGCTATCTCATACAGACATTCTCACAGCTTTGATCACTTTAAAATAGCTATATCTATGGGCGTACAAAAGATGGTACGATCTGATTTAGGTGCATCTGGTGTTATGTTTACCATAGATACAGAAAGCGGGTTTAAAGATGTAGTAGTTATAAATGCTATATACGGTCTTGGGGAGATGATAGTGCAAGGCATGGTAACTCCAGATGAGTATATGGTATTTAAACCAACGCTGAAAAAAGGCTTTTCTGCCATTATAGAAAAAAAGCTTGGTAAAAAAGATAGGAAAATGATATATGGGATGGGGTCTGATAGGGTAAAGATAATAAATGTGCCTCAAAATGAGCAAAAAGTTTACGCTTTAAACGACGATGAAATATTAACTCTTGCCAAATGGGGCATAGAAATTGAAGAACATTACCAAAAACCAATGGATATAGAGTGGGCAAAAGATGGCAACGATAATCAGCTTTACATAGTCCAGGCAAGACCAGAAACAGTCCAATCAAGACGCCAACAAAACAAACTAGTAGTATACGAAATAAAAGACCCTCTTGAAGAAAGGATGAAGCATAGAATATTAAGCGGTATAGCAGTAGGTGATAAGATAGCAGTAGGTACGGTAAAAGTAATTCACAGCATAAAAGAGGCTACAAATTTCAAAGAAGGAGATATACTGGTAACCGACATAACAGACCCAGACTGGGAACCAATAATGAAAAAAGCCGGTGGCATCATTACCAACAGGGGTGGTAGAACTGCTCATGCAGCGATAGTAGCGAGAGAGTTTGGAGTACCAGCGGCTGTAGGCACTCAAAAAGCCACGGAAGTGTTAAAAACCGGTATGACAGTTACGCTTTCTTGCGCCGAAGGAGAAACTGCTTACGTTTACGATAAAGAGTTAGAGTTTGATGCAAAAGAGATAGATTTATCCAATATCAAAAAGCCAAAAACCAAAATAATGATAAACGTGGCAGACCCAAGCTCTGTGTTTAGATACGCCGCTATTCCAAACGATGGTGTTGGGCTTGCCAGAGAAGAGTTTATAATAGCAAACTATATAAAAATACATCCTTTAGCTCTTATAAACTTAGACTTTGTGAAAGAAAAAGACCCAGAGCTTTATAAAGAGATAGAAAATATAACATTTGGCTATGACAACAAAGAAGAATACTATGTGAAGAAGCTTTCTTACGGTATAGCAAAAATTGCTGCAGCTTTTTATCCAAATCCAGTAATAGTTAGGTTTTCTGATTTTAAAAGCAACGAATACGCAGGTCTTTTAGGTGGCAAATACTTTGAACCAAAAGAAGAAAACCCTATGATAGGCTGGAGGGGAGCCTCGAGGTATTATTCAGATAAGTTTAAAGTGGCCTTTGGTCTTGAATGCAAAGCTATACTAAGGGTTAGAAATAAAATGGGTCTTGACAACGTAAAGGTTATGGTACCTTTCTGCAGAACGCCTCAAGAAGGTGCAAAAGTGTTAGAAACCATGAAAGAATTTGGGCTCGTAAGGGGAGAAAATGGCCTTGAAGTCTATGTGATGGCAGAAATACCAAGCAACATAATATTAGCAGACCAATACGCAGAAATATTTGATGGATTCTCTATAGGTAGCAACGACCTAACGCAGCTAACTCTTGGCATAGATAGAGACTCTGATTTGGTGGCTCATCTTTACGACGAAAGAAACGAAGCTGTAAAAATCATGGTAGCAAATCTCATAGATGTGGCTAAGAAAACCAACAGAAAAGTAGGTATATGCGGACAAGCTCCTAGCGATTTTCCTGACTTTGCCCAGTTTTTGGTAGAAAAAGGGATAGACAGCATATCGCTCAACCCAGACTCTGTATTTAAAACTATGCTCGCTGTCGTAGAAATGGAAGAGAAATTGAATAAATAATACAAGATGGGGTATTTATGAAACGAGTAGTCCCTCTTGCCAACAAGCTTTTAGAAGAGAACGGTAGCATACTATTGGTATGCCATGAGAACCCAGACGGTGATACCCTTGGTAGTGCGTTGGCATTGTATATATTTTTAAAAAAGCTAAATAAAGATGTTTACGTATTCTGCAAAGACAACATACCTAAATTTGCTAAGTTTTTACCAAGGGTAAACGAAGTACTTCACCCTAAAGATTTGGAGGGCAAAACCTTTGACTTGGCTATTATAGTAGACGCCGCTGGCTTCAAAAGGGCTAACTTTGAAATATCATCAAATTTAAAAGCTCGCATTGACCATCATGTAGGGGGGGATTTTTATGGGCTTTACGATTTTATAGATTTTACATGCGCTTCCACTACGCTTTTGGTATATGAGCTTTTAAAATATATAAACAAAGATCTTATAGACAAAGATATAGCGCTGTGTCTTTATACTGGCCTTTGTACGGATACTGGGTTTTTTAGATATTCAAACACAACAAAAGAAGTTTTTGAAGCAGCATCCTCTTTATGTACATACGGAGTAGAACCAAATTACGTATGGAAAAACTTTGGGGAAAGGGAAAGCTTAGCCAAACTAAAACTTATAAGCAAAGCCTTAGAAAACCTTGAGATATTCCACAGCGGAAAAACTGCCGGCATCGTTATTACTCAAAGCATGATAGAAGAAACCGGAGCACTCTACGAAGATACTGAAGGACTTGTTAATTACCCAAGAAGATTAGAAGGTGTTTATGTGGCTTTTGCTATGATAGAGACCAAAAAAGATGACGGTACAACGTTTTGGAGAGTATCTTTAAGAAGCAAAGAAGAGTTTGTAGACGTTTCTAAAATAGCGCAACGCCTTGGGGGTGGTGGTCATAAGTACGCTTCTGGCTGCAAACTTTACGATGATATGCATACATCTTTATATAAGCTTTTAGACAGCATAGCTTTAGAACTAAACAATTTTGAAAAAACTAACGAGCTTTCTTTAGAAGAAGTAAAAGTTTAAAAAATTAAATATTTTAAAAGCCCCAAGACAAAAGCGCCTAGGGGCTAAATATATAAATCTAATTAATCGTTGTCATCTTCTATCGTAACATTCCCAGTAAAGTATATATTAGAAGTGCAGCTTGATACACTACACATATTTACATCTAGCAAATAACTGCTACCAGCTGTAAAGGAAGACCATGCCATAGAAGTTGGATAAATTGTTGGATTGAAAAGTGGTATTGTGACTAAATTGTTATCTTCTTTTGATAGTGTTAAAGAGTTATTGTTATATCCTTGATATACACCGCCTACTGTTTGTGTAATAATAGAAGCTGAGCATACGTTGTTTGTAAAACTACTACATACCACAGCCACCTTTAAAGAGTTAGAAGAGGCGCTTTGAAGCAATGTATAAGAGCTTATAGGTAGAGCAGTATAACTTACCGTATATGTATTATCATCTTTTACAACACTAAAAGCTGTAGTAGATAAGTTGCTTACATATCCTCTTAACCTTAGCATAACATCAGGTGGCTCATTTTCATTTTCCATAGTTATAGGCCTTGTAGCAAAACTAACTTGACAACCTGTACTCGATGAGTTTATATAGCTATTTTTCAAATCAAAATCAATATCTACGTAAGAATTTGTACCTGATAGTGCACCAATGTTTCCGGTCATATCAAGCAAGCATGTAGAGCCACTTCCACAGTTTACAGTATTTGGTAGTGTAACACTTGGATTAGCATTTGGATTGTAAGAGGTGAGTGTACACATGGTAGCACTGTAAGCAGGTGTAATAACACTTACTGTGTTTGAAAGAACTATATCAAGCCTATTGTAAGCGCTATCAGATGGACAAGCAGTTGTGCTTATATACTGTGCAATGCCTGATAAGCTGGCAAGGTTTATATAAACTGGTGTAGAACTACTAAACAAAACACAAGCATTACCATCTCCAGTATTAGCAAGAGATATACCGTATATACCTACTGTGACGTTTGGAAAATTAGAAGCATCATCTTGGATGTAAGCACTTGTTGTAGTAAGACCGCTACCGGAGCTAGAGACAGAAGCTGAACCACCTCCACCTCCACCACAAGCACTAAAAAGCGCTCCAAAACCTAAGATAGCAACAGCTACACTACCTCTTCTAAGTATAGTGTTTTTCATATAAAAACCTCCACAAACGATTTTAGCCATAAAATAATATAAAAATTATGAAGATAACATGAAAACTATCATCATCTTAAAAAACGTTCAGAGTATATAATTAATCTATATGATTTACACATTGGAAGAAGCTATAGAAAAGATAAAAGATTATAAAGCCTTAAACAAAAAAATAGTTTTTACAAACGGTTGCTTTGATATAATACACGCTGGACATGTAAAATATCTAAACATAGCTAAAACTTACGGAGATATATTGGTGGTAGGACTAAACTCAGATAAATCTATAAATAGAATAAAGGGAGAAAAAAGACCAATCGTTCCCCAAGAGCAAAGAGCTTACGTAGTAAGCCAGCTAAAGCCAGTAGATATGGTAATAATATTTGAAGAAGATACACCTTACAATCTTATAAAAGCTATAAAACCTGATGTTCTTATAAAAGGAGCAGACTGGAAAGTAGAAAACATAGTAGGAGCTGATATAGTGCTTTCAAACGGCGGTAGTGTAAATACAATAAAATTTGATTACGATACATCTACATCTAAGATTATCCAAAAGATAGTGAAACTTTACTGCGAAAAGTGATATAATTGTATAGATAGGGTTGCTAGCTCAGTCGGTAGAGCAACGGACTCTTAATCCGTAGGTCGGGGGTTCGATCCCCCCGCAACCCATATTTTAAGATAGCAAACTATGATATAATAAAAATATGAGTATAAAAAGGATGTTGGCTTTGTTTTTTGGAATTGGTGCTCTGACAAGTGTTTACGGATACGTGATACCGTTGCATAGCGACGTTAGTTTGAGAGAAAATGTTCTTTTATAGCTATTGCTATATCTCTTGCAGTATCTTCCCAAGTGTTTAGCTTGACGTTTGGTTTTTTTCTTTGTAAGTTTTTTGAGCTTTTGATAGCATCAATGAGACTGTTTACATCGTAAGGGTTAAAGTATGTAGGGTAATCACTAGCTATTTCTCTAAAAACAGGTATATCGCTTGCTATAATTGGTATTTCTCTCACCATAGCCTCTATCAGTGGAAGCCCAAAGCCTTCTCTATAAGATGCCATTATAAGAGCTTTTGCATGCTGATAAAGGTATTCAAGCTCACTATCAGATGGGCTTTCTAGAAAAAACAACTTTTTATCTTTAAAAGGTGAGTTATAAATAGCTTCTGAAACTCTCTCGTACTTCCATCCAAATCTTCCAGCTATCACAAGGTTTGGAACGCTTTTATCTTCTTTCCATATCTTATTAAAAGCCTCCAAAACAAGCAAATGGTTTTTGCGAGGTTCTATAGTACCTACCATAAGGTAGAAATTATCAAAATCCATATTTACGTCTGGTTTTTTTATTTTATCAGACAATTTTATATCTGTGCCAAGTCTTATAGCTCTTATTGGTTTTTCTATGTTCTTTGATTGTAAAAAATTTTTGATAATATTTGCTTCTGAGTTTGAAACAGTTAAAATGAGTTTAGCATTTTTTACCATATCAATAAATTTTGCATTAAAAGCTTTTATTATATGATCTAGGTGCGTATCTTGGTTTGTTATGGGTATGATATCATGAATAAGCAAAACTACGTTTGTTTTACTCAAAAGATTTAAAAAATCTTCGTTGTATTCTTCAGCCCAAAAAGCATCTCCTATAAAAAATATATCTTCTTTAGAAGGATACACCTTTCTTGCATAAAGCTTATAAGATAATAACTCAGGTCTATATTTTGCAAATCTCTTATACATTCTTGCAGCTATTGGATATATACTTTTATATTTTGCTAAAAACTTTCTTACTCTTGATATAATTTTGGGTTTCTTGTAAATATCTTCTTTTTCTATAAGATCACCTGCAAATATAACTGGCACTGTTTCAAAACCAGTAATTTGTTCTATGATATGTCTATTCTTTAAAATATTTCTTACAACCCTTTGTATGCCAGTATTTAATCCGGTGATGTAAGTATCTGTATAATCTATAATTATCTTTGACACTTTAACATTTTACCATAAAAAGCTTACAGCTTTCACTATTTGTTATTCACTTTAGGAGCTCTAAATACAATAAGAAGCTGTCCTTCACCGTGCTTCATATTGGGATCATAAACTTTAGGGTATGGGAAGAATATTTGCAAAGATTGTGACTTGTATTTATCTATTATAAGCTTCACAGAATCAAGATCTCCTACTATACCAATAGCAAAACACTCACCCTTGCCATCAGGACAGCCCCATTTTCCTATCCAGCCACCGTTTTTTGTCCAATTTAAAGCATCTTTGTTAGTTCGATAGCCAAAGGATTTGTCAAGGTAGCCATTTTCTTCTAAGTATTGAGGCAAGAGCTTTGATAGGTCGCCGCCATCTGATAGGAATTTTTGGGAAGAAGAGAGAAGGGTAGAGAATGTATCGATAAAATATCTTAGATATTCACTGTGTAATTTTTTTAAAGCAGAATCAATATAATTTTTATCAATCTGATAAATCACAACTCCATCAACACTAATAGGTTTTATATCTAAAAGATCTAATAGTTTTTGAACTTTGGGGTTGTCGTAATCTTCAGGTAAAATTATAGCCCCTACATTACACCTTGAAAGATACGAAAAAAAAGAATATTTTGAGATCGGAGCTAAAGAATTAGACATTTGCCCCCATATAAAGTTACCTAAAATCCAAGAAAATTTGCTATCTTTTGTTAATTCTTCTGGAATTGGACCTGCAATCCCTTGAGATAGATTAAAATAGAAATCTGTTTTTTGTTGCCACAGAGGACCCTGGAACCCGCCAACAACATATGTAGGATATACAATTATATTTTCGCCTTGTTTTATGTATTTTTTATATACTCCAGATGAAATAAACTCCGGATATTGGATTTGTTGTCCACGGTACATATCTAAATTTGGAATTAAAAAAATGATAGCTAAAGCTGATATTGTATGCTTAAGAGCTCTATTCACGTTTGTCTTTTCAAACCATACAGCGCTCATAATTGCTGCTATAATGTCAATATACAGAGTAAATCTAGTTGGTAAGGCTTGTTCTATTAGCGGCATTTTTGTAAATATATACCAAGGCAATACCAACAATAAGCGATGATTTAACGATTTCAAATATGGTCCGAGACTAAAAATAAACAGCACGACAAAAAGCCATGTAAGAAACAAGTAAAATTTATTTTTACTTTGCCTTGATAATTTAATAAAAGAAATTACTATAAATATCAAAGGTAAACCTAAATATGCCCCTTCTTCATCAAAGTTTCCAGCAAATTTAGCGCTAATTGGACTAAACAGATTTCCAAAGAGCAGTGTAATTGGTGTTGGTATCAAAAAGTTTAAAGGATCTGCCTCATAAAAAGATGGAGGGTTTATTGGTCCTTTAACATAACCGTAAAATATATAATACAGATAAGGGGATAATAAAAAAATACTTAATATAACTGCAGCGATTGACTCTAAAGAAATTTTTATTATTAACTTTTTATACGCCTCATCTTTAACAAAGATTAAAAACAATATAAATAATGCTATAAATCCAAATACTATAAAAGTAGCATATATCTCATTTGACACACCAAATTGAAAAGTGAGAAGTATCCCAGAAAATATTATATACTTTTTTGAACTAATTTTATTATTAAATCTAAGTACAAAAAGGTAAATTAAGAATGGTACAGCAAATATTACATATAGGTTCAAATGCCCTAAAAGTTGCCCCCACACATAGCTTGAAAAAAAGAAAATAAGACCGCCAAACATAGATGATGTTCGGCTTAAATTTAGACTATTGCATATCAGATATATACCAAAAGCCCCTAGAGCAAGAGACAAAATAGTAGCTAAATTGTAAGAAAAAACAGGTCCAAAGATAATCGTTATTGGTGAAAATATCAATGCGATGGACGGTACAGAATTAGTCCATGCAAGGTTTTGACCAAAAGGAGCCCAAAATGCTTTAGTTAGAAATGGATTTAATCCATGAGATATTGCATAAGGCCACCATTTTAAGCTCCATAAAATAAATGCAGGATCACCAGATATATTTAGTCTTGATATAAAATCAAACTTCATCGGTATTCCCCAAAAAACTATTGCTAGAACTAAGTAAACAAAAAAGGCAAAGTACTTCGTAGAAAAGAAATTCTTAAATATATTTTTAATTTCCACCAGTAGACCTCCTTAATTTATTTGTCTAAACGCAAAATATTTTAAAAACACAAAACCGCTAATTGTGTACACCGCTCCGCTTATAATTTGGGATATATAAGGATTAATTTTAAAAATATGAATACACAAAACAAGGGTTAAGAAATTTAGCCCATAAGATGTCAAAAGCGACAAAACAAATTTTGGAAATTCCTTCCTTGGATGGGCTTTGCTCTGAAATGTATAGATTTTATTAAGAGTGTAAGATACCATTATACCTATCGCATAAACAACAATATTGCTTACTTCTGGAGATACACCAATATACATTAAAGAAAATATCGCTACATAACCAAAAATTGTATTTACAATACCAACCAAAAGATATCTTAAAAAAAAGATTGATTTTTTGCTGCATTTGTTGTAGTATAATTTTGTATTCATTTTATATCTTCTATAACAACCCAGTCTCCACCTAGCTCTATAACTTTTGCTGATTTAGGAAGTTTGAGCTTCATATAAACGTCAAATTTATAAGGAAAAAAGGATATATGTAGATCTGGTGTATATAACCATTCACGTTGTTTTGGAATTACTATAATAATCCTATTACGTGCAACTCTGCGAAGTTCAGACATCGCTTTGTCTAGATCAATAACATGCTCTAAAGTATGTGAACAAATTACTGTATCAAAAAATTTTGTGTCAAACGGCATTTTTTCTAAAAATCCTTTAACATAAGTAATCTTCCCTACTTTTTTCTCATCGCATAATATATCCATACCATAAATAGTTTTTACTTTAGGCAGTTTTGACTCTATTTGCCTAACAAGAAAACCTCCACCACAACCTGCATCTAATACAGTCTCTCCATAAATATTATCTAAAATATAATTAATACATTTACTATTTAAATCAGTTTCTCGAGCAATACCACCAATAGCTTCATAATATTTTATATATTGATCATTATCCAAAAAAGGAAAATTTTCTTTAAATTTAAATAATAATTTTGTTTTTTCCTTAAAAATTAACCAAAATAAGGGGTACATAAATATAGCATTATCCCTAATTATTGGCGGCAAAAAATTATCAAGAAGATAATTCAATTTAATAGTAAAATCTCTGTTAGAAATCTTTCTATGTAACCAATCTAATATTCTCATATTTTCTCCCTATTCTCCTTATCCCAGATTTTCTTTACTATATAAAGCGGTCTTTGCTTTACTTCTTCATATATTCGGCCAATATATTCGCCAATTATTCCAATAGCTATAAGCTGGACCCCGCCCAAGAAAAGTATAGACACCATTATTGATGGGTATCCCTTTACAGGATTACCATAAAGTATTTTGCTTATAATTATCCAAACGGCATATAAAAAAGCAGTTAATGAAATTAAAATTCCAAGAAGAGATGCAAGTCTTAACGGCACAGTAGAAAATGATGTAATGCCTTCTATTGCTAAGTCTATTAGTTTAAGGTAATTCCATTTAGTTTTTCCAGCATGCCTAGGGGCTCTTTCATAATAAACAGATGTGGTTTTAAACCCTACTCAGGCAAATATCCCTTTCATAAACCTCTTTCTTTCCCTAATTCCCTTAATAGCATTAAGGGCATCTTTAGAAATAAGTCTAAAGTCGCCTACGTCTTGAGGTATTTCAATGTCTGCAAGTTTATTGATAATTCTATAAAAAGCTTTAGAAGTAAATTTTTTCAAGAAGGTTTCTCCATCGCGCTTTCTCCTTACAGCGTTTACTACGTCATAGCCTTCTTCAAATTTAGAAAGAAAATCTAGTATTACCTCTGGCGGGTCTTGAAGATCTGCGTCAAATGGTATAACCGCGTCTGCATCTGCGTAATCTAATCCTGCGCTAAGCGCTATCTCTTTTCCAAAGTTGCGTGAAAGATCAATTATTTTAACTTTAGGATCTTTTTCATAAAGCTTTAAAAGTTCATTAAGCGTATTGTCTGTTGAACCATCGTTTACAAAGATTAAGTCGTATTGATAATTCGTGGAGTTTAAAACCTCTGTCAGCCTATCGTAAACTGCCTTCACATTATCTTCTTCGTTATAACAGGGTATAACAATTGCAATTTTTCGCTTTTTTTCATTATTCTCCTTCAAGGATCACCTCCAGCAATCTCTCAACATTTTCTTGCCAACTCATCCATTTTATGCCGTCTGGTTTTGGGTGCTTGCTTTCCTTATATAAATTATACCATTCCTTTATAGATTTTGCCAATATATTTTCATCTTTTGTATTTGAAAAATAGTAAGCGCTATCTTTTGCTATTTCTCTAAACACTGGTATATCTCTTAATATAAGAGGTGATTTGTAATAAGCAGCTTCTATGATAGGTAGCCCAAAACCTTCTCCTTCTGAAGCAACAATGGTTGCAGTAGCATTTTTATAAAGCATTTCAAGCAAATCATCCGATATATAACCAAGCCAAAACAATCTTTTATTTTTTTCTTGATGATTTTGAATATAATCTATAAGCTCTTCTACCATCCAGCCTTGCTTTCCTGCAAATACCAAATTAAAATCATAACCGTTTTTCCATAAAATCTCAAAAGCTTTTAAAACTTGTCTATGGCCTTTCCTTGGTTCTATAGTAGATACCATTAAAAAATAAGGTTTTTTGCTTATTATATTAAAAATTTCTAAATCTTCTTTGTCTAAGCCACTGCTGTGTTTAGCAAAGGATATGTCAGAACCATTATGAAGATGTGTTATCTCAAGATCTTCTCTTAAAAGGTTGTTTTCTTTAAGATAAGCTATTAGTTCATCTTCTACAGCTTTTGATACACATATAAGTTTATCAGCATAAGTGGCTATAGCTCTTAACCAATTTGAATGTAATGAATAAGAAATTTCTGGAAAACAATCAGGTCTTAAAATAGGCAATATATCATGAACTAAAAATATAATTTTTGCATTTTTAGCTCTCATGTACTTGTATATACCTTGATTGGCAGCATCGTAAACAAGATGGAAAAGGTCTGGTGCGTAAAATAAATCACCATCAAAAACATCTATCGGTTCATCTTCTAAAGAGATAATATCGTCTATACCAAGAAACTTAGAGGTAAATACTCTTGCATATTTATAAACCCATGTACCGTTTACATTTTCAAGGTAAATAGGTTCTATTCTATACCCTGTAGGAGGTTTTTCTAAAAGATATTTTAGCTGTGCCTTCACCACTCTTTCTATACCTGTTTTTAAGTCTTGCTTAGAGATTACGCTTACATCTACAAACAGTTGTCTAAGCCTTGGTTTTGGGTTTATATTTTTAGCCAAATTTATAGAAATCTCTGATATATCTTTTTTAAAATCTATATCTATGCTATTTAAGAAATCATGAGTAGAAGGATGGGTGTATATGCTTTCTATAGCATATTTATAATATTCCGCTATTTTATCAGGACAGTGAAAATCTTTTATATACTCTCTTGCCTTAAGGCTTAAGGTTTTTCTTAATTCTTTGTTGTTGTAAAGCTCTTCAATAGCTTTTGAAAGCTCTTCTACCTTAAACTCATCTTCTAACATATAAACTACGTCTTTAGGATAATCTGACATTGTAGCATGAGCGTTTACAACAGTTGGTATGCCGTAAGATAAGCAGTCCAAAACAGCACGAGAAGTCTCGCCACGAGAAAGCGTTCTTAGCTGTATAGCTATATCACAAGCTAACAAGTAATTGTTATAAGACTCCTTATCTACAAACCCAGTTATTATAACTTTATCCTCAAGGTTAAAATCTTTTATAGCGTTTGATATATAATTTCCTTCGCCTACAAAAACAAGCTTTACATTTGAAAGCTTTGAAAGTGATGATTTTGCAAAAGATTCAAGAGCTACATGGTTTAGTTTTGTTTTACCAACATATCCAAAGCTACATATAACAAAATCATCTTTATGTATATTTAGCTTTTTCCTAGCAATTTCTTTATCTTCTAGCGGTACCAATTCTCTTATTTGCTTTACAATATACCAATCTTCTAAGTTTAGAATACCGTAAAACTTTTTAGCAAGCTCTTTTGAAAAAGGAGAATGCACTATTACACCTTTTGCATTTTGTAAAACACTTAAGTTTAAAGGATACGTAAAAATAGTATTTTCAACATTAAAATCTTTTAAAAATTTGAGGGCAGTATATCCATGAGAATAATAAATCTCTTTTGTAAAAAAGTCTTTAAAACCGGCTTCATGCTGCATCCACCAATGTAAGTTAGAAATATAAAAATCATGTAAAACTATCACACCTGGATAGTCTTCTAAAAGAAATAGCATATGCTTATGAAAAGAACTATTGCCAATATGATAAAGAACTCTATCGTAACTATCGTAGTTTGTTTTAAAATACTTTATATCTCTTACAGCAAAATCCTTTGCAATATCTTGGTATACATATTCTTGATCAACTACAAGCTCTATATCGTAGTGCTTTGAAAGGTATGGTAAAAGCTCTTTTGAGTAATAAGATATACCGCTTTGTTCTGGTGGTAGAGGTGATATGTAAGCAAGCTTTAGTTTTTTATTTTCTTCAAAACTTATAACCTTTTTTTGGCTTTTATTATAAAGCTCTTCAAAAGCTTCTATAGCTTTCTTAGCACTGTTGTCCCAAGAAAATTCTTTGGAGCGTTTTAAACCGTACTCTTTTAGTTCTTTTATAAATCTATCGTTGGTAAGAACTTCTTTTATCTTAAAAGCAATAGAGTCTATATTTGATGGATCAAACAAAGCATCTTTTGTTCCTATAACTTCTGGTATGCTTGTAGTATTTGAACCTATAACAGGAGCACCGCAAGACATAGCTTCTAAAACCGGTAGCCCAAAACCTTCATGAAAAGACGGATATACAAACAAATCGCAAAGATTATACAATACTACCAAATCATCATCTGGTACATAACCAGTTAGGACAACACGAGAATCTAGCCTTAAATCCTTTATAAGTTTTTCTAAAATTGCCTTGTTGCCATCATCTATCTTACTAGCTATTACAAGGTTGTATGCATCTTTTAAAGCTGGTGGTAATTTAGCGTAGGCTTTTATAAGCCCATCAACATTTTTCCTAATATCAAACCCACTTGGTACATGTAAGATAAAACGTTTTGAGATATTGTATTTTTGTAGCAATTTCTTTCTTTGGTCTTCTGATATATCTATTTTTTTAAATTTTTCATCACAAGCATTATACACAGTATTTATCTTGGCTTCGTCGATACCAAGATAATCTATAGCCTCTTTTTTAGAAGATTCTGATATAGCAAGCAACAAATCTGCTTTTTTTAATTGTTCTATCCTTTTAAAATACCAATTACCAACATGAGGTGGTCCTGTATCAATGTATTTTTCCCTATGAATAAGAGGTATCAAATCGTATAATGTTACAGATGTGAGAATAAGCCTATCAAAATCCTTTACAGATACCACTATATCGTCTATAAAACCCTCAAACAAAGAGTTTATATGAACAACGTCTGGTTTTAGCTGAGATATCACATACTCTCTTATAAGCTCTGAAGTTTTTATATTCCAAATGTTAGCATCGTCTGAGTGATTCGCTGGTGTAATTGGAAAAAATGTAAGTATGTGATCTTTTGGTATAAGATCTTTAAGATCTTTTTTTATCTTATCTGTACTATATATAAAAGCTCCATTTAAAAGTATGTATATATCGTGATTTACATTGTTTTTTAATATCGCTTTTGTAAGGGAGATAGAGTATCTACCTATACCATGATGTCCATTCTCTCCCTGGACTGACTGAATATCAATAAGTATCTTCATAGGCTTTTTCTTTTTAATAGTTTATTGTACACTTTTTTAGCCGTTGGGCTTAAAGGTAAAGTAGATGTAGCGGTGCTTTCATTTTTAATTATATTTTCAATTTTTTTTTTGATTAGCCTTCTTTTTAGCTTACCTATAAAAGAGTATATGCGCCAAGGTTTTGAAAATGTAAGCATCTCTATTTGGCTTTTTAAAAATATAACAACGGCATTCAAGCTATTTAACTTGCTATCTAACTCTTGCTTAATATTTATAATCTTGTTTTCTAATTCATTTTTGTTTGATGTTATTAAATTTTCCATTTTTTCATCTAACTCTTGCTTAATATTTATAATCTTGTTTTCTAATTCATTTTTGTTTGATGTTATTAAATTTTCCATTTTTTCATAGTTATTTCTTGCAGCGTTAAGTATATCCATTAACCGATAAGAAGAATGGGATTTAAGATAATTTATAGCGGTTTTTATTTTTTCTATGAAAAAGCTGTTTTCACTTGGTTTTATACCTATCATAGCAACGTTTGGAGCCACGTGTTGAGAAAATGCATCTGAGAAATTTATACGATCAAGTGGTTTATAAACAGCATTTACACCAAAATAATTTATTTCTTCAAAACCTAAGTATTCTAATGTAAATCCTATAAGCTCAGGATGTAAAGGCTTTAGATGAGTAGGATCAACCCAAAAATCTATGGTGCCCACGGCAATATTTTCGGTAAAGGGAAACTCTATCAAAAAGCTACCACCTGGTTTTAAAACTCTTAAAACTTCTTTATAAAGATCGTATGCGTATTCAAATGAAAGATGCTCCAATACATGTATAAGAGATATCGTATCGTAAGTGTTTTCTTCTTGATTTTTTAGAAAATCCAAAGCATCAAAATATGCTACATCAAAACCTTTTGACTTGGTATACTCTAAAACGCTTTTGTTTATATCTATACCAAAAGCATCAAAACCAAAATCTTTGTAAAGCGATAGCATCTCACCCCTACCGCAACCTATATCAAGGGCTTTTGGTTTTGAAGATGGATAGCTTTCTGCGTAAGCTTTCAAAAGAGGTGTATAAAATTCTAAGCGCTTTCTTATCTCTTCTTCAGAACCTCTAAACTTTTCTTCAAAAGCCCTGTAAAAGTTATCGTCTATTGGCATCTTGCTTCTTTTGATGCTCTTTCTAAATCTTTTTCCATCATAATCTCTACTATTTTATCAAAATTAGTTTTTGGTTCCCAGCCAAGCTTTTGCTTTGCTTTTGAATAATCTCCTATGAGAATATCTACTTCTGCTGGTCTGTAAAACTTTTTAGATACTTCTACTATAGTTTTTCCGGTTTTTTTGTCTATGCCCTTTGTGTTTTCAAATTCTCCTTGCCATTCTATCTCAAACCCAGCCACCAAAGATGCTTTTTCTACAAACTCCCTTACGGAGTGAGTAGTGCCAGTAGCTAAGACATAGTCATCTGGAGAGTCTTGCTGAAGCATGAGATACATACCGTAGACATACTCTGGAGCATAACCCCAATCTCTTTTTGAATCTAGATTTCCAAGTATTAGCTTTTCTTCTAAACCGTATTTTATACGAGACAAAGTATATGTTATCTTTCTTGTGACAAACTCAAGACCCCTAAGAGGTGATTCGTGGTTAAAAAGTATACCTGAGCAAGCAAACATACCGTAAGATTCTCTATAGTTTTGGGTTATAAAGTGAGAAAATACTTTAGCACAGGCGTAAGGGCTTCTTGGATGAAAAGGGGTATCTTCATTTTGAGGTATGGTTTTTACTTTGCCAAACATCTCAGATGTAGAAGCTTGATAAAATTTTGCATCTTTTTTTATATCTCTTATGGCTTCTAAAAGCCTTAAAACTCCCATAGCATCTATATCTGTGGTAAGAATTGGCTGCTCAAAAGAAACACCTACAAAGCTCTGTGCTGCTAAGTTGTAAACTTCATCTGGCATAACATCTTTTATCACATGCCTTATGTTGGTGAGTTCAAGCAAGTCCATGTAAACAACTTTTACATGTTTTTCAATACCAAGCTCTTTTAACCGCCAGTTGGAAGAATCCCCGCTTCTTCTATCAGCCCCATAGACTTCGTAACCGTTTTCAAGCAAAAGTTTAGCCAAATATGCCCCGTCTTGTCCTCTTATACCTGTTATTAGTGCTTTTTTCATAAATATTATTATATCATATATTCATATATTAAATATTGATTTTAAAAACTTTTTTAGTTCTCTTATTGGTTTGGTAATGCGCCATGAGTTTGAGTTTAAAATGGCGTTTAGTTCTTCTTTTGTCTTATTTAACTCTTTTTCAAGGATCTCTGATTTAACCTTGTATTGCTCTATCTCTTTTAATTTATTTAGGTTTGAATGCTCAGCCATCGTGCCTTGAAAGTGCAAAAAATCTAAATCTTGTTGATTTTTATAGCGTTGTTGTGAAGGTTATCTCCAAATACATCTGCTATTAAGATAGAAGGTTTTTTAGTTTTTGGCATATAGAAATTTTAACATAGATTTTATATCATTGTAATTTTTTTACTCTTTAAGAGATTTTTGATATGAAAATTTTGTTAGGAAATGAAAGTATTGATATATATAGCTTTGATAAAGAATTTGTAATAATTGGGTACCATCAAGACCCTGAGAAAGAAGTAAGGCTTGATTACATAAGACAAAACAACATAAGCCTTGCAAGGAGTAGGCTTTCAGGTCAAGCGGTTTATGTGGACAAAGACACTATCGGTGTAAGAGTAAAGGGTAGCAAAGAGCTTTTTTATGAGAGGTTTTTAAAAGCTTTTAAAAATATAATAAAAGATATAAGTATAGAAAGCACTCAGCTAAAGGTAGGTCAAAAAAAGCTTTCAGCGATACATGGGGATATTGAAGATTTTACATTTGAAGTATTTTTACCGCTTTCTTTAAATATAGAAAAAACTCTAAAAAGCATACATATGCCAGTGGAAAAACTCACCTCTTACGGTATAAAAGCAGCGGATGATAGGCTTACAAGCGTAAGAAAAGCCATCGGCAAAGACATATCAAAAGAAGAGTTTATCAATATCCTTTTAAACAGCTTTTACGATGAGTTTGGGGATTTTAAAATAAAAGAAGAAGAAAATTTTTATTTTGAGTCCGATCAAAAGTTTATTTTTGAAAATGCAAAGCCAAAAGAAGGCTATGTATACGGCTTATACAGATGTAAAGGCGGTACTTTTAGAGTTTATATAAAAAAAACAAAAGATGTTTTAGAAGATATATTTATAAATGGAGATTATATAATATCACCAAAAAATTATCTTAAAAGCTTAGAAAACTTCTTAAAAGGAAAAAAAATAGACATCGTTAAAGATGAGCTTGATGTATTTTTAGAGTCAAACGCTTTTAAAAGTATAGACGTATCAAAAGAAGATATAAAAGAAGCTATTTTGTTTACGTTAAGAAAGTTAGATGCAAAAGATTTTGGTTTAAAAGAGGAAACGCTTATTGCAAGTATAGGAGGGGATTTAAAAGAAAACCTTCAAAAAGCAAAAGTTATGCTACTTCCTTACTGTGCCAAACCAAGGTGGTGTGATTATAGACACCTTGATGATTGCGGAGAGTGTGGGGGATGTACAGTAGGAGATGCCTATAGACTTTCTTATCAAAAAGGCATGATACCTATTACTATTACATCTTTTGAGCTTTTAAGAGATACCCTTATTTGGTGTGCAAAAAATGGATACACGTACATAGGACATTGCTGCTATGAGTTTTACGAAAAGCGGTACGAAGCTTTTCAAAAGGCATCAGAGTTTGGGGCAAACGGAGTGCTTTTTGACATAGTAGGTACCACTTGTTACAGCCTTGGGGTAGAAGAAGAGGAAAAAGCTTACCATGGTGAGTTTACAGTGGAGTTAGATCTTATAAAAGATGATCTTTACAAATCACTAAGCGTAAAAGAAGAAACCACTGAGTTTAGAAAATCTCATCAAAGCTTTGATTTTTCAAAATACTTTTTAGATTTTAAACCCCATTATTACAAGAAACCAAAAGCGGTGCCAACCCCAGAAGAAGATAGAACAAGAAGCGCTATGCAAATTGACGTATTTAAAGGTGAAGCCACTGTAAAAGACATGGTAGTCTCTTACAAAGAAGCCTTTAAAGAGCTTGCAAACCTTATTAAAAACTCAAAAAACCCAACGGTAGTAGTAGGACCTCTTTTGTTTTGGGATTTTAACGAAAAAGAGCTTCAAGAAAAAGCAAGTATCACAAGGCTTTTAATAGAAAAAATAAATGCCAACGTAAAAATACTACCAGATTATAGACCAAAGCTAAAAAACTACGATCCAAACGTTGAGATGGACCCACCAAACCCACATGAAGCTATACTTCAGGGCAATCATGATATCACTATTTTAATAGGAACGCATTGCTATAGGACAGACTTTGTTATAAGGCTTTTAAAGAAAAATACCCCAACCACAGTAGTAGCTTTGTGCGGACTATACGGACATCCAGAAGCAGATTTATCTACAAGCTTTACAGATGCTAACAAACTAAAAGAGCTTTTAGACATGCTTTGATTTAGAAGGTACACAAGCTTAAAACTCTATCCACATCCCCTCTTTGTACAAGTCTACCTTTATCTATAAAGATCGCTTCATCACACATTTCTTTTACACTTTTCATATCATGGCTTACAAACAAAATAGTTTTGTTTTTTCTTTTAAACTCTTTTACCTTTTCTTTGCTTTTTTTCATAAAAGCAATATCTCCCACCGAGAGTATCTCATCTAAGATTATAATATCTGGGTTTATACTAAAAGCCGTAGAAAAGGCAAGCCTTGAATACATACCAGAAGAATAAGTCCTAACAGGCTCATCTATCACATCTTTTAGTTCTGCAAACTCTATTATCTCGTCTATTTTCTTGTAGATCTCTTTCTTAGAAAGCCCCAATATAAGACCGCTTATTATGATGTTTTCTCTACCTGTAAGCTCAGGGTGAAACCCAGTACCAAGCTCTAAAAGAGGTACCAAAGAACCCTTTACTTTTACACTTCCAGAGGTAGGTTTTATGATACCAGATATTATTTTAAGAAGGGTAGATTTACCAGCACCGTTTTTCCCTACTATACCCAAAGTGCTTCCAGATATCACGTCAAAGCTTATATTGTCAAGGGCTTTCACTATTTGCTTTTGAGGTCTACCATGTTTTATAAAATCTACAAAAGCAGACTTTATAGAAAAATATTTTTTTGTATGCCTTTTGAATATTTTTGTAACATTTTTTACCTCTACCACAACACTCATATATACTCTGGAAAAACATCCTTTTTAGAGTGAAAATAATTAAACCCTATTATATAAACTACTATAGATATGAAAAATAACAATATCAAGAGCTCAGGCCTTGGCATTAGGTTGTCGTAAAATATATCGTGATAGCATTTTATCAGATACGCTATAGGGTTTAAGTATATTAGCTTTTGGTACTTAAGTGGAACTTGTGTATCAAAATACATAACCGGCATACAAAAAAACAAAAGCTGTATAATCGTTTGTATAATCTGTCTAACATCTCTGTAAAATACGTTCCATGTGGCTGGAAAAAAAGCTACCCCTGTGGTTAGAAAAAATTGTATTATTACAACAGCTGGAAGAAAAAGCACTATAAAACTTATCTCAACATGGAAAAATATTAAAAACAAAAACAATATAGGTATTGATAAAAGGTAGTTTATAAGGTTAGAAACTACTTTTGTGATTACCACTATCTCAGCAGGTAACGTAGATTTTGTTATCAAAGCCCCAGCAGAAACCACCGAATCAGTAGCCTCTATCACAGAAGAGGAAAACCAATTCCAAGGCAATATACCGCTAAAAAAATAAACTGGATAATTTTTTGCAGTATTTTTAAATATCACTACAAACAAAAACGTATAAACCAAAAGATTTAAAAGAGGGTTTAACATACTCCACAAAAAACCAAAAACAGAACCCCTGTATCTTATTTTCAGTTCCTTTAAAGCCAAAACGTATATAAGGTAGTGATATTTGTATAAAAGATTAAATGGATAAAGTATAGCGTTAAAATATCTCATTACAATTATTATATCATTATAAGATTTGTGATAATAAAATTCAGGTTTCTTTTAATTTGTTATATAACTTGTCAAAATTCAACAAATCCATATACTCCCACTCTCTAAAAGCCATAGCGTATATCTTGTGCTTGGTAAGATAGTTGACAATGTTCTTTTGAAGCCTCAAAGAGGCAAATATAGGTAAAAGTTTGTAGTCTTTGTACTCATCAAAAAGCTTTCTAAACCTTTCTATCTTCTCGTTTATAAAATCATCTATATAGTTTATCCTTGGTGTTGATTTTACCTCTATAAGAAATACGGTTTTACACTCATCGCTTATCGCTATTACGTCAAACTCATCTTGTAAATCATCTTTTATTTTTTCTCTGTTCAAAGATAAATCTGTTATCTTGCATTTAAAATAGCTTTCTAAAACAGGTCTTGTGGCTGGAAATATGATATCTTCTACTATAGTCCCAAGCTTGTTTGACAAAGCTCCCCATTCTTTGTTAAAGCGTTTTACCTCTTTGTCTTGTCTTTTTTCTATGTTTTCCATTCTTTTAATAGACTTTTCTACAGTTTCTTTTAGACTATCAACCATCTTCTCTTGTCTTGTTAGTGATTCTTCCGTTCTTTTCTTAAACTCTTCAGTGCTCTTTCTAATCTCTTCATCACCTTTTCTAAGTTCTTGTATGCTTTTTGTAAGCTCCTGTATGTTTTTCCTTATTTCTTCTTCGCTCTTTCTAATCTCTTCATCACCTTTTCTAAGTTCTTGTATGCTTTTTGTAAGCTCTTGTATGTTTTTCCTTATTTCTTCGTCGCTTTTTCTAATCTCTTCATCACCTTTTCTAAGCTCTTTTATGCTTTCTGTAAGCTCTTGTATGTTTTTCCTTATTTCTTCGTCGCTTTTTCTTAGCTCTTCATCGCCTTTTCTAAGCTCTTTTATGCTTTCTGTAAGCTCTTGTATGTTTTTTCTAAACTCTTCATCACCTTTTCTAAGTTCTTGTATGCTTTTTGTAAGATTTTCTATATTTTTACCTTCTTCTTTTACACTTTCGTAGAGATATTCTATTTGTTTACTCATTTCTTTATTGCTTTTCTCAAGCATCAGCATGCCAGACATAAACTCTTTTAGCATCTCTTCGATTTCTGAGAGTCTCCCTTCTACAGATTCCATAGTATAAATATACTACATTGAAAATTTATGTCAAGCCAAAAAATTCTTCCATCTTTTGGTTTACAAACTCTTTAAACTCTTTTTTGAACCTATCTTTGTTAAACCTTTCGGCATTTTTTCTTATCTTAAAAGCATCAAAACTATTCTCTACAGTCTCAAATTTTTTCACAGATAATACAATATCTTCAATAGTTTGATTTTCAAAAAATACACCAGTTTCACCATCTACAACAGTTTCAAGAGCACCACCTTTAGCATAGGCTATTACTGGTGTACCGCAGGCTTGAGCTTCCACTGGAATTATACCAAAGTCTTCTTCAGCCGCAAAAATAAACGCTTTTGCCTTACTCATGAAATCTTTAAGAACATGAAAAGGTTGATATCCAAGAATCTCTACATTTTTAGAAGCGTTTTGCTTTATTTTTCCAAAATCTGGTCCATCTCCTATTACAACAAGCTTTTTATCTGGCATTTGTGAAAATGCTTTTACTATTAAATCTATCTTCTTATAAGGCACAAGCCTTGAAGCTGTTAGGTAAAAGTTTTCTTTTTTTGTATAAACTTCAAACTTCTCTACTTCTACAGGTGGATATATAACAGCGGCATCTTTTCTATAAACTTTTTTTATTCTTTTTGCTATATAGTTTGATATAGCTATAAAATAATCAACTCTATTTGCACTCACTACGTCCCAAAGCCTTATCCTATGCAAAAAATACCTTGCTATTAGGCTTTTAAAACCCTTTTCAATATTTGCTTCTTTTAGATAATCATAATACAAATCCCAAGCGTATCTCATAGGAGTATAACAATAGCATATATGAAGCTGGTTTGAGTTTGTTAAAACACCCTTTGCCACAGCGTGAGAGGAAGATATTATTACATCGTAGTAAGATAAGTCAAATTGCTCTATGGCAAAAGGAAAAAGTGGTAAATAATTTCTATAAAGCTTTGTTGCTTTTGGTAGTTTCTGAACAAAAGATGTTTTTATGTTGGCTTTTTCAAAAATAGTACCTTTCAACGTTTCTTCAGCTTTTAAAAGCGTATATACATCAGTAGGGTAAAGCTCATATATAGCTTCTAAAGCTTTCTCCGCTCCCCCAAACGTTACAAGCCAATCGTGGACAAGCGCAAATTTCATCAGCTACGCTATCAAAGACTCATCTTCAAGCAAGGAAGCTTTGTAAATTAGTTCTACCTCTTTTTCTGTAATATCGGCTGGGTTTATGTTAAAAGCGTTTCTACCGGTAAAGTACACATCTTCTGCAAGAGTGTAAGGAAGGTCCTCATCTGGTGCTATACCAAGCTCTTTTAAACTAAGAGGAAGATTTAGCCTTTTGGTAAGGTTTTTTAGCGTTTCAAGAAGATGATACTCGTCTTTTAAGCCTAACTTTGTTGCTAACTTTCTATATTTTTCTGGTGCTCTTTTTACGTTGTAAAGGGTAACGTAATATCCTAAAGCCGATAAACCTTTTGCATGGGCTACTTGTGGATACCTACCGGATATAGGGTGTTCCATAGCGTGAATAAGACCTGCTCTTTTTTGATCTATGGCAATACCTGCAAGCATAGCCGCATAGCTCATATTTTCTCTAGCTTCTTTGTTTGTTCCATCTTCGTATGCTATTTCAAGCCATCTTAGTATTAGCTTTAAAGCTACGACACCTAAGTCTTCTGCAAGCCTATTGTTTAGCTTGTTTGTGTAAGATTCTAAAGCATGATAAAAAGCATCCATACCTGTGGTGGCGGTCAGGTCTTTGTCCATACTCATTGTAAGCTCTGGGTCTATTATTGCCACCTTTGGATAGTTTAAAGAATGGGCTATCGCAAGCTTTTCTTTCCTGTTTGGGTTTGATATTACAGAGTACTTGTTTACCTCAGATCCAGTGCCGGCGGTGGTTGGTATGGCTATAACAGGTCTTGTATAATAGGGTATAGATTTTGGGCCCTCTGGATAAAACACGTATTCCCAAGCAAAACCTTCGTTAGAAGACACTATGGCTATAGCTTTAGCCGCATCTAATATTGAACCTCCTCCAAGACCTATTATAAAATCTACTTTGTTTTCAGAAGCTATTCTAGCTCCTTTGTTTACACTTACATCTGTAGGGTTTGGCTCTATTTCATCGTATATAATCACGTCCCTTATGTTGTTTAAGATTAAGTTTGATATAACTTTGTCTAAGTATCCATGCTTTTTAGAAGATCTACCTGTTACAATAAGACCTTTAAAGCCAAATCTTCTTGCTACTTCACCCACTTTTGAAAGAACACCGTATCCAAAATGTATATCCACAGGCATATAGTAGTTAAACATCATAAATCACCTCTTAAAGGATTATATGGTCGCTTTTAAAAACAGGGCCTTCTACACAGGTTCTCGTATAACCATCTTTTGTTTTCACCACACAACCAAGACAAACTCCGTATCCACAAGCCATAGGATTTTCCAAAGAAAGGTAGGCTTCAAATCCCTTTTGCTTTGAAATGTTTTGCACAGCTTTTAGCATAGGTGTAGGACCACACGCATACACGTTGGCATTTTCCATATCTTTTAAAGCATCTGTCACATAACCTTTTTTACCAAAACTCCCATCGTCGGTATAAACTTCAACAGGTATATCGTATTTTGAAAACCAATCTAGCATAACAAGGTATTCTTTTGATTTTGCTCCGTAATATAGTTTAAAATTTAAGTTTTTAGCTTTTAAAAGCTTACAAAACAAACTAACTCCAGATATACCAATACCACCAGCCAACACAACGTTTAATTTATCATAGGACGCTTCAAAAACCCCATTGCCAAGAGGCATTAGCACATCTACAAACTCCCCGTTTTTCAAACTGCTCATAACAGCAGTTCCTTTTCCTATTACATCGTAGTATATATAAATAACATTTTCTTCTACATCTGCTATGGCAAACGCCCTTCTGTTTAAAGGATCAAAACTATCGTTTGGTTTTATCATAACAAAATGCCCAGGCTTTATATCGTACCGATGTTTTAGTTTTAACACCATCAAATATGTATGTATACCTACTTTTTCATTTTTCAATATCTCTAACCTTACATCTTCCATAAAAATATTATACTCTGGCTAAAACACCAACAAGGTGTTATATTATTATTGGAGGAAAAAATGGGTACAAGCATACCGATGACTATTTATGATAAGTTGGTGGAAAAGTTTGGCAAAGAGACTGCCGTTGAAATTGTAGAACTTATTGAAGATACCCAAGACTATTTAGAAGAAAAAGTAGTTGAAGAAACTAAAAAAAGAAAGATAGAATTAAGGGACGAACTAAGAAAAGAGTTAGCTACAAAAGAAGATATACTGCTTGTAAGACAAGAGATAGAAACGGTAAGACAAGAGATAGAAACGGTAAGACAAGGGCTAAAAGGAGAGATAGAGACACTAAGGAAAGAAGTAAGAGGAGAGATAGAGGCGCTAAGACAGGAGCTAAAAGGAGAGATAGAAGCACTAAGGCAAGAAGTAAGAGGAGAGATAAAAGTGCTCAAGATGTGGATTTTTATCTTGGGGGTGCTTGAAATAATCTTAAATCAAAACTCTTTGGAGCTTATAGCAAAAATATTGGGCAACTTATTCAAATAAGTATGCTAAAAAATAACATCGAAGAGGTATACGCCAAGATAGAAAAAGCATCGTTAAAAGCTTCTAGAAAAAAAGAAGATATAAAGCTTTTAGCTGTCACAAAAACAGTACCTGTTGATGTTATAAAAGAGGCTTACCAATACGGTCTTAGGCTTTTTGGAGAAAACAAAGTCCAAGAGTTTTTAGGAAAATACGAAGCTCTAAAAGATTTGGATATAGAATGGCATTTTATAGGCGTACTTCAAACAAACAAGGTAAAGTATCTAAAAAATAAAGTAAAACTTATACACTCAGTAGATAGGAAAGCCCTTGTGGACGAGATTTCAAAACGAATGGAGCATATTGATATTCTTATAGAAGTAAACGTAGGACAAGAAGAGTCAAAATCTGGTGTAAAAGAAGAGCAGCTAAAAAGCCTAACCGAATACGTGCTATCAAAACCAAACTTACACTTGAAAGGGCTTATGTGTATACCACCTTATTTTGAAGATAGTGAGAAAGTACGTCCTTTTTTTGCAAAGTTAAGAAATTTAAAAGAAGGTTTGGAAAATACGTTTAATATAAAGCTGTCAGAGTTATCTATGGGTATGTCTCATGATTTTGAAGTAGCCATAGAAGAAGGTGCAACCATAGTAAGGATAGGTACCTACATATTTGGCAAAAGAGATTACAACAAGTAAAATTGATGAACCTTGCGAGAAAGATTTTTGAAGCCAACAGGATTTTTAAGCTTTTAGAAAAAGGCGATAGAATACTCATTGGTTTTTCTGGGGGTGTAGATTCTGTCGTATTGTCATACCTTCTTTTTAAATTAAAAGATGTATTCAATATTGAGATTGGACTAGCTCACTTTAACCATAACCTAAGAGAAGATGCAAAAGACGACGAGTTTTTTTGTATAAACTTTGCTAAATCCTTTGGTATTCCTATATACGTAGAAAGCTACGATGTAAAATCCTTAAAAGGAAACGTAGAAGAAAACGCTCGTAAAAAGCGCTACGAATTTCTACAAAAGATAGCAAAAAAAGAGGCTTTTAACAAGATAGCAACAGCCCACCACCTTGATGATTTGGCAGAAACGATGATCCTCTGGTTTGTAAGAGGAGGGGGGCTAAAAGGTATATCTGGTTTTAAGGCTTCTCAAAACAACATAATAAGACCGCTTATCACCACCACGAAAGAAGAGATCAAAGATTTTGCACAAAAACAAGGTTTAAACTGGAGAGAAGATTATACAAACTACGATGAGACTATATCAAGAAACCTAATAAGACACAAAGTAATACCTATTTTAAAAAAGATAAACCCAAATTTTTTATCTACGGTGCTCCAAGAATCTATAATCCTTCAAGATGAAGAAGCTTTTTTAGAAAATTATACAGAAAGCGCAATAAAAAGTATAGATGTTTTTGATATCAAAAGCCTAAAATCCCAACCAAAAGCTATACAAAGGCGCATAGTAAGAAAAACCTTTGGCACGAAGACATTCCAAAAAACAGAGCTTGTTTTAAGGCTTTTGGAAAACGCTAAGCAAATAAGACTATCAAAAGATAAAACATTAGAAGTAAAAAACGGTAAAATAACAGTAAAAAGAGTGATATAATATAGTAAACTTTTAAGAGGTGGAAGATTTATGCCGAAACTATCACCAAGGGATATAAAGAGTAAAATAGCTGGTATAAAAAACACTATGCGTATTACAAACGCCATGAAAGTGGTATCAGCTGCCAAGTTAAGAAAAGCCCAAGAGGCTATTTTCAAGGCAAGACCATATTCAGATAAATTGTATGAAATAATGGCACATCTTTTTGCACATATAGACACGTATTCTCATCCTCTTTTTAGAAGAAGGGATTTAAAAAACGTAGATTTGGTAATAATAAGCGCAGATAGAGGTTTGGCTGGGGCTTTTAACGCAAACTTGTTTAAGAAAGTGGATAGCTATCTAAAATCTTGTCAAAACCAAAGCGTAAATCTTCATATAATAGGAAGAAAAGCCTATCAGTACTATTCAAAAAGAAAATACAACATAGTTAGCTCTTATCAAGATGTATTTAAAAAAGAAATAAACTTTGATATAGTAAAAGAACTTAGCGCTAAACTAATATTGAGGTATAAAGAAGAAGAAACGGACCTTATTGTGCTATTTAACAACGAAATGATAACAAAAGCCACATACGCTCCAAAAGAAAGAAGGTTTTTACCAATAAGGGAAGAGGACATAAACATACAAGAGCGCCCATTGGACCACAACACAGTATACAACATAGAAGGCAACGAATCTGATATACTTGATGGTATTATAAACATATACATGAACTATCAACTTTACAGAGCTATGTTAGAATCAAACGCCGCAGAACACTTTGCTCGTATGGTAGCAATGGACAACGCCACTAGAAACGCATCTGATTTAATCAAAAAATGGACTTTGATATTCAACAAAGCTCGCCAAGAATCAATTACCGCCGAGTTAATAGATATAGTAACAGCAGCAGAAGCTATGGATTAAGCTAATTTATTGCATAGAAGTTTATAAGCTTTTAAATATATTAAGTTTGATGATTCCTAAGGTATCTATAGGCGTAGAGTTTATTGCCACCGAACAGGATATACTTAAGTCTATACCAAAAGAGGTGGGAGCCTCGCTTACGTTCCTTGGTATAGCAAGAGCTTCAAAAGAAGATGGAGATATAGTAGAGCTTTTCTACGAAGCCCATGAACCCATGGTTTTAAAAATTTTTGAAGACATAAGATTAAAAGCCATAAAGGATTTTTCTTTGATAGACGCCTATATTTACCATAAGATAGGTAGTGTAAAAGTGGGAGAAGTGTCTTTTTTCGTACTGGTGCTTGGCTCTCACCGAGACGAGGTTTACAAAGGTTCAAGGTTTATTGTGGACGAGGTAAAAAAAGAAGCACCTATATGGAAAAAGGAGGTTTTTAAAGATGGAAGCTCTAAATGGGTCATGGGTGCATGAAATAACCTACCTTCGGATATCCATCACCGATAAGTGCAACATGAAATGCTCTTATTGTAGACCCACAAACATAGACTATATATCACACAAAGAGCTTTTATCCTACGAAGAGATAAGAGATATAGTTTTTGTTATGAAGGACTTTGGGCTTAAAAAAGTTAGAATTACCGGGGGAGAACCGCTTGTAAGACCTCAGGCTTGGAAACTTGTATCTTTACTAAAAGCTACAAACCTAGAATCTATATCAATGACCACAAACGGCACATATCTAAAAGAATATGCAAAGCTTTTAAAAGAAGCTGGTCTTGATACCATCAACATAAGCTTAGATACGTTAGATGAAAATAAATTTAAGCATGTTACCAAAAGCGATATAAAACCTGTTTTAGAAGGCATTTACGAAGCCTCTTCTTTGGGTTTTAACCTAAAGCTAAATACGGTGCTCATAAAAAATTTCAACGACGATGAGATAATACCTCTTGTGGAATTTGCAAGAAGTACAAAAGCAAGGATAAGGTTTATAGAGCTTATGCCTGTGGGAAAATTAGATTTTTTCAATAGATCAAAAATATTCTACAATTATCAAGTGTTTGAGCTTTTAGAAAAAACCTATGGAAAACTTGTAGCGCTACCTCCGGACGGTTCTAAAAGTGCCAAAAGGTTTTTAATAGAATCTATAAACACGGAAGTGGGTTTTATAAGCCCTATATCAAGTCCTTTTTGTGATGGATGTTCAAAACTAAGGCTTACACCTGAAGGTACTATTATGTATTGCCTTAGAACCAACAATGGCATAAATATAAAAAAGATAATAAGAGAAGAAGGTATAGAAGCTTTTAGAAAAATAATGCCAGACATCATTACTCAAAAAAATATATCCAACAAATACATAATAAACAACGATTATAGCTTTTTGGACTGCAACAGAGCTATGACATCTATAGGTGGTTAGATCGTGAAGTTTAAAGTTATAAACTTAGGCTGTAGAATGAACCAATTTGACGGAGATTTTATAAGCTCTTGGCTTTTAAAACATGGTTACGAAAAGTCAGAAATACCAGATATATATATAATAAACACCTGCAGCGTTACATCTCAAGCGGATAGAAGCTCAAGACAAGCCATATACAAAGCCAAAAAAGAAAATCCAAACGCTGTAGTAATAGCCACGGGTTGCTATGCCCAAACTCAAAAAGATGCGTTGGAAAAGCTAAAAGAGGTGGATATAGTCTTAGGAAACGCCAACAGAACAGATATAATAAAAGCTATCAAAAATTACATAGATACCAAACAAAAGCTATCTTACGTAGACAACATATTTAGACAAAACGATATAGCCTTTCAAGAGGATATAATCTTTGAAAATCATAGACCTTTTTTGAAAATACAAGAAGGTTGCAACAGTTTTTGCACTTTTTGTATAATACCTTTTGCCAGAGGCAAATCAAGAAGCGTAGACGAAGATCTTGTTTTTAAAAGCGTACAAAATTTATACGAAAAAGGCTACAAAGAGGTAGTGTTAACCGGCACACAGTTAAGCCAATACGGACATGATAAAGGCACTTCACTTTTTAAGCTTTTAAAAAAACTAATAAAAATACCAATATTTATAAGGCTTTCCTCTATGAATGTAAACGAGATAAAAAACGACAAAGAGCTGTTAGACCTCATAACGGAAGAGCCAAACATCATGCCTCATTTTCACCTTTCTCTTCAAAGCGCCAGCGACAACATCCTAAAAGCCATGAGAAGAGAATATACGCTAAAAGAGTACGAAGAAACGGCAAGCTACATAATAAAAAAAAGACCAATAAGCGCAATAGGCACAGATGTAATAGTAGGTTTTCCAAAAGAAACCGATGAAGATTTCAACATCACCTACAATTTTTTAAAGGATTTTCCTTTTGCTTACCTTCATATATTTACGTACTCGGATAGACCTCTTACAAAAGCCCAAAAACTAACACCAAAAGTAGATACAAACATCAAAAAAGAGCGTTCAAACCTTCTTCACATCCTTGACAAAGAAAAAAGAACCACCTTTAGAAAAAATATGAAGGGCAAGACGCTAAGAGCCCTCACCATATCCTCTGATAAAGCTATTACAGAAAATTACATAGAGCTAACTCCAAAAGACTTGTTTATAGACAAATTTGAAAAAATAAATGATATAATAATTGTAAGACTATGAAGATAGTAGCAAGAAGCGTAAAAGTAGAACCTTTAGATGCAAAGATAGAGCGTTGTAAAGACGGTGAGAATTCTAAATTTTACTGCCTTAAAGTTTTAATCACATTTTCAAATGGCACCACCAAAGAATATGTTATGAGAGCACACAACGAACCAAAAACCTTAGAGCGCTTTATAAACAACGATAAAGGCTACAAAGATAAGTTTCAAAACGTATTTGCTCTAACAGACAAAGGTAATATCGTATATCTACCAAATGTACCACAAGAAGCCATTTCTAGCTAACATCATCTACAAGATATATCGACAAAAGCTCTCATACTGATATTCTCTTTAGATATGGCAGGCATAGGCGCAGCTTTTACCATAGCAAATCTCATTGGTACTGCTGGGTTATTTTCTACGTAAGAAATACTTTTTACAAAACACTCTTTTTTAAAAATTTTAGAAAAGTTTGATGCATAAGCTAAAGTCTTTTCTGCTAAATCGTTTATAAGATAATTTTTAGTAGCTTCTATATCTTTTTTTGGTACTGTAAAACCAGAGTATGTTATCTGATAATTTATACCTTTCAAAGCGTTTAATATTTTTGTTTGGTTTCTTGGGTTTTTCATATAAAAACTATAATCGTTTATACCTTTATAACCCTCACATACATATTCTTTGTTATTGTAAAAGCAGTTTCTTAAAATCCTAAAATTGCCTCCTTTGTAAGGTATATTCAAACCTCTTATTATATTGTCAATCCTACCAAGATAAGCTATAACACTATTGCTGTCTTTAGCGCTATAATTTATATCTATATTAAGCTTATAAACGCTAGGCATGATGCTTTTGCTATCTTCTAACGCTATTTTTATATCTGGATAAGCGTAAGACAACGCACAAAAACCAAAAATAAATATTAAAAGTTTAAAAACTCTCATGATTTTATTATAGCAATTTCTCAAACTAAATAGCATGATATAATAAAGAATGCACGTTTCAAATAGCAAATTTATTTTTGTTACCGGCGGTGTTTTATCTTCTCTTGGTAAAGGTGTAGCTTCCGCTTCCATAGGAGCTTTGTTAGAAGGCTTAGGACTTGATATAACCCTTCAAAAGCTAGACCCTTATTTAAACGTAGACCCCGGAACTATGAACCCGTATCAACACGGTGAGGTGTTTGTAACAGAAGATGGTGCCGAAACCGACCTTGACCTTGGACATTACGAAAGATTTACCAATACAAACTTGTCTAAACTAAACAACGTAACCGCTGGGAAAATATACAACAGCGTTTTGGAAAAAGAGAGAAAGGGTGCATACCTTGGTTCTACGGTGCAAGTTATACCACACGTAACCGATGAAATAAAATCTATGATACTAAAAGCATCAAAAAACAAAGATATAACTATAGTAGAAATAGGCGGTACGGTGGGAGATATAGAGAGCTTACCCTTTTTAGAGGCTATAAGACAGCTACAGCTTGAAATAGGAAAAGAAAACACGCTTTTTATACACTTAACTTATGTCCCATACATCTCTGTGGCTGGTGAGTTAAAAACAAAACCAACCCAACACTCCGTAAAAGAGTTAAGAGCTATAGGCATACAACCAGATATCATAATATGTCGCTCCGAAGTAGAGCTTCCTCAAGATGTAAAATCAAAAATAGCTATGTTTTGCAACGTAAAACCAGAAAATGTTGTATCTGCTTACGATGTGGATTACATCTATAAAATACCTCTTATTTTAAAAGCTCAAAACTTAGATAAAATCATTATTGATGCTTTTAGACTAGAAAAGAAAGAACCAAATCTTACAAAGTGGGAAAACATAGTATCAAGCTTAGAACATTTAAAAGATTCTGTAAATATAGCCATAGTTGGAAAGTATATAAAACTAAAAGACGCTTACAAAAGTCTCATAGAAGCTCTTATACATGGAGGCATTGAAAATAAGTTAAAAGTAAACATGATATGGATAGATTCTGAAAGTTTAAATGAAAAAGATTTAGAAAATGTAGATGGTATTTTGATTCCAGGGGGATTTGGAGAAAGGGGAATAGAAGGAAAGATAAAAGCTCTTAACTACGGCAGGACTCACAACATACCTACTTTTGGTATATGTCTTGGTATGCAGCTTATGGCTGTGGAGTTTGCCAGAAACGTTTTAGGCTTTAAAAATGCAAATTCTACTGAGTTTGACCCAAATACTCAAAACCCCGTTATAGACATTATGGAAGACCAAAAAAACTTAGAAAACATGGGTGGGACTATGAGGCTTGGAGCTTACGAATGCCTTATAAAAGAAAACACAAAAGCTTATGAAATTTACAAAGAAAATCTCATATACGAAAGGCATAGGCATAGATACGAATTCAACAACAAATACAAGGAAGATTTTGAAAAAAATGGTTTTATAGCTTCTGGCATATACCCTAAAAAATCTTTGGTGGAGATATTGGAGCTTCAAAACCACAGATGGTATATAGGGTGTCAGTTTCATCCGGAATTCAAAAGCAAGCCGTTTAAAGCTCATAAATTGTTTGCATCTTTTATAGAAAACGCATATATTTATAAGAAGGAAAGGAGCTAAAAATATGGCTTTGGATTATCAACCGATGTATGTGCTTGCCAGCGGAATGAGTTTAGAGCAAAGAAGATTGGACGTAGTAGCCAACAACATAGCCAATGCAGATACACCTGGTTTTAAGAAAGATTTTCTATCAGCTTTAGCCTACTATACACCAGATGCTACAAAAGAACCCGGCAACGCCTCCGACAACCCTTCCAACAATTACGTATATCCTATTATGGAAAAGATATACACAAACTACGCAGAAGGACCCATCAGAAAAACTGACAACCCTCTTGATTTAGCCATAAACGGCAAAGGTTTTTTCAAAGTTATGAACGATAAAGGCCAAATATTTTATCAAAGAAGAGGAGATTTTCAACTAGACAAGAACGGATATTTGGTAAATCACTACGGCATGAAGGTGTTGGGTCCCAAAAACCAACCTATCCAAATACCGCCCATAGCCACATCTATCCATATATCACCCCAAGGAAACGTGTTTATTACCACCCAAGGTACCAACGAAACGCCTTCTCAAGTAGGCACCATAGGTTTAGTAGATCTCACCAACCCAGAAAAAGCTGGCAACGACCTTTACACAGCTCAAACCGCCACGCCAGATACAAGCTCTACTCTAATACAAGGTGCTTTGGAAGGCTCTAACGTAAATCCGGTAAGAGAAATGGTGCAGCTTATCGACCTTTCAAAAGCCTATCAAGTGTATGGAAATCTTGTGAAAGGCTTAGAAACCACGCAGTCTAAAGTCTCAAACAACTTTGGCTAGTTTTTAGGATTTTAGGATAAAGATTTTTACAACGTTTATTATAGCTTCATGGATTATTATAAAAAAAGCTAAAAACGTGTAAAATATACCAGAGGACATTTTTATATTTGATATAAAGTAAAACCCCAACAAGATAAAAAAGGGTGTTAGCAAAATATTTAACACATCAAACAATATGTCTTTTTTAACGATTTTTCTAGAAAGAGTAGAAGATGTTAGCTTATAAATTTGTATTTTGAGGCTTTTAAAATCTACCACGTAGTCTTTTGAATTTTCTTCCGATACTACCTCACCGTCTTTTGCATAAAGAATACCATTTTTATAATAGGCTTTTTTCATATATATGTATCTGCCGTTTTCTGATACAAACATGTTTTCAAACGAGTCTTTTGACTTGTTATCAAAATAAACTGTATAGTTTCCTACGTGCTCAAAAGTCTTAGGGGGTATAGATTCTATAACCCTTTTGGCAAACTCTTCCACAAGATAGTTTTTAGCGTAAGTGATATCTTCGTTTGTGATAAAAAATGAAAACAAAAACCCTATGGAAAGAGGTATAGCGATTACATAAAGGCTTTGTCTTAACACATAAAAAGGGCTTACTCCAAATATGTAAAAAGCTTGTATCTTATTTTGGCTAAAAAGCTTATAAAAAAAAGAAAACACGCTTATAATAACGCCCAAAGGCAAAAAATATATAAAATAATAAGAAAACCAAGAGGCCAAAAAACCTAAAGCGGTAAGAATATTAACGTAGCTAAGCATATAAACCAAAGAAAACGACTCTACGGAAAAAAATATAAAACATATAACTACGGTATAAAAATACACGTTTACAAGCAAACCTTTGAGGAAAAATAAAAAAATTCTCATAAAAGAACTATTTTAGCATACAAGCTTGTCACAAACTAATGACTATAGTATAATAATGCTATGATTAAGAATTTTAACTTTAGCATATACCTTGTGACGGATGACGCTTTTTTTGTGGACAGAGATGTCGTAAGAACTATAGAACAAGCGATAGAAGGCGGTGTAACAGCTATTCAGTATAGATTTAAAAATAAGCCTTCTAGAAAGATGTACGAAGAGCTTTTGGTATTAAGAGATATCACTAAACAAAGCAAAGTAGCCCTTATAGTAAACGATAGGGTAGATTTGGCAATAGCTGTAAAAGCAGATGGGGTACACGTAGGACAAGAAGACTTGCCCCCAGACGTTTGCAAAAAGATAATACCAGAGGATATGATAATAGGGTATTCGGTAAACAACTTAGAACAGCTAAAAGATGCTATGACAATGCCAATAGATTACATAGGGTTTGGCTCCGTTTTTCATACAAAGACTAAAAAAGATTACAAATACGTAGGACTTGAAGCACTTTGTAAAGCCACAAACATAACATCTATACCTATTATAGCCATAGGTGGTATAACCCATTACAACCTAAAAGACGTGTTAAAGTGCAAAGTAAAAGGAGTAGCGGTGGTATCCGCAATACTTGGTTTTGAAGATGTAAAAAGAGCAGCGCTTGATTTTAAACAAATGTACAAAGAAAGCTTAAGTATGCAGATATGAAAATAATAGAGCTTCTTAAAAATAAAAATGGGGTATCTTTTGAATTTTTTCCCCCTAAAAGCCAAAAAGACAAAGAAGCTCTTTTAGAAACTGCAAGGGAACTAAAGGTTTTTGAACCAAACTTTGTATCGGTAACCCATGGAGCAAGCGGCAATTCTACATCTCAAAAACCACCTATAGAATATACAAAAGAAACGGTGCTTGAGTTAAAAAACTCGCTTGGTTTAAACATAATGGCACATCTTACTTGCATATCTCATACAAAAGATGAACTTATAAACATATTGGGCTTTTACAAAGAAAACAGCATAGACAACATACTAGCTCTTAGAGGTGATATACCAAAAAACGGCGAAAAAATAGGTTGCGCCCACGCATCAGAACTAATAGAACTTATAACAAAGCATTTTGATAACGAGTTTTGCATAGGAGTTGCAGCTTACCCTGAAGGACATCCAGAATCTCCTAACATGGAATGGGAAATAAAATATTTTAAACAAAAGGTAGAAAAAGGAGCAAGCTTTGCCATCACACAGATGTTTTTTGACAACAGCTATTATTATGAGTTTTTAGACTTGTGCCACAAGACAAATATAGATATACCTATAATACCAGGGATTATGCCCATTACAAACATAAAACAGATATCTAAGTTTGCAAGCATGTGCGGTGCCACCATTCCATCTTATATTACAGATGCATTGGAAAATCTAAGCGAGGACGATGTCGTTAAAAAGGGTGTTGAAATAGCTATAAATCAATGCGAAGATCTCATAAAAAACGGCATAAAGCATATTCACTTTTACACGCTAAACAAATCAAGAGCTACTCTCGAAATACTAAAATCCATAAACCTATGATTTAAGCTTTTGAAAGCCTCATAGCGTTTAACACCACGCTCACCGATGAAAATCCCATCAAAAGCCCGGCAAACTGTGGCTCTATATAAATCCCATACTTAGAGAAAATACCGGCGGCAAACGGTATCATAACAGCATTGTAGCCAAAAGCCCAGAAGAGGTTTTGCTTTACGTTTTTCATAAATTTATCCGTAAGGTTTAAAAGATATACTATTTTTTCAAGACCACCGCTTGATATAACAACATCTGTACTTACTTTAGCAGCATCCAAAGCTTTAGAAACAGCTATACCCACATCTGAAAGCGCCATAGCCTTTGCATCGTTTATACCATCTCCTACCATACACACTATACGGTTTTCAGACTTTAGCTGTTTTATAAGGTTTGATTTATCCACAGGGCTCATAGAAGCGTAATAATTCTCTATACCAAGCGTATTTGCTATATATTTAACATTGTTTTCGGTATCTCCAGAACAAAGTATGATTTGCTTTTTTCTTTGTTTTAAGCTTTTAACAAAATCTTTAGCATATGGACTTATGGCATCTTCAAGGTAAAAAACACCCATAAGCTTTTCTTTCGTGCCTATGCCTATAGCTTTTTTGGTTATATCCTTGCCCCAAAAAGAAACATCTGTTATATAAATATCTTCACACTTTATACCAAAACCTTCTATCTCTTCACACTTTACATTTACATCTATATCGGTATAATCCTTACAATACTCATAAAGAGCTTTTCCTATCGGATGGTTTGAGAACTGCTCCGCATGTTTTATTAAAGAGCATACTTTTTCTTTGTCGTCTTTTATGTCTTCTTTTACAACTTTAAAGGTACCTTCTGTTAAGGTCCCAGTCTTATCTAACACAAAAGTATCGGCCTTGTAAAGGGTTTCTAAGGCGCTGGCGTTTTTTATAAGAATACCGTTTTTAAAAGCCATAGAAACAGCTACCATAACAGATATAGGGACAGCTATACCCATAGCGCAAGGACACGATATCACAAGAGTAGAGACAGCGTAGTTTAAAGCCTCTTGGGTAGGCACACCAACGATTTTCCATACCACAAACACAAAAGAAGATATCAATATAATAGCTTGCACAAAGTAAGAAGAAACTTTATCGGCTATACGTTGTATGTTTGGTTTTTTTTCAAGGCTTAGGTTTGAAGCCCTTACAAGCTCGTTTATAAAAGATTTTTCAGCTACATTTACAACAACTCCCTTTATATAGCCACTTTTTACCAAAGAACCAGATACTACATTGTCACCTTCTTTTACAAGCGCTGGCTCAAATTCACCATTTATAAAAGATGTATCGATATAAGCGCTTCCTTCTTTCACCACAATATCCAAAGACACTCTGTCTCCGGCTTTAAACAAAACAATATCTCCCTCTTTCAAAGAGTAAGAATCTACAATCAATTCTTCAGTACCTTTTAACACCCTTGCGCTTCTTAGGTTTAAAGATGTGATGTTTTTGAGATAGGCGCTTGCTTTTTTCTTTAGCCTATACTCTATAAGCTTTCCTATTAAGACAAAAGATACCAAAAAAGTAGGTGTCTCAAAAAAAGTGTTTCCTTTTAAAAGCCCAAACACCACCAAAGAACTATAAACTATGGATACAAAGCTTCCCAAAGCCACTAATAAATCCATGTTGCCAGTTTTGGCTTTTAAAGAAGCAAAAGCCCCTTTGTAAAAATCTTTGGCAGTGTAAATTTGAACGAGTATAGCCAAAACCATTTCTATATATTCTTTGTAAGATATGGTTGTATAGTTAAGAACCATTATAAGAATCCCTGTTGTTATGCCAAAAGTTATCTTTAGAGCTATCTCTTTTGATTTATCAAACTCTAAAACAGATGCCTCGTATCCTTTCGACCTTATAAAAGCCATTATATCTTCCGATGATATGATATCTTTGTCGTATTCTATATAAAGGGTTTGCTTGATGTTGTCTAAAACCGCCTTCTTTACACCTTTTAAAGATTCCAAATCCTCTTTTGTGAGCAAAGCACAAGAATCTGTAGAGCAATCTACCCTGTCAAGGTAAAGGTTTAAAACACCAGTTTCTTCTACCACCGTTGCATCGTAACCAAGCTCTTTTATTCTCTTAACGATATCATCTTTTGTTAAAATATTTTCATCAAAGCTCACTATGGCTCTTTCTAAAACCAAAGACACGTCAACATCCTCTACGCCTTTTGTTTTTTTAAGACCTATCTGTATAGTCCTTTGACAGTTTACACAGGTCATTCCGCTTATTTTGAATACTTTTCTCATATTCATCAATCTATATTTAAATCAATGATAAATCAAGTAAAACATTTAAACGTTAAAAAGATGTTAAGATCAATAAAAACTCTCCAGCAATCTTTTACCGTATTCACTTTTTGGGCTTTTAAAAAATTCATCTTTTTTAGATATCTCCTGGACAACACCGTCTTTTAACACCATAACCCTATCCGCTATATAATAAACTACATCTATATCATGAGTTATAACAATTGAGCTAAAATAATCTTTCATGTTATTAAAAGCACACAAAACATCCTTTTGTATTAAAACGTCTAAAGAAGATGTGGGTTCATCAGCTATTACCAAAGAAGAGCCCCTTGCCAAAGACATCGCTATCATTACTCTTTGCTTTTGACCACCAGAAAGCTGATGCGGGTACTTTCTCTTTAACTCCTCTACATCAAGCCCCACAAGGTTTATAGCCTTATCTACATCCATACCAGCGCTTTCTTTTACAGCCTCTTTTACCATGATTATTTGAGAATAAACGTTAAAAAGAGGATCAAGGTAATTACCAGGGTCTTGAAATATCATAAATATATCCTTAACACTGCGCTCTATAGTCCCTTGATAAGGTATAAGCCCCATTATCGCTTTTGCTATAGTGGATTTACCAGAACCAGACTCTCCAACTATAGAAAATATCTCTTTTCGCTCTATATCAAAACTAACATCTTTTAAAACATGCTTTCCTTTTAAAAATACGTTTAAGTTTTTTACTTTTAAAAGCATAATAACATTCTAAATCAACAATCTTTACCATACAAAACAAAATTTCTAAGATAGATTATATCATTCAAACTCATACAAATATAAAAAATTTGAACAATCAATTTATGCTAAAATAAGCCGATATGAAAGCTATTATATTGGCTGGGGGTTCTGGAACAAGGCTATACCCTACTACAGCTGTGTTAAACAAGCATCTTTTACCTATATACAACAAACCTATGATATACTATCCGCTATCGTTGGTGATGCTTCTTGGTATAAGGGATATAGCTATTGTGGTAAATCCACAAGATTTGGAGAGTTTTAAGCTTTTATTAAAAGACGGGTCTCATATTGGAATAAATATAACTTATATCATACAAGAAAAACCAAATGGGTTGGCAGAAGGGATTTTGTTGGCAAAAGATTTTATAAAAGACGATTACGTGCTTTATCTTTTGGGAGACAACATATTCTTTGGTCATGATTTACTCAAGATAGTAAGCTTGGCAAAAGAAAGGGTTTTAAAAGACAACGGGGCATCTATATTTTGCTATCACGTAAAAGACCCGGAGCGCTTTGGTATAGCAGAAATATCAGAAGATGCTAAAGTGCTTTCTTTAGAGGAAAAACCAAAGCACCCAAAGTCAAACTACGCGGTAGTTGGTATGTACATATACGATAAAGATGTTATACATATAGCAAAAAACATAAAACCTTCTCATAGGGGAGAACTTGAAATTACATCTGTAAACGAAGCTTATTTGAAAGCCAATAAGCTATACGCCTATATATTGGGAAGAGGGTTTGCTTGGTTTGATACTGGGACTCACGATAGTTTTATAGAAGCATCTGAGTTTGTATCAACAATAGAAAAGCGCACTGGGTTGATGATAGGGTGTATAGAAGAGATAGCTTACAAAAACGGCTGGATTGACAAAGAAAGGCTTTTAGAACTAGCCGAGCCTCTTAAAAAGACAGATTACGGAAAATATTTGATAGAGATAGCAAAAGAATATGCCTTTTGAATTTGTAAAAACTGTTATACCAGAGGTAATACTGATAAAGCCAAAGGTTTTTGAAGATGCAAGGGGATTTTTCTTGGAAAGTTATAAACAATCTGACTTTGAAAAATATGGTATAAAAGATACGTTTGTTCAAGACAACCACTCAAAATCTACAAAAGGAGTACTAAGGGGTCTTCATTATCAAAAAGAACCAGCAGCCCAAGGAAAGTTGGTAAGATGTATAAAGGGTAAAATATTTGACGTGGCGGTAGATATAAGAAAAAACAGCCCTACTTACGGTAAATGGGTAGGATATGAACTCTCGGAAGAAAACAAGCTTATGCTTTTTATACCAAAAGGCTTTGCCCATGGGTTTTTGACCCTTTCAGAAGAAGCTGAAATAATATACAAAGTATCTGGAGCCGAATATTCAAAAGAGTACGAAAAAGGCATAATCTGGAACGATAAAACCATAAACATCAAATGGCCTTTAGAAAATATAAAAGAGATTATTTTGTCTGATAAAGATAAAAATCTACCAACTTTAGAAGAAGCAGATAACAACTTTTTGTTTGGAGGATAACTTTGAAATTGCTTGTGACAGGTGGAGCTGGCTTTATAGGAAGTGAGTTTGTAAGAAAAGCTGTAAAAATAGGATACGACATCGTAGTAATAGATAAGCTAACTTACGCTGGGGATTTGGAAAGACTAAAAGAAGTAGAAAGCAATATTACCTTCTACAAAGCAGATATTACCAACAAAGAGTTTATAGAGTATATTTTCAGAAAAGAAAAGCCAGACATAGTAACACATTTTGCAGCGGAAAGCCACGTAGATAGAAGCATATTGGATGCAAGCCCCTTTATAGAGACAAACGTAAAAGGCACACAAGTACTTCTTGATGTAGCAAAAGATATAGGCGTTGAGAAGTTTATCAATATAGCCACAGATGAGGTATATGGAGAACTTGGAGAAGAGGGAACATTTAGAGAAAATTCGCCCCTTGTTCCAAACTCTCCTTACTCTGCCTCAAAAGCAGCTGCTGATATGCTTGGAAGAGCGTATTACAAAACCTACAAGCTTCCGGTTATAACGGTTAGACCCTCTAACAACTACGGTCCCTGGCAATATCCAGAAAAGCTTATACCTGTTGTCATCTTAAAAGCCCTAAACAACGAGAAGATACCCGTATACGGGACTGGACAAAATGTAAGAGAGTGGCTTTTTGTTTCAGATTGCGCTGAAGCTGTGTTTGAGATTATTGAAAAAGGTAAAGTTGGAGAAATATACAACGTAGGGAGCAATCAAGAAAAAAGAAACATAGAGGTGGTAAAAACTGTATTAAAGCTTTTAAATAAACCAGAAAACCTTATAGATTTTGTAAAAGATAGGCCAGGGCATGATTTTAGATATTCTTTAGACACTACTAAAATTAAAAAAGAAATAGGTTGGGAGGCAAAAATTAAATTTGAAGAAGGCATAGAAAATACCGTAAAATGGTATATAGATAATATAGAATGGGCAAAAAAAAGATTCACTACCTAAAAGAGTATTGGGAGAAAGTATACAGATGAGATATTTGATAATTGGCAAAAAAGGACAACTAGGTCAAGCTTTTGAAAAAATACTTCAGGGTAAAGATACGCTTGGGCTTGATAAAGAAGATTGCAATATCTCAGATTTTGATAGATTAAAAGAGGTGTTTGATAGCTATAAACCAGATATAGTATTAAACTGCAGCGCTTACAACTTTGTGGATAAAGCCGAGACAGATTTTCCAAACGCCTACAAAACAAACGCCTATGGGGTAAAAAACTTAGCTTACCTTTCTAAAAAATACAACGCTTACTTTATAACATACTCAACAGATTACGTGTTTGATGGGAAAAAAGAAGACTTATACAAAGAAGAAGATACGCCAAACCCTATCAACGAATACGGCAAAAGCAAACTTACCGGTGAAATATGGGCTTTGGAAGAAGGGTTGGGAAAATATCTTATATTTAGGACAAGCTGGGTATACGGAGATGGTGTTCAAAATTTTGTTTATAAGCTTTTAAACTGGGCTAAAAATAACGATACGTTAAAAATAGCTGTAGATGAGTTTTCAGTTCCAACACCCACAAGCTTTTTGGTAGAGAAAACCCTAAAGGCAATAAACAAAAATATAAACGGCTTGTATCATCTTGTTCCAAACGGCTACGCTTCTCGTTACGAATGGGCAAAGCTAATTTTAAAGACCTACGGCATAAAAAAGACTATAATACCAGTAAGCAAAGATATATTTAACTTACCAGCAAAAAGACCAGGTTTTTCAGCTTTAGATAGCACTAAAATACAAGAGGAGTTAAGTGAAACCTTTGAAGAGTGGGATGAAATGTTTATAAGATGTTCATTTTATTGACCAAAAAAATGAAATATTGGTAAAATAGATGTATGAAAACAGATGAAATAAGAGAAAAATTTTTATCCTTTTTTGAAAATAAAGGACATACAGTTGTAAAAAGCTCTTCTATTGTTCCTAAAAATGACCCTACGCTTCTTTTTGTAAATGCTGGAATGGTACCTTTTAAAAATGTATTCTTAGGGCTTGAAAGTTTACCTTACAAAAGAGCCACATCTTGTCAGAAGTGTTTTAGAGTCTCTGGCAAGCACAACGACCTCGAGAGCGTTGGAAGGACTACAAGACATCATACGTTTTTTGAGATGCTTGGGAACTTTTCCTTTGGGGATTACTTTAAAAAAGAAGCTATCCTATACGCTTGGGAATTTGTCACAGAAGTGCTAAAACTACCAAAAGAAAAGTTATACGTAAGCGTGCATCAAAAAGATGAAGAGGCTTATCAACTTTGGAGAGAGCTTGTAAATATAAAAGAAGATAGAATATGGCGCCTTGGAGATGAAGATAACTTCTGGCAGATGGGGGAAACTGGACCTTGTGGATATTCTTCTGAAATTTACATAGATAGGGGAGAAAAATATTCTGAAGATGAAAGATACTTAGAAATCTGGAATTTAGTTTTCATGCAATTTAACAAAGATGAAAAAGGTAACATAACACCTTTAGCCAAACCCTCTATAGACACCGGCATGGGGCTTGAAAGAATAGCCTCTGTTATGCAGGGCAAAGACTCAAACTTTGAGATAGATATTATAATGCCTATTATAAATTTCGTAGAAGATCTTTCTTCTAAACGCTATAAAACCGATGAAGAAACTGATGTTGCCATGAGAGTTATAGCTGACCATTCAAGGGCTTGCACCATAGCCATATCTGAAGGCATTATTCCTTCTAACGAAGGAAGAGGTTACGTTATAAGAAAAGTTTTAAGAAGAGCCATGAGGTTTGGCTATAAGATAGGCATAAAAGAAGAGTTTTTATACAAAAGTGTAGACGTGGTGGTAGATACGCTTAAAAACGGATACCCAGAACTTGAAATGAGCAAAGAGTTTGTTAAAAATATAATAAAATCTGAAGAATCTAGATTTTTAGAAACATTAGGAAACTCTTTAGAACTTTTTGATAGATATGTGGCCGAAAACAAATCAAACGTTATAAGCGGTGATTTTATCTTTAAAGCCTACGATACATACGGATTTCCTTTAGACATACTTCAAGAGATAGCTCACGAAAAAGGTATGAGTCTAGATATGGAAACCTTTTACAAGCTTTTAGAACAACAAAAAGAAGAATCTAGGAAGCACTTCAAAAGCGAAGAAAAGGTAGATGAGGTGTACCTTAGCATAAAAGACAAAGCAAAATCAACCTTTACAGGATACACAAGCATCGAAGAACAAGCAAAGGTTCTTTTTATAATAAAAGACGGTAAACTTACAGAGGAATTAAAAGAGCAAGAAGATGGTATCGTTATACTTGACAAAACACCGTTTTATCCAGAAAAAGGCGGCCAAATAGGAGATAGTGGAATACTTGAAAACAACGAAGCACTTTTTATAGTAAACGACACTAAAACACCGTCAGAAGGAGTAATAGCCCATATAGGAAAACTAATAAAGGGAAGGTTGAAAGTAGGTATCAACGTACTTGCAAAAATAGACAAGGAAAGAAGAGATGACATAAAAAGGCATCACACCTCTACACACCTTCTGCATGCAGCTTTGAGAAATATGTTTGGAGAATTTGTAAGACAAGCTGGCTCTTATGTTGGAGATGAATTCTTAAGATTTGATTTTACGTTTTACAGAAGCCTAAAACCAGAAGAGTTAGAAGCTTTGGAAGCGATGATAAACGAAGAGATCATGAAAAATGAAGAAGTATCTGTAAAAGAGCTTCCATACCAAGAAGCCATAAAAACTGGAGCCATGGCAATATTTGAAGAAAAGTACGGAGATATAGTAAGAGTGATAAGCGCCGGTGATTTTTCTAAAGAGCTGTGCGGAGGGACCCATGTAAAAAGAACTGGTGATATAGGTTATTTTAAAATAATATCAGAATCATCGGTAGGAGCAGGTATAAGACGTATAATAGCAAAAGCTGGTAGAAAAGCCGTAAGAGAAGCCTATGAAGATAGCAAGCTTTTAAAAGCCATATACCAAGAAATAGGTGCCAACAAGCAAAACCTTTTAGAAAGAGTAACAGCTTTAAAAGAAGAGCTAAAAGAAAAAGACAATCAAATTCAAACGTTAAAATCCAAATTGGTACGCTTAGAAGCTAAATCTTCTATAAACATAGAACAAATAAACGATATCAAACTATACTGGGGTATATTGGAAGAAGCATCTTTGGACAATCTTAGAGAGATAGCAGACTCCTACAGACAGCATCCAAATACCGTGGTATTTTTAGTTTCTAAAAGCCCCAAAAAGAGCATAATAATAGCTAGGTCTAAAAACTTACACTACGATATGAAAGCTATTATAAAAGATGTAGCAAAACCAATGCAAGGCTCTGGCGGCGGTAGAGAAGATTTAGCTCAGGGTGGTGTTCAAGACATAGGACAATTTAAAAATGCCTTGGATATACTAAAAAACCTTTTAAACAAATAATAGCAATCAAAGAGCTCAAAAAAGAAAGAGATTTTAAGATTTAATATATTTAAAGATATTATATAAGCCCTCCCAAAAGGGAGGGTAATTGTTGTTAGTGTAAACCCATTTTGTCCAACAACCTACCTCTGTATAGGTAAATTGCTATACCAAAGAATATTAGGAAAGCTATTGTAACTACACCCATCTCAAAGCGTCTCGTTTGCTCAGCTGGTGTGGGTGTATCTACAGCTCTTAGATAAGCTACAACTTCAGCAGCTTCTTTTGGCTGGCCTTGTAATATAGGTGGCATAGCTGTACCTGGAAGTATCTTGCCTGGATCTTGTACCCAATTAAACAAGTACTCTGGGCCTCTTGCAAGGTACATGGTAGACAAGTCTGGCGGGACTTTACCAAATTGGCTTTTAAGGGTGTGAAGCTCAGATGAAAAAGCTGCAGCATAAACATCTTGAGGTAGATACATTGCAAAGCCTTTGGTTTTTTGATGGAACGGTGCCAAAAGGCTATCAGAAGGTATAGGTTTTGCAAATTGTTTTATTATACGAGGAAAGTTTGGGTCAGATTTTACAGACAACGGGTACACGCCGTCGTATCTTAAAGAATGACAAGCGGCGCATTGTTGGGTGACTATCTGACGGCCAGCAGCTATTATTTGAGGATTATCGCTGTAAATCATGGCTCTATATTTTGCTGGCAATGGATACTCTTTTTCTTGTACAAAAGGATTTTTCACCCATATTATAAAGAAAAAGCCCACTACAAAGACAGTAAAGAATATTGTCTTTAGGATATTACCTACGCTCATTGTTCACCCCCTTTAGCTTTTGAATAGCCAAGCTCTATAAAAGATATGATAGGTAAAGATATAAAGAATGAGAAAAGTAAAGCGGTAAAGAATAAACCAACTTTAGCTACTTGAGGTGTGGCTGGAAGTGTACCTATGATGGTAAGGCCAGCACCAGCAAATATAAATACAATATACATTATAAAGAATAAAGGTCTTCTTCTAGCGCTTCTTATAGGAGAAAAATCTAACCAAGGTAAAAGAAGTATAAGAGCTAAAACCAAGTTGAAGGTAACAAAACCAATAAACTTGTTGGGTATAGATCTAAATATAGCGTAATAACCTTTTAGGTACCATTCAGGTGCTATTTCGGCTGGAGTTTGTAAAGGGTTGGCTGGTTCCCAGTTTGTGGCTGGCAAGAATTCTTTCATATAGAAGAATACAAAGAAGAAGAATAGAGCAAGGTAAAACATTGCAATAGCACCTTCTTTTAAAGTTACGTAAGGATGGAAAGGCACACCTTCTTTCTTCTTATCGTAAGGTTTGCCGTCTGGATTTGATATACCAGCAGCTCTAACCAAGAATAGGTGTATGCTAACTACACCAAGAAGTATAAGAGGAAGTATCAACACGTGAAGGGCAAAAAACCTACCTAAAGCTAAGTTTCCAAGGGTATAACCACCTCTCATGAGAAGAGATATGGTCTCGCCTATTACGCCTGGAATAGCACCTGGTATTTCAACAGTAACCTCTGTAGCCCAGTAAGAAAGCTGACCCCATGGCAACACATAACCTGTGAGAGCTGTAAGAAGAAGCAAGAAATATATTATAAATCCCATTATCCAAACAAGCTCTCTCGGTTTTTTGTAAGCGTTGTAATATATGCCGGTAAACATGTGAAGATACACAACCGCTAAGAAAAAGTTTGCCCCAGCAGCATGAATGCTCCTAAATAGCCATCCGTATGGTATAACTCTCCATATAAAAAGAGCGGTACTATCAAAGGCAAGTGTATCGTAAGGTTTATAGTACATCAAAAGTATCATACCAGATAGTATTTGCACAGTAAAAGCAATTATTGCCAATACACCAAAAGCATATGGGAAAGTAAGGTTTTTGGGGACTTTGTAGTCCACCATCTGCTCTTGGAAAATCTGACTTAAATGCGTTCTTTCTTCAATATAATTTGCAAGCTTACCAATCATAAATTAACCTCCTACTATCAAACGTATGGATCCCAAAACTTCTTAACAAAGCCTGGAGTACCTATCTCAAGCGTATTCCCGTTTAAAGCTTGCGGTGGTATACCAAGAGGAAGTGGCGCTGGACCAGATATATTATCTCCCCATGGAGTGTATAAGCTACCGTGACAAGGACAATGGAATATAGGGGTGTTTGGAAGATGTACGCCTGGATCTCCGTCCGGTTTCCACAAAGGAATACACCCAAGGTGAGTACATTTTCCTATAATAGCGTAAACGTTGTGGTTGCCAAGTATATCCCTATTATGGTTTTTGTATTTGTTGTTTCTTTCTGGACCACTCCAGTTAAAGGGCGTTGGCAACATCATAACAAACACTGGAAAACCTTTCCAGGATGTAACCCTTACTTCCATTGGTTTTAACTGAGATACGTCGTAATCTACTTTTGACTGGAGCGCCGCCGCTGCACTTGGTCCTAAACTTTTTAGAATAGGATAGGCAGCTCCAACAGCGGCCACTGCACCAAAAGCACCTACAACATATTGCATAAAATCGCGTCTTGATGCTTCCATAAGTACCTCCTATCAATCTAAAATTAACAGTATACCATAAAACATACAGTTTTTAAATATAACTTATATTAGGATTTTCTTATATAAAGAATTTCTTATAATCATTAAAGCTAAAGTTATAACATCAATTACTTTTTTTTATAAATTTATTATGCTATGAAAGGTATATTGGAAAAGCTTTTAGGAAAACCAAAAGAAGAAAACCCAAAAACTAAGTCTCAGTCAATATACATAAAGGATATAGAGATTACACCTGGATACTTAGAACAAGACAAAGATGCGCGTATAGAAGAATACTGGGTGGAAACAATGTCCACCTCCGAAGACGGTTATTGGTTTTTAGCAGGTAGAAGACACGGGCTTTTTAGCTTATACAAATACAACGGGGCTTTGGTAAGGCTTCCAGCAAGACCCCCTTCTCAAGCGGTAGTTAACATTGTATTTAGAGATAGATTTCTTGCAATATCGAGTCCACCTTATGTTTCAGTGCATGAGATGATAGACCCATACAACCCAAAATCTTGGAAAAGCATAAAACTTACTCAAGAAGGTTTAAGACCAGCCGGAGGTTTAGATATAGGCAACGGTCTTCTCATATACGGAGCTATATCAAATCAGGTGGTAATAGTAGAGCTTGATTTTGACAAAGGTGTCATAGAACCAAAAAATATAATAAGGCTTCAGGATTTTGATCAAATAAAATTTATAAAAATCCTAAGAAATAGAAATATTATTATCTCTGGCCCAAGAAAAACGGTTGTTATAGACATAAGTGGAAGCATTTTACAAGAATTAAACATCCCTTCTTCTTGTGCTACTTTTAAAAATGATATACTGTATTTGGCAGACAAGGATTTGATAGGCTACAACATAGATACAAAAACAGAAGTCTTTAGATATCCAATCTCTTGCAATCCAAGCGATATAGACGTGTATGAACATATAGCGCTTATAGCAGACAAGGAAGAAAACAAACTAACATTTTTTGATACAAAACTTGGCCAAGAGATGGGGGTATTAGAAGACGGTGGATACTCCGTAGTGAAGGTATCTCCAGATGGTTCTATATATACATCTTTTGTAGATAAAGAAAATAAACTTTACTATCTTAAAAAGTTTGATACAAACCTACTTGACCTATACTATCCAAAAGAACGTCAAGAAGCCATAAGAAAAAATGCTCAAAGGCTTTATAGAGATTTCAAAAAGAGGTTAAGCAACAACGAAACAGAAGATATACCTGAGTTAAAAGAACTTAAAACTTTGATGTCTTATCCTTTCAAAGATATAAGAGAACTTATAGAAAAAGCCGAAGAAGAGCTTTACCAAAAAATTATAGAGTTAAAATTTGAGGCTTTTAAAAGCCAAATATCAAATATAAACGCAAAAATTTACGAAGAGCTTCAAGAGTTTGGTAGAAGTTTAGACGAAAGATACCAAGAGGCTTTTGAAAAACTTCAAAAAGAAGCTATAGAATCTCTTAAAAATCTTATAGAAAAGCATATTAAAGAAGTAGAGCAAGCAATATCAACAAACTCTATAGCAAGCCAAATAGAAGCGGAGTCTTTGGAAGATGTAAAAAAGGCAAGAGAGGTGTTTTTAAGTTTACCAAGAGATATACAACCTGAGGCTTTTGATAGGTTAAACAAGCTAATACAAAGATTTATAATAAGTAGAAGGTTAGAAAAGTACAAAATTGAAATAGACAAAAACACAATAAACATAGCGGATGTAAAGGTAGAAATACCTCAAAGTATAAGAAAAAAGTTAAAGTGGCAATTAAAGTTAGAAGAAAAACTCGTTATAGAGCAAAAGCTTTATTCTAAGGTATCTTTTGTAAGAGAGGACGGCATCACGAGAGAACCAAAAAGATACAACAACTACCTTACTATAGATGAGATGAGGCATAAACCAAAATGGATAGCAAGATATCTATCAAAATTAAATGGATTGTTTGGTTATCAAGATAGCTATAGTTTAAATCCTACTGTGAGCTTTGAAGATACGCCTTGGTTTGTTCAAAATTTAGCGATGCTATCAAAAGCCCTAAACGAACAACTAAAATACAACGAAGGAATAGTGATTATAGAAGGAGATGCCGGTGTAGGTAAAAACTTTCTTATAGAGGTTTACAGCGCTCTTACCAAAAGACCACTTTTTATAATACCTTGTCATTCAAAAATGGAGAAAGAAGATATAACGTTTGTATACGAATACGACCCCAAAATAGGCACCAAAAGGACAAAATCTAACCTTATAAAAGCCCTCGAAACTCCAAACGCCATAATCTTTTTTGATGAGATAAACACGTTACCTACATCCCTTGTAAAAGTTTTTAACCCTTTGTTTGACTATAGAAGATATATGTATCTATCTTACGATAGTATAGTAAAAGCAGAAAAAAATGTACTCTTTGTGGGTGCTATGAACCCCCAAAACTATTTGGGAGTATCAGAACTACCTCAGGATATAAAATCAAGAGCAGAAATTCTTTACATAGATTATCCACCTTTTGAAGATGAGAAAGGTTTTTATTATCCAGACGAAGCTCTCATGCTAAAAGATTATGTAGTGGGATTTGAAGGTCTTACAAAAGAAGACTTCATATACTTATGGTACGACAAAATAAACGGTATAAGCCATGATAAAGCAATAAACGTATCTGAAATCACCATAAGGAACCTTTACAAAATTTTTGAGCTTTTAAAAATAGCATCCTCCATTAGAAGAGCTTACAGAGATTATCAATCTGGACAATCTGAAGAAGCCATAGATTTTGTCTTTTCTATGAGAGATACAATAAGATGCGCTAGAAAGCTAAACGAAAGCGACAACGTAAAAGAGGTAGTAAAATCCACGATATTGCCAAAAGTTTCAAATCTCTTTGAGAGAAAAAGCGTAGAAACGCTAATAGATGATGCTTAACAAAACATCATTGACAATTTTAAAAGTCGGTTTAGCTTATTTACGATGCTAAACAAAGCTTACACGTTGGAAAAGAATAAAGACGGCAACATATCAATAGAAGATGCCATAAAAAGGATAGATATAGTAAAAGAAATATCTTCCTACATAGAACTAAAAAGAAGCGGTAGCAACTATTTAGGAAAATGCCCTTTTCACGATGACTCAACACCTTCTTTATCGGTATCAGAACAAAAGCAAATTTGGAAGTGCTTTGGGTGCGGTAAAGGTGGAGATGTAGTAAAATTTGTGTCTTTATACGAAAATATAACCTATATGGAAGCTCTTTCAAAATTAGCCATCAAATACAACCTACCCATAAACATAAAAAATGAAGAAAAGAACAACAAGATCTATGAAGTTATGAATCTAGTATCTAGCTTTTACCACGAAGAACTGACAAAAAGCCCAAAGGCCATGCAATACCTTCAAAAAAGAGAGATAAACCCAAAAACGGTAGAAACCTACGAGATAGGTTATTCACCGAATCATTACAAAGTCGTGGAATTTTTGCAAAATACATCAGAGTATTATCTTGAACTTTACAAAAGCACACAAAACTTACACCAATCTTCAAAGAGCATAAGAGATATATTTGAAGGAAGGCTTGTAATACCTATAAGAAACGCATCTTCAAACGTTGTGGGATTTGGCGGTAGGATTTTATACGAAGATAAATCCGCCATAAAGTATTTGAACTCCCCAGACTCTTCTATATTTAAAAAATCACAGCTTCTATTTGGCATAGATATAGCCCTTCCTTACATAAAAGAAAAGGAAGAGGTGATATTGGTAGAGGGCTATTTTGACGTTATAAGGCTTTATCAAATAGGCGTAAAAAACGTGGTAGCCCCGCTTGGTACAGCCTTTACCCAAGATCATGCAAAAACCATATCAAAATATGCCAAGATAGCGTATATTATGTTTGACAACGACAACGCTGGGAAAAACGCAAGCTTAAAAGCCGCAAAACATCTAATAGCAAAAGGTGTAAAGGCCTTTTACGTAGAGATAAAAGATGCTAAAGACCCAGACGAATTTGGTATTAAGTTTGGAAAAGACGGCGTTTTGGAGCTTTTAAAAGCATCAAAAGATGTAATTGATTTAAACATAGAGTCAAAAAATATAGAAACAGCCTTGGAGTTGGCCTCTTACCTTAGAGAACCAGAAGAGATATTCCAATACACCAAAAAGCTTTTAGCGATAGGATTGCCAAAACATATAATAGATCAATACGTTGGTAAAAAAAGTTTTGTAGAAAATAAAGAGCAAAGCGATATCTTTTATGAAAAGATACCTATGAAAGATAGGATACTGTTAAAAGCCTTAAAAGAGTGCAATATAGACATAAACCCTTTGGATATAGACTGGCTTGATAAAAACTCAATAATAATAGCGGAAAAGATAAAGTATCAACAAGAACTAAGCGATGAAGAATTAAAATTGCTTGAATCTGTTGACTACCTTACAAAAGATGCCCTTGAAAAATACCTATCAAAGACTATCAAAGAGCAAAACGTAGTTACCAAAGACGAGCTTATGAACATCAAAAATACCCTTAGCAGAAAATCTTATGTAAAAAAGTATTATTTTTCTCATGGTAAAACTTAACCTTTGTTTATATGTTAAATAGCTTAGTGTTGAAGGAGGTTGTATGGGAAAAGCCAAAGGCAAAGACCAACTTTTGGAAATCGGCAAAGAAAAAGGCTACGTAACCTACGACGACATAAACGAATATGTCAGTGAGGACTTGGTAGAATCGGACGAATTGGAGTCTTTGTTTGATATCTTGTCCGAAAAAGGTATACAGATTTTAGAAGACGAAACTGAAGCCGCTATACACCACGAAGCCGATGAAGAGATTTTAGAAGAAGACGACGAGATGATAGTATCTGCCAGCATAGTAGAGGCAGATTTAAAGAACAACGATTCCGTAAGATACTATCTAAAAGAGATGGGCAAGATAGCTCTTTTGGGAAGAGCAGATGAAATAGAGCATGCAAAATACATAGAGATGGGTAGAAAGCAGCTAAGAAGAGGACTGCTAAGAACATCTTTCTTAGTGGATATGGTGCTAAGGTATTGGGCAAAAGTCTGCGATGGAAAGATGAGATCTCAAGAGATACTTGATATGCAGGAAGAGCATACAGACTACGATGAGTACGAAGAAGCAGAACACATAGATTCTGTATTTATAGAAAAAGGTATAGAACTTGCCAAAAAATATAAAACAGTAATAGAAAAAAGGACGTTATTTTTAACTTACAAAGACAAAAAAACAAAAGCAGAGTATTTAAAGGCTCATGCAGAGATGAATAAAACGTTGAAAAGTATAAATATTAAGTTTTCAAGATATGAGAAAATAGCCGATGAGTTTATAAAGCTCTGCAAAGATTACAAGAGCAAACTAAACTCTTTATCTGTACAAAAAAGAAGGTTTGAAGCTATACATCCAAACGTTGAAGAACTATTATCTTACTACGATAGAAACAAAGAGCTGTTAAACAAAATAGAAAAACATATGCCTTTTCATACTTTTGAGATAAGCAGGTCAAACTACTTAGCCCTTCAAAGGGAAATAGAAGACATAGAAAGACGCTTAGGGGTCTTACCAGAAGAGCTTAACAAAATTATAAACATTATAGAACAAGGTAGAAAACGCGTAAAAGAGTCAAAAGACATAATGGTAAAATCAAACCTAAGGCTTGTAGTGTCCATAGCTAAAAAGTACATAAACAGAGGTCTTCACTTCTTAGATCTTATACAAGAAGGCAATATGGGACTTATGAAAGCCGTTGATAAATACGACTACAAAAAAGGCTTTAAATTCTCTACATACGCCACGTGGTGGATAAAACAAGCTATTACAAGAGCTATAGCAGACCAAGCTAAAACTATACGTATACCAGTACACATGATAGAAACTATCAACAAAATTTCTAAAGTATCCAAAAAACTATTCCAAGAGTACGGCAGAGAACCATCTCCAGAAGAGATAGCAAAAGCTCTAAACATGTCTTCGGAAAAAGTAAGGAAAATACTGAAATCTATCCAAGAGCCTATATCTCTTGAAACACCTATAGGAGATGACGAAGATACACATCTTAAAGATTTCATAGAAGACTCAAGCATATCAAACCCAGAGGAAGCTACAGCTAGAAGACTTCTAAGAGAGCAAATAGAAAAGATTATCAACACACTCTCAGATAAAGAAAGAGAAGTAATTATGTATAGGTTTGGACTGGTGGACGGCATAGAACACACGTTGGAGCAAGTAGGAGCTATGTTTAACCTTACAAGAGAGCGCATAAGACAAATAGAATCAAAAGCTATAAGAAAGATAAGACATCCAAGCAGGGCAAAGTATTTAAAAGATTTTGAAATAATATGATGTTTAAAACAGCAATACTGCTTGGTATTTTAACAGGCATATTTTTAGCTGTAGGTTACATGATTGGAGGCCAAACTGGCCTTCTTTTTGCACTTATTTTTTCGGCTTTTACAAACTTTATAAGCTATTATTATTCAGATTCCATAATACTTTCTATGTATGGAGCAAAAGAGCTAACCCCTCAAGAAGCACCCACTCTTTTTAACATGGTAAAGAAACTAACCCAAAGGGCAAATTTGCCCATGCCAAGGTTATACATAATAGATATGGATCAGCCAAACGCCTTTGCCACTGGAAGAGACGAAAACCATAGCGCCGTGGTAGTCACTACGGGACTTTTAAGACTTTTAAACGAAGATGAAATAATGGGGGTTTTAGCTCACGAGCTTTCTCATATCAAAAATAGAGACATACTTATAGCAACAATAGCAGCCACTATAGCTGGTGCCATAAGCGCCCTTGTAAATATTTTTCAATTTAGCCTTATATTTGGTATAGGACAGGACAGGGAAAGAAATTCAAACCCTATAGTAGCTTTGCTTCTTATTATCATAACTCCCATCATAGCTTCCATAATACAGTTTGCGATATCAAGATCAAAGGAGTTTGCTGCGGATGCCACGGGAGCCCATATATGCGGATGCCCACTTTCTTTAGCAAAAGCTTTAAAGAAGATACACGATTATGTGGAAAGAGTACCTGTAGAAGTAAATCAAGGCACAGCGGCATTGTTTATAGAAAATCCAATGGGAAGCATAGGACAGCTTTTTTCTACTCATCCGCCCACGGAGGAACGAATAAAAAGACTTGTTGACATAGCAAAAGAAATGGGACAAATCTAGAAAAGGAGATGTGTTATGGCAAAACTTATCGTAAATAAAAAGGTTATAGGAAACTTTGACGTAGGAACAAAATTTCAAGATATACACGACCTTATAGAAAAAGCTGGTGTTGAATTTGGCTGTACCGATGGCCAGTGCGGAGTTTGTGTGGCTACGGTATTGCGAGGGCTTGAAGCTTTAAATGAAGTATCCGAAAAAGAATCAGATACTTTGTGGCGCATAGGAGAATATGACGAGGATAGAAGGCTTACCTGCCAACTTGAAATAGTAAAAGATACAGATGTTATAGAACTTCAAACAGATTAAAATGCAAGGTTATGTAGAAGATAGTATTCTAGATTTAGCCAAAAACCTAAGGTTTATACCCATAAAAGAAGATCAAGATACGCTAACGATAGAGGTATCTGCCAATCAAGACATAGCTTTTATAAAAAATATCCTGTATTTTTACTTGGACAAAAAAATAAAAACTGTGGTTTTGAACGAAGAAGAGTTTTTAGAACGTTGGAACAACTTCTTATCCCAGTCTTACCAAACGTTAGAAGATCAAGATGTGAAGCTTGAGTTTGAAACTATAGACATTTCAAAAGATGAGCTTGAAAGCCCAGCTATTATATTTGTAAATAACTTTTTGTTAAAAGCTATAAAAATAGGAGCTTCGGATATACATATAGAACCCTACGAAAAAAACGTTTTGGTGAGAATGAGGATAGATGGTAAGTTGGTAGTAGTGGAAGAACTTACCAACGGCTTTTATCAAAGCGTACTTTCTCGTATAAAGGTTATAGCAAATATGAACGTAGCCGAAAAGAGGTTACCTCAAGATGCGAGATTTAGGATAAAAATTTCAAAAAAAGAGATAGATATAAGGGTATCTACAATACCTTCTTTGTTTGGGGAAAGGGTGGTGCTTAGGATATTAGATCAATCAAGCACACCTCTTGATTTGGAAGAACTTGGGCTTTCAAAAGAAGATTATGAAAATGTATTAAACATACTTTCAAAACCATACGGCATAATACTTGTGACAGGACCCACCGGAAGCGGTAAATCCACCAGTTTATACGCTTTTTTAAAAAGATTAAAAAGCCCATCAAAAAATATAATAACCATAGAAGACCCAGTAGAGTATCAAATAGAAGGCATATCGCAAATTCAAGTAAATCCAAAGGTGGGGCTTACGTTCGCATCTGGACTTAGGTCTATATTAAGACAAGACCCGGATATCATCATGATAGGAGAAATAAGAGACAAAGAAACCGCTGAAATAGCTATCCAAGCAGCTCTCACCGGACACCTGGTACTTTCTACGCTTCATACCCAAAACGCTTTATCAAGCATCACAAGACTTTTCGATATAGGGATAGAGCCTTTTCTAATAGCTTCTTCCGTAGAAGGACTTATAGCCCAAAGGCTTGTAAGAAAGATATGTCCTTATTGCAAGACTTCTTACAAACCTTCTTCCGTAGAGATTAAGGAGCTAGGTTTAAAAGAAGGAGATTATACATTCTACAAGGGACTTGGTTGCGAACACTGTATGCAATCTGGCTACAAAGGTCGCATTGGACTTTTTGAGGTAATAAACGTAGACGATAAGCTAAAGAGTATAATATCTCAAAATCCTTCTTGGGAGTATATTAAAAGCCATATACAATACAAAAGCTTGTTGGACGACGGCATAGAAAAAATATTAAACGGTATAACCACCATAGAGGAAGTGCTTCAAGTGTGTAAGATTGAGGAAAACCAATGAACATACTAATTGGTATTACTGGTGGAATAGCCTGCTACAAAACGTTGGAACTTATTAGGCTTTTAAAAAAGAAAAATCACAACGTAAAGACCATTATGACAAACTTTGCACAAGAGTTTATAAGTCCTATGATAGTAAAAACCCTATCCCAAGATGAAGTATACACAGACTCAAACTGGAAAGAAAAACCCCTTTGCCATATAGATTTAGCAAGGTGGGCAGACGTATTTGCAATAGCCCCTTGCACTATAAATACGTTGTCAAAGCTAAGATACGGCATAGCAGACAATTTGCTGACTACCACGGCTTTGGCTTATAAAGGTTACATACTTTTGGCTATCTCGGCAAACACTGTAATGTACGAAAAAGATATTACCAAAGAGCACATAGACGGTATAAAAAACTACAAGTTTAAAATCATAGAACCAATTTATGGGCTTCTTGCTTGCAACGAAGAGGGCATAGGCAAAATGGTAGAACCAGAAGAGCTTCTGTTTTACATATACAGTGCCAACGAAGAACCTATTTTTAAAAACAAAAACGCTTTGGTGATAGGAGGGGCTACAAAAGAGTATATAGATGACGTTAGGTTTATATCAAATGGCTCTTCTGGTAAAATGGCAAGATACCTCGCTATGGGATTAAAATCGTTAGGAGCTAAAGCAGACTTTTTGGATGTATCAAATATGGATGTTGAAGGAGCCTACCAAAAAATATTGGAGATATTTGATAGTTACGATATTGTTGTAATGAACGCAGCTATCTCAGACTATAAAGTATATTCAAAGTACAACGGAAAAATCAAGAAAACTCAAGATAAAATTGTTTTGGAGCTTTTAAAAACAAAAGATATATTAAAAGAGTTGGGGACTATAAAAAAATCGCACCAAAAACTTATAGGTTTTGCTTTAGAAGAGAAAGACCATCTTATAGAAAACGCCAAATCAAAGCTAACAAGCAAAAATTTAGACGCAATAGTGGCAAACCCTATATCCGTTATGGGTTCTGATGAATTTGAGGGTTTTGTAATCACTAAATACGGTGTTAAAAGCCTACCAAAAACGCCAAAAGACATTGCCAGTATAGAGATTTTAAAAGCTTTGAAAGATATTTTATGATGATTTTTATCCTTTTATTTTGAAAATGTTTTGTTTATATTTGTATACTTACGAGGTGAGCTTATGGAGACGGTAGATACGAGAGGTTTGTTTTGTCCATTACCTCTTACGTTGGTATCAAGAAAGTTGAAAGAGATACCTGTGGGCGAAAAGCTTATGGTCATGGCAGATGACAAAGCTTTCAAAAAAGACATAGAAACTTGGTCTTTTGAAACTGGCAACAAGCTTATAGATTTTAAAGAGGAAAACGGATACTACGTAGCTGTAATAGAAAGGGGTAAAGGCTTTAAAGGAGAAAAACTAATAGACAAGATCAAATTTATAGCCCTTGGGGTTAAGCTTCATGCGATAAAGCATTTTGTTGACATAATACCTTTTGGTAAGCCAAAATATCTAATAACCTTTGTATCTGTGTCAGAAGGCGTAAGAGCAGACAAATTTTTGCAAGAAAAGAACATGAACTCCTACGTAAAGCTACCAGTACCAAAAGAAATATACCCACATTGCGGTATTGTATTTGGCTTTTCATCAAAAGAAAAAGCTTTTGAAACTTACAACTTTTTAAAACAAAACAAATTTGCGGTAGAAGATGTTTTTGCCATAGAAAAAGGCGAGTATCCAAAACTCACTTAAAATCTCACTTACCAAATTATATTGCATTTTCATACACCAAAGCATAGTATAATATTACTATGTACACGTTGGTGCTTTTAAGACATGGACAAAGCCTTTGGAATCTAGAAAATAAGTTTACAGGTTGGATAGATGTAGATTTGAGCGAACAAGGTAAAGAAGAAGCCAAAAAAGCTGGTGAGGCTATGGTTGAAGCTGGTATAATACCAAAAGCTGCCTTTACATCTTACCTGAGAAGAGCAATAAACACACTAAACATAGCACTTGACACAATGAACCTTCATTATATAGATGTTTTTAAAAGCTGGAGACTAAACGAAAGACATTACGGAGCGCTTCAAGGCCTAAACAAAAAAGAAATGGTAAAAATACACGGAGAAGAACAAGTAAATATATGGAGAAGAAGCTACGATATTCCCCCGCCACCGCTTCCTAAAGATGACCCAAACCATCCGTGCAACGACCCAAGATATAAACACATAAGATGCCAAGATTTACCATCTTCAGAATCGTTAAAAGATACCTTAGAAAGAACACTTCCTTACTTTCAAGATTTTATAGCACCGGCGCTTTTCCAAAGAGGATGTGTGTTGGTAGCTGCTCATGGAAACTCCCTTAGAGCCATAGTGAAATACCTTGAAGATTTAAGCAAAGATGAGATAGTAAAATTAAACATACCTACTGGCATACCGCTTGTTTATGTGCTGGATGATAATTTAAATATAAAAAGCAAAAGATACTTAGCAGACGAAGAAACGCTTAAGAAAGCCATAGAATCTGTGGCAAATCAAACAAAAGCATGAATACCAAGCCAAAAGCTGTAGAACTATCGAAAGAGGTGATAAAAAAGCTCTTAGACTGCGGTACAGAGATTGACGAGTTTTATAGGCTTTTCAGAGAGTTAAGACTTCTAGAAGATGAAAGCCCAAACTTTGCAAAAGCTATTTTAAATGTAGAACACGGTTTTTTTATGACTATACAATCTTTAAACATTTTAAAAGAACAGCTTCAGCTTCTTAGTGTAGCAGCCAAAAAAGAAGAGATCACATGATAGAGCTTAAGATAAACGACAAAGAAATACGCTTGAAGGATTTTCCGTCAAAAGCGTTAGAAAGCACAATAATTGGTTTTATAAAAGCCCTCAAGCTAGAAGAAGAACCAAAAGAGGTAAAAATACTTATTAAAAAAGATGCCACAAATAAAGATAACTCCTGACATAGCCGGCGAACGCATAGACATTTTAATATCAAACCTATATAAAGATATATCAAGGGAGTATATCAAAAGGATAATAAAAGAAAACGGTGTCTTAATAAACGGTGAAAAGGTTTTTAAAAGCTCAAAAAAGGTTTTTGAAAACGATATACTAGAGTTTGAAATACCACCACCAAAAAAATTAGACGTAAAAGCCCAAGATATACATATAGACATACTTTACGAAGATAAAGATTTGGCAGTGGTGGTAAAACCCTCTGGCATGCCTTCTCATACAGGTCCAGGACACGATGAAAACACTCTAGTAAACGCTCTTCTTTCTAAGTTTGGAAATCTATCTGTCATTGGTGGAGTAGAAAGACCAGGCATAGTGCATAGGCTAGATAGGTATACCCATGGACTTATGGTAATAGCAAAAAACGATATCAGCCATCAAGCGTTATCTTTGATGTTTAAAAATAAAGAAATAGACAAGCGTTATAAAGCTATAGTCTATGGTATACCAAGGTTTAAAGAGCAAACCATAGAAACTCTTATAAGAAGACACCCAACAAATAGATTAAAATTCGAAGTTGCAAAGGAAGGAAAGCTAAGCATTACAAAATACAGCTTAGAAAAACCATTAAAAAACGCAAGCTTGTTGGATATAAAAATATACACCGGTAGAACCCATCAGATAAGAGTCCACATGTCTTACATAGGTCACCCTATTGTTGGTGATACGCTTTATGGCTACAAGCACTCTTATTTTGATAAAACCCTTGAACGTATGATAGGTGAAAGGTTTTTGCTGGTAGCTTACAAACTTAGTTTTCTTCATCCTAAAAGCCAAAAACCAATGGAATTTGAGATAGACATGCCAGACTATTTTAAAAACGTTTTAAAATATTTAGAATCTTAAGTTTTTATTATAATTAAAAGGATGAAAAAATTAGTTTTAATAGTTATTTTACTTCTTATAAACAAAGCTTTTGGAAACGCCATAATAAAATCAAACTACCCTTTGGCAAAAAATAACTTTTCAAAAGTCATTACAAAAAATAATCTCAAAAGAATGATAGGTATTATCAAAAATATAGATTACGTAAAAGATGCAAAAGTGTTGGGCTTTAAAGAAGACAAGCCTATTGTATATATAGAAAGATATCCCATAATAAAACACGTAAAAATAAAAGGAAACACGTTTTACCATGCTATAGACCTTATACCAATAGCAAATATAAGACCTGGCACACCTGTAAAAGTATCTATTGAAAAAAAAGAAAAACTTATAAAAGATTTCTTAGAGGAGTTTTACAAAAATAACGGCTTTTTGAAAACAAAAGTAGAAGATAAAATAACAGAAAGCAAAGATGGATATTTGAATATATACGTCAACATAAAAGAAGGAGACCTTTATTTTATAAAGGACGTTTTTGTAAATGGAAAAAAGTTCAAAAACGATGCTCTTCCGATAGGTGATATAGCAAATATCAAAAACCTAAACAAAATATACAACATAGTAAGAAAACACTTCGGTAAAAACTCAAGGGTTTTTGTTTATCAAGAAAGATTGAAGACGTTAATTACAAAAAGACCTTTTAAAGCTATATTTGGAACGCAAAATATAAAACATAACATATTTCATATAGTAGGGGTTTTCATAAACGATATTTCAAAATTTTTAAACTATCCAATACCTTTTACGAAAGCAGCCCTTGGAGAAGGCGGTGTAGTAGATGCTTATTACAAAGTCTATCAAAGGCCTTTAAATAGCGTTTCTTTTAGAGGCAACAAAGCCTTTAACGATAACATCTTAAAAAAAGTGGCAAACATAAGCGATATAGACTTATTTACGTTGCAACAAGCAAAAGAAAATATTTTAAGATTTTACAAAGATATGGGATACCTCGACGCAAAAGTCCGCTATAAAGTAAACAAAGAATACACCAAAGCAACATTTTACATAAAAGAGGGTAACAGGTACGGCATAAACGATATATCTTCTAATTGCAAACGTTTAGAGGCTTTTATTAAAAAAAGATACAAAAATAAATATTTAAATATATTAGCACTGAAAAAGCTGATAAGTCAATACCACAAAAAGCTTAAAAAAGAAGGGTACATATATGGATTTTCCTACAAATACAACGTAGAGAAACTGCCAAACTATCAAACAAACATAAATATAAACATAAACAAAGGTTATAAGATTATACTATCGCGCATTGTTGTAAAAGGTACAAAAAACAAACACATTTTGGATATTTTTAAAAGTTATAAAACCCCAAGAGAATACAACGCAAAAGATATAGAAGACCTTTACAAGGATAGCATATTAACCGCCAAGAAATACGGATATTTTGACGTAAAAGTAAACCCAGTTGCACATGTAAAAACCGTTGGAAAGCACTATTACAAATACATTTACACGTTTAATATAAACTTAGGCAAAAGATACGAAAACGGCAACACGGTGATATATGGCTACAACCACACATTAGAACATAGCATACAATACATGGCAGCGCTACCAAAGTACTACTCCTTAGAGGACGAAAGAAGGGCGGTAAAAAATCTACAAGAAAGTTCAATATTCGATGCGGTCAACCTTGAAACATTTTTAAATAAAAAACAAAAGAGGGTTGATAGACTCATAGAACTTCAAGAAGGTAAAAGAGGTTTTTTTAGAATAAAAGCCGGATACAACACATGGCAAAGATTGGTGTTAGATAGCTCCCTAATGTGGGCAGATCTATTTGGCACACCAGCGATGGCAATATTCAACTACAACATATCCAGCTTAAACACCACTTACAAACTTGGAATATCGGATAAATTTTTATTTTCCAGAAATTATTTGGGAGATATTTTTTATCAAAGAGATTTTGAAATACACAACAGTTATTACTTTGTATCAAAAGGTATAAACTTTGATATAGGAAGAAGAATAGGAAATTATTATACCTTTAGCATAGGCTATTCCAAGACAAGGGACTATGTTTACAATGCACCCATTAAAGATAACGGATATTCAAACCAAGAAACTGTTAGCTTTAGCTTGATAAGAGACTACAAAAACAAATCTATAAACCCTACAAAAATAGGCTATGACAACGTTAGCTTTACCAAAAGCCTACAAACTGGCTACAACAGTTTTAACATAAACACATACTATCTTATACATATAATAGATAAAATATTTTATAGTTTTAAATTTGGATTTGGGGCAGAAAACGACGGTCTTATATACCAAAGATTTTTCCTGGGCGGTCTTAAAGATATGATGGGTTATAACTTTGAAGATATAGGCTCTCCAGAAGGCGGAAAATATTACGGATTTTTAAGAAACGAGATAGATTTTCCCATTAAAAGCCCGTTTAACTTGGCACTTTTCACAGATACTGGCAATGTATCAAACAACATATCTGGCATTACAAAAAATATAAAACAAGATGTTGGTATCGGCGTATTCGTATATACACCGGTGGGCCCTGTAAGATTTGATGTAGCAAAACCCATCACAAAGATACCAAACATAAACTCTTCCATAAAATATTACATATCAATAGGATATTTTTATTAAAAGCTTCAAAAAATGTTTAACTCTTGCAAATCTATGAGTATTATACTTTCATCCTTTTTGGCCAAAGCCCTTAGGCTATCGGTAAAACCAGATTTTGAAAACAACGCATAATATTTTATTTTATAGCTTTTTAAATAATTAGATTTTTGCTTAAGAGTATTTAAAACTTCTATATCCACTGGCTTATTCCAGTATTTGCACTCACCTATAAAGGCTTGGTCATCTTTTATAGCCATTATATCTATTTCTACATTCTTATCCCAGTACCTACCAACTTTTTGATAATCAAACGGTATATTTAAAAGGTGGATAGATTCCAATACCACCTGTTCAAAAACAAAAGATGTGTATATATGAAAATCAAGCTTTATTTTGTTTAAAACATAATCGTAATTCTCTATTTCTAAATAACTTTTGTTTGGAAATACGTATCTAAACCAGAAATTGAAAAAATTATCTTTTATATAGTAAAGTCCTTTCTTACTTTTAGCTGGGTTTTCTTCAGTGATAGGCACAACACGTTTTAATATATCAAGTTCGATGAGTTTTTCAATAAAAGAGGTTAGGTTATGGGTCTCGATGTGTAGCTTTGAGGCAATGTTTCCTATTTTATGCTCCCCTTGAGCTTGTTTTACCTCTATATTATAATTATTTATTAATCTAAAATAATCTAAATTATTATAATCTAAAAACGAAAAAAATTTTAACTATCAATAGCTATTGGTCTTTACCTGTTTTATGTGGCCGTTGTAATCTTTTAATACGTATATATAGTAGGTTTCTATAGGTTTTCCTCTCCAATAAACTGAGTAAGTAGTTTGATATAATATTTTTTTAAAACCAGACAAGACTTTTTTGTCTATCGGGTGGACGCTTACAAAGATTCCGTCATGTCCTATATAGTTTTTCATAAGAGGTTGCCATAGGTAAAATTCATTCATCCTTGTACCTAAATTTATGCAAAATACCTCAGGGTGGTCTTTCATGTAAAAAGCAAGCTCTCCAGCTATTTGATAGTAATCGCTAAACACCAAATCCCCAGGTTTGTAAAATTTTGACACAAAAGCCCCAAGCTTATCCCATCCTATCAAAAATTTTGTAGGGTCGTGAATGGGTTTTAAAACATTACCAAGTCCTATTATATCAAGAATTGGTGTAAACATCACAAGTATCGTAATAAACATAGAAAAACCTATATAAAGTATCTTTTTTTTAAAAGCCTCAAAATATTTGGATATTAATATAAACGCACTAAAGTAAGAAAAATCTGGCCAATTGGCTTGAACATTTGTATTTATACTAAGAATAGCAAAAAATAGCAAAATAGGCCAAGATAAAATAATAAAATACATATCTTTTTGATCTTTTTGTTTTAGGCTTTTAAAAGAAGTGTATAAAAATACAAAAAACCATACCACCGATAACACTCCAATTTGCCCACCTAAAAAGTTTAAAACCCTTAAAACTCTGACACTAGCATCGTCTTCTACTCCCGCTAAAGCTCCCACATGCTTAAACCCATCAAAATGATGAAAGATATTCCATATTATCACTTGAATACCAAGCATTGTAGCTATTAAAATTGAAAGATAGGGTTTAAAGCTTTTAAGAACATCTTTTTTATATATAAAAGCGTAAACAAAACCAAGAATCAAAAAAACAGCGGTATACTTTGCCAAAAAAGCAAGTCCTGCAAATATGCCAAGGTATATGTAATCTTTTAGCCTATCTTTCTCTAAAGCTTCGTACATTGCTATAACGCTTAGCCCCCAGAAAAACAAAAAAGGCGCATCGGTGGTCATCAGTATCGCATTTATGTTAAAACCTATAACGGTGTTTGGTATAACAGAAGACCAAAAGGCAGCCTTTTGACCGTATATTTTTTTAACAAAAAAATAAGAAAAGTTTAACATCATAAAAGCAAACAAAATTGGCCATATTCTAACGGCTAAATTGTTTATGCCAAAAAGATGCATCGTTATAAAGTTTAAGTACGCCACCAAGGGTGGTTTTGAGTAATAGCTAAAATCTATATGTCTAGCCCAGTCCCAATATTGAGCTTCTTCTGGGTCCAAAGATATAGGGTAAAAAAGCACATACGTTATCCTAAAGATTAGAAAAAGCACATTTATTAGGAAAGCGTTTTTAAAGTTCATCAAAACTATTATATTGTAAAAGAGTGTTTTGATAGTGAAATTAGACAAGAATTACACAAAGTTTTTATATTTATAACTTTTAACATAGAAAAAGAAAAAAGTAAGCTTATATTAACCCATATGAAAAAAATATTGGTGTTAGGTGGTGGAATAGCGGGCGTAGAAGCAGCTTCTTTGCTTAGTGAGTATGGTTTTGATGTAACGCTTGTTTCAAATAGAGATTACTATTATATATATCCGCTAGCTATATGGGTACCAGTAGAGAGGATAAAATTTAACGATATAAAAATGAATCTAAACAACTTAGCCTTACTACATAACTTCAGATTTATTAAAGACGAGGTTTTATCTATAAAAGCCAAAGACAAAGAAGTCTTACTAAAGGAAAACGGTAGCTTAAAAGATTTTGATTATCTTGTAATAGCCCTTGGTGGGTCTAAGGTAAATCCGAAAGGGATGGAATACGCTTATTCTATATGCTCAGAACCTACTCAAGCGTTAGAACTAAGAGAAGCAATTCAAAAGCTTGTTTTAAAAGGTTCTGGTAAAATAGCTATAGGTTTTGGTGGCAATCCAAAAGACCCGTCTGGCGTAAGAGGCGGACCTGCTTTTGAGCTTTTATTAAACTTAGACGATTACCTTAGAAAACTAAATTTAAGAGAGAACTTTGAAATAACATTTTTTGCACCTATGGATAAACCAGGTATAAGGTTAGGAGAAAAAGCTTACAACAGTGCAATGGATATGCTCAAAAAACTAAACATAAACATAAAAACTGGCAAGAAGATCAAAGAGTTTCAAAAAGATGGTGTAGTATTAGAAGATGGTGAAAAGATAGAGGCCGATGTTATAGCCTTTATACCAGCCACAGATGGCCATAAGGCTATAAAAGAGTCAGATTTACCGCAAAACGAAGCTGGTTTTGTAAAAATAGACGATACTACAAAAGTGCTTGAGTTTGATTATATATACGCTATAGGCGACTCTGCCGCTTTAGAAGGGCCAGATTGGAAAGCCAAACAAGGACATCTTGCCGAAGCAATGGCAAGGGTTTGCGCTTTTAATATAGCTTTAAAAGAAGGGAAAGTTCAAGGAGCGCCAAAAAGTTATAAAGAACATATGAGCATAATATGTCTTATGGACATGGGCACAAAAGGGGCAGGGCTTGTTTATAGAAACGATAAAAAAGCAATATTCTTACCTATGCCTGTGATAGGGCATTACTTTAAAAAACTTTGGGGTATGCACTTTAAGTTGGTGAAAATGAAAAAATTACCAAAGCTTCCTCTTATAAATTATTAAAATGCTTTTTCACAAGCTCGTTAAAAACGTTTCCCCTATGCTTATAGCTTTCAAACATATCAAAAGAAGCGCAAGCTGGAGAAAAAAGTATAGTATCACCTGGACTTGCATGTTCTTTGGCCTTTAACAGAGCTGTTTCCAAATCATCTAACACGTATACTTCTAAAAAATGCTCAATTTGATCTTTTATTAGGTTTTTATCTTTTCCATACAAAAATACACCTTTAATCTTATTTTTGTAAACCGCAAGAGAGGAAAAATCTCCTCCTTTATCTATGCCACCAGCTATAAGAAGAATAGGGGCTTTGGTGGATTCTAAAGCACTCATAAGAGCATTTACCGTTGTAGATTTAGAATCGTTGTATATATCGATGCCTTCAAAGTTTCCCAAGTATTGGTATCTAAAAGGAAGCGCCTCAAAGGTTTCTAAGCTCTTTTTTATATCTTCTAAACTTATACCCATACTAAAAGCCACAAAACTAGCAACCGCAATGTTGTAAAGGTTGTGAAGGCCTTTTAAAGAAGGATGAGATACGTCTTTTATTAAAAGCTTGTCTTTATAATAGATATCGCTTCCTACAACTTTCAAATCTCCGTTTTTTCCAAAAAACACTTTTTGAGCTAAAGAAGGCGTATCGCAAACTGGTTTTTGAGCATTCAATATCAACATATCATCTTGTGTTTGATTTTTGAATATACGCTCTTTTGAAGCCAAATAATCTTCTACATCTTCGTGCCAATCAAGGTGGTCTTTCGAAAAGTTTAAGAATACACCTACGTTTGGCTTAAACGTATCCAAGGTTTTTCCTTGAAAAGAAGATACTTCTAGTACTACATCCTCTTTATCGTTATCAAGGACTATTTCACTAAAGGGTGTACCAAAGTTACCACCTTCTTTAAAAGAAGTGAAATGATGTATAAGATGTACAGTGGTAGATTTACCATCGGTACCTGTCACTGCTATTATATTTTTACCTTTGTAAAATCTATAAGCTAATTCTGTTTCTCCTATTACTTTTTTTGAAGATCTTATAGCCTCTTGCCAAAGAGGATGAGAAGGTGGTATGCCTGGCGATAAAACTACTATATCTATATCATTCCAAACATCTTTCCAAAGATTTTTATCTTCTTTATCGTCCCCTATATAAGCCTTAAAACCTTTTGCTTTTAAAAGATTAAAAGCTGCTAAACCACTTCTTCCCTTTCCCCAAACAAGATAAGTCACTACTTTTTATCTGTACAAGTTTAGTATGGTTGCTGTAAGCTGTGGGTTATTTTGAAGGTTTTGGTTATGTTGCTCTTGATTATTTTGATTTTTGGTTTGATTGTTTTTATTAAGAGCTGTAGCTTGAGCCGTGTTTTGATTGTTAGCTTGCTCGTTTACCTTGTTATGATGATGCACACCGTAAGTATTATAAGCACTAACAGCGTTTACGTTTGCCATATTTCATCCTCCTTAAATGTAAATATAATACATTTTTGATTTTTTGCAAGAGAATTTATGCACTCACTTGACAATACACAAAACAAAGAATATACTATAAGTTTTAATTATGGAAGAAAAAGTAGCTGATGTTGTAAAAATTGCAAAAGAGTTTCACGCAAGAGGATGGCTTCCAGCTACCGCCGGTAATTTATCGGTAAGGCTTGACGATAAAAGGATATGCATTACCGCTTCTGGGACTCACAAAGGACATATAAGCGAAAAAGATTTTGTCATCGTAGATTATGAAGGCAAAGCCATAGATAACCATAAGAAACCTTCCGCTGAGACGCTCCTTCATATCGTAGTGTATAAAAATTTTCCCGATATAAACGCGGTTTTCCATGTTCACACCATAAACGCTACTTTGATATCGAGGTTTTTAAAAGACAAAGTTTTTCTTAAAGATTACGAGCTTTTAAAAGCTTTTGATGGGATAGACACTCATGAAAGCACGATAGAGATACCAATTTTTGACAACATGCAAGACATGAGGAAACTATCAGACATTGTAGAAAAAGCCATAGAAAAAGGTGAAGTAAAATATGGATTTTTATTAAAATCTCACGGCATTTACGCTTGGGGTAAAGATACAATGGATGCTTACGTAAAGCTTGAAGCCCTAGATTTTTTGTTTGATTGCGAGTTAAAAGGTATGCATTTGCAAAGAGGTGCCCTATGAGCCATCTTGTGATTTACAATGAGACAGGCAACGTTTTAGAGCTTATAAAAGAATATGAAACGATATCAAAAAAATTAGCGGAATTAGGTGTGAGGTTTGAAAGGTGGAAAGCTGACAACAAGCTTTCTTGGGATGCTGATCAAGAAGAGGTAATAAAAGCCTACGAAGAGGATATAAATAGGATAATCGGAGAGTTTGGGTTTAAATCTTTGGATGTAGTAAGCCTAACACCAGAAAATCCTAAAAAAGATGAGTTAAGAAACATGTTTTTAAAAGAGCATACGCACTCTGATTTTGAAGTTAGGTTTTTTGTAGATGGAAGTGGTACTTTTTATCTTCATATAGATGATAAAGTTTATGTGGCTTTTTGCGAAAAAGGAGACTTCATAAGCGTACCAGCTTATACAAAACATTGGTTTGATATGGGTTCAAAGCCTTTTTTCAAAGCCATAAGATTTTTCTTGATACCTGAAGGTTGGGTAGCAGATTTTACAGGTTCTGACATATCTTTAAAAATTCCAAGCCATGACGACATAGCCGCTTTATGATAAAAGCTATTCTCACAGATATTGAGGGCACTACGTCTTCTATAAACTATGTAAAAGAGGTGATGTTTGGATATTCAAAAAACCGCTTAAAAGATTATCTACAAAAACACTGGGAAGAAGAGTATATAAAAAACATCATAAAATCCTTATCTCAAAAGCTTGAAAAAAATATAGATTTAGAAACAGCCGTTTTAGTTTTCAAAGATTTTATTGAAAAAGATGTAAAAGATACGCTTTTAAAAGAGCTCCAAGGGCATATATGGGAAGAGGGGTTTAAAAGCGGTGAGCTGAAAGGCCATATATACGAAGATGCTTATATCAAACTAAAAGAGCTAAAAGAAAAAGGATACAAAATTTTCGTGTATTCTTCTGGTTCTATAAAAGCCCAAAAACTATTTTTTGGACACTCAGTATATGGGGATACAACAAAACTTTTTGACGGGTTTTTTGATACCACAGTAGGTCCTAAAAAAGATAAAAACTCTTACATAAGAATAGCTTCAGCTACAAAGATAGAACCTAAAGCGTTTTTATTTTTATCTGATGTTAAAGAAGAAATAAATGCATCAAAAGAAGCAGATATGAATGCTATTTTAATATCAAGGGACAAACCTTGCGAAGAAAAAGACTGCATAAGAGATTTTACAGAGATAAACCTTTAAAAGATTGACTTTTAATGTCTATATATTAAATTTTGTATATGCGAATAATACTTTTTTCCGGAAAAGGCGGTGTGGGTAAAACTACGGTATCGGCAGCTACCGGTTATAAGCTTTCCCAAATGGGCTATAAGACAATAGTGGTTTCTTTAGACCCAGCTCACAGCTTAGGGGATTCTTTCGATATACCAGATGAACAAAAATATGCCGTTAAAGGTCTTCCTATTCAGATAAATGAAAACCTTTATATTCAAGAGATAGATATTCAAGAAGAAATAGATAGATATTGGGGAGATGTCTATAGATTTTTAGAGCTTCTTTTTAACACCACAGGGCTTGACGGTGTTTTATCTGAAGAACTAGCCATACTACCTGGCATGGAAGAAGTCACAAGCTTACTATACGTAAACAAATATTACAAAGACAAAGAGTTTGATGTATTGATACTAGACTTACCACCTACTGGAGAATCTCTTAGATTTGTCTCAATGCCTACGGTTTTAAAATGGTATATGAAAAGGATATTCAAAACAGAGCGCATGATTTTTAAAATGGCAAGGCCTGTGGCTAAAAGGCTTACAGATGTCCCAATTCCAGACGATAACTATTTTCAAGCTTTAGAAAACTTTTATGAAAAGCTAAAAGGTGTGGATGAAATACTGATAGACCCAGACACCACTTCAGTTAGAATAGTGGCAAATCCAGAAAAGATGGTGGTAAAAGAAAGTCAAAGGGCTTATATGTATTTTAATCTGTTTGGTGTAAATGTCGATGCTGTGATAGTAAACAAAGTCCTTCCAAAAGACAAAGTGGCAGATTGTGAGTTTTTCAAAGAATGGGTAAAATCTCAACAAAGTTATCTTGAAGAGATAAAATCTTTGTTTACACCTACTCCTATATTTGATGTACCCACTATGCAAGAAGAAGTATGCGGTTTGCAAAAGCTCGAAATATTATCTGATTTAATATACAAAGATAAAAATCCTGCAGATATACTGTTTAAAGATAAGCCTTTTGAGTTTTTACAATCAAACGGCAACTACACGTTGAGATTAAGAGCCCCCTATATAAGAAAAGACGCTATATCTGTGGTAAAAGGAGAAGATGAAATCATAGTAAGGGCTGGTAACTTCAAATCTCACGTAATGCTTCCAAGAAAGCTAAAAGATTATGAACCAGTAAAAGCTAAATACGATGCTCCTTACCTATACGTAGACTTAGCAAAAAATAATTGAAATTTAACAAAAAGGTATTATACTAATCTTATGCCAGAAAAAGTTTTGGAAGCTGAAGAGGTGCCGGATGTATATCCTTTGCAGTATAGGTTTGCAAAGCAGTATTTTGACAACATAGTATTAAGAAAACCCTTCATACTGGATGTTCTTAAAAGCGTAAAAACCCCGACCCTTGTTATAAACCTAGATAGAATAAAAGAGAGGTTTATAGAGCTACAAGAGGCTTTAAAAGAAGCAAAGATATACTATGCGGTAAAAGCAAACGATCATCAAGAAATATTGGCTTTACTAAATGACCTTGGCAGCGGCTACGAGGTGGCTTCTTCGTGGGAACTAGAAAAAGTCTTAAGACTTGGAGTAGATGGTTCAAGAATTATATCTAGCAACCCGGTAAAACCATTGGATTTTATAGATTACGCTTATAAGTCTGGTATAAAAGCTTTTAGCATAGATTCATACAAAGAGATAGACAAGTTAAAGAAGATAGCTCCAAGATCAAGAGTCTACGTAAGGCTGATAGTACCAAACGAAGGAAGCGACTGGCCCCTCACAAACAAATTTGGCGTTGACGTAGATAGCGCTTTAGACATTCTTGAGTATGCAAAATACCAAGGGCTTGTGCCTTATGGTATTACATTTCATGTGGGTTCTCAATGCAACAACCTAAGAAATTGGTTTATAGGTATAAAAAAAGCTTGGGAACTTTGGGAAAAAGCCATATACAAAGATATAAAGCTTACAATGTTAAATTTAGGGGGCGGTATCCCCGTAAACTATCAATACGAATCTCTTAGTATAATAGATATCGGCTCTTACATAGAGGCGCTTTTGCAAAAATATTTTCTTATAAAGCCTATGGAGGTACAAATAGAGCCAGGAAGAGGACTTGTAGGAGATGCAGGCGTGTTGGTTAGTTCTGTCATAGGGAAAACCACAAAATATATAAACGGTGAAGAGTCTTACTGGATTCACTTGGATACTGGGGTATTTAACGGTCTTGCGGAAGTCCTAGGTGGAATAAGCTACCCAATGTATGCTGAGCAAAAAGGAGAAATAAAACCATACACTATAGCTGGTGTCAGTTGTGACAGCATGGATATAATATCAAATTTCACATACCTTCCAGATGTGGATGTAGGCGATAGAGTATATATAATGGCAGCAGGTGCTTACACTACGGTTTACGCTGCCAATTTCAACGGTTTTGGTATACCGGAAACTGTTTTTGTATAAAGCTTTTATCAAATAGTTTTTATTAAGAGTATACTTTCTTATACTTACTCACTTAAAAGTGCCTACTTGACAAGATAAACTGTATGCTTTAATATAAAACTACGAAAAACTAAAGGAGGTTAACCTATGGCAAGACTTGTTAAACTAAGCGGCAAAGGACCTATACAGGTAAAAGCCCAAGAAGAAAAGTGGGTTTGCACTTGTGGGCTTTCAAAGGGTTTTCCATTTTGTGATGGTTCTCATAAAAAGACTCAAGACGAGGCTGAAGGAAAGCTTTATATATACGGTGAAAACGAAAGGATAGAATTAACATAAGGAGAAGTCTATGGATCAAGAATTTGACAGACAAAAAGTTAAAGCCTACATAGAAGGTTTGAAGATTTTAAAAGCCAAAAACGACGAGCTTTTAAAAGAAATTGAAAACGTAGCAAAGCATGCTCCGGTGGAAGGTTGTGAGCGTTTTATGAAAGCCATGTACGACAACCTAAAACAAAACTCCGAAAACATATCTGGTGCCATCGAATACTGGGAAGGCGAAATAAAATAATCAACCAAAGCCCCTTCTCGGGGCTTTTTAAAGCTATACCAAATAAATATTTATTTAAGGAAGGCTATAATAATTACCAGAGCTTGAAAAAGCGGTAAAGTTTCTTCTTGAAAAGAAAGATTAAGATAGATGGTATTTCAATTATAATAATATAGATGAACATAAAAGTCATAGCAATAGATGGGCCAGCTTCCAGTGGAAAGTCAAGCGTATCACGGGAGCTTTCCAAGATTTTGGGATACGTTTACTTTAACACTGGGCTTGTTTATAGGGCTATTGGTTTTTTAAAAGCTAAAAATGTAGATTTTTTTGAAGCTATAAAGAAAAATGCTTTGGTATTTGAGCTTTTAGTAGGAGAAACAAAAGTAATTTTTGAAAACGAAGATATAACACATGAACTTACAAAAGAATACGTAGGAGCTTTGGCTTCTGAAGTGGCAAAAGAAGCTAGTTTAAGGGAAAAAGTAATTGTATTTCAAAGGTCTTTGGTAAAAGACAACGCTGTGGTAGAAGGAAGAGATGCCGGAACTCATATATTTAAAAACGCAAATATAAAATTTTTCATAGATGCGGATCCAAGAGAAAGGGCATTGAGAAGATATTTAGAAGAAGGTGGGTCTTACGATGATATTTTAAATAAAATCCTAAAACGAGATGAAACTGACAAAAACAGAAAAGATTACCCTTTTAAACCAGCAGAAGATGCTATAAAAATAGACACCACTTGTATGACAAAAGAAGAAGTAATAAATATTTGCATGAAATATATTAAAAAGGTTTTATGAAAGAATCTATCGCTCTTCTTATAACAGGTGCCAGTGGAAGCATTTACGCTATCAGAACTTTTGAGCTTTTAAAAGAACAATACGATCTACACGTAGTAATATCAAAAACTGCCAAATATGTAATGAGTTACGAGACAGGCATAGGAGATGAATTTTTTAAAAAAGAGGCCCATGTTTACGATTACTCAGATTTTGCAGCACCGATATCAAGCGGGTCTTTTTTATGCAAATTTAAAGGTGTGTTGGTAGTGCCTTGCTCTATGGGAACTTTGGGGACTGTGGCAAGCGGTGCTGCTATAAACCTCATTCATAGGGTATGTGATACGGCATTAAAAGAGAGGGTACCGCTTGTAATGCTTGTAAGAGAGATGCCTTACAACGCCATACATCTTGAAAACATGTTAAAACTAACAAACGCCGGTGCCATCGTAATGAGTGCAAGCCCTGGTTTTTATCATAAGCCAAAAACTTTGGAAGAGAGCATAGATTTTGTGGTGGGAAAAGTTTTGGACGCTTTAAGAATAGAACATAACATATACAAGAGGTGGAAATCTTGATGAAAGTGGTATTTTGCGGTACTTCTTCCTTTGCGGTGCCTTCTTTAGAGCTTTTAGCCAACGAGTTTGATATAATGCTTGTAATCACTCAACCAGACAAACCGGCTGGAAGAGGCCAAAAGCTAACACCCTCTTTTGTAAAACAAAAAGCTTTGGAACTAAATTTAAAAATATCTCAACCAGAAAAAATATCTTTTTTAAAAGAAGAGCTTTTAAATTTAAAACCAGATATTATAATAGTGGTGGCTTACGGGCAGATAATACCAAAATCTATGCTTGAAATACCTAAGTTTAAATCTTTGAACCTTCACGGGTCTTTGCTACCAAAGTACAGGGGTGCAGCTCCTATTCAAAGGGCATTGATGCAAGGAGAAAAAGAAACGGGAAATACAGTCATCCTAATGTCTTCTAAAATGGATGAGGGAGATGTTTTATCTATGGAATCTATGCCTATAGAAGAAGAGGATAACTACGAGACGCTTTCTAAAAAACTATCCACAGCAGGTGCAAGGCTTCTAAGAGATACAATCAAAAAATGGGTAGATAGTAAGATAACGCCAGTACCTCAAAACCATCAAGAAGCCACATACGCTATGCCTATTTTAAAAGAAGAACTAAGAATATGTTTTAAGACAAGCGCTTTTAGCATACACAACAAAATAAGGGGTGTATACCCAAACGCTTACGGGGTTTCTAACAATCAAAATATCAAAATACTAAAAACAAAAGTTGTAGAAAAAGATTTAAACTTAAAACCTGGTGAGCTTTTCTACGACAACAAATCTCTTTACGTAGGTACTGGAGATTTACCGCTAGAGATTTTGGAGATTATGTCTTTAAAGGGAAAAAGGGTAAGCGGTAGAGAGTTTGCAATAGGTTATCTAAATCAGGTTAAACAATTTTATTAACAATGGTTTTTGAGCTTTTTAAGGAAAACATAGAGCTTTTTAATCTAATAAACCATCATCACGATAAGCTTTTTGATAGATTTTTTTATACATACTCATCTCTAGGTTCCGGTTGGGTGTTGTTACCATTTTTAGCTTACATATATACATTTAGAAGATATAAGTTAAAAGTTTACCTTGCGGCACTTATCATAGAAACAATCCTCGTAGTAAGCTTAAAAAATATCTTCAACCAGCCAAGACCAGCCACACTTTTAAAAAATGTTCATCTTCTTTACAGACTATATTGGGGTTCTTTTCCATCTGGAGACACTGCGATGGCTTTTGTAATAGCTATGGTGGGTTCTTACAACGAAAAGCCCATTGTTAAAGCTTTTTTCTTTTCTTACGCTTTTTTAATAATCTATGAAAGGTCTTACGTAGGTGTGCATTTTCCTCTTGATACAATAACAGGAGCTTTGATAGGTACTTTTAGCTTTTATGTAGCAAAAGCGTTGACAGATAGTTCTTTTAAAAGCTCAATATAAACTGGGTTTGTTTGAAGCGTAGGTACTCTTACAAAGTGATTTATACCTAAGTCTTTAGCCATATTTTTGTAAAGGTAATCCATCTCGTAAAGAGTCTCAGAGTGCTCTGACACAAAGCTTATGGGCACAAGACATAGTTTTTTCACACCTTGTTTTGCCAAGTTTTCTATAGTTTTATCCGTGGCTGGCTCTAGCCATTTCACAGGACCTACCTTGCTCTGATAAGATATCATATGTTTGTTTGTAAAATTTTTCATGATAAGATCTACGGATTTCTCTATCTGGGCTTTGTAAGGGTCTCCTTTGTCTATTATTTTCTGAGGTAGGCTATGGGCTGAGAACAATATAAAGTATTCATCATCTATACCGCTGTTTTTAATATTTTCTGTCCAAGCTTTTATAAAAAGTGGATGATCGTGATAATCTCTAACTTCTTTTACAGGCGTATCTTTTAAACTTGATTTTTTTAAAAGCCTATAAAACTCTTTAAAAGAAGAGCCTGTAGTAGTGGAACTGTAATGAGGATAAAGAGGTAAAAGCACTATCTTTGAAGGTTTTACACTTTCTAAATTTTTTATAGCCTCTTGTGTAAAAGGATGCCAATATCTTAAAGCTATCTCTACTACAAAATCATCTTTTAAAGCTTCTTGCAAGGCTTTTGCTTGAAGAATGGTTTGCTCTTTTTGAGGTGATTTGCCGCCCATTATCTTATAGTAATACTCTGTTTTTTTGGCTCTGAAAGTAGATATAAAAAATGCCACAGGTTTTTGGATAAGCCTTGGTATTTGTATTATATCGTGATCTGAAAAAAGGTTGTATAGAAAAGGGCGAATGGCGGACATAGAATCTGGTCCGCCCATGTTTAAAAGCACTACCGCAGTTTTTGACATTTAGGTTAAATTTAAGCTTCTTTTCTTAGTTTTAAAGCCATATCCATCATATTTTTTAAAGCAGGTTTTACCTCTTCCCATCTTCTGGTTTTAAGACCGCAATCAGGGTTTACCCATAAAAGCGACTTGTCTAAGATTTTCATAGCTCTTTTCATAACAATTTCCATCTCTTCAACGCTTGGAATAGCGGGCGAGTGAATATCGTATACACCTATACCTATTTGCCTATCCCACCTTCCAAATCTTTCAAAAGCCTCCAATATTTCGCCTTTGCTTCTAGAAGCCTCTATTGATATAACATCAAAATCCATATCGTATATTTTGTCTATAATGTCGTTAAACTCAGAATAGCACATGTGAGTGTGTATTTGAGTGTTTGAGTTTGCGTTTGAGCAAAGTCTAAAAGCTTTTATAGCCCAATCAAAGTATTCTTCCCAGTCCTTTTTCTTTATGGGTACCCCTTCTCTAAAAGCTGGTTCGTCTATTTGTATTATTTTAATACCGTTTCTCTCCAGGTCTTTTACTTCATCCAATATAGCTAAAGCTATTTGATAAGCCACCTCTTTTTTTGGTATATCTTCTCTGTAAAAGCTCCAATTTAGTATAGTAACAGGACCTGTTAACATACCTTTTACTGGTTTTTGAGTTTTCGACTTAGCATACAGTATTTCGTTTAACGTCATTGGCTCATCTCTGTAAACATCGCCGTATATGATAGGTGGTCTATAACCCCTAGATCCATATGAGATAATCCAGCCGTGCTCTGTGGTGGCAACGCCTTTTAGCTTCTCAGCAAAAAACTCCACCATGTCTGTGCGCTCAAACTCTCCATGCACAAGCACATCAAGCCCTATTTCCTCTTGAAAGGCTATGACGTTGTCTATTTGTTTTTTAATAAAAGCTTCGTACTCTTGTTTTGATATTTTGCCAGATCTAAAAGCGCTTCTTGTTTTACGCACCTCTTCGGTTTGAGGAAAAGATCCTATAGTGGTGGTAGGGAAAATAGGCAATTGTAGTATGCTTTGCTGAAGCTTTATGCGTTCTTTGTAAGGAACGGCTCTTTGAAAATCGCTATCTTTTAAAGATTTTATGCGGTCTATTACCACTTGATTTTTGCCAAAAGACGTTCCAAACAACGCTTTCGAGGCCTCTACTTCTTTTAAACTTTCTTTATCTCCTAAGAAGGCGTTTTTGAGAATTTTTAGCTCTTCTAATTTTTGCTTGGCGAAGCTAAGTCTTTTTTTCAAATCTGGGTCAAGCTTTGTTTCATGTTCTACGTTTACTGGAAGATGAAAAAGAGGGGAAGAGTTTGAAATAGAAAGATTAGGTGCTATTTTTGAAAGTTCTTCCATTAGCTTTAACTTATCTTCTAAGTTTGCTCTCCAAACTTGACGTCCGTTTATCACACCAGCTATAAGCTCTTTGTCCTTCGGAAAACCGTATTTCCTAAGGTTTTCAAGATTTTCAGAATTTGAGCATAAATCAAGCCCTATACGTTTTACAGGTAAATCTACAACATCTTTGTAGTTGCTAACGCTGTCGTAATAGGTTATCAACTCTATATCTGATACTTGACTTAATTCTTCGTATATTTTTTTGACGGCGTTTACTTCATAGTCCTTTAAATCAAACACCAACGCTGGGTCTTGTAGAGAAACTATACTTGCACCTTCTGCTTTTAAGTTTTTAAGAATATCTTTATACACTTCCAAAATAGGTTCTAAAAAGTAATAAAGGGTTTTTTCGTCATCTATCTTTGAGCTTTCCAAAACGCTAAAACCATCTTTTGTAGTTTTTTTATAGGTTTTTGATAGTTTTAAAAATGTAAAAGGCGCTATCAAATAAGGCTTTGGATTTTGGATATTCTGCTTTGCATTTATATAGCATCTTTTGGGCTTGTTTTCTAAAAGCTTAAAATTGTTTGATTCCAACTCCGGGACTATGTAATGGTAATTTGTGTTGAAATATTTTGTCATTTCCATAGCAGATTTTCCACGAGCCATTTCAAAATAGGTTTCAAGCCCTTTATATTCTCCAAAACGAGATGGTATCATACCCACCATAACAGCAGTGTCTAACATGAAATCATAAAAAGAAAGCTCTCCTACAGGTATTTCATCTACTTTTTCTGAGTAAGCTTTTATCCTTTGAGCTTCTATAGATTTCATGCCTTCGTAAAATTGGTCTTCTGTAGTAGCTTTTTTCCAAAAGTTTTCCAACACATTTTTAAACTCTCTTTTCTCACCAAGCTTTGGATAACCATATGCAAGTGCTTTCATAAAACCTCCTAAGCAAATTAAATAATTTATTATATCACATCAAAGGTTTTCCAACACCCTTTTGGCTTGTTCGTATTCTTCTTTTGTAATCTCGCCTTTTAGATATTTATCGTTTAGGGCTTTTAGCGTAGTGCTCTTATGGCTTCCAAACAATTTTCCCATTATTCCTAAAATCCCAAAGACAAGTATCACCAAAGACAAAAGCCATAATATCATCACAAGCATAATTTTATTATATACAAACTTTAAGCACCTATTAAGTGCTATAATAAAACTATGGATACAAAAGATGCCAAAAAGTTGATAAACCTAGCAAGGGAAAGCATTAAGACAGAGTTTGAAAACAAAGAGCCATTTGTAGATGAAGAGATAAAAACTAAATTTTCAAAACCCCAAGGAGTATTCACTACACTAAATACATACAAAGACCATCAGCTTAGAGGATGTATAGGTTTTGTAGAAGCAAGATATCCGCTTTGGCTTGGAGTTATATATACATCAAGGTTAGCGGCTTTTAAAGACCCAAGGTTTGAACCTTTAAAAAAAGAAGAACTTGACAACATAGTGATAGAGCTTAGTATTTTGAGTACGCCAAAGCGCATAATACCTGACCCAAAATATATATGCATAGGAAAGGATGGACTCATCGTAAAATATGGCAAAATATCAGGGCTTTTGCTTCCACAAGTTGCCAAAGAATACAACATGGACTGGGAAACATTCTTACAACACACCTGTTTAAAAGCTGGTCTTCCAAAGGATTGTTATAAAAACCCCCAGGTAGAAGTTTATTCTTTTTCTGCTGAAGTCTATAAAGAGCTAAGCCCAGGTGGAGATGTAGTAAAAGAAGAATCTTTTTCATGCGGGACATAGAGAGTTTAAAAAAAGAACAAGTTGAATGCTCAAAAAAGATAATAAAAAAAGATAGTTTCAAAGATTTTAATACAATAGGCGGCATAGACCTAACATTTTTGAAAAAAGAAAACAAAACTATAGGCATAGGAGCTTTGGTAATCCTTGACAAAGATAAAAACAAAATCCATCAACATACTTACAAAGACTATGTGGATTTTCCTTATATACCGGGGTTTCTTAGTTATAGAGAGTTTCCTATTATGGACAAGCTTGTAAACACTTCAAAGGTATTGCCAGATATTTACATGATAGACGGCAACGGCATGCTTCACCCAAGATTTTGCGGACTTGCCTCATACTTTGGTGTAAAACTAGATAAAATTTCTTTCGGTGTAGCTAAAAAACTCCTTATAGGCGATATAGACAAAGAGAACAACATAATATTAGACAACATCATTGTAGGAAAAGCCCTAAAAACAAAGAAAAACGTAAAACCAATCTACGTATCCATAGGACATAAAATATCCCTTGAAAGCGCTGTAAATATAACCCTTCACTTTTCAAAATATAGAATACCAGAACCCACAAGAATAGCTCATAACCTTTTAAAACATATAAGAAAAGAGGAAGAAGCTTGATTTTCAAAAATGCGCTGTTTTTTTCCATTGCTGTTTTTATAAGTAGAATCCTTGGATATATAAGAGATGCGGTTTTTGCTTACTACTTTGGTGTTTCTTATCTATCCGATGCTTTTTTTATAGCTTGGAGATTGCCAAATACATTAAGAAGACTTTTAGGTGAAGGTGGATTAAACGCCTCTTTCGTACCTATATATGGGGAGCTTTACAAAAAAGACAAAGAACTTTCCAACAGATTTTTTTCAGGAGTGTTTTGGTATTTAGCTTTTATAAATATAGTTATAATAACGCTTACCATTTTGTTTGCCCCTTACGTAGTTAAGATAATAGCCCCAGGTATTACAAATCCATTGGCTGTAGAAAAAGCAACTTTCTTTATAAGGTTTTTAATAATAAACCAGATGTTTTTTAGCATAAATGCCCTCTTGATGGGTGCTTTGAATGTAAAAGGCATATTCTTTAGAAGCGCTTTTACACAAGCTATATTCAATATAAGCATGATACTTTTTATAGTGGTGTTTGAACGTAGTTTTGGCATATTCTCAGCTGTAATAGGTGCTTTGGTAGGTGGTATATCCCAAGTTTTATTTTTATTCTTAAAAGCTGTAAAACTTGATATAAAACTAAGCTTTTGTTTTAAATGGACTGAGCATATAAAAACGTTTTTTAAAAGGTTGATACCCGCTTTGCTTGGGTTTGGAGTAGCCCAACTTTCTTTTTTTGTAGATACATTTTTAGCTTCTATGCTTGGGAAAGGCGTAATATCTTACATGTATTATGCCAACAGACTTTTTCAACTTCCCATAGGGCTTATGTCGGTAGGACTTGCCAATGCGCTTTTATCATCTTTAAGCTTAGGAGAAGACAAGGCTAAAAGGACTTCAGAAGCTTTAGCGCTTATTAGCCTTTTTACAATACCAGCATCCTTTGGACTTTTCTCATTATCAAAAGATATAATAAACTTACTCTATCATCATGGGCTTTTTAACGAAAAAGACGCCTTAAACACCGCTCACGTGCTTGCTATATTATCTCTTGGTATTACATTTTTCTCTTGGCAAAAGATACTATCAAGCGCTTTCTTTGCCAACAAAGATACGTTGTCTCCAAGTCTATCTACTTTTATAGGCGTTTTAGTAGAAGGTGCATCTGGTTATACTTTTGCTTTTTTGATGCATCTTTCTTTTATCGGGTTAGCTATGGGTACTGTGTTATCTGGGCTTAGCTCATTTTTATTTTTAATGTGGCGTTCAAAGGGTGATTTTATCGATTTAAAAATGCTAATAAGCTCTTGTATAAAAGCTCTTGTTGGGGCTTTTTTGATGTGTATTTTTATACTTTATTTCAAAAAGTTTTTACCTTATCCTTGGCTAAGAATAGCCATATTTATACCAACGGGGGCATTGGTATATTTGCTGTCTCTTTTTCTTTTAAGAGAGTCTTTTATTATCTCTATTTTTAAAAGCTTAAAAAAGAAAACTGTTATATGATAAATTAATAATATGGAAAATGTATCTGTTTTAGCGGCTTTTTTGGCGGGTGTTATAAGCTTTTTGTCTCCTTGCGTGTTGCCCATAGTCCCAGCTTACTTATCGTATCTTTCTGGAAACAGCAGTGTAAAAGCAGATAAAAATTTTGACGTTGATATATTTCTAGCGTCTATATTTTTTGTGCTTGGTTTTACGGTGGTGTTTAGTATAATGGGGTTATCTGCATCTTTTATAGGTGGGCTTTTTAGAGATTACTCATCTTATATTAGTAAAATAGGAGGGGCTTTCGTAGTGTTTTTTGGACTTCATTTTTCTGGAATTCTGATTAAAAAAGATTTTCTTAAATATCTTGGAGCCTTTGAAGGATTTTTGTTTAGTTTTTATGCTTTTCATATAATAAACCTAAAAACTTTTGAGGAGTTATCGGCAGTAATAAGTATAATCTTTGCCCTTTACATGCTAAACCTTCACAATATTTTGTATCAACAGTTTAAGCTTACAGACGATTCAAAAATAAACATGAACACGAGAAAAGGGTTTTTAAAATACGTTTTTGCTTTTACCGTAGGTCTTAGCTTTGCCTTTGGTTGGACTCCTTGCATAGGACCTGTGCTTGGTTCTATATTATTTTACGCTTCACAAGAAAGCACCCTTTACAAAGGAGCCTACCTTCTTTTTATATACTCTATGGGGCTTGGAGTACCGTTCATCGTATCTGGGGCTTTGTTTGGGGCTTTTATAGGATTTTTAAAGCGCTTTAAAAGAGCTTTTGAACTGGTGGAAATTGTAGGTGGTATACTCCTTGTGCTTATGGGAATATTCTTGGTGCTTGGAAAAATTACTATAATATCATCTTTGATATAAAATCTATGTCATACTATATATTGCATAATAGTATCTTATATCAGATAAAAATATGAAATATTGATATATAATATTTAGATGCTTGAAATTGTTACATTTCCAAGCGAAATTTTAAAGCGTAAAACAAACTCCGTCAAAGCTGTTGATGCTGAGATAAAAGAGATTATAAATGAGATGAAAGATACCATGTATAAAAACGATGGTATAGGCTTGGCTGCCAACCAGGTAAATATACCTCTTAGCATAATGGTTATAGACACCACCTCAAGAGAAGACGAAGAAGAAAAATTTAAAGGCGTACTCATAAACCCAACAATCTTGGCAAAAGAAGGCGAGATAAAGTTTAAAGAAGGATGTCTCTCTTTCCCGGGTTTGCAAGTAGAAGTTATAAGAGCCAAAGAAATCACTGTAAAAGCCATAAACGAGTTTGAAGAAGAGGTAATGTTGCACCTGACTGGACTTCCAGCAATAGTATTTCAGCATGAGTTTGACCATCTTAGCGGTATAACATTCTTAGATAGATTAAGCGGTATAAAAAAACGTCTTGCCCTTGAAAAGTATCAAAAGATGCTTAAAGAAAAAGTAGGTGCATGAACGTTTATATTGAGAAGTTTTACAGCTTTGAAGTGGATTATAGAAATTACAGAGTCTTAGGATACGTAGATGTAAAATTAGAAAACGCTGTTAGATTAAAGTATATAAAAGTACTACAAAACAAATTAGATAACAGCGTATTCTTACAAATGCCAACCTGCAAAGACTCTAAGAAACCTTTTTTTGAGCTTTTAGACTCAAACATAACAGAATATATAAAACAAAACGTAATAAAGATACTGAGTGAAAACCTATGAGAAAGTATATTACAAATACGCTGGCGATGCTTACAATAAGTTTGGTGTTATGGCTATCAGAAGCCGTATACGGTCTTTTTTACGATCATAGTAAAGGTACTATATTCTATACAATCTTTGGTCTCACATCTATCGTCTTTGGGTTTTCAATAATAAAGCTCCTTTACGATGAGTTAGTGGAGGTTGTAAAAGAACTACACTCTGGCAAAGGCTTTTTTGATGTAATATACGATCTTTTATCATCTTTAAAGCTTGCATTCTTTTTAATGATTGCCATAGCCATATTTTCTATGCTTGGTTCTACATACATAGAACAAGAACGGCCCTTTAGTTTCTACGCTTCTAAATATGGAGTAAACGAAGCACATCTTATAATGACTCTTCATTTAAACAACGTATTCCACTCTTGGTATTATAGGATATTGCTTTATCTTTTTGGTATAAACCTAATACTTTGCTCAATAAAAAGATTGCCACCGGTTTGGAGACATACCTTTGGAAGCGAACGTATATTGAAGCTTGATGAAAAAGCGGAAAAACATTTAAAACCAATAAACACCAAATTTGAAAAAGATCCTATAGAAATAGCAAAATTCTTAAAATCAGAAGGTTTTAAAGTTTTTTACGAAGAAGAAAAAGACAAAAAATACATATATGCCGAAAAAGGAAAATGGTCAAGGCTTGGAGTCTACATAGTGCATATAGGGCTTATAATACTTCTTGCTGGGACACTTATAGATTCTTACTTTGGCATAAGAGGTATTATGCAGGTACCCGAAGGGGAAAAATCAAACTTGCTTATGAGTTTAGATTTGGCTTCAAGCAAAGTTTATAAACTTCCTTTTTATGTGTATGAAAAAAGGTTTAAGATAATAACCTACGGCAAATCATCTCCAGAATTTGCATCTGCGGTAAAATCCTATGAGAGCTACATATACATAATAAAAGATAACAAGATAGTAAGTCAAGGGTCTTTGGCGGTAAACAAACCTTACAACTACGACGGATACAACATATATCAAGCATCCTACGGGCTTACAGGGTTTCCAAAAGAAATGGAGCTTATCGCTATAGACAGGAAAAAAGCAATTTCTGGCAATCCTCAACAAGCTTTAGCCGGTACTGTAAAGTTTATAAATTCTAAATTTGCAATATTCAACGGTATTAGTCTTGAGATTTTAAAAAGCACGTTAAACATAGAAAACCCCCAAGCTGGAGCTAATGGCGATTTAAAGCCGGCTGTCATGCTAAAAGCTAAATACAACGGTAAAAGTTATTTGATTCCAGTTATATACAGCCCAAAATTAACGCTTTTAGCTTACAACGAGATACCAGGCACAAAAAATTTTCCATACGTATTTTTTATGGATAGTTTTGTACCCCAATATTTTTCAGGATTTCAAATATCAAAAAACCCAGGCACAGACATAATATGGCTTGGTTCTATCATCACGATACTTGGTATGATGCTAGCTTTTTATAAGGTAAATAGGAAAGTATGGATAAGGTTGCAAGGAAACGAGATGAAAATAGCCATTTACTCTCACAAGTTTAAAGAAGAGTTTCAAAAAACCTTCCTACAAAAACTAAAAACTGTGATATAATAATAAGATAAGGCCCGGTAGCTCAGTTGGTAGAGCATACGGCTGAAAACCGTAGTGTCGGCGGTTCGATTCCGCCCTGGGCCACTTTATGACTAAAAGTTTAAAAGTTTACAGCTTTCTTTTAATACTGGTATATTTAAGTGTAACGTTCTCAATAATGTCTATTAGTTTAGTCAGTTTTAGCCCTATATTTTTTATAGGCGTTACTTTAGTTGTTATAGGTATTTTTCAGGATTTTAAAAACAAATATTTACCAAGAATTGTTGTAAATACAATTGCAGTTTTATCTGTTATAGTAGTCTTTTCAGCGAGCTTCAGCATAACTGCGCTTTTTGATTTCGCTAAAAACATAATAGTAACGTTCTTAGGCATCAAATCCTTAGAAAAAAAACAACCAAGAGACGTATACCAAATACTTATATTGGAAACAATGGGTATGGGAATAGTGGGTGTTGCCACAACAGATATAAAGTTTTTAGCAATGCTGATAATTTGGGTTTTCCTAAGTATTTTTATATTTTTAACTACAAATATTTTTAAAAGCCTAAAAGATGAAACGTTGACAAAATATCATATAAAACTTATTAGCTATGCTGTGGGATTTGTATCTATAAGCACCGTAGTTATAGGATTTTTCATATTCCTTGCTATGCCTAGGATACAATCGCCTCTTTTAAACGTAGGAATAGGAGGTATTTCAAATACAGTAGGATTTTCTAACACACTTTCTCCATCAAACGCCACAAATGTATTAGAAAACACCTCCACAGTTTTTAGAATATTTAACATAAAAGGAGATATAAATTTAAAAGATGCTTACTTCATAGGAGAAACCCTAGATTATTTCAACGGTATAAGCTGGACTCACAAACATAATGCAAAGGGACCAAAGGCTATAAAAGGCAACGTTGTATCTTACGATATTATGATAGAACCAAGCTACGACAACATTCTTTTCGGAATCTTGTTTCCATACATGGTTAACATCTATAAAAGCCCTATAAAAGCTTATATAACAAGCGATAACACGATAAGAACAGATAAACCTATCACGAATAGAACTGTTTATAGGGTATGGTCTTATGTGACAAATTCCTATAGACAAAACCTTATAAATATAAATAGGTTTTTACAACTACCTCAACATATAGACCCATCTATAGTAAAACTTGCACAATTTTTAAAAGCCCAAAACAAAAATCCCATAGAGGCTGTAGAAAACTATTTTAAGCAAGAGAACTTCAAATATTCTCTAAGCAACAAAGCTTCAAAAAATTTTCTATACGATTTTTTATTTAAGTATAAAACTGGAAACTGCGAAGCCTACGCTTCTTCAACCGCTCTTTTGCTTAGGTTGATGGGTGTACCTTCGAGAGTAGTAGTGGGTTTTCACGGGGCTATTTACAACAAAGATGGACATTATTTTTTTGTAACAAACTCCTTAGCCCATTCATGGGTAGAAGCATACTACAACGGTAAATGGCAAACCGTAGACACAACTCCAATAGACTATACTAACACAATACCAAAGCTAAGCAAAGCAAGGATGTTTTTTGATTATATAAACTACCTATGGGATCTAAACGTAGTATATTATTCTAGCGCAAGGCAAAAATACTTATTGGAAAGCGCCGTTAAAAATATAAAAGCCATAGCTATTCTTTATGCAAAATATTTAGCTTATGCAGTTGTTGTTTTAACACTCCTTTATATAGCTTTTAACAAAATATTGATTATTTTTAGTATAGATGCCATGTACAAAGATATATGTAAAAGGCTGAAACAAGCCGATATAAAACACTGCACACCAGAACATGTCTCGGATTTCATAAGAGAAAACGGCTTTAAAAACTTTTTTGATATTTATGTAAAAGCTAAGTATTCAAAATATGGCATAGATAAAAAAGAGAAAAAATTGGCAAAAATATATTATAATAATACTATAAAAGCAATAAAAGAGTTTAACAGTTCAATTTATAGACAAGTTAGTAAAGATACATAAGAGGTCTATCATAAAAAATAATGAATAATTCTATATTTTTATATATAGAGCCTAAGGCTCTAAAAATTTTGGTGAAAAGAGGTTTATATGTTTGAGAAATTTACTGAAAGAGCTAGACAAATTATATTGCAAGCAAGAGAAGAGGCTATAGAGTTTGGTCATGGTTATCTTGGTACAGAGCACTTACTTTTGGCTCTCCTAAAAGAAGACGATATACCAACACTCGTGTTGGCTAAGTTTAACATTACACCTGAGAAGGTAAGAAAAGCTATTACGAGCCAAATGTCAAGGGGAAACCACACGGGAGAAGTATTGTTTGCTCCAGATGCCAAAAGGGTGTTGGAGTTTGCAGTTGAGGAAGCTAGGATACTACATCACCAATTCGTTGGCACAGAACACATATTCATAGGTGTCGTGAGAGAAAAAACGGGTCTTGGTGGCAGAGTATTAAGAGGTTTAGGCCTTGACGAATACGCCGTAAGAAGAGAAACGCTTCAAATATTAGGAGAACTGCCCACTCAAGAAACCACAAAATATGTAGCAACACCAACGTTGGACAGACATAGCAGAGATATAACAGCTCTTGCTGCAGAAGGCAAGTTGGATCCAGTGGTGGGAAGAGAAAAAGAAATAGAGAGAACTATTCAGATATTGGCAAGAAGAAGAAAAAACAACCCTGTCTTGATAGGAGATCCTGGAGTAGGAAAAACCGCTATAGTAGAAGGCTTGGCTCAGAGAATAGTAGCAAAGAGCGTACCAGAATCTTTGATAAACAAAAGAGTGGTAGTGCTTGATATAGCATCTATAGTAGCTGGTACAAAGTATAGAGGCCAGTTTGAAGAAAAGCTAAAAACTATTATAAAAGAGTTAGAAAAAGCAGTTAACGTAATTCTTTTTATAGATGAGCTTCATATGATTATAGGAGCCGGAGCAGCAGAAGGCTCTGTGGATGCTTCTAACATGCTAAAACCAGCTTTAGCAAGAGGTGAGATTCAAATAATAGGGGCTACTACGCTTGATGAATATAGAAAATACATAGAAAAAGACGGTGCTTTAGAAAGAAGATTTCAACCAGTGTTGGTAGAACCGCCTTCCGTAGAAGAAAGTATTGAGATTTTAAAAGGATTAGCTCCCAGGTTTGAAAGCTTCCATAACGTTAAATACGAAGAAGAAGCTTTGAAAAAAGCAGTAGAACTTTCCAACAAATACATAAACGACAGATACCTACCAGATAAGGCTATAGATGTAATGGATGAGGCCGGAGCTTTGGTAAAAATAAGAGGCTCTGAAATGCCAGAAGACCTTCAAAAGATGTTGGAACAAATAAAAGAGATAGAACAAGCTAAAGATCAAGCTGCCGCCGAACAAGATTACGAGAAAGCTGCAAATCTTAGAGACGAAGAGATGAGGTTAAGAGCCAAGTTTGAAACTGCAAGGATAAAATGGAAACAAGAACAAACTATAAACAAACCTTTGGTAACCGTCAAAGATGTTGCCTCTGTGGTGGCAAAATGGACTGGAGTACCGGTAGATAAACTCTATGAAGACGACCTATCAAAACTAATGCACATAGAAGAAAAGTTAAAAGAAAGGGTAATAGGTCAAGAAGAGGCTATAAAAGCCATAGCAAAAGCCATAAGACGTTCGCACGTAGGGTTGAAAGGCAAACACAGACCAATAGGTGTATTTATGTTCTTAGGTCCTACTGGAGTAGGTAAAACTGAAACTGCAAAAGCTTTGGCAGAATATCTTTTTGATACAGAAGATGCTCTCATAAGGTTTGATATGTCTGAATATATGGAGAAACACACCGTATCAAAGCTAATAGGCTCACCTCCTGGATATGTAGGCTACGGAGAAGGTGGCCAACTCACTGAAAAAGTAAGAAGAAGACCGTACTCTGTAATACTTTTTGACGAGATAGAAAAAGCCCATCCAGACGTATTCAATATATTTTTACAAATATTTGACGATGGAAGGTTAACGGATGGTAGCGGACGAGTTGTAGATTTCTCCAACACTATAATTATAATGACTTCAAACCTTGGAGCAAAATCTATAATGCAAAATACAACCTTGGGCTTTGAGAGTAAGCAACATGAAGTAGACAAGAAAAACATGAAGAAAAATATCATAGAACAGGTGAAAAAACACTTTAACCCAGAGTTTATAAACAGGCTAGATGAGATGATAGTGTTTGAGCCTTTAGACGAAAAAGATTTGGAAAAGATACTATACCTTCAAACCAAAGAGATAAACAAAAACCTACAAGACATGGGTCTTAGTGTAGAAATTACAAAAGAGTTTGCCGATTGGATAATTTCCAAAGAGTATAAGAAAGAGTACGGAGCCAGAAGCTTAAGGAGAGCTATACAAAGACACATAGAAGATATGTTGGCAGAAAAGCTTATAAACAAAGAGCTAAAAGATGTGGCAAAAGTAGTAATCGATGTGAAAAACGATACCCCTTACATAAAGAGTAAGAAAAAGAACACCAAGAAAGACAAGAAAGAGGTAGTAACTACTAAATGAAGTATGAAGGCGAAGCTTTTTGTCTTCTCTTTGTTTATAGTTATGGTGCTGGGAATGACTGAGCAGGCATCAGCTTTTGAACTTTATAGTAAAGATTTTAAAAACGGCGGTTATATCCCGCCGTTATTTTCTTGCCTTGGCAAAGACATATCTCCAGAGTTACATTGGAAAAACCCTCCTAAAGATACCAAAAGCTTTGTCCTCATAATGGAAGATTTGGACGCACCTGGCGGTGTTTTTTATCATTGGAGCGTATACGATATACCTCCAAGCGTTTATGAGTTAAAAGAAGGTACAAAAGAATATCTTCAAGGCTTAAACGATTTTGGCAACATAGGATATGGAGGACCGTGCCCACCACCTGGAAAACCACATAGATACTACTTTAACCTTTACGCTTTAAATATAAGCTCTTTGGGATTACCAAAAGGAGCCACAATAAAAGCCATCCAAGAAAAAATAAGATCTCATATATTAGGAAGTGCTTTTCTTTTTGGGCTTTTTAAAAGGTAAATCTAACGTAAACTCTCTATAAGTGTTTTGATTTTTATAATATCTTCTCTAAAATTGCTAAGTTCGTTTGGATTCCTAAGAAGATAAGAAGGATGGTAAGTAACAAATATTTTTGTCCCCGGTGCTAAAACGGGACTTTTTAGGTTTGCCGATATAAAACTTCCCCTTACCTTGGTAGGAGATATCTGTTTTATGCCAGAAAGTCCAACTGCCGCCGTTTTACCAAGAGCTATCACAAGCTTTGGCTTTATAAGCTTTATCTCTTCTTTTAGTATATATGAACAAGTTACCATCTCTTGCTCTTCTGGAGTTCTATTGCCTGGGGGTCTACATTTCACAACATTTGTTATATAATAATCCTTTTGTCTTAAAAGCCCTACTCTTTCAAGTTCCTGAGTTAAAAGTTTGCCAGCTTTTCCAACAAACGGTTTACCCTCAGCATCTTCATCAGCCCCTGGTGCTTCTCCAACAAACATTATACCAGTATCAGGGTTACCATCACCAAACACCACTTGAGTCCTTTGCTCTGATAGCTGGCATTTCTTACATTCTTTGCAAGTCTCATAAAAAGCTTTTAGCTGCTGTAGCAATTCTGATGCAGCTAGCTCATTAACCGTGTTAGACTTGTTAATCGTGGTAGACTTGTTCTCTAAAGTTTCTTGGCTTTTATTCTCAACGTTGTCTACGCTATTTTTTACACTTTTTATTAATTTTTTATCAGCATAAACTTTGCCAAAACCTATAGTTTCATATATAAAAGCGCTGTTCATGTAGGTTTTAACCTCTCTATAAGTTTTGACCAAAAACCCTGTTTAGACTGTACATTTATGTTTAGAGGTATGTTTTTTAAGCTCTGGGTAAGTTCATCTGTTAGAGTCTTGTCAAAGGGTTTTTGGTCTACTATTTTTCTTATAATGTTTTTGTTGTAGGTTACATAACCTAAATATTTTAAATTTATATCTAAAAAGTGCTGAGACACGGTGTTTATACTGTTGAATATTTTTAAACCTTCTTCCTTTGAACTACATTTGTTTATCAAAACATAAAAATCTTTCAACATCATAGAGTTATTTAGTACTTTTATCAAAGCATAAGCATCTGCTACAGCTGTAGGCTCTGGTGTAGATATAACAATCGGTATATCAGAAGACGATGTAATGATAAGCGTTTCGTTGTGAAGGCCAGGCGGTGTATCAAAAATAATGATATCAAAGTTATTCTCAGCGTATTCGTGTATTCTATCAAGAATTTCTGTTATATCTTTTGAAGATAAGTTTACAAGTTCTTGAATACCGTTGCCACTGGATATAAAAGATACGTTGTTGTTTATTTTAAAAACTATCTCGTCTATACTAGCCTTGCCGCTTATAAAATCAGATAGGTTTTTCTCTGGAGTGAGCCCCAGCATAATATGTACGTTCGAAAGACCAAAATCTCCGTCTATTATGAGCACCCTTTTGCCAGTATTTCCTATTATCACAGCAAGATTTATACTTATAAGAGTTTTGCCAACACCACCTTTACCGCTAGCTACAGCTATATATCTTGTATTTGAACCTTTGTCTATAGCCCTTTTAAGGTGCGATAACTGTCCTTCCATTACACCGTACCTCTTAATAAAATATTAGCTATGTTGTCGTAAGTGGCAACTTCTATATCGTTTGGTACTTTCTGACCGAACGTCAAAAAAGATATGGGAAGATTTGTTTTAAAAGATGCATTTACTATACATCCAGGATAAACTGTCTCATCAAGTTTTGTGAATACAATGCTTTTTATACCAAGCTCCCCAAACTTTTTAGCGCTGTCTAATATTATTCTTTCATCGGTAGTGGTGCTAACAGTAAGAGCTATCTCCAAGGAAGGAACGTTTTCCAAATAGTGCTTTAGCTCTTTTAATCTTATAGAATCGTATTGGCTTCTTCCAGCTGTATCTATAAATATAATATCAAGGCTTGACAGCTCACCTATACACTCTCTTAGCTTTTGAGGTGTATCTGCCACTCTAAGAGGCATCTCTAAAAGACTTACGTAAGACTGAAGCTGTTGCACAGCACCTGTCCTATAGCTATCGAGCGTTATTACACCAGTCTTAAAACCCTGTGTCTTATACATGTATGCAAGCTTTGCTATTGTAGTGGTTTTGCCAACGCCAGTAGGACCTACCAAAGCCAATATGCTTAAAATACTTTTACTAAAGTCTAAGGCTTTTAAAGAAATATTTTTAGATAAACCTTCTTTTAAAGATTCGTAATCATCTTCGTATTTTAAATCAAGTCTATTTATGTTTATATCAAAACCACAAGAATCTTCAAGGATTTTTTTAGCTATGTCTTGCTCAACACCCATGCTTATTAGCTTGGTGGCAAGGTTCATAGCTCTCAGCGAAAAGTCATCATTTGATTGGTACTGTGGCTTAGGAGTTTGCATTTGTTGAGGAGGCGGCTCTTGTTTTACATTCTTAACAACATTTACCACGTCCTTTAAAGTAGTTTTTATTTGCTCTATCTCTGTATATAGTTCTTTTTCTTTGTTAAAATGAGATTGGAAATCCTCGTCATCAGCTATACCTATTGTAACCTCTAATTTGTTTGTAGAAAAAAATAACCATTTCTTGGTTTTTACTACCTTTGTGGACATAATGGTAGCCTTATCTCCATACATCGTTTTCGTTAGCTCTATGGCCTCTTGTAAGGAGTCCACCAAAATCTTTTTAATTTTCATCTACCACACCAAGCACCTTCATATTTACCTGTTTATCTATTTCATTATAAGCTATTATGTTTAATTGTGGCAAGTATCCTTCTAAAGCTTTTCTTACAAACCTCCTTATGTTAGGTGACGTAATAAGCACAGGTTGAGCTTGAAACTCTGCAAACTTTTTCATATTCTCCGCTATGTTTCTTTGGAGTCTATTTATTAAAAGGTCTAAAAACTCTTCCTCTTTGTTTTCTCTTATATAAGAGTTCAGCTTGGTTTCAACCCTAGGAGAAAACGCAATCACGTAAAGGGTGTTATCTTTCATAAAACGCTTTGTTATATGCTTTGAAAGCTTTTGTCTTACAAACTCTACTAAAAGCTCAATATCGCTGACTCTATCTATGTAATCACCTACAGTTTCTATTATAGTTACCATATCGTTGACAGGTACGTTTTCTTTTAGAAGGCTTTGGACAACCCTATGAAGCACAGAGTAAGACACTTTTTCAGGTATTATATCTTTTATAACTTTTTGGTACTTTTGAGAAAGTTTTTCTACCAAATCTATAATCTCAGCTCTACCTATTATTATGTAAAGGTTTCGTTTGATTACCTCAGAAAGATGCGTTATTATTACGGTAGATATATCTACTACCATATACCCAAGCTTTGTAGCTTTTGCCTTTTGCTCTTGCGTTATCCAAAAAGCTGGAAGATGGAAAGAAGGATCTTTTGTAGGTTTGCCATCTGTTAGTTTCTCTTTGACATTGCCAAGATCTATGGCCAACAAAAACCCTGGCATCACCTCGTAGGAATCTTCTTCCACACCCCTTACAAGTATTCTATATTGATTAGGTGAAAGCTTCATATTGTCTCTTATATGTACCAGCGGTATAATTACACCATACTCAGCAGCTATTTGCCTTCTTATAGTTTTAATACGAGAAGTTAGATCTCCTCCTTGAGACTCATCTACAAAAGGTATAAGCCCATAGCCTACTTCCAACGTTATTGGATCTGGTTGTGGTAAAAAGTCCTCTTCTCTTTGAGCTTGAGGAGCCATTTTTTGCGCTTTCTCTTGCTCTAAAGCCCTTTGTATTTCAACAGTTTTTTGAGTTTTAAGATTTTGTTGAATATAAAAATAAAGACCTCCAAGGATTATGGCCATTATAAAAAATGGTATTTTTGGTAAACCAGGCATTACACCTATAACAACCAAGGCTATAGCGCCAAACAAAAGAACTTTTGGATCCTTGGTAAACTGCATATATATAGCGCTACTAAGCTCATCTTCTTTTGTAGAAGATTTAGTAGTAAGTATACCAGCAGAAACAGACAGTATCAAAGCTGGCATTTGAGATACAAGACCCTCACCCACGGTCAGAAGCGTATAATTTTTTATTGCCTCTTGAAAATCCATACCTTTCATAACTATACCTACCACTAAACCGCCAATTATGCTTAAAAAGAGTATAATGATAGCCGCCATCACATCGCCCCTTATAAATTTAGAAGCACCGTCCATGGCACCGTAAAATGCCGCTTCTTTTTCTAAGTCTTTTCTACGTTGCTTTGCTTCTTGTTCGTTTATAAGCCCAGCGTTTAAGTCTGCATCTATACTCATCTGTTTACCTGGCATAGCGTCTAGTGTAAATCTAGCCGCCACTTCCGATACTCTCTCAGCACCCTTTGTAATAACCACAAAGTTTATAACAATAAAAATAAGAAATATGATAAGTCCTACAACTACGTTGCCCCCCACTACAAACCTTCCAAAAGCTTCTATAATATGCCCCGCAGCGGAAGGTCCTTCGCTACCGTAAAGAAGTATCCTACGGGCTGCAGCTATATTTAAAGATAGCCTCAACAAAGTACCTATCAAAAGTATAGAAGGAAACGAAGAAAGCTCTAAAGGAGATTTTATATTTAGCACCAGAATAAGCACCACCAAAGAAAAGCCTATGGCAAAGGCAAGGAGTATGTCTAACAAAAAAGCTGGTAAAGGTATAAGTATAGCCGCTAAAATGATACCAAAAAATACTATAACAAAACTTTGCTGCATTAACCTACTTTAAACCCCACCACCAAACCTATCAAAAACGCTACCATATTCAAATTCTTAAAATCTATAAACTTATGCAAATAGCTATGTTCAAAAAACTCTGATTTGTTGTTTATTATCTGGCTTTTAGCAAAATTAAAAAAATCTCCTAAAATATGATAAAAAACATTAGAATGAGTTCCAGGTAAGAAATATCCCACTATTATAAGAACTATAAGAATAAGGGCAAACAGCGATGTAATCTTATTTATTAGATACCCTATCACTACCCCCACCAGAAAAACGCCTATAAGCGTCGTCATTTTATCTTACCAAAACTTTCACAAATATCTTTTAATACACAATCTTGGCATTTTGGATTTTTTGCAGTGCAAACGGTTTTTGCATGCTTTAACAAAAGAAGGTAAAACGTTGTCCAATGTTCTTTTTCCAAGAGAGATTTTAAGTGCTCTGTGGTTTTATCTGGATCTTTGTTTTTATCAAGACCAAGCCTCTGAACTATTCTATGAACATGTCTATCTACAGCTATAGCAGGTTTTTTAAAAGCGTTAGCCAACACCATGTTGGCCGTTTTTTTACCAACCCCTGGAAGCTTTACAAGCTCATCTTCTTCATCTGGGACTTTAGAATTGTATTTGTCTACTAAGATAGTAGCTATTTCTTTTATAGCAGTGGCCTTTTTGTTGTAAAAACTTATAGATTTCATCGCTTCTTTTATATCCTCTAACGGAGCCTCTTTAAACGCTTTTGGGTCTTTAAACTTTGAAAATAAAGACTTTCTTATACTATTTACCTTTTCGTCCTTTTCTTGAGCCGCTAAAACCGTTTCTACTAAAAGCTCAAAAGGGTTGTCAAACTCAAGGTCTATCTTAGGGTTTTTATATATTTTTGAAAGCCTCTGATAAACCTCTTTTGCTAACGTTTTCTCATCCATATAAATTATTATACAGCTTTTATATGCTAAATTTTATTTTTATACTTTAACACCTCTTCTTTATCGCTAAAATGATATTTTACACCTTTTATCTCCTGGTAATTCTCGTGTCCTTTACCAGCTATTACCACCACATCACCCTCTTTTGCTATATCAAGAGCCAAAGCTATGGCTTTTCTACGGTCCTCTTCCACCATAGGCCCTTTGGATGAGTCTATACCTTCAAGTATATCTTTGATAATATTCATTGGCTCCTCAAACCTTGGATTATCGGAGGTTATTATCAATATGTCGGAAAGTTCTGAAGCTATTTTGCCCATCTTTGGTCTTTTGGTTTTATCACGGTTTCCACCAGCACCAAACACACATATAAGGCGGTTTTTAGTTATGGCTCTTGAAGTCTTTAAAAGCTTCTCCAAGGCATCTGGTGTATGAGCGTAGTCTATTACCACCTTAATACCGTTTACATCTATAGTTTCAAATCTTCCTGGTATCGAGCTTAAAGAAAGAAGACCATTTTGAATATCTTCTATATCAAGACCCATATAAAGGCTTAGTAGTATACTTGCGCCCATGTTGTAAGCCTGAAAGCCACCAATAAGGTTTGTCTTTAGTGTATAACGTTTATTTTTGTAATAAAAGCTTAAAAACCCATTTTCTTGGTCAAAATACTCTATCTGTAAATGAGCGTCTTTAGAGTATCCATAAGTTATAGCTTTGTCTTTAAATTCTTCGTAAAGTCTTTTACCGTATTCGTCGTCTATATTTAAAACACATACATCGTATTGATAATCTTTAAATAGCCTTCTTTTGGCGTTGAAATAATTTTCCATGGTTTTATGATAATCAAGATGATCTTGTGTGAGGTTTGTAAAAATTGTAGCAAAAAATTTTGTAGGATAAACCCTTAGCTGGTCTAAAGCGTGGGAAGATACCTCAGCCGACACAAAATCAAGGCCTTTTTCTTTGGATTTTGATAAAAGATTAAACCAAGTTTTTACCCCTGGAGTCGTGTTTGGGGCCTCTATGATTTCATCTCCCAACTTGTAATACATGGTACCAATTATTGCACCTTTATACTTTTGTGAAAGTATAGCATATATAATATGCGTAGTGCTTGTTTTGCCGTTTGTACCTGTAACACCTATAACTTTTAGGGTTTCATCCGGGTTATTAAAATGTTTCTTTACGCATTCTCCAAAAGCCTTTTTAGAGTCTTCTACCAAGATAACGTTTTTGTAATCTTTATGGGTGTGTTCAGCCACAACGTAAGGAGCACCTTTTTCTATAGCTTCATCTATAAAATCGTGCCCATCTTTTGAAGTACCCCTTATAGCAAAAAATACCGTATTTTTATCTACTTCTTTAGAGTTGTCTGTAATGTTATACTTCTTGCAATCTAAATTCATTATAGACATCAAAGTTCTTTGAAATGTGCTTTTGAGGTATTGGGTAATCTACTTTCACAAAATAAAGACAGTTAGTGGTGCATTTTACAACGCAAGAGGGCAAAAGTCCCTTTTCCAACCTGTTCATACAGAAATCGCATTTTACAACTTTTTCAGATTCTGGGTTAAAACCTATAGCCCCGTATGGACAAGCTATTACGCAAGCTTTGCAGCCTATGCAAAGGTTATCTCTAACGTATACAAGACCATCTTCTCTTTTTGTCATAGCAGAAGTAGGACAAGCGTATACACAAGGAGCCACATCGCAGTGAAAACAGTTCATAGGCATGAAATAAGAGATCTGTTCTTCTTCGTAATGCTCAAAGCGAAGCACTTTCATAGGCCTTGGTCCTTCCTGAAAAAGACCTTTCTCTTGCTTGCAAGCCACTTCACAGGACATACAGCCTATACATCTATCTATATCCATAAGCATTATATACTTTTCCATAGAAGATTATATTATATCATTTTTCACATAAGACAAGATTGTTCATCAAATATTCATGAATAGATATTTAAATTTTTTACATAGGAGGTTTTTAATATGGGAAAACTTTTAAAAATAGGTTTAGCTGTTGGTATTTGGCTTTTAGGATTTGATTTTTCTTACGCTGACAACGGTGTAATGTTAAACCAAGAGAAGGCTTATCTTCTAGAGGTTATACACAATAAAATAGACATGCTACAAAACATGGAGATATGCGTAGATCAAGCGCAATCTTGGAAAGATTTAAAAAGCTGCAACCTATACGAACTTTGGGGAGGATATGTACCGCCTTGCCCATACCAAAACCCTTACTACTGCGGGCCGATGCCTTGGATGTTTGAACAAAAACACAAATAATTAATTATGGCGGAGAGGACAGGATTCGAACCTGCGGTACGGCTTTAACCGTACAACGCCTTAGCAGGGCGCCGCCTTCGACCACTCGGCCACCTCTCCTTACCTAAACATTATACCATAACAATTTAGTTAAGAAATTTCAATTTACAAGCTTTTTTATAGAAAAAGCGCTAAAAACCAAGAAAACAAAGCTATACAAACTCAATACCGCTAAAGGTATGCCTATATCAACACTATTTTTATACAACAAAAGCCTGAGACCTTCCACAGAGTAGGTTAAAGGGTTTAAGAACGCAACAACCTTTAACCATCTTGGCATCAAAGATATAGGGTATAAAGCGCTGCTGGAGAAAAAAATAGGCATGGTAATTATTTGAATTACGCTCATAAACCTCTCAACATTTTTAAATACCGAGGCTATAAGCATAGAAAAACTGGCAAAACATATACCAGATAGCATGATAACAACAATTGAAAAGATGATGGTATAAAAGTTTATATAAATGTTTATATTTATAGCTTTTGAGAGAATCATTATTAAAAAAGCTTGCACTAAAGATCTAACACCAGAGAAAATAGCTTTGCCAGTGGTAATGGAAGAGTAAGGGATTGGAGCGCTTAGAAATCTGGTTATTTGACCTTGATCTTTATCCCATATCAACGATATACCGTAAAAAAACGACACAAACATTACAGACTGAGCTAAAATGCCAGGTGTCATAAAAGAAAGATAATCACCTTTTATGGGTATGCTTTTTATATTTTTAAACACATTACCAAAAAGCAGTATCCATATAAGGGGCTGTACGGCTCTTGTAAGTATATCGGTTTTTTGACGTATCATCTTTCTTAACTCTATTTCTAAAATTACCAGACTTCCCCTTGTAAAAGCCAAAAACCACATCTAGCTAAGCCTTTTGACTATATTCCTTGTTTTTCTTATAGATTTTATGTCTTGGTAATCCTCTTCTATATTCTCACCAGTAAGTTTTATAAATATATCCTCCAAAGATGCATCTTTATCCCCCACCAAATACCTCAACTCTTCTAAAGTGCCCTGTGCTACTATCTGTCCTTTCTTCATGATGGCTATCTTATCACAAAGGCGTTCAGCTTCGTTCATATCGTGGGTAGTAATCAAAACTGCCATATCTTGCTTTTTTGATTTTAAGAAATTCCATATGCTAAGCTTAGAGTTTGGATCTAAACCTACGCTCGGCTCGTCTAAAAGAAGAAGCTTTGGTTCATGTAGCATTGCCATAGCTATCTCAAGCTTTCTTATCATACCACCGGAAAACGTTTGCACCAAAGAATCTTTTCTATCGAATAAGTTTACAGCTTTTAGCATATAATCAACTCTTTCTTTGGAAACACCGTAAAGCTTTCCTATAAGTCTTAGATTTTCGTAAGCGCTAAGGCTGGGGATTATAGATATATCTTGAGGAACATATCCAATTTGACTTTTTATCTTTATAGGATTTTCTTTTATAGATTTACCTTGAATTTTTATCTCACCAGAAGTAGGAGGCATTATACCTGCTATTATTTTTATAGTGGTAGTCTTCCCAGCACCATTGGTACCAAGAAGACCAAAAATCTCGCCTTTTCTTACTTCAAAACTTATACCCTTTAAAGCTTCAAAACCGTTGTAATTTTTCCTTAGATTTTTTACTTCTAAGAAAAACTCTTCCAAATTCTCAATCTTTAGCGGCTAAAGGCACTACCAATCCTGCCCATATGCCGTTTATAACCGCTGCAACTACCATGAGAAAGCCAAACGTTACAGTAGAATGTTCTTGTCCATGCCACAAAATAGCACCAGCCACTTCAGCTACAGCTAAAACCAACGTTGTCAACCACAAAAGAGCAACTCCTTTCATGATGCAAACCTCCTATCCGTTTAAACTCTATTATAACTCAATTTAGCTTTTTCTAAGAAGTTTTTTAATATGTCAAACCCATGTTCAGAAACTATGGACTCTGGATGAAATTGCACACCAAAAATAGGAAGGGTTTTATGCCTTATACCCATTATATCGCCATCTTCAGCCACAGCATCTACAACAAACTCATCTGACAACGTATCTCTATCTATCACCAACGAATGATACCTTACAGCTTTAAAGGGGTTTGGTAAACCCTCGTAAAGACCGTCGTTGTTATGAGATATCATAGAAGTTTTTCCATGCATGAGTCTTTTAGCTTTTACTATATTAGCTCCAAAAGCATATCCTATACTTTGATGTCCAAGACAAACACCCAATATCGGATATTTATCTTTGTAAACTTTTATTATATCTACAGATATACCAGCCTCTTTTGGAGAGCAAGGCCCTGGAGATATTACTATAGCGTCTATGTCCATATCTTTTATATCTTCTGGTTTTATTTCGTCGTTTTTCACAACTTCTACATCTTGACCCAACATGTTAAAATACTGCACCAAGTTGTAAGTAAAAGAATCGTAATTGTCTATCATTAAAAGCTTCATACTAACAATATAAACCTTAAATATGGTTTGACAAGACTAAAACATCATACCAAGCTTTATGCCAAGCCTATAGTTATCAGGATTTATACCGGTATTTTTATACTCCGAAGCAAACTGATACTTTGCTTGAGCACCTATATAAATGTTTGGAGATATCTTAACATCAAGCTCTCCAGAGCCTTGCATAGTACCTACTATACCAGAAGACATACCTTGAAGTTTTACGTCCGCTGCTCCTATACCAGCACCAAAACCAGCAAAAAGATTTTGGCCTATAGGATAAATGTATCTCATATTTAGCTCTATATTTGAAAAATCAAGATGAGAACCATCCCCATAAGCCCTACCTGTACCAAGCTGTAAAGAAGGTTTTAACTGTCCGTAAGCTACTTTAAAAAGTCTACAGTTCCAATCCACACCAACTCCAAGGTAAGGTCCATCAAAACTGCTTATGTGAGAACCTGTAAAATGCATATAATCAAGCTTCATATAAGATGTAAAATCGCCCAGATTCTGACTACTATAATTAGCACTATAATATGGTTGAGCCACAGCCAAAGAGCTAACAACAAGAAAACCTATAACAACACCAAACTTTCTCATAAAACACCTCCTATAAAAATTATATCGCTAGTTAGACGAAAAGTTTATAAAAAGATTTATTCTTTTTTTTATATATAATTATAAATAATAACGTTATTAGAAAAACTTAACACAAAAAAAAGAAAAAAAACTTAACATTATTTACTATAGGAGGATCTATGAGAAAAGCCAAATTACTTTTAGCGTCTATTTTTGCTACCAGTATAGCACACGGTGCGTGGATATTCCCACTATTACCCACAGAAGGTATAGTATTAAAGCGTTCAAAAACGTCTTTCATAAGTTTAAACTTTTTGACACAAATATGGACACAGTCTGATGGGCAAGTCTCTCAAAATACTAAAAGCGCCACAAACTTTTCTGTAAGAGATGCAAGAATTGGCATAGAAGGCCAAGTAAATAAGTATGTTCAATTTGGTGCATTTTTTGATTTTGCAGATAACAACGCTTTTGGATTTGATGGTAGCGCAAGGCCTCATCAGGGTACAGCACAGACTTCTGTATTGCAAGATGCTTATGTAAGTTTTACTCCTTCTAATACTCTAAATATTACCTTTGGAGAGTTTAGAGATCCATTTTCTAGAATATCTTTATCTGGACTCTATACACTTGTAATACCAAGTTATTACGGATACGGTATAGGACCTATAGACGATGTTATAAATATAAATACAAAAAATCCAGCACTTGCTTTCATAAACCCATTTTTTCCACTCGGTTATGGTTCTTTACCTGGTATAAAAGGAGAGCCAGGCGTCACTTCAGCTTTTAGGGATATGGGAGTCTCTATCTGGGGTAATTTGGCAAAAGGTATGTTAAAGTACTATGCCATGGTGGGTCAAGGTAAATACGATTATCAGACGTCTTTATCCAACAATGGCAATTTATATCAAACGGATAACCCCAATTTAAAATACTCTTTTAGACTTGTGTTTGTGCCTACGTTTTTAGGCTTTTCATCAGACCCAACATATATGATGAGAGATACTTATTTAGGGCACAAAAAAACACTACAAATAGGCATGGGATACGAAACACAAAAAAGAGAGTGCAACGGCTTACCTACATCAAACTGTCAAGTACCAAATCCTACCAACCCTTCTCAAAATATCATAATACCGGCATCTTCTATTACATCAAAAGCTTACGACGTTGATATATTTTATGAAAATAAATTTGGCAACTTTGTCCCGCAGTTTCAAGCTGGTTATATAGTAAACAAAGACTTAGGCTTTGGTGATAAATATGGCAACAAACCAGAATCAGATGGTTATTATTTACAAACCCAGTGGCTTTACGATAGATTTGTAGGCATAGGTAAACCAGCGTTGGCTCTTAGATATGAGTCTTACACCAATAAGAATGTTTATGCAGTAGCTACAAACGGTGCTGTATCTCCCAATCCAAACAATATATCAAAAGCTCCAAACGGCTCTTATCAAGATGGTAAGATAGATAACTTATCTATATACTTAAACTATTATATTGCAAATCAAGCCGCTAAGATATCTTTGGGCGCTGATTTTGTAAATCCAAACTCCGTAGTCAAAACAGCTGAATGTATAGGAGGAAATCCTGCCAACGGTGGATGCGGCAAAAGCTTTGTAGATTATACACTACAGCTTCAAATAGTTTATTGAGTTCATGGAAACTTCATTATTTTATAATATATTCAAATTTTAAGGAGGTTTTATGTTAAAGAAAGGTATTTTAGCTTTTATGATGGCAAGTGCCGTTGCTTTGGCAAATCCAGTGAAAATAGTGTTTGATGTACATACTGGAAACGATGCTAAGTTTCAATTTATCATGAACAACCTCAGAAACATGACACACAATACCGGCAACAATCCTAAAAATCTTCAGCTTTATTTGGTCTTTTATGGACCAGCCATCAAATACATGCTAAATAGCCTTGACAAAACACCTTTTGCAAAGGATACAAAGCTTGCCAACAACCTTATGGATATACAGATGCAACTCCAAGCCTATCAACAAGAAGGTGTAGTACATTTTAGAGTATGCCATGAATCATTAAACGCTTATCACGTATCGCCTAAAGACGTAGTAAGCTTCGCAAAAGTGGTACCAGCCGGTATACTTGAAATTGCAAAGCTAGAACACGAAGGATACGCTTACATAAGACCATGAGAAAGTTTATATTGCTTTTATTTATAATACCTTACATAGCTTTTGGCGCTTGGTACAATTTCAAAGATGGCTTAAATATAGCAAAAGCTCAGAACAAACCTCTCATGGTTTATTTTTACCAGAACAACTGTGAAGACTGTAAGCATATGGAGATGTTCACACTATCCAATCAAAATGTGTCAAAGTTTATGGATACGCATTTCGTGGTATCTAGCGTAAACCTAGATTCAAGCTGTGGTAAATCCTTGGCCAGAAAATTTGGGGTATTTGGTACCCCCACTTCCATATTTATAAATCCAAAGTCAAACAGCGTCATATTTAAAGCCTTTGGAGATATGAACCCAAATCAATTTTTAAAAACATTAAACTACGTATGCTTAAACGCTAAAAAAGGAGGTCTTTCATGTTAAACAGAAGAGAGTTGTTTAAACTTGGTACCGGTGCATGGCTTGGGTTAACCTTGGCTCCGATTCTTGAAGTTCCTATTTTGTCTATTGGTGCCCCAGCAACACCGCAAGAGGATAAAAAGGGTTTAGAAAAGATAGAGAAATCCCTTCAAAAAGTTTTTGGTAAAAGCCTAAAAGATGTAAAGCAAGATCCCAAGGTAAAATTAAGCGCTCCAACCATAGCAGAAAATGGACTTCACGTTCCAGTGTCCGTAGAAGTAGATTATCCCATAGAGGACATAAAATCCCTTCATATATTCGTTGACGAAAACCCAGACCCACATATATCTTATATAGAGCTTACTCCTTTTAGTGGCAAAGCCTTTTTCCAAGTACCTATAAGGATGGCACAAAGTTCATACGTAAGAGGTATCGCGCTTTTAAAAGATGGATCTTTGGTAGGAGATTTTAAATTTACAAAGGTAACAGTAGGCGGCTGTGGATAGAAGATCTTTTATAAAACTTATAGCTGTTGGATTTATACCTTTTATATCAAAAGCTTATGAATTAAGCACTTTAGAACCAAAGTCCGCTGTGAAATATCAATATCATCCCCACGATAGAGAGATGTGTTGTATTTGTAAATTTTTTATACCATCAGGTTATAACACTCCGCATCCTTGTCATATGGGTATGATGGGAAATATGGGTATGATGGGTGGTGGTATGATGCATGGAAGGTGTGAAGTAGTGGCTGGTAGAATAAGTCCAATGGGTTGGTGTGTACTTTTTCAAAGAGCTTAATTAAAAAGGAGGTTTTATGAGTGTACCGGTTATAGTGAGAGTTATACCAAACAAGCCTAAAAAAGGTGATGTAGCAAAACTTATGTTTTTAGTAAAGCATCCAATGGACCCAGGTACCATCAAAGACCCAAAAACTGGTAAACTTATACCGGCAAACTATATAACTACAATAGATATATCTTTAAACGGTAAAAAGATAGCTACAATACACAATGGGCCTGGCGTGTCTTCTAATCCAATATTTGGTCTTGATTTTAAAGCTGAGGAAGCAGGCACTGTAAAGATGATATTTACAGATAATCATGGTAAAAGCTTTGAGCATGAGTTTAATTTAGAGCTTTCTTGAAGGAGTTAACTTATGAACCTTACTAGAAGAGATTTTTTAGAACTTCTTAGCGTAGTAGGCGTAGGAATAGCTACAGATCCTATAAGCGCTGTAGCAAAAGTAAACAAGCTAACCTATGACGACTTAATGAGATTTAGGCCAGTTGGTAAAGCCAGTATTATATTTACCACAGATACCCACGGTCATATGAAACCTCTTTATTTTAGAGAGCCTGCAAATTTGGTGGGTCCTAAAAATTTAGCTGGTACTCCTGGGTTTATAGCAGGTTATGAGTTTCTAAAGTTTTACGGCTTAAAGCCAGATACCCTTGATTGTTATTTTGATACAAATGTACACTTTATAGAGCTTGCCCACAAATACGGCATAATGGGTGGGGTTTCTCACATAGCTCGTATAATAAAAGATATAGTCCATGAAAGAGGTAGAGAAAACTGCCTTATATTGGACAACGGCGACACTCTTGCCACATCCGCCATCACCCTTTTCACCAAAGGAAAATCCATGTTAGATTGGATGAATTTAGTGGGCTACGATCTCTTTGTAGGGCACTGGGACTTTACCCTTGGAAAAGAAGAGTTTTTAAAACGAATAAAAGAATTTAAAGGGGAGTTTATATCTCAAAACATACAAGATGAGTTTGGAGAACTTCCTTTTAAACCATATGTAGTAAAAGAAATAGGTGGTGTAAAAATAGGAATAGTAGGAAATTCTTTCCCGTATACCCCTATATCAAATCCAGCTAAGTTTGTGGAGGGCTGGACTTTTGGTATAAATATGGATTCCATGCAAAAGTATGTAGACGAACTAAGGGATAAACACAAGGTAGATGTAGTAATACTTCAGTCTCACGATGGATTACCTCTTGATATAGCCCTTACCAAGTATGTGCATGGAATAGATATCATAATAAGCGGACATACTCATGATATAACACCAAAAGTCTTAAGATACAACAACACATATGTAGTAGTGGCAGGTTCTCACGGCAAGTTTGTAGGACGCATAGATTTAAAAGCTTCCAAAGGAAAACTTCAGGATATATCTTTTAAGCTTATACCAGTGGCTACAAACATTATAAAACCAGACGAAGATTCTGAAAAGCTTTTAAAAGATGTATTTGCTCCATATGAGGAACAATTAAACACAAAAATAGGCACCACATCTTCTTTGATATACAAAAGAGATACGTTTTACAGCACTTTTGATGAGCTTGCCAACGACGCTATAATGGATTATTATCATGGTATTGATATAGTATTTTCACCGGGGTATAGATGGGGGGCTACGTTGTTGCCTGGTCAAGATATTACTATAAACGATGTTTACGATTTTACCGCTATCACTTATCCAAACGTCTACGTTTTCAAGCTAAAAGGCTCTCAAATAAAATCACTTTTAGAGGATATGGCGGATAACGTATTCAATCCAAATCCAATATATCAACAAGGCGGAGATATGCCAAGGCTTTCAAAAAATGTATACTACGAAATAAAGATAAATGAACCTGAGGGTAAGAGATTCCAAGTTATCAAAATAAACGGCAAAGATTTAGAACCTAACAAAGAGTATGTAGCTGCTACATATGGCGGTGAACTTTACAAGATAGGTACCTTAGTCCAAGATGCAAAACCAATTGCTGCTTACGAGCTTTTGATAAACTATATAAAATCCAAAAGACACATAGAAATAAATACAAACCCAAGAAATCTTTTCAAGGTCTTAGATGAACCGTACAACTACACCACCACATAAGGAGTGTTTATGAAAAAAATATTGTTTGGTGTTGGGCTTTTGGTAGGATTGTCATGGGCTAAGGGCCCACTTTACTTTAAAGAAGAAGCTCCAAGCTCTTATGTGAAAAATCTAAACAGAGATTTTAAGCTTTTATATACGTTTGATATACAAAAAACTATGGAAGCCTACGATAAAAACTTCATACCTTATAAAGTATATATCTACAATACAAAATACACAGACACTCTTTTGTCCAAAAACCCCATCCTTGGCAACGCCGTACCTTTTAGCGTGTTAACTTACAAAGAAAACGGCAGATCTTACATAGTTATACCAAACATTTATTACGTTGGTCTTTTGACAGGCTCTGATGCTAAAAGCCTAAATACTTTAAAAAAAATACAAAGTACAATACTAAAAGATTTAAAGTTTAAAATATCAAAACATTATTCATATCAGAGTTTGCCGTTGTTTGTAAACATGCCGTACAATATGGATTTTAAAGATGCAACCACGTTCATAAAAAGCTCTTTAGAATCAAACGATATGACGATACCTCATCAATATCAAACAAACAACGTAGATATACTATACTCTTGCAACGCAAAATGGGGAAGGTATATATTGAGTGATTTCAAAGAAATAGGAGCTTTTGCACCTTGTAGGATTGTGATATACCAAAAATCTAACAGAACTTTCATCTCTTATTTTGACCCAAAAGCTATTAAATACATTAATAAAAGCCTAAAACCCTCTACATTAAAAGCTCTTGATATGCTAAACAGTATTTTAAAATCTTCTTTATCTGGCTTTTAAAAATGAAAGTATAGTATAACCCCGTCATACAAAACGAGCAAAGTAGCGCTAAAAAGAATAAGCTTATCGTTTAGAAGCTCTTCAGAGGGCTCTCCGCTTTTTAAATTGTGCGTTATATGATAATACCTAAATATACCAAAAGTGGCTATTATTACGCTGTAAAAAAATATTTTACTGGGTATGCTTAGAGTATACATAGCATATATTCCAAGAGATAGCGTAGCCGATATTACCATGAGCTGGTCAAGATAATAAACGCTATAATACTTTAAAACCTCTTTAAAATCCTGGCTTTTTTCTTCCATTGTAAATAGCTCATACCTTCTTTTACCAAAACCAAGGTAAAGGCTTATAAAAAACATATCTAAGAATAGATAAGGAGACACATCTACAGAAGCCGCAAAAGCCCCTATGTATATTCTTATCAAAAATCCAAAGGCTATAAAAAATACATCGAAAAGCTGTTTTTTCTTAAAATAAAAGCTGTAGACAAAGCTATTTAACACATATACCATAGACATAGCAAACGCTAGCATTGAACTTCTTATTACAAACAGAGTCCCTGTTATAAACAAGAGTATTCCTATAGAAGATGCAACCTTTATAGAAACATCACCTTTTGCTATGGGCCTATCTTTTTTCTTAGGATGAAGCCTGTCTTTTGGAGCATCTATTATATCATTTAGTATATAGGTGGATGAAGTGATGAGGCAAAAGCCAACGAAGGCAAGCGCTGTATGCAAAAATGGTTTTGGGTGAAAAAACTCCCTTGCAAACACAATAGGAATAAAAAGCATAAGATTTTTTGTATATTGCTTTACCCTTAACAATCTAAAAAAGATTTTTATTTTATTGTAATCCATTTAACCAAGATTGTAGATATTGAACCTCTTTATAAGCATGTATTTGATTGAGATATTCTATAGCTCCTTGTATATAGGCTCTAGCTTTTATAGTATCTCCAACATCCTTATAATAAAATCCAAGATAAGCGTAAGCCATGGATTCCCAATAGCTGTCATCCGCTTCCAAAGCCTCTTGATAACCTTCTGATAACAACGGAAGGGCATTTTTATAATCCTTGTTTTCTCTGGCTATTTCACCTAAAGAGAGCAAAGCCATGGCCCTAGCGTCGTGGTTTTTTGATTTTTTTGCAAGTTTTTGGGCTTTTTGTAAAATTTCTTTAGCTTTATCAAGATTTCCTATGTGATAGTAGGCAAGGCCTTTTAAAGCCATTATATCTGATTTTATAAAACCTGATTTAGCATGTTTTAAAGCGTCGTCAAAATACTCTATAGCCTTTTGATAGTTGTTTTTAGCGCTTTCTAAAAACCCTTGAGACTCTAAAGCTATTGCAAGAGCATCACCTGTTGGGTTATACTTCATAGCGTTTTGACAGTGCGTTGTAGCTTTATTTATATCGCCACTCATAGCAAAAACCTTGCAAAGATAGCTTTCTGCCTCAGACATCATCGTTATATCTTTTGTATTGTCAAGGGAATTTTTCAAAAACACTACAGCATCTTGATAATCTCCGTTTATCTCACTCATTATGCCAAGGCAAAGGCTAGCTGCTGGGTCTTTGGGGTTTTTTAGAAGTTCGTTACGGCCTTCAAACACCGCCAATCTAAAATCACCTTGATATAGTTTTGACATGCATTCGTTGTTGAAGGGTTTTTTAGAGCAAGAACTAACTACAAAAGATGCAATTAAAAACAAAAAAAATATACTTTTTTTCATAGAGATTTTATTTCTTGTATTATCTCTTGTTGAAGCTTCATGATGATAGAGCTTAACTTTACAGCGTCTTTCCTATTCACAGACATTTTAAAGCCAGCGTATAGCTCGTCTTCTTCTTCGTATATATTTACTAGATTAGCTTTACCCTTAACAGCATCGCTATCTATATAAAGCTCAACATCAAAAACGTTATCCTTTTTTGCTAAATCTTTTATTTTGTCTAATATGCGGTCCTTATTTTCATCTTTTTCTATTTTTATAGCAAAACCAGTTTCGCTAATATTTTTTAACGAGAGGTTTGAAAAACATTCGTCCAATCCCTCAAGGCACAACTTTGCATAAGCTTTATGCTTGGGATCAAACTCCACTCTTACGCTTGCTCTTTTTAAAAAGGGTGGCACCTCTACCAAGGAATCTGCCATAAGCACAAGCTCATCTCTAACGCTTGAAAAAACGTTACATTTTATATAAAAAGAGAATTCTCTGCTTTGGTATGGTATAACAATTTTTATATATACCGGGTTTCCAGTTTGAAAAGCATACTTCATAGATGTGTTTTTCCAATTAAAAGCCAAATAAACCTCGTTAGTTTTAGAAATGTCAACCCAAGAAAAGGGCACCTTTATGTTGATAGGTACATCTCTATACACAGTATATATATTGTACTCCTTACCCTTTTGTAATTTTGAGACAACCTCTTTTATATCTATGTCAAAAACATTTGCCATTTAATTATTATATTATATCTTCAAATATTTGTAGCCTATTTATAGATTCTATTGTATCTTTGGCTTTTAGCAAAATAGCGTTAAATATACCTTGAGATTTATCAACCTCAAACCTTGCCGGTATACCCTTCAGATATTTTGTAATAGCTGCATACTCTGTACCTATTATACTATGCCAAGCCCCAGTCATTCCTACGTCTGTTACATATGCCATACCTGATGGAAACAAAAAAGTATCGGCTGTTGGCACATGCGTATGAGTTCCATATATAAATATTCTGTTGGCAACATCTTTAAACTCACTTTCTATGTAAAGGGCAAAGGCGTATTTCTCTGCAGTGGCTTCTGCGTGAAAATCTATTATAGCTATATCAAAATAATGCTTAGAGAGTATATCCTTTGCCACAAAAAAAGGATTTTCTAACGCTGGATTTCCCATAAACACTCTACCAATAAGGTTTATAACAAGTATTTGTTTGTTGTTTTTATTAAAAACTTTAAAACCTTTTCCTGGCACGCCTTCTGGGTAATTTGCTGGTCTTAGCAAGTCTTCTTTTATATCTATAAAACTAAAAACCTCTTTATTATCCCATATGTGATTTCCAGATGTAAACACATCTATTCCAAAAGCCTTTAGCTCTTCGTATACCTTCAAATTTATACCAAACCCACCGGCTGCGTTTTCACAATTCAAAAGCACAAAATCTACTTCATACTCTTTTAAAACATTCGGCAATATTGCTTTCAAAACCCTTCTGCCGGTTCTTCCTATAACATCTCCAATAGCCAATATATTCATCCCATAAAAATTATACAGTATTTAAATGCGGATGGTGGGACTTGAACCCACACGGCTCTTCACCATAGGATCCTGAGTCCTACGCGTCTGCCAATTCCGCCACATCCGCTTCTACGTATTATTATATCAAGACAGCTCTTCCAACAATTTTACATACTTTGACAACATATTTTCAACACTATATTCCTTTGACGTGGTAATTGCATTTTGAATTATATTTTCTTTTAGGGTGCTATCTAAATTTAGCACCTTTCCCATAGCTTTTGCCATAGCATCTATATCTTTTGGTTTTATTAAAAATCCATTTACTCCATCTTTCATATACTCTGATATACCACCCACATCTGTACTTATACAAACTAGCCCACTCGCCATAGCCTGTAAAAGTGCCCCTGCTATTCCTTCTAATCTAGAACCAAGTACAAAACTATCGCAAGCTCTCAAAATATATTCTATATCATCTTTATATCCAAGCCCTAAGAAATTTTTTATACCAAAATGAGTCGCCTCTTTTACAGCATCTTTATCTGTTAAAAGCCCTACAAACAAAAGCATAGTGTTGTCTTTTTCTATTTTTTTATAGGCTTTTAGAATATCGATATGCCCTTTTATCTCTGGGTTGTAATTTGCAACATTTACAAATATGTGCTTATCCAAAGGCAAATTGTATTTTTTTCTAAGGGCTATTTTCTCCTCTTGCGTTGCTCTTCTAAATCTTGATAAATCAATACCGCTTTGAATTAATATAAGCTTGTCTTTTAAAAAACCTTCTTCCAAAAGTTCTTGGTAAACCTTTTTAGATACCACCACTACCTTATCGGCAACAGAGTACTTAAAGTACTTTGAAAAAAAGTTTGATTTTCTACCAGACCTTTTAAAAGCAACTATTTTAGGCTTTTTCGATAGAAAAGTGTACACAATTCTAACATAATCAAGAGCTTTTGGAGAGTTTGCAAATATTATATCAAAATCATTTTTTGAAATGATGTCGTAAAGCTTCTTGTAGGTGAAAAAACTGACCCTTTTAAAAGGAGTTTCTCTTTCAAACTCATAATAAGGTACCTTATCTTTTATCTTTTCCTTAAAAGCCTCAAAATCGTAAGAAAGTGCAAAAGATACATCAAAGCCAAGACTTTTAAGACCAACGGCTGTTATATAAGCTTGCTCTTTTGTACCGCCCCAGCCCACAGCATCCAAGACGCTTAGAATTTTCATTGCAAATAGTTTTTCTCTCTTAAAAAAATTGCCACCAAAACACCAATTACGTATATAGAAGATGCTATAGCTCCAGCCCTTGCCACAGAACCAAACAAGTATGTGATATAACCAGTTGTAAAAGGTCCCACAGCCGCCAAAGTCCTTCCCACGTTGAAGCAAAAACCAGCTCCAGTAGCTCTTATAAAAGAAGGATAAGCTTGAGGGAAATATATAGAGAACCCGCTAAAAACACCGTTGTTAAAAAATCCAAGCAAAGCAATGGATATCAAGAGTTTATCAAAGCTTTTAGTGTATAAAAACGTTACAAGCCCCATCAAAAAACTGCCCCCGAAAAATAGAATAAACGTATTTCTTATACCGATATTTTTTGTTATAACACCAAAAGATATATAACCAAGCAATGCACCTACGTTTAAAGCTATTGAACCAAGCCCTACGTAGTAGGCTATATCTTTTTTATGCAAAATATAGGATATAAGAGCTGGAGTCCAGTTGGTGACCCCCCAAAGCCCAAATACCGCCACAAAGGCAAGCAAAAATCCAACGATAGTTTGATTTACATATTCTTTTGTGAAAAGAAGTTTTAGGCTTTTAACATAAGAAAACACGTTTTTATTTGAAAGCCAATCCTCAGATTCTTTTACAAAAAGCCTAAAAACAAAAGCAAGGAAAGCAGGTACAACACCTATTAAAAACATTATCCTCCAAGAATGATATCTACCTAAGGTAAAATATATCAAAGAAGCCAGCAAAAACCCGATAGCCCAAGCGCTTTGAAGAAGACTTGAAGCAAACACCCTATTTTTCTTTTTGAATATCTCTGCCACCAACGTAGCACCACCAGCCCATTCACCACCTATGCCAATGGCTGTTATAAATCTAAAAAGCCCTAGTTCCCATACATTTTGAGCCAAGGATGAAAGACCGGTAAATACCGAATACAAAGCTATTGTTATAGCAAGAGTCCTTACCCTACCTATCTTATCCGCCACATACCCAAAGCTAATTCCACCTATTGCCCAACCTATTAGGAACAAAGAAAATATCAGCCCTCCGTAAAAGCCCACATAAGATTCTGTGTTTAAAATACCTTGATTTTTGAGTAGCTCCTTTAAAGCGCTAACCATCACAAGGGCATATATGGTGGCATCCATGCTATCAAACACCCATCCTAAAAAAGCCCCTATAAAACCAAATAGTTCTTCTTTTTTCATATTTCGTACATCATATCAAAAAGTTCTTTAGCCATAGCCTCATCTATAGTTTTTAGCTTTTTGTAACATTCTCTTGCCTTGTCTATATCGTTTATTTTAACATAGGCAACCCCTAACTTAAAGATGAGGTCTTTATCCTCTGGTTTTTGGGAGATCTCTCTCTCCAAATCCTCTATATAACGCTTTATCATTATATCACCCATTTTGCTAAACATACCCTTTTTCATCATACCAATAAAGATAAAAAAATATTTGCCAATGGCAACCGATACAAATAAACAAAAATTTATGATAAAATAAAGTTAAATTTATTTTAAGGAGGTTTTATGAAGAAGCTTGTGCTTGCCGTTGGACTTCTTAGCTCTGTCGCACTGTCAAAACCAAATATCGTAATTAAAGACCCGTGGGTTAGGCTTATGCCACCTACCTCAAAAGTAAGCGCCGCTTATATGAAAATAGAAAATAAAGGTAATTCAGAAGATATACTCTTGTGGGCTAAATCGTCGGTATCTAAAATTACACAGCTTCATAAAACTATAAACAGAAACGGCATAATGAAAATGGTGAGAGTAAAAAAGTTTGAAATAAAACCAAAACAAACTCTTATATTAAAACCTGGAAGCTATCACATAATGCTTATAGGTTTAAAACATCCTCTTCAGAAAAATGAAAAAGTGAGTATTTGGCTTAAGTTTAAGTATAGTGGCATAAAAAAGGTAATAGCACCTGTGATAGATAGATAGCTATAGCTTTACATCTTTTATCCAATCCCAATTTTTAATGGTCCATTCTACGGTGTTTTTTATGCCGTCTTCCAGCGATACCGCTGGGGACCAATCTAAAAGACGCTGAGCTTTTGTAATATCTGCCCAAGTAGCCATCATATCGGCTTTGTGAAATTCTTTATAATTTATCTTCGCTTTTTTACCCAAATAACTTTCAATAAGCTCTATAGCGTACATTAGCTTATCTGGTTTGTTGTTGCCAAGGTTTATGATTTCATAGCCAAGAGGTTTTAGAGCTTTTACAGTACCTTTGGCTATATCGTCTATATATGTAAAATCCCTTGATTGAGACCCATCTCCAAAAAGTTCTATAGGTTCTTCTTCGTATATCCATTTTATAAACCTAAATATAGACATATCCGGTCTTCCGGCAGGCCCATAAACGGTAAAATATCTTAGTATAGACACATCTATGCCGTATAGGTAATGATAGCTGTAAAGTATGGCTTCAGCACCTTTTTTGGAGGCGGCGTAAGGAGATATCGGGGTATTTACTGGGAGTTCTTCTACAAATGGCATCTTTTGACCAGCGTACAAAGAAGATGTAGAAGCTTGCACAAACTTCTTTACACCAAAGTCTTTTGCCAACTCTAAAAGATTTAAAACACCAAGCGTATTGGTAGAAAGGTATATAAACGGATTCTCCAATGAATATCTCACACCAGCCCTTGCTGCTTCATTTATTATGGCGTCTATGTGGTTATCTTGAAATATTATCTCTAAAGCCTGTTTGTTTTCTATATCTATAGGATAAAATTTGAAGTTTTCATGGCTTTTAAGAGTATCAAGCCTCCAAAGTTTTACCTTCACATCGTAATAATCGTTTAGATTGTCAACACCTACAACGTTGTAGCCTTCTTCTAGAAGAAGCGTAGATACTTTCCAGCCTATAAAACCAGCAGCCCCTGTCACAAGTATGGTTTTCATAAGAGTATTCTATCATAAATCTTTTAAGAAGATATCCCCCAATATTTCACCGCTCACTATAATATTATCGGCTATGTTTCTTCTTCTAAAAGTCTTTGCATTTTCTATTTTTAAAAGCTGAAGGTTTATTTTTATATCTTTGTTTAAACCTCTTGCCACTACAGCAGTTAGTATAGATCTAGCGTCTATAGACTCTGCATCAAGATCATGAAAAAGCTCTGGGAATATGTTTATTTGTCTAGCAAGCTCTATTTTTACATCCTTTAACACCTGCTCTTTAACAAAATCCCCTTTTTTATATATAAATCCGCCTTCTAAGTTTAAATCTTGATTGCTTATAACCACCAGCAAAGGCTTATCTTTTTTGTGTTTCAACTTTTCTATCATGTAAGAGCTTGTCTCTGTCCATCCAGCTATTATTACGTGGTCTTTTAAATCTGCCATTATTATACCTCCTGTTTTTAACAAGTTTATGTATCTTATAAGCCCGGAGCTCACAAAAGCGGTGATAATGGAAAAAGAAAACCAACCGATAAGCGCTATGAGTATTGCAACGATTCTTCCTACGGTGGTAATAGGCGTTATATCTCCGTATCCTACCGTAGTGGCAGTTATCATAGCAAGATAAAAAGCATCGAAAAGATTGTGTACATGAGGGTTGTGAGCATTTTTTTCTACAGAAAATAGAATGATGATTAAAGATGTAAGACTTATGAAAATGAATACCAAAATACCAAGTATCTCATTTATAACATCTGCAATATGTGTAAATAAAGTCTTGTATAAATCTTTATACTGTATCGAGATTTTAAAAAATCTAGCCACCAACACAACAATCCTAACGAGCCTCAAAGGATGGAATATTGGAAATATCGATATGAAATCTATTATAGAAGACGGTTTTGACATCCATAAAAACTTTGGTTTTAACGCTTTTATAAAAGCAATAAAAACACCATCATCTTTATGCTTTACAAAGTCTTTTGTAAAATTGCTAGAAAGCCAAAGCTTTGATATATATTCAAAAGCTATAACAATAGAAGCCGTATAATCTAAAATTGTTGCCGTAGCATAGAGATCTTTGTGTAAAGAGTGAAATTCTTCCAACACACCAAACAATATTGACAAAGACACTATAAATATGCTTATAGGTTGGTAAGTTTTGTAGGCAGTAGAAGATGGAACTTCAAACATCCTAAAGACAAAACGTTTTATCGTTTTCAATCTCATAGAGGTTTTAGAAATTCTTTTACAATAGTCCTATCTTTATCTTTAAACCTAACATTTGCCACACCGTTTGATATGTTTAAAACTACGCCCTCTCCAAAAACGTCGTGAAATACGTTATCACCAACTTTTATATCTACTTTTGATACTTTATTTTTTGAGCTTTTATAAGATATAGATTCATATTTTGTTAGAGTTTTTGCCTCTTGATTTTTTAGTGTTTCTTTAGGCAAAAACGATGTATCCAGCAAGTTTTTGTCCATCATGTTTACAAAATCGCTAATTTTGCCCGTGGCAGTATAACTTAAAAACAAATACCTTTTTGCCCTTGTTATACCAACGTATAAAAGCCTTCTTTCTTCTTCCATATCAAGCACATCGCTAAAAGCTGAAGAATGAGGAAGTATACCATTTTCAAGCCTAGGCATAAAAACAGCTTCAAACTCCAACCCCTTTGCCTTGTGAATGGTCATAATTTTAACCGCTTTTGAATTATCTTTTTCATCTTCTTCCATTAAAGAAAGTTCTTGCAGAAGCTCTTTCAACCTTTCTTTTTGGTTTTCTTGATATTTTTGGGCTTCTAATTCAAAAAATCTTAAAAGCTCCTTTACGTTATCTATGCGCTCTTGATAATCCTCTTTGTATTCTTGCTCTAAATATTCAAAATATTTTATATCCTTTATAAGCTTCTCCACGTAAAAAGATATATTTCCGTTGTTAGCTTGCCCCTTTTCCAAGTTGTGAATCAACCTTTCCATAGCGTTTATAAAGCTATTTTCTTCAAAAAGCTTATTACCTAAAACATACTTCGTAGCTTGAATTAGGTCTATAGATTTTTGCTTAGAGAGGTTTACGATTTTCTCTATCGTTTTTTCTCCTATGCCTCTTCTAGGGTTTGTTATAGCTCTTTGGAAAGATACGCTATCTTTTGGATTTATCGCAAGATGCAAGTATGCCAAGATATCTTTTATCTCTTTTCTTTGAAAAAACCTCAAAGCACCTACTATCTTGTGTGGTATCTTTGCTTTCACAAGAGCTTGCTCTAAAAAATTTGTTATATAGTTTACCCTCACAAGGATAGCTATTTCTTCTAATGGTACACTTTTACTAAGCTCTTCTATCTTCTTGGCTATCCACTCCGCCTCTTTTTCTTCGTTTGGATGGAAGATGATAATAGGCTTTGGACAGGCTTGACTTTCTTTCTTATAGCTTTTCAAAATAGGTACAAGTTCTTTCCATTTGGCTTTTGAATTTCTTAAAACATCGTTTGCTAAAAGAAGTATCTCGTTGGAAGACCTATAGTTTATATTTAACTTTATTACTTCTGGGTTGTAATCTTCTATAAAGTTTATTATGTTATCTGGGTGAGCCATTCGCCATTCGTAAATGCATTGGTTTGGGTCTCCTATCACGCATATGTTGTCTTTTTTTGATATATGTTTTATTATCTCGTACTGAGCGGTGTTGGTATCTTGAAACTCATCCACTATGATATAATCAAAAAAATTCTGATAGTAGTTTCTAAAAGCCTCATCTTTTTGGAGCATATCCTTCAAAGCCCCCATAAGATATGAAAATGTAACGGCACTTGTCTCTACCATAGCGTTCAAGAATATATCCTTAAGCTCTAACACTTTCTTATCAAACTTGTTGTCTTCGTCCAAAAACCTTATACCCTCTATAGCCTGATTTACAGCTATAAATAGCTTCTTGACTTCTTCTTTTTTTATATCTTGATCTTTTATTATACTCTTGAAAAGCCTTATCGAATCGTCTTCATCAAGCACTCTAAAATCGTTTGAAAGCCCAAATATTGAATGATATTTTCTTATAATTCTTGAAGCCACAGAATGAAATGTACCAATCCATTCTATGTTTATATTTTTACCTAACAAGTTAGCGTATTTTTGTATCCTTTCTTTTATCTCGTTGGCAGCTTTGTTGGTAAAGGTTATCATTAAAAGTCTTTTTGCTCTTATATTAGATTCTTCATTAAAGATAAGGTAAAGGGCTTTATGTATTATGGTCTTTGTTTTGCCAGAACCAGCTCCAGCCACCACCAAAATTGGTTTTCCATTTGATAAAACCACCTTTTTCTGCTCTTCGTTTAACCCTTCTAAAAGTTCTTCTAAGAGTTTTTCACTCATCAAAAGACCCTTGTGGGCGGCCTTGTGTATATAGGTTCTACAAAAAATATATCGCTTGGATTTTCCTCTTTAAAAGCATCATAACCAAGATAGGAAAACATATGCTCATACTCTTCTATATCTTTTGATGGAAAATCTGGAAGCTCTTTATACTCTTCTATATCAGATACTCTTTTGCCGTTTTCATAATAAGCACCAATATAGGCATTTGAAACTTTTCTGTAAAGAAACAGGCTATCGTGTGGAAACATCGTTTTTGCCACAGCATCTATGTTGATAAAAGAGTATATCGGTTTTTCAAGAGCTATGCACATTGCCTTTGTAAAGTTTATACCTATTCTAAGCGGTGTAGCATAACCTATACCTATACACACAAAAAAAGCATCTATCTCTGCTGGTTTTATATCAAAAGTATTAAACAAGAATGGCAATAAGCTCAAGGTTTTTTCGTTGGTTTTTTTATAAAAGCTTAATACCGGTTTTGAATCTTTTAGCAAACAAAAAGATACATTGCTACTAGAAGTATCTAAACTCAAAATTAGCATACATTTGATATATATTCATAGTGAGGGTAGTGTTGTTCCCAAGCGTATGATACATCAAGTAAAGTTTGCTCGTCAAAAGCCCTTCCTATAAGCTGCACACCTATGGGTAACCCCTCTTTTGTAAACCCAGAAGGAATAGATATCGCTGGAAGCTCAGCTAAATTTGCAGAAATTGTAAATATGTCTGAAAGATACATCGATATAGGATCGTTTAACTTCTCGCCAAACTTAAAAGGTGGTGTAGGAGAAGTGGGGCTTAGTATAACATCCACATCTTTAAGGGCTTCTAAAAATTCTCTTTTTATGAGGTTTTTAACCGCCAAAGCTTTACCGTAATAAGCCTCATAGTACCCAGAAGACAACACGTAAGTCCCAAGCATGATACGGCGTTTTACCTCTGGGCCAAATCCTTCATCTCTTGTTTTTGCATAAAGTTCAAAGATATCTCGAAAATCCTTCGCTCTATGACCATATCTCACTCCATCAAACCTAGCTAAGTTTGAAGATGCTTCTGCTGGAGCTATTATATAGTAAACAGGAATAGCGTACTCTATATGTGGCAAAGAAATTTCTTTTATGGTTGCTTTGTTTTCTTCTAAAAATTTTATAAAGTTTTTAAAAGATTCTTCTACTTCTTTATCTATCTTGTAAGCCATAAACTCTTTAGGAATACCCACTTTTATCTCTGTCCTTGGTTTTAGGTTTTTAGAAAAAGAAGGAACTTCTATGTTTGCACTTGTACTATCTTTTGGATCATAGCCAGATATCACTTCTAAAAGAAGAGCTACGTCTTTTGTATATCTACCAAAAGGCCCTATCTGGTCCAAAGAAGAAGCAAAAGCCACAAGACCATACCTTGATACTCTACCGTAAGTGGGTTTTAAACCTATAACACCACAAAAAGAAGCTGGCTGTCTTATAGAACCTCCAGTATCAGAACCAAGAGACAAAGGCACTATGTTGGCACCTACCGAAGAAGCAGAACCCCCGGAAGAACCTCCCGGTACATACTCTATATTCCAAGGGTTTTTAGTTTGGAAAAAGGCTGAATACTCTGTAGAAGAACCCATTGCAAACTCATCCATGTTGGTCTTACCTACTATGATAGCTCCCTCTTGTTTTAATTTTTTAATTACAGTAGCATCGTAGACAGATATATAGTTTTGCAGCATCCTTGAGGAACAAGTAGTGGGAAATCCATCAACGTTTATATTATCTTTTATAGCTATAGGTATACCAAATAGCTTACCCTTCGGCGTTTGCTTATCCAAAGCTTTTGCCGTTTCATAGGCGTTTTCGTACAAGTCTGTCACAAAGGCTCTTATCGTTGGTTCAAAAGCTTCTTTTCTTTTCTTAAAACTTTCCAATATCTCAGAGGGCTTTACTTTTTCTTCTAAAAGCCGAGAAACACTATTTTTGTAAAGCATATCAGTCTTCCCCTATATCATCTCTCTCTATAGTTATATCTTCTACAGGTGGCTCGTATGTATTGTTGGTCATTGATGTGCCCATAGTCTCTTCATATTCTTCGGCACCTTTGGCGGTAAACCTTGTCCAAGGTATAGCTTTTAGCCTCTCGTAAGGTATCGGCTCCCCAGTCCATTCACATATGCCGTAAGTCCCATTTTCAATACGCTTGAGAGCCTCTTCTATTTCTTTTAGCACTTCTATATCTCTTTGAGATAAGGATTCTAAAAGCTCTTCCGTATAATTTATTTGCCCCAAGTCCTCTAAATCTTGAGGCTCTTTCGCTTCTTCGGATACACGCTTTTGGACTTCTAAATTTTCGTTGTATCTGGCCACTATCTTAGCCTTTTCTTCTAAAAGCCTCTTTTTCAACTCTTCCAATTGCTTCTTAGTAAGATGTTTCATGTAACCCCCTTTATTACCACTGAGATGTAATCTTAGATTTTTTGTTTAGATACTTATCAACAGCTAAAGCCGCTTTTACACCATCGGCAGCAGCTATAACAGCTTGTTTTATATTGGTGCACAGTATATCTCCTGCAGCAAAAACACCAGGTACGGAAGTCATCATCTCCTCATCTATTTCAAGACAGCCATGTTCGTTCATCTTAACTTGCCCCATTAGAAAATCCACAGAGGGTTTGTTACCACCTATAAATATAAATACACCATCTACTTCCAAAACACCTTCTTCACCAGCTGACAGTCTCTTAATATGTAGCCCCTTTACAAGGTTGTCTCCTATTATTTTGACAGGTCTTGTATGAAGCAAAATCTCTACGTTTGGAAAACTTGAAAAATGCTCTATATCTTCTTGAGGAGCTCTTATCCTAGAAGAAGGTACCACAAAGTAAACTTTTGATGCAAAACGAGCTATAAACTCGGCTTCTTCAATACCATAGTCATCATCACCTATCACAGCCACTGGCCTATCTTTGAAAAACGCAGCGTCGCAAACACCGCAGTAAGATACTCCTTTGCCTAAAAATTCATCTTCACCAGGTAACTTGTGAGCTCTTTCCATGGCTCCAGAAGATACTATCAAAGCTTTTGCCTTATACTCTCTACCATCTATGGTATAAACGCTTTTAACCTCACCTTCTAAAGATGTGGCTATAACTTTACCTCTTTGAAACTCTGCACCAAAGGCTTTAGCGTGGTCTCTCATTAGTTTTAAAAGCTCAAAACCCGTCAAAGGACCTCTTATACCAGGGTAGTTTTCTATCTTTTGCGTTACACCCAAAGCCCCGTCAGCTTCAGCCCTATATAGTACTAACGTAGACAAACCAGCCCTAGCGGTATAAATAGCAGCAGAAGCGCCAGCCGGACCTGCACCTATTATAATTACATCGTATACCTTATCTTGATTACTAAGCGTCAATTCCATATTTTCACTCCTAAAAAGTTAAATAAATATTATATCTAAATTTAAAGCATAAGATATGATTAACATATGCAAAAGAATATAAAAACAATTCATATATAATGATAAAAAGCATATTGACAAATCAAGTAAAAAATATAAATTAACATTTACTTATTTAAAGCAAGAAATTTTAGGAGGTATTTATGCTTTTACCAAAGGAAAGGATACCGCAGGTAGCTTTGATGGAAATGAACGATATACACTTTGAAGAGATAGACCTTCTCAATGAGCTTTACGAGGCGATAAAAAACAACGAACCCATAGAACGTATAGAAAAGCTTTTTGAAGATTTTTTAGCAGACGTAGTTTATCATTTTGAATTTGAGAACAACGCCATGAAAGAGACAGGATTTTTTGCCTACCCCATGCACAGGCAAGAGCACGAAATGAGAATGTCTGAGTTAAACAAATTAAAAGAGGATTTTTACGCCACTAAGAACAAAGAGCTAATAGCAAACTACCTAGAACAAAAATTTGTACCTTGGCTTATAATCCATGTACCAACGATGGATACCGTCACTGCCCAATATTTAGCAGATTATCTATAGATTTATCACGAAAAAAGTTTATATTAATATATAATAAATTTTTTATCCTTTAAGGAGGTGTTTATGCTTTTAGACTTAGAAACAAGGGCACAGTTAAGGGACATATTTGAAAAGAACCTCAAAGAACCCGTGAAACTAAAGCTATTCTCACAGGCTATAGGATGTGAGAGTTGTGGCATAACAGAAGGATTAATGCAAGAAGTCAAAGAGGTGGCTGGAGATAAACTCTCTTTAGAGATTGTTTCACCGCTTACCAACCAAGAGTTAGCTTCTTCCTACAGCATAGAAAGGGTGCCAACTATCGTAATAGAGGGCGAAAAAGATTATGGTATAAGATATATAGGCCTTCCGGCAGGTCTTGAATTTAACACTCTTATACACGGTATTATTCAAGTATCTCAAAGAGACCCTGGGCTTAAAGAAAGAACGCTTGAAATATTAAAAGAAGTAGATGTACCTATAGATATAATGGTGTTTGTAACCACCTCTTGTGGATATTGTCCTGCTGCTGCCATAACGGCTTTTAAATTTGCAATGGCAAACGACTATATCACATCAAAAGCCATAGACGCTTCAGAAAACATGGACCTATCGGAAAGATTTCAAGTGGTAGGAGTACCGAAGATTGTATTAAACAACGGCCTTGCGGAGTTTGTAGGTGCTCAGCCTGAAGAAGCTTTCTTAGGATATATTACATCGGTAGCATCAAAATTAAAAAGTCTTAACTAAATAAACAAAGGCGGATAGCGATATCCGCTTTCTTTGTGATATAATCAAAAAATGAAGGTTGGATTTGTAAGCATAATAGGAAAGCCAAACGCAGGTAAATCATCTCTGCTAAATACTATACTAGGTAAAAAAGTATCCATAGTATCTAACGTAGCTGGCACTACACGTATAAGGGTTATGGGCGTTAAAAATTTAGAAGATGCCCAGATTATTTTTGTGGACACTCCTGGATTCATGAAAAGACCCAAAGACCTCATGGAAGAATACATGGTAAAAGCTGCCAAAGAATCTTTGGAAGATGTAGATGTGCTTTTGTTTGTATTTGACGCTAAAACAGGAATTACCGAAGAAGATTTAAATCTTTTTAAAATCCTAAAAAGGGATTACTCCGATAAAAAAATAATAGGTGTTTTAAACAAAATAGACGGCATATCAAAAGAACAGGTTTTAGAGCTTATAGAAGAAATAGCAAAAACCTTTGCATTAGAAGAAATAGTGCCAGTAAGTGCTACCAAAAATACAAATATAGATGAGCTTTTAAAAACTATCATAAAATACTTACCAGAACAAGAGACTAAGATGTTTGAACATGAAGAAGACGCTTCTTTGCCTTTAAGACTTCACGTGTCAGAGATCATAAGAGAAAAAGTCCTTCAAAGAACATATCAAGAAGTACCTCATTCTGTGATGGTAATAACCGATTCTATAGAATCTGCCAAAAGCAACAAAGACATGATCGTAATAAAAGCTAGAATTTTAGTAGATAGAGAAAATCTAAAACCTATCATTATAGGTAAAAACGGTCAAAACCTTAAAAAAATAGGTATGGAAGCTAGAAAAGAACTTGAGTTTTTGCTTGGAAAAAGAGTATTCTTGGAGCTAACAGTAGAAGCTACAAATTGGAGAACAAAACCAGAGTATGTAAAGTATATGGGCTACATGGGTTAAGAAAGATGTTTTTTTGCGTAAAATATTCTTTCTAAGGTTGTATAAAAAGCCCCTATACCTAATATCAAAAGTCCAAGCTTATAAAACCCAAGAAATGTAAATATTACTATCGTACCAAAACGCTCTGTTCTTTCAAAAAAACCCACAGGAATATCAACACCAAGGCTATGAGAACGAGCTTTTGTATAGCTTACCGTAAAACTAAATATCAACGCTAAAAGCCCTAAAAATACACCTTCTACATCTTGAGCTTTTGAGAAAAAAAGTATCATAGCACCTATTGGTAAAGCATCTGATAACCTATCGATGGTAGAATCTAAGAAAGCACCAAAAGAAGAACTTTTCTTTGTAAACCTAGCAAGCGCTCCATCCAAAGCATCAAACAACCCACCTAATAAAAGGAAAATAGCTCCTATACGGTTGTAGTTTTCATAAACAAAAAAAGAACCTATAGATATTACAACCACTCCTGACAAAGAAATTGTGTTTGGGTTTATATTTTTTTCTTTTAAAAAAACAAGAATTGGGTATATAGCCTTTTCAAAAGATGGTTTTAGGCTTTTAACAAAAAAACTCATCCAAAAACTCGTTTAAATATATAATCCCTATGCTTTATAAACTCGTAAGGATCCATTATCTTATCTAAGTCTTCTTTTGAAAGGTATTTTGATGCCTCTTTATCTTCTAAAAGAGCGTCTTTAAACATAATACCTTCATCCCAGCTTCTCATAGCACATTTTTTTACAATATCGTACGCACTGTCTCTATCTACGCCTTTTTGCATAAGATAGACAAGGACTTTTGAAGAAAAGTAAAGGCCTTTTGAAATATCCATGTTTTTTAGCATTTTATCGGTATTTACCTTCATACCTTTTAATATGTATTCAAAAAGCCCAAACATATAATCAAGACCTATAAAAGTATCTGGTATTATTATCCTCTCAGCGGATGAATGAGATATATCTCTTTCGTGCCAAAGTGCTATATTTTCAAAAGCGGCTATCATATTTGCTCTCATAACCCTAGAAAGTCCGCATATTCTCTCGGCATGAATAGGATTTTTCTTATGGGGCATTGCAGAAGAACCCCTTTGGGATTCTGAAAACGGCTCCTCCATTTCAAGAACCTCCGTTTTTTGGTAATGTCTTATCTCTGTGGCAAACTTTTCCAAAGAAGAGGCTATCAAAGAAAGTACACTCATAAGATAAGCGTGTCTATCTCTATGTACTATTTGAGTGGGAGCTGGCTCTGGCTCTAAGCCAAGCTTCTCAAGGGCTATCCTTTCTACTTCTGGGTCTACGTTTGAAAACGTACCTACTGCTCCGGAGATTTTCCCTTTTAACACATCTTTTTTTGCTGCTTGAAGGCGCTCTCTTTGTCTTCTTAGCTCATCATACCAAGAGGCAAACTTAAGCCCTGCGCTTATGGGTTCTGCATGTACACCGTGAGTTCTTCCCATCATAACGTTATCTTTATATTTGAAAGCTTTTTCCTTTAAAAGCTCTAAAACTATATCAATATCTATTATTATACTGTCTATAGCATCTTTTAACACTAAACTAAGAGCTGTGTCTAAGATATCAGAAGATGTAAGCCCCATATGAAAATACTTAGAATATTCACCAAGTTGCTCTCCTATAGCGCTCACAAAAGCAAGCACATCGTGTTTGTATATCCTTTCATATTCATCTATTTTCTTTTCTACGCTTTCATCTACGTAAGCTTTGCTATCTATAACTTTATAAGCTTCTTTCGGTATTATACCAAGCTCTGCCATAGCATACAAAACTGCCAGCTCTACCTCAAGCCACTTCTTGTATTTGTTTAAATTTGAAAAGATATCAGCCATTTCTTTTCTTGCGTATCTTTCTATCATACAAAATATTTTAGCATTTAAGAGCTTTGTTTAATTTAGAAACTTAAATCTCTAATGGATAATTCAAAAGGTTTATATTGTTTTGGTAGGATTATACCAAATCTTCTTAGTCTTTCCTTTACAAACACAAGCTGATACCTTCCGTCAAGCCAATAAAGTCCAGCTACGGCGTTTGCATTTTTCAACAAAGCATCATAGCTCATCGCTAAAAATGGTCTGTGAAAAGCTGGTATATAAGAGTTAGATACCACAATATCTGCATTGTTACAATTTAAAGTAAAACTAGCATACCTAAAATAAACGATCACAGGAGTAATATTTACACCGTCTTGGCATATTAAAGGATGGTTTTTACGGGTTAGCACTATAGCTATTTTCTCTATTAACCTTGAGAGTATAATATACTTTTCTATCTCAAAAGCTAAGCTTATATAGGGTATGATGGCAAGAATTAGCAAAAACCTCATTAGAAAAGCCTCTCTAAGCTTATATAAAAAGTCGTAGGATAGGCGTTTACATTGTACAAGCTGCTTGGATTGCCGTTTTGATCATATACGATAATTGGCACCTTGTAAGAGCTGTTTAGTATGTTTTGAGCTTTTAGTGTTATGCTGTAATAAGGGTTTATGTTGTAAGTGATAGCACTATCCCACATGTATGTAGATGACTCGTTTATACCAAAATACCCGTCAAAAGGGCTTCTGTATACAAGTTCGTTGTAAAAATATATATTTTTATATCTATCAAAAAGTTTTATAGAAAACCCTTCGTTTGGTGAGTGGTAAGACTTGTTCATTTTGTTTATAAAATAATCAAATTCTATTTTGTTAAAAGAATTTATAAAATAAGTGTTCGAAAGCCGAAATGTGTTTATGTATATAGGAGATGACATGTTGTAATAACCATAAGGATAGTTAAAGCTTGGTTCTATAGTATTTCTCATATCTATATAGCCGTATAAAAATCTAACCCTATCCTTTGAAAAATTATAATCTGTTTCGAAACTCAAGCCTTTATATTTTATATTGTTAAGATAATAAGGTCCGCTGTATAAAATATTTTGAAAAGAAGGAGGGCTATAAGTTTTGTAGATGAAGCCTTTAAACGTTATATTACTTTTGGGTTTTGATATGTAGCCAATTCTTGCGGAATAATCAGAGTTTCTAAAATGCCCATTGTAAGAGTATCCATCAAACTTTAAATCTCCAAGCAAAAGGTTCCTATAGTTTATATTAAACTGGTCTTCTATATAAGCAGTATAATAGTTTCTATGGGTAGCTCTGTTTAAAGAGTTAATAGGTATATCGTTGTAGCTTAGGCTATCTATATCAAAGTTTAAAAGTTGGAAACCAGAACCTATTATAAGTTTATTCTTATCAGTAGTAAAGGTTTTTAGTATATTGCCAGAGTATTTGTATATATTTGCATTTAAATTGTAAAAAATAGGTATCTCTCCTTGATTTAAAGCATGTGGTATGTAAAGAGGATAACCGAAAGAGTTCTTATAATTATCTTTATGTTCTATATCTAAAGCAAAGTGAATTTTTAGGCTTTTATCAAAATAATCTGTAAAGGATATGTAGGCATCTTGATCTTTGTTTATACCACCCACTGGGTTTGCAAATTCGGCCCCTAAAAATACGTTTTGTTTTGACCTAATAGCGCTTATATCAATATGCCAATTTGAAAAATGTGCGTATCCTTTGTGGTTTAAGTTTAAAAAAGCGTATTGTTTAAAGGCGTTTCTTGAATGCTCTATATTGAGTATGCTAAACTTTGGGAAAGCCTCGTAGGTTTGATCGTACATAAAAGAATAAGAAAAATTTTTGTTTATGGGTTTTGCACTAGAAAACCCAACATTGTAGCCACCTCTTGAGTTAAGAGTGATTCTTAAGGATGATATATTCTCCCTCGATGGTTTTTTGGTGTATATCTTAATAATCACAAGTTTTGGCGTATTACCAAGAATAACAGAGCCTGGACCAAGGTATATTTCTATATGATCAACGTCGTTTAAAGGGTAATCTGCATACAAATTAAAATCTCCGTTAAAGCCAGAGTTTACAAGATGATCGTTTATATAAATAGCAAATTGGTTGTGATAATCATAAGAAAACCCACCTAAAGTTAGAGAGTAGTTCCCGCTTTCATTTGGCCCATAGTTAAATATGGGTATTGATTTTAGAACGTCTTCAAGGGTGTAGGCTTGCATACGTCTTAAGTCTTGTCTTGTTATAATAATCCAATGCCCTAAACTCTCTTTTCTTGTCTGATAAGATAAATCAGATTTGTTGTTGTACATAGACAAAAGCTTACTTATGTTTTGACTGAAACCAAAAGAAACCAAAAATTCAACACAAAACAAACTAAAAAGTAATAGCTTTTTTATCGTCATAAATCTCTATTCTATCTCTACCGCTTCTTTTTGCCTTATAAAGAGCCTCATCGGCTTTTTTAATACCTTCATCCAAGTTTTTAGCTTTTAAACATACCCCTATAGATACGCTAAGTTTTATATTGTAATCGTTGATATTAATATCAATAGATTTTATTTTTATCCTCAATCGCTCTAAAGTCTTTAAACAAGCCTCATGGTGTTTGCATTTTAAAAGTATTAAAAACTCTTCCCCGCCCCATCTTAAAATAAAGTCGTCTTCTCTTACGGAGCTTTTTATAGCTTGAGCTACCTCTTTTAGAACTGTATCACCAGCATCGTGTCCATACGTATCGTTTATTTTCTTAAAAAAGTCAATATCTAACATAGCAATTACGTAATCTTCTTGATGGTTTTTTATATTTTTAAGCAGTTTTCTATTTGGTAAGCCCGTAAGTTCATCTATATAAGATTCTATCTTGTAAGCTCTTGTTTTGAAAAGCAAAAATACTATAGTCAGCAAAAACAACAACGACATTATATTGACAAAGATTATGCCTATTTTTATACTAGCTAAGGTATCTTTAAACTCTTTAACGTGCTCAACTTATAATCTATTACTATCAATGCCTTGTAAACTTTATCATGTATTAAAACGTTTAGTGGGTAGTAAAGAGAAAAACCCACGTTTTCTATAGTATCATGGTATTTTACATAAGGTGTATCAGTTTTTATAGCTTTTAATACAACATATTTTTCATCTGTAGTTGGCATAAAAACCCGTGGGTAGCTAATACCATGCTTTGGTAAGTCCTCTACGCTGTATAAAACACCGTCTTTATAGACAAGCACAAAAACCCTTTGTACATCTTTTGAAAGCAATAGAGGAAGATAGTTGTCAAGTTCCTTGTAAGATTTGTTTTTTACTTTTAAAGCTATATTGGAAACTGTAGCTTGGGTTTGGTTATAAACGATATTTATTATAGACTTAGAAAGCTTAACTTCAATTTTATGAAGCTGATAAGATATAAAAAGAAAAATCAAAGCTATAACAAACACATAAAAACGTTCCAGCCCCTCTTTTTTTAATGGCATAGATAATATTTTAACATACTGTATTATTGGAGACTTCAAGAGCTTTGATATAATATACTTAGGAGGTAATTGGTGAAATCAGCAAATTATTTTGTAAGAAAACTTTTATTATATATTTTTATCCATATATATATCGTTTTGCTATTTTTAGATACAACATACGCAAATAAAATTAATATAAAAGTAAAACTATCGCCTAAAGAACATTATCATGAAAGATACAACTATCATAGAAAAAACTATCACAAGCAATATCATCACTATAACAGAAAAAAGAAAAAGACTCATCACAAAGAAAGAAAAAAAACTAAAAACAATACCAAGAAATCATCCACTAACAATGTTAAAGAACAAAACAATATTAATAATAATAACAATCTTCTAACAAAAACATTCACTTTTAGAGATTTAAACCTCCTTTCAGATGACTTAGTTTTAAAAGGTATAAATCCAAGATATGACTTTTACATACCAACATTACCTCAAATGGTTTCTGGAAAAGTGTATCTAAAAATACAAACGTATCCTTATCTAAGAAAAGATAGCACAATTACAATACTATTAAACAATATTCCTTATGAAACTTTTAAGGCAGGCAGCATTCCACCAGAAATAGATATTCCTATAAAAAGATCAAACAACAATAACTTTGTTAAAATAAGTATTTTTGGAGATTTACATATAACTAAAAACGTATGCGTAGATGCCTTTTCTGACAAATCATACATAATAGTGTCTAAAAACAGCAAAGTGGAGTTTAATTACAAAGAACCAAACGATATAAGAGAATTTCTTATAGGTTATAACAACGATTATTGTATATATTCGCCTACGTTGATACCATTCGTGTATCAGATGTGTAAATACGACCCGATACCTTGCAAAGTATATTACAATAAAAATATCAAAAATTGCAAAACAATAGAACCTTCAAACAACAACAATCTATACCTAAATAAAAATACACTTTACGTACCAATTACTACAACTACAAATGCTTTTGAAAATATGGTCTTCCCAACTTACTTATTTGGAGGAAGCGAACTTATAAACAAAGCTGTAGTAGAAAGCAAAAATGCAAAAACCGAAGTTTCTTTAAAAGAAATGGGAATTAAAACTGCTACGATAGAAGGAGTATCTAATTTAAATTACACGATACCAATTGATACTTCTAAACTAGGGGGCATTCCAAAAAATCTTTATTTTAGGCTTTTCATAACACATACACCAACAAACAAAAATAGTAGTGAAGAACTAAGAATATATTTAAATAACAATATGATTTCCGCTTATCCTATAAAAGGAACTGATAAAAATAGTTTTGATATAAAAATACCAACAGATGAACTGAGCTATGGTAAAAATTATCTTGATATAAACTTGGTCAATTTCGATAATCCAGATATTTGTGCTGGTAACTTGCCTAGACTTGCTTTTACCATATTTGATAGTTCTTATTTTTATTGGGATAAACTAAAAAACAAACCAAAATATATATCTGATTTCTTAGAAGATATTCATGGTAATGTAGCTTTTATAATAAAAGATGAAAACTTTTACCCTTTAACTACCAAATTAGCTACAGATTTAGCAAATTACGACAAAAATATATCAAGTATATCGATAAATCCAAAAAATTTATCAAAATACGATTTTGTAATAATGTTTGAAAGCCCTAAAGATACTGCCGATATGCCAATAGAGCTAAACAAAGGGGATTTTGAAATATTCAATCCACTTACCAAAAAAGTTATATTTTCATCAATTCCGTCTGAGGCTTTTACAGTAATGATGGTGAAGATGATAGACAATAAACCAACTTTAGTATTTTCTTACTATAAAGACCCTTCTGGTATAAACAATATATTCAAATATCATTTTTCAGAACTCCTAGCGTTAGCAGGCAATACAGCTATAGCCACAAAGGATTTTATATCATCTTACGAAGTAGGCCAAAAACTAATGATAAAATACAAGTACTCAAAAGGTTTAAGTTATTATTGGAATAAGTACAAGCTTTGGATAATACTTTTACTCACTATACCAATAACTATATTCTTGGCTTATACTTATGTAAAGCTAACAAGGAGGAAAACATGAAACCTAAAATAATAATTTTTTTATATGCACCGATTGTAGCTTTGGCTTCTTCTTGGGTTCAACCAAAAGGAAATATTTTTTTATCACCAAGTTATAATTACTATAGTGCCAACGAATATTATGATAACAATGGAAACAAAAAACCCATGGGTTGCACTTTTAAAGAAAGCGAGGCCCAGCTATACGGAGAATATGGACTTACAAATAAAACTACCGTTAATTTTAAGATACCTTACGATTACTTAAGCTGTGGAGGAAATTCAACTTCTGGTTTTGGAGATTTTGAGATAGGATTTATAAGACAAATAAGAAAAGGCACAAACTACTCTTTTTCATACTACGGCACAGCTATAATTCCAACAGGATATTCAATAGATAAAAGTCTGAGGCTTGGGTACGGGAGGTTTGGGCTAGAAGGTGGAGGATTGCTTGGATTTTCTGGAAAGTTTGGCTTTGTTGATTCTGGACTTGGTTATAGAGACTATTTTGGATATCCATCCTCTCAAATAAGATCTTACGCTACCGCTGGGCTTAACGTATTTAAACATATCCAGCTTATAAGCACACTAGACTTACAACTTGGTCTTAACAATGGAAAACAAAAACAAGTGGGTCAAAATATATTATTGGAACCAAATTACAAGTTAGCCGAGATATATATAGGCCCTCGTATCATTTTTGGGAATGTATCCTTTGTAGCTACTTATCAATACGTTTTTTGGGGAGAAAATACTGGCGTAGGAAAAGGTTTAAACTTTAGTTTATGGTGGAATTTTTAACTTCTAAAATATCAAACATGAAAATAGGAGAGTTTCTTATCCAGAAAAACCTAATAACAGAAGAGCAGCTTAAGGAAGCCATTGATTATCAAGAGAAGTATGGAGGAAGGCTTGGGTGGATTCTGGCATCCCTTGGATATATCAACAGGCTTGACTTGTTTAAAACGCTTGCAGAACATTTTGGAATTGAATTTTTATATGATTTAGAACAAATTAAAAGCTTGATAGATAAAGATTTCTTACTAAAATTTAATCCTTACGAGCTTTCTCAATACGAAGTGATTCCAGCTAAATACATAGACGATAGCATCATTCTACTAACTTCAAATCCTGAAAGCTATAAACTAGATAACTTTACAAGAAAATACTTCACAAACAAAAATATTAAAAAAATAGTCATAACAGACTTAGACCTAATAAGAATTTTGGAAATCTATTTTAAAGAAAATTTTATAGATACAGCAGTGCATGGGTTATTGTACATGAGTCCACGATATTCTGCCTCTTTAGTTTTTTCAAAAGGACAAGTATTTTTGATGGGTCTATTATTATACGCTTCTCTTTTATGGATTTATAAAAATCCTACTTCTTACTTTACATTTTTTATTCTTATAACTCAATTATTCTATCTATCTGCTATAGGTTTTAAGTTTGTAGTAAGTTTGGCCGGTACAAGATCAGAAATACAACAAACTGTTACAGATGATGAGGTAAGAGATCTTAAAGAAGAAAACCTTCCAGTTTATACTATATTAGTACCTGTTTATAAAGAACCTGAGGTTATTGGTATCTTAATAAACAGCTTGAAGCAAATAGATTACCCGCAACATAAGTTGGACGTTATTCTTCTTTTGGAAGAAGATGATATAGAGACATACGAAGCTGCAAAAGCACAAAAACCACCTATAAATTGGAGGTTTATTAAGATTCCACCAAGCCTTCCAAAGACAAAACCAAAAGCGTGCAACTACGGACTTTTTTTCAGTAGAGGCAAATACCTTACAATTTACGATGCTGAGGATATGCCAGAGCAAGATCAATTAAAAAAGGTTATAATAGCATTTGAAAAAGCTGGAAACGATTATATATGTTTTCAAGCAGCTCTTAATTATTTTAACAAAGATGAAAACTTTTTAACAAAAATGTTTACCTTAGAGTATTCTTATTGGTTTGACTATATGCTGCCAGGTCTTTTCAATTTAAAGCTACCAATACCTCTTGGTGGGACTAGCAACCATTTTGATGTGGAAAAATTAAAAGAGATAGGAGCTTGGGATCCATTTAACACTACTGAGGATGCAGATCTTGGTGTTAGATCAGCTGGAAAAGGATATAAAGTAGGCGTTGTAAACTCTACTACCTACGAAGAAGCAAACGCCAAATTAAAAAATTGGATAAGACAAAGATCGAGGTGGATAAAAGGTTATATGCAAACATGGTTAGTACATGCAAGAAACTCTAAAAGTCTTTATAAAAGCGTTGGCTTAAAAGGATTTTTGGCTTTTCACCTTCTAATAGGTGGTACACCATTTATATTTTTAATAAATCCAATTATGTGGTTTATATTTTTATTTTGGCTTATAACCCAAGCAAAATCTATAGGCATATTGTTTCCTCCTTTCGTTTTATATACATCTTTGTTTAACTTTCTTTTTGGTAATTTCATAGGAGTCTATCTCAATATGCTTGCAGTATTCAAAAGGAAATATTATAAACTTCTACCATACGCTTTCTTAAACCCGATATATTGGATACTTCATTCTATAGCATCTTATAAAGCCCTTTATGAGCTTTTTACAAAACCTTTCTATTGGCAGAAAACAGAGCACGGTATTACAAAATTTAAACCTCCTGCCATATCGCCCAATGCTTAGATTTATTATTCTTTGCCTTATGTTTATTTCTATATTCTCATTACTTTTTTCGATTGAGCACTTAGCTTATGAGCAAGGGTACATATACAAAAACATACTTTTTTACGCTGAAAAGGCACTTTTGGCTGAAGAAGGAATTCCTCCTAGACTAGAAAATATAGGTTTTGTTTATCCTCCTTTAGCTTTTTTACCTTTTTTGTTTATAAAAAACTATGAAATAGTTTCTCCTATTGTATCTTCTTGTATTATTAGTATTTTTTTTATATACTTGTCAAAAACCTCAGAGAAAGCTTCTTATCTTACTATCGGTTACTTACTTCTTAACCCTCTTGTGTTATTTCTTGCCACTTATAGGTTTGAAATATTATTATTCTACATTCTTTTAACACTATCTACTGGCATGCTTATAACTCATATGGAATCTGGGTATTCTTTCTATCTTTTTGCTAGCGGTATTTTGTTTGGACTTACTTTTTTTCTTGATTTTAGAAGCTTATTTTTGATACCTTTTGTTGCAATAGCCATTTTTTTAAATACCAAAGAACAAGAATTTAGCCGTAAACTTGCACTTATTATAGTAAAATTATCTCCTATAATATTCTTTGCATTGGCGTGGGTATATCTAAATTGGGTATTCACTGGTAATCCTTTTACTTTTGTAGAAAGTCCTTATTCTTTTTTTAAGAGTGGCCCTATTGACGCGCATGTGCTAATGGCAAAAGACAATATTTTCAAAAGCATATCATACACTATATCAAAGCTATTATCTGATATACCAATAATACTTCCCTATTTTACACTGCTGTTTCACATGAGAAAATATAGAATATTTTATATATTACCTATATTTATGCTATATCTATCTCCAATATTTTTGGTGTTTTTGTCTATCTACTTTGCATCGTTTTCTCCTGCATATTATCATACGGTAATTTTTTTATTTTTTGCAATAGTTTTCCAGATGTTTATATATAAAAAGCCAACAAAAATACTAATGATATCTTTTTTAATATCTCTTGTTTTTAGTTGGATACTTCCTTTATATTCTAAAGAATTAAACGAAAAATATTTTACAAAGTTTCTTATAAGCGGTAAAATAACTCAAAATATAATGGATTATAAGGAGGTAGCAAATATATTAAGAAAAGAGCAGTGTAAAAAAACTCTTATAGACGATGCATCAAGTTTTCCTATAGTGGTATTTGTAGGAAACCCAAAAATGTTTTATCTACCATATATGTATGAATACTACACTGTCTTATCCTATCCAAAAGCTTATGCTGATTGTATAGTGGTTGATAAGACAAGTAATGCTGATAAAATTTCTAATAGATTTCCAGAAGCAACATTTGGACATATTAACGGTTATTATTTGTTATACGAAAACAAAAAATTTGCTATATTTAAAAAATAGTTATGAGAAGAAGAGAATTTTTAAAACTACTTTTTGGTAGTCTTAGCTTAACACTTTTTGGATGCGGAGGAGGTGCTAGTGGTAACAGTTCCCAAAGTTCTCAGCCTTCTTCTTTACAAAAAGCTATAAAATTTGGTCTAGGTCCTGATCCAGAAAGAATGATAGATGATTATGATCCAGCTGGTTACATGGTACTAAATACCTTAACACCAAACATAGTATGTATGTGGATAAACGGTGCAGTTGATTCAAATGGTAACGTATATTCACCAAGTATGGAATATGTCAGAACTTGGGCTCAAGAAGGAAGGTTTAAAGAGTGGTCTCAAAAAGGTTATGAGCTTATGGTAATTACATGGGAAAATTACGATGGGCAAAATCCTGCGTTAGGTGGTCCCACTTACGGGAATTACCATATATCAAATCAATTTATACAAGATATCACAGAACTTCTTGGATACCTTAAAAACCAATTTTCAAATCAACTTTATTTTGCCCTTGCTACAGAACAATCCACTTACACAGGATGTAGATATAACCACAACATATGTGGAAATCAGCAAGAAGAAGAGCAATATTCAGATGTTATAAACTATACTACTGAAGAATACTTTAGCCAGTTACGGACAAACCTTCAAAAAGCTGTTTCTATTGTTGAGGAAAAAATACCATCTTCTTACGTAGGCATGTCATTTGGAGGATGGCTTGTAAATTTTCAAAACGGTATAGATTTTATACATTACTTTGATAGTGTTATAAACGAAAGCACTGCAGTATTCTTCCAAAGTATGATTGGGGTGACGGCAAGTGAAAACAACGGTTATGGAAACCCTCAGCAGATAATGAAAAATTGTCAGTTTTATCAAGCTTATGGAAAACCAATAATATTGTCTCATTATATGCCATCTTCTCTAAGAGCTGATGTAGTTGCAGATGATATGCAAACTATGTCGCAACCTTCTTATCTAGAAGAACTGGATAATTACCTTTATGCTTTTTGCTTCATGGATTATGGCATATTAAAAGACAACCAATACAACTGTTTGACAGATACTAAAAACTTTAGAATAAAATTATATTAAATATCCAGATAATAGCCTCTTTGATACTGATTTGGAATTTCTATCTTTATGTTTCTTGACATAGCCCACTTGATAGGGAGGTATGGCTCTTGTAAGAAAAGTCGGCCTATAGCCACAAGATCTCCTCTTTTGTTTCTTACAATCTCGTTTGCCATATCAAAGGACGTAATGCCTCCCACTGCCATCGTCATTATGTTTGCCTCTTTTTTGATGGTTTCTGAGAAGACTATCTGATGAGCTCTGTAATAATCGTTTGTAGGTACTCCAAAAGCTATACCGCCAGAAGAGCAATCTATCACATCAACATCTTTGGTTTTCAGGATTTTAGCAAGCGCTATAGAATCTTCTAAACCCCAACCACCTTCTACGTGGTCTACTGCCGATATTCGCACAAAAAGAGGCATTTCGTTTGGTATTGTAGTTCTGACTCCTTCTACTATTTCTATTAAAAGCCTAATACGGTTTTCAAAAGTCCCGCCGTATTCATCTGTTCTTTTGTTTGTAATAGGAGATAAAAACTCGTTTAAAAGATATCCGTGAGCTGCGTGTATTTCAATTACGTCAAACCCTGCTCTTAAAGCCCTTTGGGCAGCTTTTACAAATTTTTCTACTATGTTTTTAATATCCTCTTTGGTCATCTCTTTTGGAGTTTTCCAATTTGGGCCAAAAGCTATTGGGCTAGGTGCTATTATATCAAGCTCATCGTAACCAAACTTATCAAACTTTTCCCAGGGCCTTCCTCCAAAAGCTTTTCTACCAGCATGAGCAAGCTGTATGCCTACCTTTGCTCCAAAACTATTACATATATCCACTATACGTTTTAAGCCACCTATATGTTCATCTTTGTATATACCAAGGTCTTGTTTAGATATAACACCTTCAGGAGATACAGCACAAGCTTCTGTAAATATAAGACCAGTCCCACCAGCAGCTCTAGAACCATAGTGAGTTATATGAAAATCGTTTGCAAAACCATCTTCGGAAGAATACATACACATAGGAGACATAACAATACGATTTCTCAACACCAAAGATCTAATATTTAAGGGAGTAAAAAGGTTTTCTTTCATATTTTTAAGTTTATCACGCTAAAAGCCAAATGAAAAGGACAGAAGCTATAAAAAGAATATGAAATTGTCAGTTAAATAATATGACAAAAAGCATGGGCCTGGAAGGACTCGAACCTCCAACCGGACGGTTATGAGCCGTCTGCTCTGCCTTTGAGCTACAGGCCCTAAAATGTAAATGGCGGAGCAGACGGGATTCGAACCCGCGACCTCCGACGTGACAGGCCGGCGTTCTAGGCCGGCTGAACTACTGCTCCAGCCATCTTAATATTATACTATAAACTATAAATTTTGTCCATTTCAATTAATTTAGATTCTTCAATAACTTTTGAACGATTAGCTGGTGGTATAGAGTTTATATCTATACTTGGTTTTAAGTTTTTAAGATAAGAAAGATATTTTACTATGCGGTTCATAACATCTACGTTTCCTTCTGTAGCAAAAAGGGCTAGCTCTTCTAAATCAAAAGGTTTTAAAATTATGTACAACTCAGATGGTTTCTTCGCTTTTAAGATTTGCAATATATGTTGTTTTACATTTATGTTAACAAATTTATAAACAAATGCCGGTGCACTTACACCTTTTAATATATCTTCTAAAGAAGGAGCATTTTTTACTAAAAGCCAAAAAAATATCCAGGAGGCCTCTTTAAAAGGGGTTTTATATTCTAGTAAATACCAATCGGAAAACATCTTAAGGTTTTTAGATTTTTCTTCTATATAAAGGTAGTCTGGCTTATATTCAAACAAAGATTCTATAATGCCATATTTTTTGTAAGCTTCGAAAATATTTTCAAATTCTTTTTCTTGAAGGGTTATTTTGAGCTCGTTGAATATCCTACCCTTTGGAGCATATTTTAGCATACCCTTTTGTAAAGCCTCTTCTAAAAGCCTTTTGGTGTCTTTTGAAAGCCTAAAGTTCAGCTTGGCTTCAAACCTTATAGCCCTTAATATTCTAACTGGGTCTTCTATAAAACTAAGTGGATGTAAAACTCTTATAATCTTATTCTTTATATCGTTTAAAGCCCCAAAATAATCTATTACGGTACCAAAATCCTCTTCATCAAGAGAAAGAAGAAGCGTATTTATAGTAAAATCTCTTCTAAACAAATCCTCTTTTAAAGAAGCTTTTGATACTATAGGGTAAGCACCTGCCATCTCGTAATATTCTCTTCTGGTGCTTGAAACCTCTATTTTAAAACCCTTGTACTTAAAATGAACGCTGTTAAAACCTTCAAACCTGTGGGTTTTTATACCTTTTGATTTTAAACTACTTTCTAATAGGTCTATATCACCTTCAAAAACAAAATCAATATCGTAAGAAGGCCTATTTAAAATGATATCCCTTACTACTCCACCTACTAAATAAAGCTTTTCACCTTTTGGTATAACGCTTTTAATATCCATAACAATATCAACCATATAAGATGGTATGTTTATATGCTTTGTGGAGATCTTTTGCTCCTCAATTTCAGTGATATGTCTTATCAAGTCTGACTTTGTTATTATGCCCACTAGCTTGCCTTTTTCATCTATTACCCCTATCATAGGTGCCAAAGGGTTTTCTAAAAATACTTTTTCAGCTTCCCAAATAAAATCGTTTTCTTTTAAAAGTGGTATACTTACCAAAAGCTCTTGTACTTTGCTTTCTTTTGAGATATCCAAAGCCTTTGCCAATATCTTTTTGGTAACAGCGCCCATCACGTGCTCCTCCTCATCTAAAACCGGGGCTTTTGAGATTTTGAAGTTTGAAAGCGTGTAAAAAGCCTCTTCCACATTCATATCTTTTTTGAGACTGAGCGGGTTTTTTGTTATGATATCTTTTAACGTTATCTTTGCGTTTTCTCCTTTTAAAAGCTCCAAAATTATACTTTTTAACTTTTTAGGAGATACAAAGCTTAGTTTTAAACCAGAAGCAAGCGTATGACCACCTCCTCCTAGTTTTGATAAAATACTTTCTACATCTATAGTTTTTGATCTTGCCACTACATAGGTATTTGTAGAAGAAGACATAATAATAAAGTAAGCGTCGAGATTTTCAAGCTCCTTTACATCTCTTAAATTCTCAATTACACTTTCTTGAGCCCCGTCAAGCACTATAAAACCAATTTTTTTCTGGTTTATATTTAAAATCTCCAAACTCTTTAGGTATTCTTCTAAATTAACCAAATCTTTTAAGCTTATGTAAGATTTTACATATTTATTTATAAATTCTATATCACCACCATTTTTTATAAGGTAAGAAGCGACTTCAAAATCCTTTGGACTTATAGCTTTTATAGAAAAATAATTAGTATCGTCGTATATACCGCAAAGCAAGATAGATGCATCTTCTTTTGATATAGATACATCTTTTTTTATAAGATGCTCCACTATAAGCGTAGTGCAAGCCCCAAGACTTTCATCTACGTAAGCTTCTAAAAATGGTTCTTTTTCTATATGCTTTACATGGTGGTCAAAAAGCGTTATTTTTCTAACATTTTCTTTTTTTAAAAGCCCAAAAACAAAATCCAAAGAAGAAAAATCCACTGTAAAAATATGTACGTTTTCCAATCCTTCTAATGAGTTTATTGTTTGAAATTTATCTTTTATATTATCAAACAGTTTTTTGGCTTTTGGACTAAAAGATGTGTAAAAAAGTTTTGCGTCTTTTTCTAAAAGCGATATACCGTATATAGAGCTTAAAGCGTCTAAATCGGCGTTTGGTGGTAGCAAAAGTATCTTAACGCTTTCTTTGGACAAAAGTTTTCACCTCTTCTAAGGGCTTTGTGTTCAAAACGCGTTCTCTCAAAGCCCAACCTCTTCTTGCAAGCCCTACACCCACTTTCATAAACTGAAGATGAGAAGAAGAATGAGAATCCGTTACTATGCTTATCGTCACCCCTTTTTCCACCGCCATCCTTATGTTGTCTGGTGATAAATCTGCCCTTGGAATGTTTAGCTCTAAAGCGGTATTGGTATCTAAAGCAGCTTTTATAATCTCTTCCATATTCAAAATATACCCATCTCTATATCCATAATTTTTTCCAGTGGGATGTCCTATTTGATTTACATATTTGTTATGACAAGCTTTTAAAATACGTTTTGTGTTATCAGTGCTAGGTGACATGTGAGAATGTATAGAAGCTATTACATAGTCAAACTCTTCCAAAAAGCTATCCGGTAAATCTAAAGACCCATCTTCTAAAATATCAACCTCGCACCCTCTTAATATAGTCATATCTTTGTATTCTTTTTGGACTTGCTCTATCTCTTTCCACTGAGCTCTAAACCCAGCCTCATCAAGCCCACCAGCTACTCTTAAAGATTTGGTATGGTCTGATATTACGATATACTTGTATCCAAGTTCATAACATGTTTGCACCATCTGTCTTAAAGAGGCTTTACCATCTGAATATGTAGTATGCATATGAAAATCCCCTTTTATATCGTCGTATCCCACCAGTTCTGGTATTATGCCTTGCATGGCAAGTTCAATTTCCCCTTTATCTTCTCGTATCTCAGGAGGCGGCATTACCATACCCAAAACGTTGTAAATATCTTCTTCCTTTTCTCCGCCAAGCCTTTTACCAGAAGATGTTTCGAAAATACCGTATTCGCTTATTTTGTAACCTTTTTCCTTTGCTATGTCTCTTATTTTTACGTTGTGTTCTTTAGAGCCTGTAAAATATTGAAGACCTGAGCCCCATTCTTCTGGTTTTAAAACCCTTAAATCTACTTGTTTTGAGTTTTTAAGAAGGATGGATGTCTTTGTTTCACCGCTTCCAATGACTTGCTCTATATCTTTATAGCCCTTAAAATACTCGTGTACCTTTTGAAAATCCTCTTTTTTGGCAGATACTAGTATATCTATATCGCCTATGGTTTCTTTCATGCGCCTTAAAGAACCAGCTACCGATATGTTTATTATCTCTTTACAGCCTTTCATGTAGTTTAATATATCTTGAGCCAGGGAATAGGCTTCTGTTATAAACATCCTCTCTTTTGATTGTTCAAAAAGAGCTATACCTCTTTTTATATTTTCTATCTTTTTGGGACCAAATCCTTTTATGGTTTTTATGCGTGGGTCGTCTAAAGCTTTCAAAAGTTCTTCCTTGTTTTTTATACCAAAAACATCGTAAAGAGTCTTAAGAGTCTTTGGCCCAATACCAGGAGCATCCATTATCTCTAATAGCTCTTTTGGAACTTTTTGCAAAAACTCATCATGTTTTTTTATACGTCCAGTTTTTAAATACTCTTCTATCTTTTCTAAAGAAGATTCTCCTATACCGTGTATTTGGTTTGTAGTGAGATACTCTTTTAACTCCTCTACGCTTTTTATATCCTTATCTATTTCAAAAAGAATATCTGCTACTTTCTGATAAGCCAAAACTCTAAACTTGTTTTCCCCCAAAAACTCAGCTGCCAAAGCCATTTCTTTAAATAGTTTAGCTATGTCTTTAGTAGATGCCATAAGATGTATTATACAACGTTTTTGCTAAAAAGCTATGTTGTATAAGAAAATCCCAAAACCTATAAAAGCGGATATCAAAGAAATGTAGAAAAACTCTTTTCTTCTGGTAAGAGCTGAAACTGAAGCCACCGCAATACTTATTTGTAAAAGAAGTTGTGCTATCATAAACATATGATGCTTTTCATAATAATGTTCGCTTTGAATGGTCTTTTGCTCAACCTGTTTTTCTAAGTCTTTGGCTTTTTTCATTATCTCTATTTTTTGATTTTTGTATTTTTTTATATATTCCTCAAACTTTGGATTTTCCTTTATATAGTTTGCTATGGTATACATATGATATCTCATATCCTTAGCTTGATAATAGTTCCAAAAGTCTGTGGCTTTATTTTGCAAAAGCACCGCATCGTTTTTTGCCACTATGGTTTTTGTAACGTATATTTCAGATTGCATACTCACAAGGCCACTTAACACAGCCATTATAGTAGTAGCTAAAGATACCCATAAAAGCCATTTTTCTTTGGCTTTTTCCTCTTTTATAGTTTCTTCTATCAGCTCTTTGGCGTGTTCTTCAATGGGACTCTCTTCCATCAATCAACCTCTTCGGAGTTATATTCGTCTAGTGGATGGTCCTCTGAAGATATACCACCCCAAGGTTTTTTACCGTAAAATTTTGCTTCTACATCTTTTATATTTTTTAGTGTTGAGCTTTTAAAATTAACGCTTCTTAAATCTGTGTTTATAAAATCTATATCTTCTAATACACTTTCTTGAAAGTAAGAACCTTTTAATATAGCATCTTTAAAATTTACATTTTTTAAATGTGTAGTTATAAAAGCACCGTCTAGTATTTGAGCATTTTCCATATCGGAGTTTATTATATCACAAGCTATAAACTTTGCCAAACCCATGAAAGCATATTTAAAAAAACAGTTTTCGAAATAGCACTTGGCAAAAGTTGTCCTTTGGAAATTAACTCTCTCAAAGTTACAGTTTACAAACTTACAGTTTAAAAAATCAGCTTCTGGTACAAAACACTCTGTAAAATTTATATCTTTAAAGGTAATATTTTTAAAACTAGCGCAGGTAAAGGTAGAAAAACAAAGGCTTAAGCCCTCAAGGCTTAAGCCCTCCAATACCTCATTTGAAAAGTCACATTCTGTTAGGTCCTTAGTTTTTATCTTTTCCAAAAAGTTCATACAGGCAATACTTTACACTCATCTATAAAAACTTGAGGGTTTATATCCTTTGAAGCTTTGTATTTGGTTTTTACTTCTTTTACCCTATCTTGATAGGTGGGCTCTTCTTTTTCGTAGAAAATACCTATGGGTACCTTGGCAGAATCGTTGTAATAGTGCTCTAAGTCTTTCATAGCTAACTCTAAAGCTTTTTGTAAGTTATCTAACTCTTTATGGCCTTGTTCATTTATATCTATAGTTTTGTCTTTATAGTATTTAAAAGTATCTACTTTGTTGTAAGTAGGACATGGAGATATAATGTTTACAAAACTAAACCCCCTATGAGATATAGCCTTTTTGATAACATCGCTCATATGTTTGAGATTGCCAGCATAAGTTTGTGCCACAAAGGTAGCACCAAAAGTAAGCATGTAGGATATAGGGTTTACTGGCTTATCTATAGAACCATAAGGCGTTAAAGAGCCGTAAAGCCCTTCTCTTGAAGTGGGTGATACTTGATTTTTTGTAAGGCCATACACTTGGTTGTCCATGCAAAGTACCGTGATGTCTATGTTTCTTCTAGCCGCATGTGGGTTATGGCCAGAGCCTATAGAAAATAAATCCCCGTCCCCAGCCTCTACTAAGACGGTAAGATCTGGATTTGCAAGCTTTACACCTATAGCAGTAGGTATAGCTCTACCATGAAGTACGTGCATACTGTAGTTTTTCAAAAACAAAGGTGCTCTCGACGAACATCCTATACCAGATACAGATACTACGTTTTCTGGTTTTATTTTAAGCTCTGCTAAAGCTTTTGTAATGGCGCTTATAACACCAAAATCCCCACATCCTGGACACCATGTAGGTTCGATATCACTTCTATAATCCGCTGGTTGAAGCTCCAACTGTTGTTCCATAAAACCTCCTTTATTAAACTATCAAATTAAACCGTACGCTTTTTCACCGTAAATATGACTAGGAGTAAACCTTCCTTCTACTATCTCCTGATTTTCCATCAAAAAGTCCACTATATCTTCTATTTCTTTTGGTATAAACGGTTCTCCTCTATAAATGTTGTAAGATATAGGTCTTATATGTGTTCTATCTTTTACAACAGTGGCCAACTGTCCATAGTAGTTGGTTTCTGGTATCAATATACGTTTTGAGCTTTTAGCAAAAAATTCAAAAACATCTTCTTTTACCGGCCATAAAAGTCTTGGATACATTGCGTTTATCTTGAGCCCCCTACTTCTTAATCTTTGGACGGCTTCTTTTGTGATAGATGCTGTAAGACCCCACGTTATTATACCTATATCGGCGTCTTTATAAGGTGCATCTATTTCTATAAACCTATCGTAATCCTCTTCCAACAGCTTCTCAAGTTTTTTAAAACGTTTGTTCATTTGATAGGTTCTTATATCTGGTCTGTTTCTTGGGTCTGAATTTTCTTGCCTTTCAAGACCTGTTATAGCATGTATAGCGTTTGGGTCTCCTGGAATACCCATAGGAGTAATACCATCTTCCGTAAATAAGGCGTATCTCAAGAATCTTCCGTGTCTTATAAACTTTTGGTCTCTATCCTCTTCTGACTTATAGATAAGTCTATTTACTATATCTAACTTGGACAAGTCTGGGGTTGGAAAAGCCTCTGCTCTTAAGCTCATAGCCGCATCTGTGAGTACTATAACTGGCATTTGATATTTCTCTGCCAAGTTAAAAGCCTCAACAGACATATAAAAGCTATCTTCCACAGAAATTGGAGCTAAGACAGCCCTTGGTATTTCACCATGAGAGCCGTAAACTGCATGATACAAATCCCCTTGCTCATGTTTAGTTGGCATGCCAGTGGCTGGACCAACCCTTTGCACATCTACTATTACCACAGGAGTCTCTGTCATACCAGCATAACCTATAAGTTCTGACATGAGTGAAAGGCCAGGACCAGAGGTGGCTGTCATAGCTTTCACACCAGCAAAAGAAGCACCTATAGCCATAGCCAAAGACGCTATTTCATCCTCCGCTTGATAGAGCCAACCATCTTTTCTAATTAAATCCTCCACTATATAGTTTCCAACGGACGTAGCAGGTGTTATAGGGTAAGCTGCGTAAAATTGACAACCAGCAGCCACACAACCCTTTGCCACAGCTTGATTACCTTCCATAATTACTACATCTTTTAAACCTATAGGCGGCGGAAACTCAAAACTATCTTTTTTAACCAAGTTTTCTTTTACATAGTTTATACCAGCTTCAAGAGCTTGATAGTTCATAGAAACTATCTTCTCACCCTTCCTTGAAAATTTGGCTTTTATAGAGTCTTTTAAAGATTCAACAGGCAAATTAAACAAGCCAGTTAGAGCGCCAAGAGCTACTATGTTTTTTGTAATATATGCCTTAATCTGATTCTTTGCTATATCAGAAAGAGGCACCGGGTACATAATTACACCTTCATGCTCTTCAGGTTCAAAATCTGAAGAATCGTAAACAAGCACGGTACCAGGTTTTAAATGTTTTTTGTTGTAAGCGTAAGCTTCAGCGTTAAAACAGCACAGAATATCAAATCCATCGCCTGTACTATACAGTTTTTCATCCGATATCCTCACAGTGGAATTCGCATAACCACCTTTAATTTCAGCGGGAAAGCTCTTAAAGTTCACAACATGATAACCAGACCTAACAGCAGCTTCTGTCAAAAAATCTCCAGCAGAGATTACACCTTCTCCACCTTCTCCACCAATTTTGATGACAAGGCTAAAACTCATAAACACCTCCTAATTAGTTAGCACTTAAAAACAATCAATACATACTTCACAAAATAAATATATACTTACAATTCATCTTACAAAGGTTTTCAATCATAAAGCGCGCCTTTTGGCGCGCCAAGCAATATTTAAGCTGGCTCTATCCTTACAATGACTTCGTCAGGTGTAATATTCTCACCGGGTTGGGCGTATATTCCTTTCACAATACCGCTTATAGGTGCATGTATTTCATTTTCCATCTTCATAGCTTCTACTATAGCCACCGTTTGACCTTTTTCTACTTTATCACCTTCTTTTACCAAAATCTTTGAAACTTTACCTGGCATAGGTGGCACTGCGTCGCCTTCTTTTTCTGGTCTTGGTCTCGCAGCACCAGCTTGAGCTGGCTGACCCCCTTGTTTTGATTGTCCTGAAACAAGAGCTTCTGCTATAGGATAAAGCTGTATCTCTTCAAGCTTTCCATTAACTCTTATATAATATTTTTTAGGTTTTCCAGGCTCTTGACTTGGAGCTACTCCTTCTACTTTTACTTTGAATTTATCACCGTGATAAGTAATATCAAACTCCACTGGAGCCGCGTTTTCAACAGTACCTGGTTTCGTTTCCACTATATCAGCGGTGTCTATTGCTATGTCGGGGGTTAGCTCGCCGTTTTCTCTGGCTTTTAAAAATTCCATAGCCTGCATTGGGAATAGCACGTAAAGAAGTATATCTTCTTCAGATTTTGCCAAAGGACCAAGCTCTTGCACAGCTTTATCCCAATCGTTTGGATCGGCTAAATCACCAGCCCTTATATCAAACTTGGGCTCTTTTCCAGGTCCTAATATCTTTTCCACAAGCTCTTTGGCTATTGGACCTGGCGGTCTTCCGTATTTGCCTTCTACATAATCTCTAACTTCTTTTGTAATAGTTTTATATCTTTCTCCGGTAATTACGTTTAGAACAGCCTGTACGCCTACTATTTGAGAAGATGGCGTAAGAAGAGGAGGATAGCCAAGATCTGCTTCTACGTGAGGTACTTCCTCTAAAGCTTCTTCCATCTTATCAGCAGCATTTGCTTCAATAAGTTGAGCTACCATATTAGATATCATACCACCAGGTATTTTGTGTATAAGCACTTTTGCGTTTACACCAGCGTACTCGGTTTCGTATTTTCTATATTTTCTCTTTATCTGTCTTGTGATTTCAGCAAGCTCGTCCAAAATTTTAAGATCTATACCAGTATCGTAAGGCGTACCCTGTAGAGCTGCTACTACGCTCTCTGTGGCCGGGTGCGATGAACCAAAAGCCAAAGGTGATAAAACGGTGTCAAGCATATCAACACCAGCCAACACTGCCATCATGTGGTTCATAATGGCGGTACCGCTCATATCGTGGTTATGTAGAAGCACTTTTATCTTATCACCAACTTTCTTCTTTATACCTCTTATAATGTTGTAGGTATCAAGTGGCATTAGTATACCAGTGGCATCTTTGAAAGATATCCAATCTGGCTCTAAATCTATAAGTTCATCGGCGTAAGCCATCCATTTTTCCAACGTATGAACTGGGCTTTTGGTGTAGCTAATTTCGGCGTGTACTTCACCACCAAACTCTTTTATAGCCTTACAAGCAACTTCAATATTTCTGTTATCGTTTAAAGAGTCAAATACTCTAAACACCGTTATACCGTTTTTTATGGCTTTTTCTACAAACTTTTTGACGACTTTGTCAGATTTTGGTTTGTATCCTACTATGTTTTGGCCTCTAAAAAGCATTTGAAGTTTTGTATTGGGCATCACCTCTTTTATACGTCTTAATCTCTCCCATGGGTCTTCCTTTAAATATCTAAGACAAACGTCATAGGTAGCGCCTCCCCATACTTCTACAGCGTAAAATCCAGCTTTATCCATCTTTTCGCAAAGAGGAAGTAGATCATCGGTTCTTACCCTTGTGGCAAGCTTACACTGTTGACCATCTCTTGGTGTAAGGTCTGTAATGAGAATTTTCTTTGGTGGTGCTACTTCAAGGTTTTGTTCTTGCAACATTTGTTCAATAAGTTTCATAGTTTAACCTCCTTATAATCCATGATATGAAGCTATAGCTGCACTTATAAAAGCTACAAAATCTTCTTTATCTTTCGGCTCTTCGTAATCAAACACCTGCGGGTGCTCTTCCAAATATTTGGTAGTAAAATATCCATTTCTAAAATCGGGTTCTTCTACAATTTTCTTTATAAGAGGTATTGTGGTTTTAACACCCTTTATTTCGTAAGTGTCTAAAGCTGCCTTTGTCCTTGCCAACGCCTCTTCCCAAGTCCTACCCCAGCATATAAGCTTTGCTATCAAAGAATCGTAATATGGCGTAACTTCGTAACCAACGGAAGCCGCACTTTCTATCCTAATACCAAATCCCCCAGGTACATAGTATCTTTCTATAGTACCTATGCTTGGAGCAAAGTTTTTCTTTGGATCCTCTGCGTTGATACGACATTCTATAGCATAGCCGTTGAACTTGACATCTTCTTGTTTTATCTCAAGCTTATGACCCGCCGCTATCTTTATTTGCTCTTTTACTATATCAACACCGGTAACTCTTTCTGTTACAGGGTGTTCTACTTGAATACGGGTATTCATCTCTATAAAGTATATGTTTCCTTCTAAGTCAGATACAAATTCCATGGTCCCAGCACTGTAATACCCTATTTCTTTAGCAGCTTTTGCAACTATTTCGCCGTAGTGTTTTCTCTTTGCTTCGTTCAATACCAAAGAAGGAGCTATCTCTATAAGCTTTTGGTTTCTTCTTTGGACAGAACAATCCCTTTCTCCTAAATGAATAACATTTCCATATTTATCCCCTAACACTTGGAACTCTATATGTTTTGGGTTGGTTATATATTTTTCTAAAAGCAGATCACCTCTTCCAAAAGCTTTTTGGGCCTCAGAGTAAGCGGCTTCGTAGTTTCTTTTAAGCTCTTCTTCGTCTTTGCATATTCTAATACCTCTACCACCACCACCTGCTGACGCTTTTAAAAGCACTGGATAGCCTATTTCTTTAGCTATTTCAACAGCCTCTTCTACAGATTTTAGTATGCCGTCGCTTCCTGGCACCGTAGGGACACCTGCTTTTTTCATCACCTCTTTGGACCTTGCCTTATCGCCCATCAAAGCTATAACTTCAGCAGAAGGCCCTATAAAGGTTATACCGTTTTTTTCACAAAGCTCTGCAAATCCTTCGTTCTCCGCTAAGAATCCGTATCCTGGATGTATAGCATCAGCACCCACAGACTTTGCCAAATCCACTATCAGTTGGGCGTTTAGGTATGTATCAAGAGGATTTGCACCTATCATGTAAGCCTCATCTGCCATCTTAACGTGTCTGGCAGTAGGTTCTACTTCAGAATATATGGCTACTGTAGGTATATCAAGCTCTTTTGCAGCTCTTATAATTCTACAGGCTATTTCACCTCTGTTGGCTACCAATATCTTTTTAAACATAGGCTTACCCCTTTTCTATTTTGAAAGTATAAGATATAGGTGCTACTTGGTTTATCATATAAGCTATACTACAGGTTTTATTAAGAGCTGTTTCTATAGCCTCTTTTACATCTTGCTCTGAGAGGTCTTTGCCTTTTATAGTAAAATCCAAATAAATCTTAGTAAAGACCTTTGGATACGTATCTTTTCTTTCGCTATCAGTGTTTACCACAATATCCTCTACATGTTTGCCAGCTTTATGAAGAGCTTCATACACATGAATTCCCATACAACCAGCTATAGAGTGAAACAAAAGCTCTGGAGGTCTTACACCTCTTCCTTTACCACCCACATAACCAGCGGCATCTATAGGGACTTCTATACCAGATTCCCCTTTGCCTATAAAGTGAAAATCTTCCTTTTGCCTTACGGTAAGCTTCATCTATCACCTCTCAAATCAAAGTTTATCAATTTCATCAACAATGGCATCACCAAACTGAGATGTAGTTAAAGCCGTAGCCTCTAAGCCCATTTTTTTGAAACCTGAAGCTATATCTGGTGTGCCTTTTCTTTGGTTTATTACGCTTTTAATAGCTTTATAAACAAAATCCGCAGCTTCATAAAAACCTAAATACTCAAGCATCATAGCCCCGGAAAGCGTAATAGAAAGTGGGTTTGCCATGCCTTTACCAGCTATATCGTAAGCAGTACCGTGAGTGCTTTCAAAAAGCGCATACCCATCGCCTATGTTTCCGCTGGGTACATAACCAGGACCACCCACCAAAGCAGAGGCCAAATCAGATATATAATCGCCGTTTAAGTTTTGGGTAATGATTACATCGTAATAATCTGGGTTTAATACAAGTTGCATCAACATTTGGTCTGTTATTACCTTGTACAACCTCGCCTGTCCTTCTTTTGGTTCACCTTCTGTTATTATCTTTCCTTCAAACTCTGGTTCTTTAGCCACTTCAAAAGCCCAATTCATAAACATACCTTCTGTGGCTTTCATAATGTTGCCTTTTCCCGCCACTGCTATATGCTTTTTATTGTTTTGAATAGCGTACCTAAAAGCTTTTCTTACGTGTCTTTTAGTTTTAAACTCTGACATTGGCTTTACGGTAATACCTGCATCTTCTGGTATAGCATCTTCCGATACATTCATCTGTTTTACAAAAAACTCTCTAACCTTGTTGAAAGCATCTGTTTTTGGCATATACTCTATAGCCATATAAACGTCATCGGAGTTTTCCCTAAATACTGAAACATTGACTCTTTGAGGGTTAGGTATCGGTGATGGTTGACCCATCCAGTAAACCGGTCTTATGGCAGAATAAAAATCCATAGATTGACGCAAGATTGCATTCAAAGATTTTCCACCTTTTCCAACTGGCGTACCAAGAGGTCCTTTTATACTAACGACGCTTTGTTTTAAAAGCTCTAAAGTCTCCTTTGGCATCCTGTCAAGACCCTTTTGCTCTGCCATATCCCCAGCTAAAACCTCTACCCAGTATATCACCTTAGATCCGTTGTAAGCTTTTGACATAGCTTTGTTGATTACCTTTATCATTTGAGGTGTTATTTCAGGGCCTATACCATCTCCTTGTATGAAAGGTATTATAGGGTTGTTTGGTACTTCCAACGTTTTATCGGCTTTTAACTTGATAAAAGAACCCTCTTTGGGTATACTAACCTTAGAATCGTACCAGCATACGTTTTCCATCAAACACTCCTCAAAAAGTTGTCATAAAATATTAAATAATCTTATAAAAAAAGTCAAGTATTTTATACAAATTTTATCTTTTCGTAAGCCCTTACAAGATAAGGCTTCTCTATTTCATCCGGGTAAGGAACTGGCCTATTCACCTCTCTAAAAAAGTTTATGTTATACAAGAATGCTAAGTTAGCCTCTCCTATGATAGCTTTTATCTGATCGTCTGTCAAGTCTAACGTATCCAAAGAAGCTCTATACTGCTTCTTAAACTCAATAATATCTTTTATCATGTCAAACTCATAAAACCTTGTACCTTTACCATCTTGCAAGTTTAAAGCGTTTCTTATCATATCTTTTATCATCTGACCACCAGACAAATCTCCCATGTACCTTACATAAGCATGGGCTATAAGAAGTATGGGCTCATGTTTTGCTACATAGCTAATCCTCGATATATAAAGCAAGATGGCTACCGTTGGATATATTTGCTCAATGTAGTTTTCTCCAAAGTAAAACTTCAAATCTTCTACTATATGCTCTCGTCTAAAAAGTTCAGGATAATAAATCTTAGATACGTAAGGATTGTCTTTGTTTTGCTCTATTGCATCTTCAAGGGTGTTGTATATATAATAAAGACCTGCCGTTATTTTTTTCATATCTTCAAAAGTGGTTTTGGCCTCTTGCATGTCTTGAGCCACAGTAGAACTATCAGCCATGCTATGTATATCCCAAATTCCTTCCCTTAAAAGCTTAGAAAACCCCATAACATCACTCCTCGTCTTTATAAATTTCTACCAAAAGCTGGTCTTTCAGCTCCTGGACTACAATTATATGAGTATTGTAAATAAGCGGTTCCTTTTGTATGACATCAAGTTTTCTGTTGGCATAATAAACAACAGCACCTTCTGGAACAACGCCTTTAAACTCTTTCATAGGATATGTCTTTACCATACCAGGTTTGCCTTTGTACCCATATCCAAGCCCCATTATAAAACTGGCAAACTTAGACATCTTACCTTTTGGACCCATTGGAGGCATCATCATAAAAATCTCCTACAATTGAATATTTTAATTATATAACATTTTTAAAAGTTTGCCATCCCCTCGTTAAAAGCTTGAAAATGTATATAAAACTCATCAAGCAACAACAAGTCTGCCACGATTTACAAGTATGCCACGGTTTACGAGTCTGCCAAGGTTAAACCTCATTCATTGAATATGAATATATTTTGCAAGATATTGACAAGATTGTTTTTATTTGATATAATTTAGTTTTATTTAGCTAGTGTAGCTCAGTCGGCAGAGCACGTGATTTGTAATCACGAGGTCGTGGGTTCGACCCCCACCACTAGCTTTTGATTTTTGGCTTCATTACAGATTTGTAAATAAAGTTACCGCTGTGTTTAGGATTGTTGGAGCTATTGTAAGTGGTTTTGTTGCTATATTCAAAACGTTAATGGCACTTACTGCATTTTTTAGCCTTTGATTTTCGGCTTTTGATAAGATAAAAAATACCAAAAACTAAAAGAAGTATTACAAAAGCCCAATCAAAAAACATGTAGCACCATGCTTACCTTATATATTACGAAGGCTACAGCCCAACCTAAGGCAAAGCTGTAGAGTAAAAAAAGAACTGCAAACTTAGTACCAAACTCTGATTTTAAGATAGATACTGTAGCTATACAAGAAGTGTACAAAAGTACAAACACCATAAAAGATAGTGCTCCGTAAGGACTCAAGCTTTTCCTAATGTCTTTTGTGATAGAAAAGGTGTTGGATTCTTGTGTAAAAACATTTGAAAACCCAGGAGAAACAAACGAAAGAGCTGTATTTTTTATAGCCTGTTCAAGAGATGTCATTTGTTCTTTAAAAGCCTTATCTATATTAAAATTTGAATAATCTTCTTTGGTAGAAGCTGAGTATATAGCACCCATAGAGCTTATTATTATTTCTCTTGCCAAGAAGGCTGGCACCAAAGACGTTGTAGCTCTCCAATCTTCTATACCTATTGGTTTAAAAACGTAAACCAAGGCGCTACCTATCCTTCCAGCCACAGTATCTTTTATATTTGTATTTGGCGGTATGTTAAGAAAAGCCCAAACCACTACGGTGGACGCAAAAATGAAAGTACCCGCTCTTTTTAGGAAGCCTTTTAGCTCTACAAAGGCTATGTTTAGCACTATCTTTAAAGGCGGTCTTCTATAAGGAGGAAGCTCAAGTATCATTGGTAAATTATCGGTTTTGGGAAGTATTTTATTCATAGCTATAGCCGTTAATATGCCAAAAAATATACCAAGAAGATATAAAAACAAAATTATAGGGGCGGGATTTTTAAAAAATATAGCTCCAAAAAAAGCAAATACTACAAACCTAGCTGGGCAGCTAGTAAAAGGTATCATAGCAGCCACTATAAGCTTTGAACGTTTGTCCTCTAATATTTTAAGTGCCATAATGGCTGGGACGTTACAGCCAAAGCCAAGCATAAAAGGAAGTATCCCCCTACCGTCTATACCAAACTTAGACACAAACCTATCAAAAATGATAGGTACTCTAGGAAGATAGCCAGATAGTTCAAGCAAAGAAAGGCCAAAAAACAAAGCCCCCACCAAAGGAGCGAAACTCACAACAAAACCAACACCATCTAATACAGCTCCTGATACAAAACTTTTTACTATGTATGGGGCTTTTGGAAAAAGTTTATAAACCAAAGGATGTAAGAATGAGCTTTCAAAGTTTCCTATCCAGTTTGATATAGGATAGCTAACATCAAAAGATAGTTTAAACATTAGATACATTATCACTACAAATATTAAAAGCCCAAAAAAAGGATGAAGAGCAAACTTATCAAGAATTTCCGTTAACTCTATCTCGTCTTTAAAGCTTCTTTTTACAACGCTTGAGCTTATAAAGTGAGCAACACCGTATATATCTTTTTTAAGGATATCGTAAATATTTTCTTTCAAATCGTTTTCAAGCTTTAATATGATTTCGTTACAACAATCGCATGGTATAATACGCTCTAGCATTTTCATTGCAAAAAATCTAGGAGGTATATTTTTATTGTGCGGCACAGCACAGAAAGATAAAATATCGTTTATGGCTTTTTCTGTGATGTCTGAATATCTTAACGGTTTTGGAACAATTTTCTTCTCATAGGTGTTTATTAAACTTTCTAAAATCCTATCTTTTAAATCCTCCTTCGTACCTATAGCACTTATCACATCAACACCTATAAGTTCAGACATCTTTTTTATATTTATATCTATACCAAGTTTCAAAGCTTCATCCCACATATTTAAAACTATAACCATAGGTATTTTTAACTCTATCAACTCAGCAGTCAATATTAAAGAACGTTCTAAGTTTGTGGCTTCTATGATGTTTACTATTATATCTGGAGGGGAATTCAAAAGAAAATCAGTAGTTACAGCTACATCTTCCGATGTATAGTCCAAAGAGTAAGTACCCGGTAAATCTATTATGTGAAATTCGTAGTCTCTGTACACTAAGGTAGCTTCTGTTTTTCTTACGGTGACGCCTGGCCAATTGCCAACTTTTAATGAAGTTTTTGCTATGTTGTTTATTATAGTGGATTTACCAACGTTTGGATTGCCAACAAAAGCCACCTCTATTTTTTTCATTCAACTTCAACTTTATCTGCAAGGCAGTTGCATATAGATATTCTTGAATTGTAGACTTTTAGTATCATATTTCTATCATCTTTTCTAAGTATTTTTACAGTAATCCCAGGTATTATACCCATGCTTATGAGTTTTCTCTTCCAGCCTGGATTTTCGTTGTGACCTTTTACAACGTACCCCTTTATCTTTAACTCTGTATCTTGTATAGCTTCAGCTAACCTCATAAATTTTAATATGCAATCTCAATTTAGTTTATACAATGAGAAATATCATAGCTCTTAAAAGCCAAATACTTACCTTAATTAATAGGAGGTTTTTAAGATGAATATATCAAACGCCATGTTTAACTTAAGCGCTTTGCAAAACAACGCACAATCTCAGCCAAAAGCCCAGCAAACTGGAATGGTAGATGGCCTACTACCTTTTGGGCTTTTTATGGGAGAACCGGTATCACCTGCTGAAAAATCAAAACAAGAAAACCAGCAAGCTACCACTGGGATAAATTCCTTTGAATCAGCCCTTTACAATTTCATGAACAACATGATAACTCAAAGCGTACAAAACACTCAAAACAGCGGTTTAAACAGCTTTTAATACAGCTTTAAAAATTTAGTGTTTTAAGCTTTTTATGGAAACATACTATAATTTTTTAGCGGGAAGAGGGGTTAGGTATAGAGAATTCATAAGTTTTTCTACAAAAATATGCGGGCTTCTTGGAATAAACCCCAATGAGATAAACGATATAATAAACGCCCTAAAACAAAAACCAAGAATACCGGTATTGTGGTTTCATGGGCTCGAATGCACATGTTGTTCCGAATCTTTAATGAGAAGCTCATCACCGGCTTTTGGCGATATATTATCCTTGATATCTTTAGAATACGATGATTTGATATCTTCTTCCTGGGGTGAAAATCTTTTAAGCTATAAAAACAAAATAATAGAGGAATACAAAGGAAAATATATATTGGCTGTAGAAGGAAGTATAACGGAGTTTGAAGATGGTGCTTGCTGCATAGTTGGAGGGAAACCTTTCAACGAAGAGCTTTTAGAATCAGCCAGACACGCAAAAGCTATAATAGCTTGGGGCTCTTGTGCATCCTTTGGATGTGTACAAGCAGCAAATCCAAACCCTACAAAATCTTACTCTATAGATAAGATTATAAAAGACAAACCCATTGTGAAAGTACCAGGATGTCCACCTATACCAGAGATAATGGCAAGTGTTATCGTGTATATGCTTTTAAAAGAAGATTTACCACCTCTTGATAGTAAGTTAAGGCCTAAGATGTTTTACGGTATGACAATTCACGATAGTTGTTATAGAAAGAGTTTTTACAACGCCGGTAAATTTGCTGAAAGCTTTGATGATGAAGGGGCAAAAGCTGGACATTGTCTCTACAAGCTTGGTTGCAAAGGTCCAAGCACTTACAACGCTTGCAGTTCTTTGGGATGGTACAACGGTCTTTCTTTTCCTGTAAAATCTGGACACGGCTGCATAGGATGCTCTCAGGAGGGTTTTTGGGACAAAGAAATGTATAAAGAGGAAGCACCGATAGCGAATCAAAATCTTGATATTTTTAGTTTTTAACATGATATTAGCTTTGGACGTAGGGGCTACTCATATAAAATCTGGAGTTGTAAAAAACGATAAATTGGAAGACAAAACCGATTTTGAGACACCAAAAGATTTTGAAGAGTTTTTAAAGCTTTTAGAAGAAATAACATCTTCTTATAAGAATATAGATACCCTTTCCATAGCAATAGCTGGTCAAGTAGATATGAAAAAAGGTATATTAAAACATGCGCCAAACCTGGGTTGGAAGGATATAAACTTTGTAGAGCTTTTGCAAAATAGATTAAAAAAACGAATTTTTTTGATAAACGACGTTAGAGCTATAACCTATGGAGAATACGTATACGGTGGGTTAAAAGGTGTAGAAAACGGAGCTTGTGTTTTTGTGGGTACAGGTATAGGAGGTGGAGTAATAATAGACAAAGAATTAAGATTTGGCTGCGATTCAAATTTAGGTGAGATAGGACACATAAAATTAAAACCAAACGGACTTAAATGCACCTGCGGTAAAAGAGGTTGCTTTGAAGCCTACGCCGGGGGATTGTCTTTGGAAAAATATTTAAAAAAATTAGGTTATAATAAAAGCCTAAAAGATTTGGTTAGTGAAAAAGAGTCAAAAGTTGCAAAAAAGGTTTTTGATAGGTTTGTTTTGTATATGTCCTACGGGTTAGCTAGCTTGATAAACATGCTAAACCCTTGCAAAATAGTGCTTGGTGGCGGTGTTATGATGGGTTTTGATTTCTTATTTGAAGAGATAAAAAACAAAGCCATATCGCTAGCCATAAATCCAAGCGCTGAAAACATTGAAATAGAACTATCGAAACTAGGAAACAGCGCTGGTATACTGGGAGCTTACGCCTTTGCCTTAAAAAATATATGAGAATCTTGTTTTTAGCACTTCACAAAAGCTATGGGGATCTTCTTTACAACACTTTGCTATTTAAAGCTGTAAAACTCCAAAATAAAAACGCCGTTGTAGAGGTTTTTACCACAAAACAAGGTTTAGAGCTTTTTCAAAAAAACCGTTATATAGATTTTATGGATGATAAGCTTGGTTCTTTTAACAAAAGATACGATTTTTTAGTGGATACTTCCTTTAAGGGAAGCTCTTACTTTTATAGTTTTATAATAAAAGCTAAAAACAAAGTAGCTCTATACAAGAAAAACAAAGAGAAGTTCTTATCTTTTATATACAACAGACTCACACCTTTTAAGCCAAGAATGGACGAGATTAAAAACACTCTTCAAATATTGACCCCTGTTTTAGGTCAAGAGATACATATAGAACCGTATTTTTGGGTTTTCAAAGAAAACCCTTTGAAAGGGAAAAAGTACGTGGTAATATCTCCTACAGCCCCTGTACCTACAAAAGTACCAAACATAGATGTATTTAACGAAGTGGCTAAGTTTATACATTCTAAAGGCTACGATGTGGTATTTGCTTATCCAAAATCTGAAGAGTTTTATATAACTAAAAAGCTTGACTTTGCAAACTATATATCTACAGACGTTCATACTTATGCTAGCATCTTAAGAGATGCCAAAGCCGTAATCTCTTGCGAGACGTTTAGCTATCATCTTGCCACTTTTTTAAACGTGCCTTCTTTGGTACTGCTTGGAGCTTATCCTATGTGGAATATATCTTCTTTGCAAGATTTCGTAAGCTTAAACTTGGACTGCCAGTACTGTGGATCTAAAATCTGTAAAAGAAAAGACAACGCTTGTCTTAACATAAACTATCAAGACGTTATAGCAAAAGCAGATAAACTTTTATGAAAAAAGATTTAGTAGAGTTAATAGGGTTTGTAGCTGGTATCTTAACTACATCTGGCTATATTCCTCAGATTTATACGGTAATAAAGAATAAAACCGCCGAGGGTTTATCTGGACTTTTCTTACTTATAATGATAGTTGGTATAAGTCTATGGCTTTTGTACGGTATCATAGAAAACTCTTTAGCCCTTATATTTGCAAATGCATTTAGTTTATTTTGTCTTTTTATATTGGGCTTTTACAAAATAAAAGATTTAAGCAAAAACTAACAAAAAGTTGCAAAGATGCGTTTTATTAGTGAAAAAATAGAAAAAGTATATATATTTTTATTCATGTTGGCGACATCTTCTAGAATTTATACATTAAAAGATTATTTAAAGCAAAAGTATGGAAGAAGGGTACAGAAAATAACGGTAGCCCTTCCTTTTACATGTCCTAATATAGATGGGACAAAAGCCACCGGTGGGTGCACTTACTGTCTTACCGGTACAAGACCAGCCCATATATCACCTTTAATGGACTTAAGAGAGCAAATATCTACAGGTATAGCACAAGCAAAAAGACGCTACGGCGATAATATATACTTTTACATATACTACCAGTCTTATTCAAACACATATGGGGATTTAGAGTTTTTGAAATCTGTATACGATGTAGCGCTGGAATTTGAAAATGTTGTAGGCATAGATATTGGCACAAGACCAGATTGCGTACCAGAAGACGTATTGGAGCTTATACAAACCTATACAGACAAACTGGATGTATGGATAGAATACGGCCTTCAAAGCTCTCACTTTAGCACACTAAGGTGGATAAATAGAGCGCATGGGACTTCAGATTTTGTAGATGCTGTTTTAAGAACCAGAAAGTACAAAGGTATAAACATATGCGCTCACCTTATAGTAGGTTTTCCTCAAGAAGACCTGGAAGACAACTTAGAAACAGCAAAGTTAATAGCCGCTTTAAACGTAGACGGTGTCAAAATACACCCGCTTCACATCATCAAAAATACAAAAATGGCAAAAGATTATCTGGAGAACCCTTTTAAGCTTTTAACGTTAGAAGAATACGCATATAGAGCCGCAAGGATAATAGAGATACTTCCACAGACTATGGTCATACATAGGTTAACCGGTGAGGTAGAACCAGATAGGTTGATAGCACCAGACTACTGTACATTTACTAGAAAGCTGGAGGTAAGGGAAAAAATAGAGCAAGAGCTTGAAAAGTTAGACTCTTACCAAGGAAAAGTTTGTCCATTTAATAGATAAGATAGGCTTTGCGAAATTTAGTAAAATTAAATAGATGAAAAAGTATCACTGGAGTATAATATCAATCTTTTTGATGCTCCTGCTGGCTATTATAAAGCTGGGAGTGGGGTTTTTGTCTAAAAGCGTAGTACTTAAAGCGGAAGGTATACATTCTTTATCGGATAGCTTAGCTTCTTTTATAGGTTTTATCTCTATATACGTATCTGAAAAAAAACATGAAAAGTTTCCGTATGGACTTTACAAACTGGAAAACATAGGTGCAATGTTCATATCGTTCTTTCTGTTTTTCGCCGCCTATGATATGTTTATGGACGTGCTCTTTGGTCATTATGAAATAGATAGACAATATATATCGTGGGGCTTAGGCGTAGGTATCATATCAATGGTTATAACCTTTGGCTTTTCAGCATTAGAAAGAATAGCTGCCAAGAAGCACAACTCACCAGCTTTGATGGCAGATAGCGAACACATATTGGTGGATGGGTTTGGCTCTTTTGTTATAACGTTAAACTTCTTATCGCTGGAGTTTAATGTAAATTTAGATAAAATATTTGCAAGTGTAATAATACTTCTTATAGTTTATACAGGTTTTCATATATTGAAAGAACAATTCTTTGTTATATTGGATACTTCGGTGGATTCAAAAATGATAGAACATATAAAAGACATAATACTACAAGACCCTAGGGTGAAATCCATAAAAAGGTTGTTGGTAAGAAAATCCGGAGACAAAATTTTCATAGACGCCGCCATTTCAATCAAATCTCACAACTTCAACAAATCCCACGCTATTGTTGATGATATAGAAGAGGCTATCACCAAAGTTTTCCCTCAAACAGAAATGGTTTTTATACATTACGAACCAGACGAAAGTCCGGAAAATACAAGAATAGCAGTTTTGACATTTCAAAATGCAGTTTCAGATTTTAAAAATGTAGATATGATTCATATTTACGACAATTTTGTATTAACCTTTGTATTAAAAGCTAAAGACGATAAAGAAAAAAAAGAAGATATAACCGCCACAGATATAGCTCAAGTAAAATCGGACTTTGTTATAGCCACAAACCATCCAAAAAGCAACAGGGCAAAATGGATACTTCACAAATACGGTGTTTTTATATGGGAAACTGAAAACAAAGACATCCAAAAAGCCCTTGATGAGATAAAAGTTTTTTCAAAAGATTAATTAAACATAGCTAAAGCGCTCTCTTGTTTTTCAAAAAATGCTTTATGATCTTTTTTAGAACGCTCATGATCATATCCCATCAAATGTACAATACCGTGCACAAGAAGCCTTGTTAACTCTTGCTCCAAAGAAACACCGTACTCTATAGCTTGTTTTAAAGCAGTATCGTAAGATATCACTATTTCACCAAGATAATAAACATCTCCTATGTTTTCATTTATGTTAAAAGATAAAACATCTGTGGATTTGTTTTTTTGTCTGTAAGTAGAGTTCAAATGCCTTATTTCTTCATCATTTGTAATATAGATATCAAGCATTGAGTTTTTAAAACCAAAAAACTTTAGCGTATAGCTTGCTCTTTTTTTTAAAAGATATTTTAACTCTTTTGGTATTTCAAGCTTCTTGTAGGTCTTTAGATTGATTTTGTTCATAAGCTTCATAGGCTTTGACAATTTTTTGTACTATAGGATGTCTTACCACATCTTTTTCATCGAAAAACACAAAATCTATACCCTTTATATTTTTAAGCACATGAATTGCTTCTCTAAGCCCAGATTGTTCTTTCCTTGGCAAATCCACCTGCGTCATATCTCCGGTTATCACAACTTTCGAGCCAAAGCCAATTCTTGTAAGAAACATCTTCATCTGCTCTTTTGTGGAGTTTTGGGCTTCATCAAGTATGATAAAAGCATCGTTTAGAGTTCTACCTCTCATAAAAGCAAGTGGTGCAATCTCTATAACATTCTTTTCCAACAAATAAGCAGATTTCTCGTAATCTATCATATCAAAAAGAGCATCGTAAAGAGGTCTAAGATAAGGATCCACCTTTTCAGCTATTGACCCTGGCAAAAACCCAAGCTTTTCTCCGGCTTCTACGGCTGGTCTTGTCAGAATGATTTTGTTTATCTTCTGGGCTTTTAGATAAGATACAGCCATTGCCATAGCAAGATAGGTTTTACCAGTTCCAGCAGGACCTATTCCAAATACAATATCGTTTTGTTTTATGGAGTTTACATACAAATATTGATTTCTCGTCTTCGGAGTTATGGCTTTTTTACGATGCGTAATAAGTATCGTCTCGTATTCTTCTTTTGATTCTTTTTCATCTTCACCTTCTTCTTTATGGGTATAAGATATAGCCATATTTAAAACATCTTTAGAAGAAAGAGGGGATTTAGCATATTCTTTCGTTATATAGTTTAGAAACTCTATAAAGTTTTCAACCTTAGAAGGTTCGCCTTTTATGTGTAGCTCTTGTCCTCTTGCCACTATTTTTATTTCAAAAAGCTCCACAAACTTTTTAAGGTTTTCATCCGCCCTTCCCACTATAGCATAAAACCTTTCGTCTATATCGCCTATATCAAATATTTCTTCTATTATATGGTTTTGCATTCGTATACGTACCAACCCCTCGACTCTAAAGCAATCTTAACCGTATCGCTTAACTTACCAAACACATAAACACTTGAACCACTCCCAGACATATACGGCTTATATCCGACGCTTTCTAAAAATCTTACAAGCTCTCCTATTTCTTTGTATATTTCAATAGCGGTTTCTTGCAAGTGATTTTCTATAACATTTTCTATATCGTTTTCTTCCAAAAGCTTTAAAATATCTTCCAAAGACAAATCTTCTTCAGTTTGTTTTATAAAAGCGCCGTAAACTTTAGAAGTAGAAGCTTCTACATTTGGATATACTATTGTTATTTCTCTGGAAATAGGCTCTAAAACTTTTATTTGGTCCCCGGTGCCGTAAACCAAAGCACATCCACCTTTTAAGAAAAATGGTGCATCCTTACTAAAAGAAGATAAAAACTCTGAAAGCTCTTGTTCTTTCATAGGGTTTTCAAGCTCTTCGTTTAAATAGCTAACAACAGCTGCCAAATCAGAACTAGCACCACCAAGTCCAGCACCTACAGGTATATTTTTTTCAATTACTATCTTATAATCAAAATTTTTACCAGTTAGTCTTGAAAACTCTAAAACTCCTTCGTAGACTATGTTATCTTTTAGATTTTTAGAAAAAGAACCAACGCTAACCACTTCTAAAGTGTAATGAGGCTCTATGTATATTCTATCGTACAAATCTATCGTATGGATTATGCTAAATATATCGTGATAACCGTCTTGTCTCTTGCCTTTTATCCAAAGTCCAAAATTTACCTTCGCTGGTGCTAAAATAACCTTTACACCATCTTCCAAAACAATCAAATTATCTTTTTTATTCATCCTTACTAGATATTATAATCTAAAATTAAAAATTTTACATGATATAATGTATGTATGTATAAAATAGGCATAGCAGGTTATGGTACTGTTGGTACCGGCGTAGCAGAGCTCCTTATCACCCATAAAAACCTTATCAAAGAAAAAACAGGTTTGGAACTTGAGTTAAGCGCTGTTTTAGATAAAGATTGGCAAAGAGAAAGACCTTTCAGTATAGATGATTCTTTAAAAGTAAGCTCGTTGAAAGAGCTTTTGGATAGGTCAGACATAGTTGTAGAGCTAATAGGTGGTGTTGGCTTCGCAAAAGAGCTTATAGAAAAAGCCATAGAAAGTAAAAAGCACGTTGTAAGTGCCAACAAACATTTGATAGCCACGCATGGAAAAGAAATTTTTGAAAAAGCCAAAGAGCATAACGTAAGCATAGAATTTGAAGCTTCTGTGGGTGGTGGAATACCTATCATAAAAGCTTTAAAAGAAGGTTTGGTAGCTAACAAAATAAATTATATACACGGCATATTAAATGGCACTACAAACTACATTTTAACAAGCATGCTAGATGAGGGTAAGAGCTTTGAAGAAGCCCTAAAGGAAGCTAAAGCGCTAGGATATGCCGAGCAAGACCCAACCTTTGATATAGAAGGTATAGACGCGGCTCACAAAATAGCGATATTGAGCTCTATTGCCTACGGTGGTTATATAGACTTTAACGATATATACATAGAGGGCATATCAAACATAGATCTTCTTGATGTAGAACTTGGTAGAGAGCTTGGATACACTATAAAACTTTTGGCTATTGCAAAAGCTGTAGACGGTGAACTTGAAGTGAGAGTACATCCAACTTTTATAAACCATCAAGAGCAACTGGCTAAAGTATCCGGTGTATACAACGCGATTTTGATAGAGGGAGATTTTGTAGGCAAAAGCATGCTGTATGGGAAAGGTGCTGGCTCAAAACCAACTGCCTCTGCAGTAGTATCGGATATTATAGATATAGCAAAAAATACTCAAAAACGTTTTCAAGCTTTTAATACCGATAAAAGCCTTAAACTAAACAGAAATTTTAACACAAGATACTATATTAGATTTGAGGTAGAAGACAAAATAGGTGTGTTGGCATCTATTGCAAACGTGTTTGCAAAATACGGTATAAGCATAGCGTCTGTGTTGCAAAAGGAGATGGTCTGCAAAGTAGCAAAAAAAGAAAACAGCTTGGTAGTCCCACTTGTAATATTGACTCACAAAGCGTATGAAAAAGATATAAAAACAGCTCTAAAAGATATAGAAGAACTTTCTGTGGTAAAAGGAAAACCTATTTTAATAAGACTTGAGGAAGAATGATTAAATATTTTACAAGTTACAATTGTTTCTTATATAATATATGATATGGAAAGAAAAATATTTAAGAGGATAAAAAAGTGAAATCTATAGTTGGATTAGATATAGGTACAAGCAAAATAGTAGCCTTGGTGGCTGAGATAGACAACTACGGAGATACACACATAGTGGGAATAGGCGAGGCTAAATCTCAGGGTATAGATAAAGGTTCTGTGACAAAACTTGATTCGGCTTCAAAAGCCATACAAAAAGCTTTAAAAGAAGCCGAAGAAATGTCAGGACATAGGATAGATGGTGTTTTTATATCAATATCGGGAGTACATATTAAAAGCCAAAACGAAAGAGATACCATAAGCATTTCACCGCAACCTTCTGACGTAGACGAGCAAATAGTTGACAGACTATTAGAAAGGGCTGTGGCAAAAGCCAAAGAAGAATCTTACGATATACTACATACAATACCAAGAAACTTCATATTAGATGACCAAGAGGGTATATTGGACCCTATAGGCCTCACTGGCTCAAGGTTAGAATGCGATGTGCACATTATAAAAGCAGGTGTATCGCTTTTAAGAAACGTAGAAAGAACCGTAAGCGTCGCTGGATATAAACTTCTCGGCAGAGTATTCGCTGGGTTAGCATCGGCAGAATCTTCTCTTACAGAAGAGGAAAAGTTAGAGGGTGTCTTACTTATAGACATAGGTCATTCTGTTACAAACTTTGTTTTATACAACAACGGTCAACCGGCGGTATCAGGTACAGTACCCATTGGAGGATACAACATCACAAGGGATTTAGCTCATTTTATGAAAATATCTACAGAAGAAGCTGAACGCATAAAACTTGAAAGCGGTGTAGCTTTTATAGAGCTTGTAGATGAGATAGAAAAGGTAAAGATAAAACCACGCGGGGAAGATAAAGAGGCTATGGTTCCAAGAAGACAATTAGCAGAAGTTATACAAATAAGGTTAGAAGAGCTGATGGATAAAATAGTAGAAAAAATAAACAGCTCAAACATAAAGCTTGAAAATATCAACGCAGGTGCTGTCATAACAGGGGGTACAGCAAAGCTAAATGGTATAAAGGATTTTGCAGAGCACTATCTTGATATGGCGGTAAGAGTAGGATATCCTCTTAATATAACTGGCCTAAAAGAAAAGCTACAAGATCCTTCTTACGCATGCGTATGCGGTATAATAAAGATAGCTCAAAACATGAAAGATATAAGCTATACAGCGCCGCAAAGACCCACACAAAGGCAAGTTCCATCAAGAAACACAAGCCTTTTGCAAAAGATTATGAATTTCTTTAAAGATTTAATATGAAAAAAAATATAGCATACATACTGGCACTTGTTCTTTTTATAGTGGCAGCTTATTATGGATTTTATGACAAAGATTCGGCACAGGCGATATCTTATCAAAAACCAAGCCCAATGCCCCAGTTTAGCGTAAGGTTAGTATACGAAAATGGTACGCCCACAAACAAGATGGTAAGCATAAACAACTTCAAAGGACATTATACACTGGTGAACTTTTTTGCTTCTTGGTGCCCACCTTGTAAAGCAGAACTACCCTTGTTTGAACAAGCCTATCAAAAATTCTCCCCCTATGGATTTAGAATTCTTGCTATAAGCATGGATGACAACGAAAACGCTTTAATGTCTTTTTTAAAAGACAAACACTATACGTTTGATATAGCGATACATAGTCCTGGGCTTGGCTCAAAGTTCAACATAACAGGTCTTCCAACCTCTTATCTCTTAGACCCTCAAGGCAATATAATAAAAGTTGTATACGGAGAATACACCACTATAAACCAAGACCTTTCCAACATATACTTTAACCTTAATGAGCCTCGTTAGAAAAATTACATTGTACATAAGCGTTATATCGCTGATTTCATATCTAGCTGTAGTAATAGGTAACAAAGTCATAACAAAGAAAGAAATAGATACTAGGGTCATGAAAGAATATTACGACACATACAAAATATACAAAGCCACGGTGGACGAATACAAAGATATGTTAAAAAACGGTATTGTTAACCCAGACATTGTATTAAAAGCTCAAAACGAAGATTATTGCAAAGAAGACAATTCCGATGCAATATTGGGGAAGTACCTCTCTTTAGGTATTTACAAATATATAGCAAACAACTGTGATTATGTAGGTGTATACGCTTACAAACCACTTGATTACCTATCTAGATTAGAAGATATAAGCTGGGTTGTGATACTTCACACAGGTGTTATAAAAAAACTATACAACAAACAGAGCTTCTGGGACAACTACGTAGGTGGAAAGATTATCACCAAAAAATATATAGTAGATTCTTATAAAGACAACAACGCGCTTAGTATATTTTTATACTCCAAAAAATCAAAGATAATATCTTACAGAGTAGAAAACATAGGAGAAGATTACTACCTCATAATGGAGATACCTATAATAAATATATCTGGTATAGAGCTTGGTAACATATACCTTATAAAAAACATATCTTGGATATACAAACAAGAACACAGACAATTCTTAGTCCTAACTGTATACGGGATAATATTTACATCTATTCTTCTTATTATCATTGTATTTATAGTATCACGGATTATAAAAGACATAAATAACCTCTTAAGGGTGGCTTTAAAACTAAAGGAAAAAGATTTTCTTCACTTAGACGAAGTTGAAAAAGACCCGATATTAGAAAAAGATATCTCAAAGCTAAACGAAATTTCTAAGCTGAAAAAAATAACCTATATGATGGCCATAGAGATAAAAAATCTAGTTAACGAACTTCAAAAAGATAAAGAGAAGTTTCAAGATATGGCTTACAAAGATGCACTCACAGGAATTTACAACAGAAGATTCTTCTTTGAAGAAGTAAATATTTTGATAGAACAAGCAAAAAGAACAAATACACCAATCTGCATTGTGATGTACGATATAGATAACTTCAAGAAGGTAAACGATACCTATGGACACGATATTGGAGATGTTGTTTTAAAAGATTTTGCCAATATCATAGCAAGCTCTATAAGAAAATCTGATATACCAGCAAGGTTAGGCGGAGAAGAGTTTGCAGTGTGTTTATACAATGCTGATATAGAAAATGGGTTTAACGTAGCAGACAAGATAAGGCAAAACTTTGAAAACTCCACTCATACACTAAACGGAATTACAATAAAATGCACCTGTAGCGGTGGTATTTACCAAATACAACAAGAGGACGATATAGATAGTGCTCTAAAAAAAGCGGACGAGGCGCTTTACGTGGCAAAGCGCACCACAAAAAATAGAATTGTAATATACAAAGAGGGTATTGAAGATGAGCTCAAAAACTCTTAACGTAAGTCTTTGTCAAATAAACACCACGGTAGGGGCTTTTGAAAAAAACTTTGAGAAAATTTGCGATTTTATATCAAAAGCCGAAAATTCACACATAATAGTTTTTCCAGAGCTATCTTTATGTGGTTATATGCCCCAGGATATGGTATATAGTTCAAAGTTCTTAGATTTAAACGCTTTTTATCTTGAAAAGCTAAAAGATTGTTCAAAAAGTATAGACAGCGTTATAGTAGTTGGTTTTGTAAGAGAAGAAAAAGCTATTTACAACTCTTTAGGGGTTTTGTTTAAAGGTGAGGTTTTGGGCTTTTACGACAAAAAGTTTTTACCAAATTACAACGTATTCGATGAAAAAAGATATTTTAAAAGCGGTGATAAAGATTTAACCATAGATATAAACGATGTAAGGTGTGGTTTTTCTATATGCGAGGATATATGGTATCCAGATGGCACTGAAAGGCAAGATGTTTTAAAAGGGGCAGAAGTGCTTATAAATATAAATGCGTCTCCATACGCTTTAAAAAAACAAGCTTTTAAAGAAAGTTTCCTAAAAGCAAGGGCTTCTGATAACTTGTGCTTTTTAGTTTATACAAACTTGGTAGGAGCAAACGACGAGCTTGTTTTCAATGGAGAGAGCCTTGTTATCAATCCAAAAGGAGATATAATAGCAAAGGCAAAAGCTTTTGAAGAAGATATTCTAAACGTAAGCTTAGATATAAAAGATGTACATCTAAAAAGAAAATCTGATTTAAGATGGCAAGAAGTTTGTAAGCCTTTGAACTCCGATGTAAGCATAAATATATCAAAAAATTCAAGATACGAGAACACTATACATTTTAGCCTTTCAAAGGAAGAAGAACTAATAAAAGCGATAACGCTTTCTATAAGAGATTATTTTAAAAAACAGGGTTTTTCTAAAGGAGTACTAGGACTATCCGGTGGAATAGACTCTGCCTTAGTGCTCTATCTAGCGGTATTAGCCCTTGGAAGAGAAAATGTAAAGGCTATATATATGCCTACTGTGTTTAACAAAGAAGAGTCTTATAAAGATGCTAAAGCCCTTTGTGAAAATTTGGATGTGGAACTTGAAGTTATGCCGATAGAAAACATAAGAATTGCCTATGAACAAATGCTTTCCTACAACAACTTTGACGTAGCCGATGAAAATCTACAGGCAAGAATTAGAGCAAACATACTCTTTTATATATCAAACAAAGAAAATAGGGTAGTTTTATCTACTTCCAACAAGTCTGAGTCGGCAGTAGGCTATACTACGATATACGGAGATATGGCTGGTGGATTTTCACCTATAAAAGATTTATACAAAACAGAAGTTTATGAGATAGCTTACTTTATAAATAAAGACAAAGAAATAATACCAAAAAATATAATAGATAAACCGCCTTCCGCAGAACTAAGACCCAACCAAAAAGATCAAGATACTTTACCACCTTACGATGTTTTAGATAAAATTTTATGGCTTTTAATAGAAGAATACAAAGATAAAGAAGATATAAAAGAATTTGATAAAAATATAGTAGAGAATGTCTACAACATGCTCGTAAAAGCCGAATACAAAAGAAAACAGGCCCCAATAGGGCCCAAACTTCATGAAAGAGCTTTTGGGATAGGTTGGAGGTATCCTATTGTAAGAGATAGAAATATTTAACGCATTCTACCAGGTGGGGTACCTTTAGGTCCATGTTCAAATCTCTCGTCTTCCATTGAAGTGTTGGTTGGTTGACAGTTTGCTACCATTCCCTTTTTAGCAAGTCCAGGTGGCATACCGTTTACAAAACCTTCTTTTCTGCCTTTTTGCCATCCAGGTGGTACGTTGCATCGGTTGTAGTTGTTGTAAGTGTTTGAATAAGCGCCGCCGCCATTTAAAGCGTTTCCAAAGTTTGATATGGCGTTTCCTATATCTTGAAGCTCATCACCAAGGGTAAAACCAAAGCTTACGTTTGCTAAAAGCACCAAAACACCCATATATTTCAGCATAAAAACCTCCTTGCAGTATCCATATACAATAAATTTAACAGTTTTACATGAAAATTGGATGAGAAATAGCTGATAAAAATCTTCTTTACAAAAAAGATAAAATAATATATTTAAAATATGAAAATTTTGGATATTGGGAAAAGAATAGACGAGCAAACAGCTAAAGAGCTCTTTGAAGAGCTTGATTTAAATACGCTTGGTTTTTTAGCAGATAAAAAAAGAAAAGAATTTCACGAAGATAACATAGTTACATTTGTCATAGATAGAAATGTAAATTATTCAAATGCCTGTGTAGCGTCATGCAAGTTTTGTGCTTTTTATAGAAAACCAAAAGACGATGAAGCTTACGTATTGCCAAAAGATGAAATATTGAAAAAGGTAAGAGAATTAAGAGAAAAAGGTGGGACTACCCTTCTCATGCAAGGGGGTTTAAATCCAGAATTAGGCCTTGATTACTTTAAAGACCTAATAAGCTCAATACACCAAGAGTTTCCAGATATAGATATACATTCTTTATCGGCTCCTGAGATAGTTTACCTTGCCAAAATAGAAAAAATGTCTATAAAAGATGTAATAAGAGAGTTAAAAGAAGCAGGACTAAAATCTATACCCGGTGGTGGTGCAGAGGTACTATCTCCAAACGTAAGAGGTGTTATAAGCAAAGGCAAATGCACTACAGAAGAATGGATAGAGGTGCATAAAAGCGCTCACGAGCTTGGAATGACTACAACAGCTACAATGATGTTTGGTCATATAGAAACCATAGACGATATACTGTACCATCTTTCCCTTATAAGGGATTTGCAAGATAAAACTGGTGGTTTTACAGCTTTTATACCCTGGACATTTCAAAAAGGCAACACCGAACTTGACTACGTAGAACCAGCTTCAAGCGTATATTATCTAAAAGTGTTGGCAATAAGTAGATTATTTTTAGACAACTTTAAGAATATACAAGCATCTCACGTAACTCAAACCATGCAGATAGGCACCGTAGCTCTTCACTATGGAGCAAACGACCTTGGCAGCGTAATGCTTGAAGAAAACGTAATATCTTCAACGGAGTTTAAAGTAAGGATACCGGCTGTTGAAGATATGATTAAAAATATCAAAAAAGCAGGTTTTATACCGGCAAAGAGAGATACTTATTACAATATATTGGAGGTATACAACTAAAGGAGGTATTATGGAAAAAGCAATTATGGAAAAAGCACCAGATTTTTGCTTACCAGGTATTGATGAAAACGGCAATGAAAAAGAGTTTTGTTTAAAGGATTTTAAAGGTAAAAAAGTAATCCTTTACTTTTATCCAAAAGATGATACGCCTGGATGCACAAAGGAAGCATGTGGTTTTCAAGAAAATCTAAACCCCATAAAAGCTATGGGCGTAGAAGTAATAGGAGTAAGTCCAGACAGCATAGCTTCTCATAAAAAGTTTAAAGAAAAATACGGTTTAAATTTTATACTGTTATCAGATAAAGATAAAAAAGTGGCGGAAAGCTACGGGGCTTACGGTGAGAAAAAGATGTACGGCAAAGTGACAAAAGGCATAATAAGGTCAACGTTTGTAATAAACGAAAACGGCGAGATAGAAAAAGCTTGGAGAAATGTAAAAGTAGATGGGCATGTGCAAACAGTTATAGACTATCTTAAAAGCCAAAAAGCTTAGATTATATATTTTACAGCTTCTTCTATAGACATAGGTTTCGCAAAAAGATAACCTTGAGCTATATCACAACCTGCCTCTTTAAGAAGGTTATACTGCTCTTCTTTTTCTACACCCTCTGCTATTGTTTTAGTGTTTAATTCTCTAGCAAGGTTTATTATGGCTTTTACTACCGCCAAACTTCTTTTATCAAAAACTATATCCTTTACGAAAGATATATCTATCTTTATAATATCTAACTCTATGTTCTTTATGTAAGAAAGCGATGAGTAATATGTACCAAAATCATCCAGCGCTATTTTGGTACCAAAGCCTCTTATACTTGATAAAATCTCTTTTGCTCTTTGAAAATCTTGTAAAACCGTTCTTTCGGTAATTTCAATCACGAGGTTATCACCAAAGAGTTGACATAGACCCATTAGCTTTGATATAAAAATATCGTCTTTGAAGCTGTTTGCAGATATGTTGAAGGCTGTAGTGAAATGTTTTCCCTTTGATTCAGATATCAAAAATTCCATATCTTCGGCAACAAGCTCTAAAAATACATCCTGAAATCTGTTTAGCAACGAAGAAGACTCTAAGAAATCGATAAATTTGTAAGGAGATATTACACTACCATCTTCATCTATTATTCTTACGAGGGCTTCAAAACCCACAAAGTCTTTTGTCTTAATGTCAAAATAAGGCTGATAGAAAAATTTAAACAACCCTTTGTCCAGAGCTCTTTCTACAAGCTCTTGAGATTCCACATATCTTTTCACCACTACATCTATATCTTTAGAGAAAAACCTATATTTACCTGCCCCGTCCTTTTTGGCTTCTTGTAGCGCTAAGCTAGCTCTTTCATAAAGCTTTTCAAAACTATCACCATCTTCATCGTATAAGGAAATCCCCATATTTATATACAGCTTATCCAGTTTTCTAAAATTATCTAGCTCTATCTCTATACCACTTGCAAAGATGTCGTTTATTTTATCAACAAATGCAAATAAATCTCCTTCTTTCTCTATATCTTTAAAGATACCAAACTCATCTGGACCGATTTTTGCAATTATAACATATTCTGGTTCTAAAAGCTCTTTTAGCGTGTTTGCTACTTTTTTTACAATTTCATCTGCTTTGTTGAAACCGTATATTTGATTTAATATAGAAAATCCATATATATCAAGCAGTATCAAAGCTCCCTTTTTAGATTGATTTTCTATATACTCCAATCTATCGTTTATAGCTTTTGAAAAGCCGTTTATATTTAAAAGCCCTGTGGTAGAATCCATAAAACTAAAACGCTCTAGTTTTTTCTCAAGCTCTACTTCTTGGGTTATATCTTTTGCTATAGTAATGTATCTTACGGTGCCGTCCTTTAACGTAATAGGTATAATAGATTCCTCTAAGATAAATATTTCTCCATTTTTCTTTTTATTGTAGAAAATGCTTTCAAAGGTGTTGCCAGATTTTATTGTCTGCCATAACCTTTTGTAAAAATCATCATCGTGATAACCAGATTTAAATATGCTTGGTTTTTTACTTATTACCTCTTCGCAAGAGTACAAAGATATTTTACATACCGTTTGATTTGCATATAGGATATAGCCATCTTCATCCGTTATAAGTACCCAGCCTTTAGAGCTTTCTAAGGCTTTTCTTAAAATGAGGTTATTTTGCTCTTCCAAGATTTTTTTCAGAGCAAAAGATATGTCTTTTTCAAGCTCTTCAAGTATGCCAACAACATGATAATTGTCAAAGAATTGAAGTTCTTTTTTATATATGCTAACAATATAAACAACTTCATTTTCGTTGTGAGAAAGTATCGGTATAGATGCTTTAGAATACATAAGTTTAGATTGTAAAGCTATAGATTTGCTAAGCAAGACTCTTTTTTCCTCTTCTAAGCTGGTATTTTCAATAGGTGCTCCAGATTTTAACATAAGTTCAAGATTGTCTTTTTGTTTTACTTTAAAGATTTCAACGTAATCAAAATCAAACATTATAATAGTCTCTGCTATATTGTTTAATAGTTCACTCTCTAGCTCCACACTTATAAGTATAGTGTTTATCTTTTTTAACATATCAAAAAGTTTGGCTAACAACACTTTCTCAGAAATATCAAATACTGTATAAAAAATATATGTTTTATTTTCTATACTCAGCTTGTTTACATAAACTTCTACGTCTATCTTTTTACCGTTTTTAGAAAAATGAACAAATTCAAAGTGTTTTAAATCACCCTGTATTATATTTTTTAGCAATCTTTCCGATTCCTCTTTTGGCACTCCTTCAAGTTCATATATATACATGTTTTGAATTTCTTCTTTAGAATAGCCGTATAACTTTGATGCCGGTTCATTTGCCTTTAAAATCTTTCCATCTTCATCTAAAAAAAGTAACGGAAGAGAATACTTATCAAACAACACCTCATAAAAGTATCTTTCCTGATTCAAAAATATTTCTTTTTTAGTTTTCTTTGCTATAAAAAGCGTAAAACCAAGTATGATAACGCCAAATATAAACCAAGACAAAAAGATGGTTCTTAAATTGGTGTAATAACCTTTTAATACAAAAGGAAGAGAAGCGGATACATAAGGATATATAACCTTACCAGCCACAAGATTAAGTCTTGTTATAGCTGCAAGTTTTGGCTCACCATCTATAGGAGATTTGTATCTTACAAAGGCAAAACTTAAGTTTTTATGAGATGTTATAAAATCATAAAGAGGTTTGTGTATTTGGCTTTTAGACAAAATAGGTATATGAGCGTTTAAAAAACCATCTTCCAACAAAACCCCGTAAGAGAAACCTTTTGCAGAAGAAGCGTATATGTAAAGAGGAGGTTTATGTATTTGTAGAAGATATAGGCTATCTTTTATAGGTAAAAGCGTAAATATAAGGTAGTGCTTATCTATTTTAAAAGCCGGTGTAAAACAGTATTTATGAGAAGAAATACATTTGTAAATTGCATTTTTTATATTTTGATTTGATATAGCATCTTCATAAATAGATAGCTTATCTTCTTTATAACCTTTCCCAACAACTTTAAGATTGTTATCTATTATAAGAAATAAGTTATTATCATTGTCGAAGTTCTTTTGCACAATATAAGAGGCTTTATGTATACCAGATTTTGTTATTATGTATCTGATGTTGTTCATAAGATAATACTCTAACTTGTTTTCGTTAGCTATATGACGCTTTAATATGTGTAAGCTGTTTCTTAGATCTACTTTTGTGTCTTCTATAGCATCTTTTTTATACTTACTTATATAAAACAAGTTAAAACCTAAGCCAAAGGTTAAAAAGATAAAAGCTAAAACAAAAAAGAAAAATGTACTTTTGTTTTTCAACATCATCTTTTATTTAGTCATGAAGAGCTTGCTTTATCTCGTGTACAAGGGCTGCTGGGGTTTTAATAGGGTAGTGTATTAGCTTTATTATCTCTTCTATATGCATATTCTTAATCTTTACGTTTTTTAGCTTTTCTTGTAAAACATTGCCATCTGTTATTGGATATTTTATACCTTTGGTATTTTTCAGCACAAGATAAGCCCACGGTACATCCAAATCTCTTACGATATCTTGAGCTATCAAAGAACAGTAATGCACGAGGCTTTGAGCATCTTGACCGTCTTTTACAAACTTGTAAGCTAATTTCGCGATACCACCAGCCGTATGAACCTTCATTTCCTTAGATTCCTCTTTTGTAAGTTCTTCTAACTTTTTTATCTTTTCCATGGCAAGGGTTGGATCAGCCCTTAATATATTTTTCACCGTGTTCTTGGTAAGTCCTACTTTGGCAGCTATCTCTTCTTCTGGTTTTATGTACTCTTCTTTTAAAACAACCACATAAGAGGCTCTAGCCAAAGAAGGAAGCCATGTTAGAGTCCTAAACTCAGAAAGCTTAGAAAGACCCCCAAGAAGATCTATGGCTTTTAGGAAAACTCTTTCCACCAACCTTTCCAAGTCTTGCTCGTTTTCAAAAGCACCGTTTAGCGTAATCATATCTATACCTCCTCTTCAGATTTTACATTTTTACCTATGGGCTCTTTTATCACTACAAGCCCTGTTTCTGTGATATCCAAAAAATGCGTTTTTGTGTCGTGCCCAGACATCCTGCAACCATCTATTCTAAAAAGCCTCACTATATCACCTATTTCTTTTTTATAAAGCCTCGCCTTGTAAGTAGAATCCACCAACTCCTTTGCCAGCACCATAGTCCCATCTACTATATGACCTACAGCATAGCCTCCAGCCGCTTCAGCGGTAAGCTCTTCGTGACCACTTCTTTTTTGGGATACAAAAAGAGCCGTCTGATACCATTTTTTCATAAAGTTGAACATCCTTCTTACTATTGCTCTCGCCATCATCTCTTTGTTTTCAAACAGCCCAGTGATAGAATCTACTACGGTAAAGTTTATTTTGTAGGTTTTTATAGCGTAAGCCAGAGTTGCCAGTAAATCAGGTATATTTTCTCTAAGCCTATCTGAAGAAGCAGCATCTATAAGTATTATGTTGTTTTCAAAATCTTCAAACTTATACCCCATAGCTGAAGCTCTTAGCTTTAGAGAGGCCGCTACAAAGTTAGCTGGGGCTTCTACGCTTATAAAGGCTACTTTTTTACCCTTTTGAGCCTGATATACGCTAAATTGCTCAACCATGAGAGATTTACCGGTATCTGAGACACCAGTTATATTCATTACCGAATAAGCCGGTATACCTTTCAGACTCTTTTTTACAATTTTACCTTTCTCTGATTCTACTATGAAAAACAAATCATCAAGCCCCTCAACACCAGTCTCAACACCGTATATTTTCGGTGCTTTCTCAAGCGCTTCTTTGCCAACGTATATAGCGCTTAGGTCTGGCTTAGCTTTTTCCTGCCCTTGGACCTCTTCCTTATCAAAATCCTCTTGCATAACTCTATTATATAACTTTTCTCTAAAAAGCTGATAAAACAAATACTTAGATAGTATTTACTCTTTCTTCTAAAGTATTTGGCTTTTAGTATGTTATAAATATACTAAAAAAACTTGACAAAATTATACTTAAGTTTTATTATAATAGTATATTAAAGTAGGAGGTAAAAACGTATGGCAGAAAAAGTATTGGGTATAGACCTTGGAACTACAAACTCTGTTGTAGCTGTAATGATAGGTGGTGAACCAGTGGTTATAGCAAACCAAGAAGGGGCTAGGTTGACTCCTTCGATAGTTTCATATACAAAAGAAAAGGAAGTTTTAGTGGGTGATCCAGCCAAAAGAAGAGCCGTATTAGACCCAGAAAACACTATATACGAATCTAAAAGGTTTATAGGTAGAAAATACGAAGAGGTTTTAGATGAGGCAAAAAGGGTATCTTACAAGGTGGTACCAGATGACAAACAAGATGCAGCTTTTGAGATACCAAACATTGGAAGAAAGGTAAGACCCGAAGAAATAGGAGCTCAAGTGCTTAAAAAACTAAAAGAAGCAGCCGAAGCTTACCTTGGTGAAAAGATAACAAAAGCCGTTATAACAGTACCGGCATACTTTAACGAGCGCCAACGTCAAGCTACAAAAGACGCTGGAGCTATAGCAGGTCTAGAAGTCCAAAGAATATTAAATGAACCAACAGCAGCAGCTTTGGCCTACGGACTTGACAAACAGTCTGATGTTAAAATCTTAGTATATGACTTTGGTGGTGGTACTTTTGACGTATCTATACTAGAAGGCGGGGAAGGCGTTATAGAGGTAAAAGCCACAAACGGCGATACACACTTAGGAGGCGCAAACATAGATGAGCGCATAATGGAATGGCTTATATCTGAATTTAAGAAAGAAACCAACATAGATTTAAAAAACGACAAAACCGCTTTACAACGTTTGAAAGAAGCTTCAGAACAAGCAAAGAAAGAGCTTTCTTTCAAGATGGAGACGGAGATAAACCTACCATTTATAACCATAGACCCGGAAACTAAACAACCTATGCACCTACAGAAGAAGCTTACAAGAGCCAGACTAGAAGAAATGATAAAGGACCTCATAGATAGAACTATGGAAATAGTAAAAAGGGCTTTAGAAGATGCAAAGCTAACTCCAAAAGATATAAACGAAGTGGTATTAGTAGGTGGTTCTACACGTATACCTCTAGTTCAACAAAAGATAAAAGAGTTTTTTGGAAAAGAGCCTCACAAAGGTGTAAACCCAGATGAAGTAGTTGCAGTTGGTGCTGCTATACAAGCTGGTGTTATAACTGGTGAAGTAAAAGATATATTGCTAGTAGATGTAACGCCGCTTTCTTTGGGTCTTGAAACGTTGGGCGGAGTGATGACCACCCTTATACCAAGAAATACACCAATACCTTACAAAAAATGCGAAGTATTTACCACAGCCTCTGACAATCAAACAGAGGTAGAGATACATGTGCTACAAGGTGAAAGGCCAATGGCCAAAGACAACAAATCTCTTGGCAGATTTACCCTAACTGGTATACCACCAGCACCAAGAGGAGTACCACAAATAGAAGTATGCTTTGACATAGACGTTGATGGCATACTTCATGTAACAGCCAAAGACAAAGCTACAGGTAAAGAACAATCTATAAAGATACAAGCTGCCGGTGGACTTTCCAAAGAAGACATAGAAAAGATGGTAAGAGAAGCAGAAATGCACGCTGAAGAAGACAGAAAGAACAAAGAACTTATAGAAGCAAGGAATAGACTAGATTCGTTGATTTACAACCTTGAAAAGCTTTTAAACGAACATAAAGACAAAATATCTCAAGACCTTGTCCAAGAAGCGGAAACTGAGATATCAAAAGGCAAACAAGCGCTAAATTCCACCGATAAGAACGCCATAGAAGAAGCTTACAGCAAGATAACAGATATATCCAACAAGATAGCTACAAGCCTATACTCTTCCGGCCAAACTCCGCCACCAAACGACCAAAACCCACCGGATGATGGTTTCAACGCAAGACCAGTATAACCAAACAACTTAAAGCCCCTTTTTGGGGCTTTTAAAAATCAAAAATGAATATGTATATCTTCTGGTATCTCTATCTCTTTTAGCAAATTTTTGATGTATTCGCTTGTGGTAGATGGATAAACTTTAGCTTTTTCTTCTAAAACGTTTCTATTGTCAAAAGCGTTAAAAAACCAATCTATATTCTTTATGTCAAGATTTTTTAAAACATCAAACATATAGGTTATAAAATATTTCCCCACAAAAGGAGGATAAAGAGTAGTCCTTAGCAAAAACGGTTTATCTACTCTTGATAAATACCACAACGTATCTATTAGTTTTAAAAAACCATCGCTGTTATTGCATAGATTATAGTTTATCGTTTTCACATCTAGAGCAATATAATCCACAAACTCACACACATCCTTTATTACCAAGGGTTTTGTACCATTTGTATCCAGCTTTATTTTAAAACCCGATGTTTTTAGGCTTTTAACAAAATCTACAAGCTTATCCTCGTATATGGTAGGCTCTCCACCAGATATGCATACCCATTCTACTAAATGTTTTCTAGATATTAAAAGCTCAAAAACTTCATCAATATCAAAAGGCTCTGTATTTTTTAACACAATATCTTTGTTGTGGCAATAAGGACATCTTAAATTACAACCACCAAAAAACAGAACAGTGCATAAAGACGGCGGGATACCTCTGCTTGGTATCCCAGGGCAATCTACAAACGATGTTTTTTGTATACCGTATATCATGGGACTTCACAACATGTATTCTAATCTATCTTTAAACTCCTCCTTTTTACCGGCATTCCATCTCTGCACAGGTCTATAGTAGCCCACCACCCTTGAGTAAACTTCTGAAGGTACATTGCAAATAGGACAATTAAAATACTCGCCTTTTAGATACCCGTGATTTGGACAAACGGAAAACGTTGGTGTTATTGTGAGATAAGGTATGGGATAGGCTTCAAAGGCTTTTCTTATAAATTCGGGTAAAGTGTCCTCGTTTGGGGATTCTCCTAAAAACATATGCACAACAGTACCACCAGTGTAAAGCGTTTGTAAATCCTTTTGGTGTTCTAGAACTTCAAAAGGATCATCGGTATATCCTACTGGTAGCAAAGTAGAGTTTGTATAATAAGGCTCATTCTCTCCGGAGGTTATTATACTGGGGAACCTTTTCTTATCGTGCTTAGCCAACCTATAAGATGTCCCCTCAGCTGGGGTAGCTTCTAAATTGTAAAGATGTCCTGTTAGCTCTTGATAAAGGCTCAATCTTTCCCTCATCTTCTGAAGCACCTCTACCGCAAAAGCTTTTCCCTCTTCTGTGTTTATGCCTTTGCCTAAAAAGTTTAGCAAAGACTCATGCATACCCACAATCCCTATGGTGGAAAAATGATTATCGAAAGAATTTAAATAAGAAGCTGTATAAGGCATTAAACCGGCTTTTAGGTTTCTTTCAACTACGCGTCTTTTTATCTCCAAAGATTCTTTGGCAATATCCATCATTTCGAAAAGCATTGAAAAATACTCCTCTTTTGTTTTAGCCAAATATCCTATACGGGGTAAATTTATGGTAACAACACCTATGCTACCAGTTTTATCAGCCGCACCAAAAAGTCCACCCATTCTACTTCTTAATTCTCGTAAATCCAACTGCAACCTACAACACATAGACCTAACATCGCCAGGTTTTAAACTAGAGCTTACAAAGTTTTGGAAATAAGGTGTGCCGTATTTTGCCGTCATCTTCCAAAGTAGCCTTGCATTTTCACTATAAAAGTCAAAATCTTTTGTAATATTGTAAGTAGGTATTGGAAAAGAGAATATTCTACCCGAGTAATCACCTTCAAGCATCACTTCTATAAAAGCTTTGTTTATAACATCCATCTCTTTTTGAAAATCTCCATAATAGCCTATATCAGGCCTTTCCTCACCACCTATTATCACGGGTTTATTTTTCATATCTTCTGGTACTGTCCAGTCAAAGGTAAAATTTATAAAAGGTGGTTGAGAACCCCACCTTGATGGAACATTCATAGCAAAAACCATTTGCTGAATCAGCTGTTTAACATCTTGATAATCAAGGTTATCAACTCTTACAAAAGGTGCCAAAAACGTATCTACAGAGTTAAAAGCCTGTGCTCCGGCAAACTCCATTTGCATTACACCAAGAAAATTCACCATCTGCCCAGTAAGAGCCGATAGGTGTTTTGCTGGGCCAGCTACGATTTGACCATAACCACCCCTAAAACCCTTTCTAAGCAAATCCTCCATAGACCATCCTGCACAATAAGCCACTATACCATGAGATAGATCATGTATATGAATATCGGCACTTTCATGGGCTTTTCTGATATGTTCAGGATAAACGTTTTTAAGAGTATAATTTGCTATTACAGACCCAGCTACATGTAAATATAAACCTGGATAAGAAAAGCTTGAGTTAGAATTTTCAAAAGTTCTCCAGTCTTCTTGGCTAATGTAATTTTTTACCAATTTGTCTATATCTATAGTTGTATTTTCCAAATTTACCAAACCAGCTTCATTTTCTCTTATCCTTTCTCTTTCTCTTCTATAAACTATATAAGCTCTTGCTACTTTTGAAAAGCCATGCGCTATAATCGTCTCTTCCACTATATCTTGGATTTGCTCTACCGTTATAACGCTTAACCCCCTTTTACATATAGCACTTATCACCTCTTCAGCAATATCTTTTATATAAGCGTTATCTATTCCTTTAAACTCCGAAACCGCATCAAAAGCCTTCTCTATAGCCTTTTCTATCCTGTTTACATCAAAATCCACCTCTGTAACGTTGTCTCTTTTTAAAACCCGTGGGAGACTTGTAACCCGTGGCAGACTTGTAGATCGTGGCAGACTTGTTTTTACATCAAAAAATAATTCCATACAAACCTCCTTATAATAAAAATCAATAGTATTATGATAACATTTATTCACTATTTGTATATGATTTATAGCGTAATATTATTTAAGTCTTTATAAATATGAAAATTTTGTTAATAACTAACGCAAGAAGCACATACATCAAAGCTTCTAAGGGATAGGTAAGCCTCTACATCGGAAAAAAGCCCAACGATAGATTTTTGAGCGGGACTCATATCTTCATCGTAGTTACCAAGATTCCACAAAGTAGGTGTGACTATTTTATAATCTTTTACAAGACCGTTTTCTATATTTATCTCGTGTATAAGAGTACCCCTTGCCGCTTCTACAATACCTACTCCTTTTCCTGTAAAAGCCTCTTTTATAGGTGGTTTAATATAAGAAGGTTCCTTGACATCTATAGCATCCAAGGCATCTTTTATTAAAAGAGTTAAAGATACTATTTCGTCTACTCTTGCCATAACTCTTAAGAACAAAGAATCTCCAAATTCCTCTAAAAGCTCTAAAAACAAAGAGTTTGAAGAATTTATCTTTCTTGCCAACGGCCCCGTCTCAAATCGTTTTTTATTGTAAACCGCCCCTGTAATCTCTTTTATCTTCTTAAACTCATGCTCTTTTGTATCTATGTTTTTAACATCAAAAGATTCTTTGATACCGTTTTCAAAAACCGCTGCATCTACATAGCCTTCTATAGACCCACCCGTCAAAAATCTTTTGTAGGCGATGCCTTTATGAAAAAAGTCAAAAGCTGAAGAAAGTCTTATAAAATCTCCTATATCACCTTCTTTATGGTTTAAAAGCTCATCTTTTGAAAAAGAAAGATATTTATCTATAGATATTCCTATTATATAGGTCTCTATGCTTTTTAAAAGCTGTATACAAAAGCTTTTTGCTATATTTAGCTCGTAATAAGTAAAATCAGACGTTATACCACCTGGTACAGCGTAGGAATTATGGGGCCATTGACCTCCAAATAAAGCTATTATCTTTATCGGATAGTTGCTTATAGCGATGCCTCTTCTCCACTTTTCACCATCAAATGGAAGATAATCAACCATATTCTTATCAAGCTTTGGAATTTCTGACATAAAGTAGGCATAAAACCATCTTATATGGTTTTGAATCATCTCCGATAAAAGCGTTATATACCTTATAAGGTAAGCTTTTGCAGATAAATGAAAATCGCGACACTCATTCTTATAAGCATCCTCTATAGCTTTAACAGAGGCTATGAGATGAGCGTGCCCACATATACCACATACTCTTGGAGTCAATATTATGCTGTCAAGATAGGGTTTTGCTTTAAGAATACTACTAAAATCTCTATACGAAGTACCAAGAATATGAGCTTTTGCTATCTTACCCTTAGAGTATTCGAGCTTTAGTTCTACCTCACCCTCCAATCTGTTTAAAATAGTTTTGGTGATTTTCATCAGAGTTTATCTTTAAGCCTGTCTGGAGCGAAAGTTTTTGCAACCCCCGCAAGAAGTATATATCCTCTTTTCGATACGCCAAGAGGAAGCTCTTTGGGCAATCCCATAGCCTGTTCTGTTTTAAGCATATTTTCTCTTGGGAAATCAAACTCAGTACAACCAATACAAGGAGTACCTACCCTTGTTTTAGAGCTTACACCGTTCCAAAGTATCTTGTTGCACGAAGAATGGGTTAGTGGACCTCTACAGCCGAGCTCGTAAAATAGACAGCCTTCTTTTGTGCCAAACTCTTTTGATTCTACCTTCCACTCAAAATATTCATTTCTTAAACATCCGTTGTGAGTTAGATACCTAAATATATCTTTTGGCCTATTGAACTCGTCCAACTCTATGTTTTTATCTTCCAACAAAGCGCTTATTACATAATAAACCCATTCTGGATGAGCAGGACACCCAGCTATATTTATAACCGGGTATGAAGATTTTGATAAAAAGGCTTTTCCTAAAAGCCCACCAAACTCTTTAAATCTAAACTGAAGTCCAGTAATATGGGTGTCTGCCTTTGCGTGGATTCCACCAAAAGAGGCGCAATCTCCCAAAGCGACAACGTATTTAGCTTTTGAGGATAAAATCTTCACAATGTTTGAAAAACTATGAGAACAAATATGTCTAATAGACTTGCCTATAGCACCCTCTACTATCAAGATATCTAACTCTTTTTCGTCCTTTAACAAAAATCTAGCGCTCTCTTCAAGGGATTTGTCGGATAGAGGATGATAAAGTATTTCTATATTTTCAAATAAATGCTTGTGTTCCATACACAAAAACGACTGGGTATTTGCTCCGCAAGAAAGCCCCTGTATCCAAAAAAGGGTTTTCATGCCTTTAAAGCCCTATATATATTTTCTGATATGTAAGGCTCGTAATAGTCTAAGTCGTTGTCCAAAACTCCTTCGTAGTATAAAAACACTATACCACCTATTGAACCCATCATAGTAGAAAAAGCTGTGAAAAATTCTTGATTTCTTAGCTCTTTTTTCTCTACGCCATCAGATAAAAGTATCATAGTTTCTGTAACAATCTCTTTTACGCAGGCAAAACCTTCGCATCCATCTTTGAAAACTTCTCTATTCACCAAGAAAACCTTTAAAAAATAATTCATAAGTTGAGGTTCGTGTTTTGCAATGTCAAAGAAATTTCTGACAAATAAGCTTATTTTTTCTTTAACGCTTACGTTCAAAGAATTTATATAAGAGAGTTTTTCGCCTACAAGCCTTGATACGGTAAGCATCGTTTCCTTTGCCAACTCTTCTTTTGACTCAAAATAGTTGTAAAGGTTGCCTACACTCATGCCTAAAGCGTTTGCAATATCTGGCATTGTTGTGTTATAATAACCATTTTTAGCAAAAAGTTCACAGGCTACTTTTATAATCTGGTTTTTTTTCTTATCTTTGCTGTTTGGCATAGTAATATAATATAATGAAAAGATGAATAAAGCAAAGGTTGAAAGAATATGCATAACAATACCAAAAGAACTTGTGGATTTTATAGATAAAAAAGTAGAACAATCTTATGCGTCAAGATCTGAGTTTATAAGAGATTTGGTAAGAGAGGCCATTGTAGAAAATGAATGGGAAGACGAAAACAATGAGCTTATAGGGGTGCTCGTGATAATATATGATCATCATAAAAGAGAGCTTACACAAAAGTTGCTCGATATACAGCACAACCATTATATAAACATTCTATGCACTACGCATATACATATCGATCACAACAATTGTTTAGAAACCATAATGATAAAAGGCCCTAGTCAAACGATAATAGAAACTGTAAACATCATAGCAGGTCTCAACGGCGTTAAATTTGCCAAGTTGGTAAAAGCTTCAAAACTATAATATATATCATATTACTTTTTTTAAAAAAATATTATAATAAATGACAATTCATTCAAGAGAAAGCGCAGAATGAAAAAAGTAAGATTTATGCTGTTTGGATTTTTGGTGTTCAACGCTCTGGTATGGAGTTTATTCGTAACAAGCTTTTACAACATACCTGGCCTCCTAGCCGTAGGGGGTATGGCATATCTTTTTGGACTAAGGCATGCATTCGACGCAGACCACATAGCTGCAATAGATAACACCACAAGAAAATTGGTTCAGGATGGTAAAAATGCCAACAGTGTAGGTTTTTTCTTCTCGCTTGGACATTCAAGTGTTGTTATAGGGTTGTCGGTAGCTCTTGTATTCGCTACAAAGACCGTAAAAAACTCTATACCCACTTTGCAAAACATGGGAAACATAGTAGGCACTCTCATATCAGCTTTATTTCTAACGCTCATAGGTATTATCAACATATTTATATTTAAAGCTCTATACGATATATATAAAATGTATAGAGAATCTTCTTCAGAATATCAAGAAGAACTAAACAAGATATTTCAAGAACTTTTAAACAAAAGAGGTTTCATGGGTAGATTTTTTAGCTTTTTGTATAAAAAGATAGATGCTCCTTACAAAATGTACATAGTAGGATTTTTGTTTGGCCTTGGCTTTGATACGGCTACAGAAATTGCTATCCTTGGTATATCTGTGGCGTTGGCGAAAACAAGTATGAATATATGGAGCATACTGTTGTTTCCTCTGCTTTTCACAGCAGGTATGACTTTAATGGATTCTTTTGATTCTTTTATTATGAACAATATATACGCTTGGACCAACAACGACCCTTTGAGAAGACTATCGTTCAACCTTGTTATCACAGGAGCTAGTATTTTTATAGCCCTTTTCATAGGAATGCTGGAGTTTCTACAGATTCTAACACAACAGCTTATGCCAAACGCTTACATTACAAATCTAGTCAACAGTATTCCCCTTGGCAAAGTTGGTATATTTATCGTGCTTTTCATGATATTCACATTTTTAGGAGCATTTATTTTCTATGGAAAAACCATAAAACAAAATATGTATCATACAAAAAATATAAATTAAAAATATATTGAGATTAGATATCAAAATTTAAAAGCTTTATTTTAAGGAGGATATTATGAAAAAAAGCCTATTGGTAGCTTCTGCTTTCTCCTCTGTCTTCTCATCGGTAGGTATAGCAGAAACCCTTCCACCATGGTTTCCTCAATTCTTAGGTATAAAGGCGACATTTG